>Ga0129299_1001293_pt1 | contig 16717 bp, 9 predicted proteins | sample ConPoolayeCmetaG_FD_94477 | JGI IMG/M metagenome (GOLD analysis project Ga0129299, IMG submission 94477) | Hot spring microbial mat communities from California, USA to study Microbial Dark Matter (Phase II) - Cone Pool mat layer C metaG ... | reverse complement strand
GTTTTATCCTCTTATTCGATACGATGTTGCATTTCTGAATAAATCCATAAACCTACATTCCGCAGTTGGGGTGGATGCGAATACGTGCTTGGAAACTGGCGTGAAGGCGGCGCAGGGCATTTCCGTCGAGTGATATGTCCAAGCCGCCTGAAGCGCCAGAGCGCTCAACAGATTGCGGCCGCAGCGCCGCATCCAACTGCGGAATTTAGGATAAAATACGTATTTGTGTTTCCCTGAACACGACAATCGTATAGAGCCGCACAACAGTACGACTCTGCACTACGGATCATTTGCCCCTTTTCCCCTTGTTCCTCAGGCTCGCGCCTACGAAATCGCGGAACAGCGGATGCGGCGCAATGGGCCGCGACTTGAATTCCGGATGAAACTGGCAGCCGAGAAACCAGGGATGCGACGGGATTTCCACGATTTCAACCAGCATCCCGTCAGGCGACAGCCCAGACAGCACCATGCCGTGTTCCTCGAAACGTTTGCGGTAGTCGTTATTGAATTCATAGCGGTGGCGGTGCCGTTCGCTGACAGTGTCCACGCCGTATGCCTTGTGCGCCAGCGTCGATTTTCTCAGTGCGCATGGATACGCGCCCAGCCGCATGGTGCCGCCCATATTCATGATGCGCTTTTGCTCCTCCATCAGATGAATCACCGGGTGAGGAGTCTGGGCATGATTTTCGGTGCTGTCGGCGCCCTCGAGCTTGAGCACATTGCGGGCGAACTCAATCACCGCAGTCTGCATCCCGAGACAGATGCCGAAATAGGGTATGCGTTTTTCACGCGCGAACCGTATGGCCTCAATCTTGCCTTCAAGTCCCCGCGATCCGAACCCGCCTGGCACCAGTATGCCGCCGGCATTTTTCAGCACTTTTGCGGCGCCTTGTTTTTCGATGTCCTCCGAGGCTATCGATACAATATTGACCTTTGCTGTGTGGAACGCGCCGGCATGCCGCAGCGCCTCGTGTATCGATTTGTATGCGTCCGGAAGCTCCGAGTATTTGCCCACCACCGCAATATCCACCGTTTTTTTCGCATTCACGACATTGTCAATATATTCACGCCACGGTCCCAGCTCGCGCCGTCCGGCCCGAAGCCCCAGCACATCGATAATAACCGTGTCAAGGTTCTGCTCAGCAAACAGTAACGGCACCTCGTAAATCGTCGATTCAACGTCGAATGCCTCCACCACCGCCTCTTCATCGACATTGCAGAACAGCGATATCTTGCGCCGCGCCTCCTTGTCGAGATGTTTCTCGGTTCGGCAGATGAGAATATCAGGTATGATGCCTATTTTGCGCAACTCCCCCACCGAATGCTGTGTCGGCTTGGTTTTTATCTCGCCGGCCTTGTGAAGGTAGGGAATGAGTGTCACGTGGATAAACAGCACATTGCTTTTTCCCTCCATAAGCCTGAACTGACGCAGCGCTTCGAGAAAAGGCAGGCTTTCGATATCGCCCACCGTACCGCCTATTTCGCTTATCACCACGTCGACGCCCGGCGCGGCCACCGAACGGATGCTGTCGCAGATTTCGGTGGTCACGTGCGGTACCACCTGCACCGTCCCGCCCAAGTAGTCACCGCGGCGCTCCTTGCGGATAATCGAATCATAAATTCTTCCCGCGGTAAAATTGCAGTTGCGGTTGGTGGTGACGCCGGTAAAGCGCTCGTAATGGCCCAGGTCAAGGTCGGTCTCCGCACCGTCATCGGTTACATACACCTCGCCGTGCTGATACGGGTTCATCGTTCCCGGATCAACGTTGAGATACGGGTCGAATTTCTGGTGAATGACATTGAGCCCGCGCGATTTCAAGAGCAGGCCGATGGAAGAGGCGGTGATTCCCTTGCCCAGCGACGAGACCACGCCGCCGGTGATGAAAATGTATTTCGGCATAGTTCGGAAGCCTCTCTATATAAAATTAGATACAGAGCTTAAGCCGGCACATGCAAAATTTATAACCCCGGAAAAACAAAACCATGAAATGATTCATGCAATTCAGTGTGTTCCGTGTATTCACTGGCACAAGAGTTGTGTCATTACCCTTAAGAGATCCAGAGCGTATATAAGTCACATACACACGGTAAGTGTATTTGCACCACCCACTCCACCAGTTTTCATTTGCATATCTCCGCAAAAGTTAAATAGGTGAAACTCTCTCTTTTATAGCCATTTCAAGACGCTTTGTAGACAACGCTATGAACTCCGGTTCCAGCTCGCATCCAACAAACCTTCGTTTGAGCATTATACAAGAAACACCAGTTGTAGAACTTCCGGAAAATGGATCAAATACTCCATCGCCTTCTGCAGTGCTGGCCAAAATAATTCTCTCTAAAAGCCTTAAAGGTTTTTGCGTTGGGTGCTTCCCGAATCTTTTTTCATCGCCATTAGGAGCAGGAATGGTCCAGACAGATTTCATCTGCTTTCCATGGTTGATGTGGCGCATTTTGTCGTAATTAAAAAAATGTTTCGATTTTTCATTCTTCGACGCCCAGATGATTGTTTCCGTTGAGTGTGTGAAATAGCGGCAAGAAAGGTTTGGGGGAGGATTTGGTTTTTCCCACGTAATGTCATTGAGAATCTTCATTCCCAGTTGTTGCATGGCATAGCCAACGGAATGAATTACATGATGTGATCCTGACACCCAAATTGTTCCGTTTGGCCTCAAAACTTTCTGGCACCTTGAAAGCCATGCTTTATTGAATTCATGATTCATCTCCGCGCCGCTGGATTTATCCCATTGACCTTTGTCAACCTTCACCATCTTTCCTGCGTGGCAGGTAATGCCGCCATTTGACAAAAAATACGGCGGATCTGCAAAAATCATATCGAACTTTCCTTCGGGATATTTGGCTATAAGCATATCCATAAACTCGATGCAATTGGTTTGATAAAGCCAAATGCCGTATTCGTCGTTTCGGAAAACACAATCAGTAATATCCTCTACTTGATACCCCCTCTTTACCATCGCTTTATCCTTATCATTCTGAGGGGTAACTTCCCGGTTAGCGGAAAGAATTCGCCATCATCAATCCGCACTACCTTCACCCCCACATCTTTCTGCGCGCCTCGAAAAACATCTTTGTATCTTTCCTTTCGCCAGTATCTTCACGGATATATTCCTGAATCGACTTCACCTCATAACCGGTTTTCTGAAGAGCGTCCATGCCGCTTACCGCGGCCTGGGCACCTTCAAGCGTGGTGATATACGGTATACCCTGTGCCACCGCGGCGCTTCGAATGGGCTTTGAATCGGCAAGCGCCTTGCGGCTTGCCGGCACGTTGATTACAAGCTGTATGGCGCCGGATTTTATCAGGTCAACCACGGTCGGCCTGCCTTCGCCGATCTTGTGCACCACCTTGGCATTCACGCCGTTGCTGCAAAACACTCTGCACGTGCCCTCAGTGGCGCAAATCTTGAATCCCATGTCGGCGATTTTTTTTGCGATAAAAATGAAATTGCGGTACATGCTGTTCTTCACGCTGATAAACACCGAGCCTGATCGCGGAAGGTTGTTCCCGGCGGCATCCTGGGATTTCGCAAATGCAATGCCGAAGTCCCTGTCAATCCCCATCACCTCGCCGGTCGATTTCATCTCCGGCCCGAGAACTGTATCGGCGCCGGGAAACTTGCCAAACGGCAGGACCGATTCCTTGACCGCGAAATGCTCAGGTATGCGCTCCCGTGCTTCGGGTATCGACGCGAGCGGCAGGCCGGTCATCACTTTGGCCGCAATTTTCGCCCACGGCACGCCGGTGGCCTTGCAGACAAAAGGAACGGTGCGCGACGCCCGGGGGTTGACCTCAAGCACATACACCGTGTCCTCCTTTATCGCATATTGGATGTTGATGAGGCCCACCACGCCCAGTTCCCGCGCGATTGCGAACGTTATCCTGCGAATCTCGTCGATGGTCGATGACGATAGGGTGTGGGGCGGCAGCACACAAGCGCTGTCGCCGGAGTGGATTCCCGCTTCTTCGATATGTTCCATGATCCCGCAAATCATGGTTTGGCTGCCGTCCGACACCGCATCCACATCCACCTCGATCGCATCGCCGATAAATTTGTCTATTAGCACCGGACGGTCCTCGCCCGCCTCTTTGGCTTCGGCGACAAAGCCCTCGAGCTCACCCGGCTCGTAGATAATGCGCATGGCCCTGCCGCCCAGGACAAACGACGGCCGGAGAAGGATGGGATAACCGATACGCTCCGCGATTGCAGCGGCATCGGCCACTGTTTCGGCCATGCCGTTGGGCGGCTGATTCAGCCCAAGCTTCTTGAGCATTGCCGAGAACTCGTCGCGGTCTTCCGCACGCTCGATGGATTTCACCGGCGTGCCGATAATGGGCGCGCCGGCGTCGAACAGGCGGCGGGCAAGATTGAGGGGCGTCTGGCCGCCGAACTGCACAATGACGCCCGCCGGCTTTTCTTTGTCGATTATATTCATGACGTCTTCGTAGGTCAACGGTTCGTAATAGAGCTTATCTGATGTATCGTAATCGGTGCTGACCGTTTCGGTCTTTGAGTTGACCATGATTGACTCGTAGCCGAGCTCCCGAAGCGCAAACGACGCCTGGCAGCAGCAGTAGTCGAACTCGATACCCTGGCCGATGCGGTTGGGTCCGCCGCCAAGGATTATGACCTTTTTGCGCTCCGACGCCTTCCCCTCGTCCTCATCCTCGTAGGTCGAGTAATAATAGGGCGTGTAGGCTTCGAATTCAGCGGCGCATGTATCAACGAGCTTATACGCCGGACGCACGCCGGCCGCGATTCTCCTTCTGCGCACATCGTTCTCCTTCGTCTCCCATACCCGCGCGATAAGCGCATCGGAGAACCCCATCCGCTTCGCATTCAGGAAAAAACGCCGTTCGGCGCCGCTCCCCTCGTGAGGCCGCAGCGTGAATGCGTCCCGCTCGAAATCCACGATATCTTTCAAGTTGTTGAGAAACCACGGATCGATGCCGGTACGGGCGGCGATATCGGCAGGTGACATGCCCAGCTCGAGCGCGCGGCGGATAATAAAAATGCGGTCGCACCTCAGTTCGCCAAGCGCGGCCTCGACCTGCGGTTTTTCCATGGAGCGGTACTTGAAGCCCTCAAACCCGAGCCGGCCGATCTCTAGTCCCCGCAGTCCCTTCTGCAGCGCCTCCTTGAAGGTACGGCCGATGGCCATGGTCTCGCCCACAGACTTCATCTGCACGCCCAGCCGCGAGTCGGCCTCGGGAAACTTTTCGAACGCAAACCGCGGTATCTTGACAACGCAGTAATCAATGGCGGGCTCGAAACTTGCCGGCGTTTCGCGCGTGATATCGTTGCGGATTTCGTCGAGCGTATACCCCACCGCCAGCTTTGCCGCCATTTTCGCAATCGGGAAGCCGGTCGCCTTGCTGGCAAGCGCAGAGCTCCTGCTCACGCGCGGATTCATCTCGATAACCACCATGCGGCCGTTAACCGGATTGACCGCGAACTGGATATTGGACCCGCCTGTCTCAACGCCGATTTCGCGGATAATCGCTATCGACGCGTCGCGCATCATCTGGTACTGGCGGTCGGTGAGGGTCTGCGCCGGCGCAACCGTGATGGAGTCGCCGGTATGAATGCCCATGGGATCGAAATTTTCGATTGAGCAGATGATGACAACATTGTCGGCCTTGTCGCGCATGATTTCAAGCTCGAATTCTTTCCATCCAAGCACCGATTCCTCGAGCAGTATTTCGCTGATGCGGCTCGCCTGCAGTCCCTTTTTTGCCGCCTGCTCAAATTCAGCCTCGGTGAAGGCGATTCCGCCGCCGGTGCCGCCCAGAGTGAAACTGGGTCTGATAATGATCGGGAACCCAATATCGCGCGCTATCGCCCACGCCTCTTCGATATTATATGCGAACGCGCCCCGCGGCACGTCGAGTCCGATCCGTATCATCGCGTCCTTGAATTCGCTGCGGTCTTCGGCGCGTTTGATTGCAGCCTGATCGGCGCCGATAAGCCGCACGTTATGGCGCGCAAGCACCCCGCTCTCCGCAAGCTCCATCGCGGTATTCAGCCCGGTCTGGCCGCCCATGGTGGGCAGCAGCGCATCGGGTTTTTCCCGCTCGATTATCTTTTGCACCACCTCCGGCGTGATCGGCTCGATATAGGTTTTGTCTGCCGTTTCCGGATCGGTCATGATAGTGGCGGGATTGGAGTTGACCAGGATGACCTCGAAGCCTTCCTCACGCAGCGCTTTGCAGGCCTGGGTACCCGAGTAGTCGAATTCGCAGGCCTGGCCGATCACGATAGGTCCGCTGCCGATAATCAGTATCCGGTGGATGTCGGTCCGTTTGGGCATACTATCAATTCTTCGCTTTCTCCATAAGAGTAATGAATGTCGTAAATAAATATCCCGAATCATGAGGTCCCGGCGACGCCTCGGGATGGTACTGAACCGAAAACACACGCCGCTCCATGTCGGCTATGCCCTCGCAGGTATTGTCGTTGAGGTTCACGTGCGTCATCTCTATTCCCTGCTTTTTCAGGCTTTCCATATCGGCGCAGAAACCGTGGTTCTGCGCGGTAATCTCTATTGTACGAGTGGCGATATTACGCACCGGGTGATTGGCGCCGTGATGGCCGAATTTGAGCTTGTAGGTAGTTCCACCCATCGCGAGCGTAATCAACTGGTGGCCGAGGCAGATACCGAATACCGGAAGCCTGCCGATAAGCGACCGGATGGTTTCCACGGCATAGGCGACCGCAGCCGGGTCTCCGGGACCATTGGAGAGAAAAACGCCGTCTGGTTTAAGAGCTAGGATGTCTGCTGCGGCTGTCGGCGCCGGCACGACCGTCACACGGCACCCCATGGTGCGCAGGATACGGAGGATATTGAACTTGACGCCGTAATCGACCGCTACCACGTGAAATCTGTCGCCGCCGCTTTTTAGCCGGCCGGTCCTGTCCTCGAACTCATAAGCCTTTGCGCAGGTGACATTCTTTACCGAATCTACGCCCACAAGCCCCTGCCAGGCGCGTGCCTTGTCCACCAGATCATCAATGCGCGGTTCATTCTCGCCGGCATAGATTACCGCTTTCATCGCCCCTGCGCAGCGTATATGGCGCGTGATTGCCCTCGTGTCAACGCCCTCGATGCCGACAATGTTGTTTTCGGCCAGATACTGCCCCAAGGACTTGCGGCACTCAAAGTTCGACGGGCAGCGGCAGGCCTCTTTAACCACGAACCCTTCGACCCGTATCCGATCTGACTCGATATAATGATCGTTTACTCCGTAATTCCCGATCAACGGATAGGTCATGGTGACAATCTGCGAATTATACGACGGGTCGGTGAGGATCTCCTGATAACCCGTCATGCTTGTGTTGAACACCACCTCACCGAGCCGCTCGCCTGCTGCGCCGAACGATACGCCGCTGAATACCGTGCCGTCTTCAAATGCCAGACATCCGAACAATGGCTGCTCCTTTTGTTATCGTGCAACACAATATCGGGCGCCCCGATGAATCGCCCCTACAAAAACGTTAATAATCCTGTATATCCTGATAATCCTGTCAATCCTGTTAATCCTGATAATCCTGTTAAAAAAGAAGACACCCGCTGATGGATTCATCGGCGGGTGTCTTCTCATCGGCTTCATTCGATAATTCAGCCGGCTGAAACGTCGGCCGTTCCAGCCGTGGCGCCAAGGAATTTAATAAACAACATCGGTAACATCGTCTTTCAAAATAATGATTCGTAATATGCCCGTCAAGCGCCGATTGCATGCCAGTACTGCTATTTGATACAAACTTGTCCTTTTTGACGATCGTCCTGATCATAAAACTTCTTTAAGATCGTACAACACACCGTCTCTGCGCATCAGCCTGCAAAGCCCCTTCCTCCCCAGTCGTAAAAATGCTTCGTGTTTCACTGCAAGGACCACGGCGTCATAGGGCTTTCCTGACGGCTTTGCGGCGAGCGATATCCCATATTCTTCCCGCACCTCATCTGGATAGGCAACCGGGTCCCACACATCTATGTTAAGACCAAAGTCCTCAAGCTCACGTATCACATTAACCACCTTTGAATTGCGGATGTCTGGAACATTTTCCTTAAAGGTAATGCCGCAGACAAGCACACGCGCGTTCTTGACTGTTTTACCACGATTCACCAGCTTTTTTATCAGCTCGCGCGCATAGTACCGTCCCATCGCGTCATTGATTCGCCGGCCAGCCATAATAATCTGTGGATGATGGCCGACTTCCTCAGCCTTGAATGCAAGGTAATACGGATCAACGCCGATACAGTGACCTCCGACAAGTCCGGGTTCGAACGGAAGGAAATTCCATTTGGTGCGTGCCGCGGCCAGTACCTCCTTTGTCGATATCCCCATTTTGTCGAACAAAATCTGCAGCTCATTCATCAGCGCGATATTGATATCACGCTGGGTGTTTTCAATCACCTTTGCCGCTTCGGCAACTTTGATTGACGGCGCCCGGTAGATTCCGGCTTTGACCACGGCGCCATAGACCGACGCCACCGTGGCGAGGGTTTGCGGTGTGTCGCCTGAAACGACTTTTTTAATCGATACAAATGTATGCTTTTTATCTCCGGGATTTATCCGCTCGGGCGAATACCCGACAAAAAAGTCTTTTTTCCACACAAGTCCAGAGACGCGTTCAAGAGCCGGCACGCAGGTTTCTTCCGTAGCTCCAGGGTATACGGTCGATTCATAGACGACCACCGCTCCTCGCTTCATAACGCGGCCTATGGTCTCCGATGCTTTCACTAATGGGGTCAGATCGGGAATATTATGGGAATCAACAGGCGTGGGAACAGCCACGATAATAAAGTCGGTGTTGCTCAGGCACGCCGGATCCGAGGAGCATGTGAAGCGTGTGCGCCGAAGTTCTGTGGAATCGACTTCGCCGTTGGGATCGTTCCCGCCGCGGATTGTATCAACCCGTTTCCGGTTAATGTCAAAACCGGTGACGTTGAATTTCTTCGCCATTGCCACGGCAAGCGGCAGGCCAACATATCCAAGACCGACAACAGCGACGTTTTTTACCTTCATCCGAGCAAATCCTCCTGAATGCTTTTTGCGGCGGTTCGTCCTGCACCCATCGCAAGAATGACGGTTGCCGCGCCGGTGACAATATCGCCGCCGGCATAGACATGTTTTTTTGACGTGCGGCCATCGGCCTCGTTGGCCACAATCGTGCCGTGCTTCGACACTTCAAGATCCGGTGTCGTAGCCGGCACCAGCGGATTGGGACTATTGCCGATTGCGATAATCACCACGTCGCACTCTATCTCGAACTCGCTTCCCTTCATGGGCACCGGCCGGCGGCGTCCAGAGGCGTCGGGCTCGCCCAGTTCCATGCGGATACAGCGGATTGCGCGCACAAATCCTTTTTCATCAGACAGGACCGCCACCGGGTTGCACAGCAGATTGAACTCGACGCCTTCCTCTTTGGCGTGATGCACCTCGGCGATTCTGGCCGGCATTTCCGCTTCGCTGCGGCGGTAGACGATCATGGATTTTTCCGCGCCGAGCCTCAGCGCGGTGCGGGCCGCATCCATTGCCACGTTACCCCCGCCCACAGTCACCACCCGGCGGCCGCGTATCACCGGCGTCTCGGCATCGGGTCTATACGCTTTCATCAGGTTGCTGCGGGTAAGGTATTCATTCGCCGAATATACGCCGATACTGTTTTCGCCCGGGATATGCATGAATGACGGCAACCCCGCGCCTGAACCGATAAAAATCGCGTCAAAGCCTTCTTGGTTCATCAACTCATCGATGGTCGCGGTTTTCCCGACCACGAAATTTTTTTCGATTTTCACGCCGAGTTTCTGCAGGTATCCGATCTCGGCTTTGACAATTTCCTTGGGAAGGCGGAATTCGGGGATGCCATAGACAAGCACGCCGCCGGTTTCGTGGAGCGCCTCGAACATCGTGACGTCGAATCCTTCTTTTATAAGCTCGCCCGCGGCGGTAAGGCCGGCGGGGCCGGAACCGACAATGCCGACTTTTTTCCCATTTTTCGGTTTCATTACAGGCAGGCTTGACGTTCCATGTGCCCGCTCCCAATCTGCGGCGAAACGCTCAAGATTGCCGATGGCGACAGGATCGCCTTTTTTGCCGAGCACGCACATTTTCTCGCACTGGTCTTCCTGCGGACATACGCGTCCGCACACCGCGGGAAGCGAATTGGTTTCCTTGAGCGTGCGCGCTGCGCCGGCAAAATCCCTGTCGGCTATCTTTTTAATAAACTCCGGTATTTTCACGCACACCGGGCATCCGGCGACACAAAGGGGCTTCTTGCACTGAAGGCAGCGCTTTGCCTCCTGCACCGCTTCCTCCTCGCTGTAGCCAAGAGGAACTTCGCTGAAATTTTTTGCGCGCGCCGACGGTTCCTGCTCGCGCATTTTCACTTTCGCAAACCGTTCATTCTGTACCAATGTTTCGGTCATCGCACACCCGCTAGTTTACATTGATGGTCTTTCATTCTGGCTGTTTCAAACTCACGGTAGCTGTTCAGACGTTGAATCAATTCGTCCCAGTTGATCTTTGACGCATCGAACTCCGGCCCGTCGACACACGCGAACTTGGTCTCGCCGCCTACACTCACCCTGCACCCACCGCACATCCCGGTCCCATCCACCATGATTGGGTTGAGCGACGCATACGTCGTGATTCCCGCAGCCACCGTGAGCGCCGTGGTCACCTTCATCATCATCACCGGCCCGATAACGATTGCATAGTCGAACGTCTCGCCGCCGGTGATGAGCGTTTTAAACACATCAGAGACAAAGCCGTGATGACCATATGAGCCGTCATCGGTAGCCACCAGGAGTCGTGTGGAACGGGACTTCATTTCGTTCTCGAGAATCAGAAGGCTTTTATTTCGCGCGCCGATGATAGTGGTCACATCATTGCCCGCGTCGTGCAGCGCGCATACTATCGGGTAGAGCGGCGCCACTCCCACGCCGCCGCCGATGCACAGGGCGCGGCCGAAATTTTCAATATGGGTGGGCCGGCCAAGAGGTCCGGCCAGATCAAGGATGTCGCCGCCCTGCTCAACGCCGGCAAGGATCGCCGTAGACTTGCCCACGACCTGGAATATTATTTCGATCCAGCCTTCCGCTGCATTCGCATCGGCGATGGTGAGCGGGATACGCTCGCTTGATTCATCGGCACGAAGAATGATGAATTGACCGGCTTTGCGCTTTCGCGCTATACGCGGGGCGTCAAGCCGCATCCGCCACACCTGTTCGGAGAGCCGTTCTTTTTTCAGGACTTTTGCCATTGAAATACATCCTCGCGAATCGTACGCTGCATGGCATAAAAAACCCCATCATTACCGCCTGCCTGCGGCACATGATGGGTATCGCCTTTGATACTCTGGTTGCTGGGATGAAGACCCTGTTCTTTGTAAGATTACAAAATAGTTGGTGAAGATATGTATGCACAAGGAAATCGAACGGTTTTTTAGCACAAAGCACCGCTACTCATGCCATCATAAGTATGACAAGTTCATCGTACAACAATGTACCGCCAAAAAATCAGGCAATTATCATCGAAAAATCAATGTATGGCACATGACAGACATTATTTTAATTTAAATTCCGCAGTTGGATGCGGTGTTGCAGCCGCAAAGAACAATGGATACGAATAAGTTCGGCTGATGGCCGGTATACCTTACTTTTATGAACGGCGTGAAGTTCTGTTGAGAGCTCTGGCGTGTTTCGACAGGCTCAACACACCGCTTCAGGCGGCTTGGGCATATCCGTCCCAACTACGGAATTAAGGGTTAATCACTACTGCATTTGCATAGCGTGAGCATATTGTTTACTGTCGATGGAAAACAGCCATGAAAACATTGCGCGTTAAAGCCCCTCAACATTCATACGACATTCTGATTGGGGATTCCATTCTTCCAGGCATTGGGAGCTACGTGAAAAAGCTGTCCCTCGGCCACTGCGCATTCATCATCACCAGCGCCACGGTCGCCGATCTGTACCTTCATCCGCTGATAAAAAGCCTGAAAAAGGCGGGATTGAAAGATATCGGCGTATATCGCATGCCGGACGGCGAACGGTATAAAAACGCCGCGCAATGGAGCAAGGCCTCGCTCGCGCTTGCGCGGTTTGACGACAGCAGGAACAGGAAACTGTTTATCATAAACCTGGGCGGCGGCGTGGTGGGCGATCTGGGCGGTTTTGTCGCCTCGTCATACCACCGGGGCACGCGTTACGTTCAAATCCCTACCACCCTTCTTGCCTGCGTAGACAGCGGCGTGGGCGGCAAGGTGGCCATCAATCACGGCAATTTCAAGAATTGCCTGGGCGCGTTCTGGCACCCGTCGCTTGTCGCGGCCGACATGTCGGTGCTCACAACGCTCAGCGACCGCCAGTTTAAATCAGGCATGGCGGAAGTGGTAAAATACGGAGCGTCCCTCGATAGGGGCCTGCTCAATTTTATGGAGCAAAATATCGACGCCGTACGCAGCCGCGAACCGGACGTGCTTGCACATATATGCGCCATCTGCTACCGATTGAAAGCCGGCATTGTCGAACGCGATCCAAACGACACCAAAAACATCCGTATTGTATTAAACTACGGACATACCATCGGCCATGCGGTCGAAAGCGCATCGAAGTATGCCTATACACATGGCGAGAGCATTGCAATCGGCATGGCGTGCGCCAATGATATCGCGTGCGCATTGGGGATACTGCCCACAGCGGTGCGTCTGAGGGTTGAATCCATTTTAACCACATTCAAACTGCCGACCCGGATAAAAAACTGCCGGCTCGACGATATCCTCGGCGCGATGCGCAACGACAAGAAATTTGTGCATGGAAAGAACCGGTTTGTGCTTCTCACAAGCATCGGCTCAACCAGAGTTGTCGAATCCGTGCCTGACGCCATTATCCGCACCGCCATCAAACAGCGTATGGTCACGTAGCAGGCGGCTGTCGGAACATTACGCCGCAACGCCTACGATAGAACCACCCGGCCGCAAAGCCGGTTGTTTTCAGAAAAGCGGCAGAGCCGCCGGCTAAAAAAATCAGTTCTGCTTATTATACAGCATCCGCTTCGCATCCTTGATTATCGCCACTGTTTTCAATCCGTTGGGACAGCGCGATTCGCATTCGCCGCAGGCAACGCACCTGTCAAGCCGGAGCCCGTCCTCCCACTGTTTCTCATTAAATGCCTTTCTCGCCTCTTTCAAACCCATGTATTTGTACAGGTTATAATAGGAAAGGCTTGCGCCCACGTTTATGCCTTGGGGGCAGGGCTGGCAATAGCCGCAGGCGGTACACCGCGGTTCTGCGGCATTTATCAATGAATTCACCTCATCCCGGATACTGTCCACGCTCATGCCGCACGCCGGCATCGAATCCAGAATCCCGCGCGCATACTCGACATCGCTCACGGCCGAGAATCCGATAAGCGGCCGCACGCCGTCCAAAAGCAGCAAAAACCGCAGCGCCAGCTCCTTAAGCCGCTCATGCGCAGCCAGAAAACCGCCTGCGAACGGATTCATGGCAATCACCGTAATGCCCTTTTGCCGGCAGTATGCAACGACGTCGAGCCGCGTTGTATTTATCACATTCAGCGGTATAGTGACCGTCTCAAACCGGCCTGTCTCCAGAAAACGAATAATCGTTTTGCTGTCGGCGTGCGTGGTGATACCCAGATGGTCCCAGTATTGCCGGTATTGCTTCAACCCGTCCCACCATCCGCCGGGCTTGAACGCCTCGGCGAACTGCTCATCAGTATGGGTGGTCCACAAATGGTAGTAATCGAACCGCTCTACGCCGAGACGTTTCCGCGACTGGTCGAAAACCTGTTTAAGCTGGGCTGCTGTTCGCACGCCGAAACCCTCCGCCGGCTCAAACTCTCCGATGCCCATCCCGCCGTTACCCACGGTGCATTTTGCCGACACCATAATCTTGCTGCGGTACTGCGGGTGATTTATTGCTTCGCCAACCCATGTTTCAGAATTTTCCGTTTCGCTCTTAAAGCAATAGCACGGCGAACAATCAATGTAGTTGAATCCGGCGTCGATTGCCGCGCGCACAGTAGCGACCGCCGATCGCCGATCTTTAAACCGCATTGCACCGATCATAATTTCCGACATCTGCATTTTATCTCTCCCCCATGAATGTATCCAAATCCAGTATATGCGATTATATCACGGCGCATTATGTAAAATACATGGCAGGCTGACGGCCGCTATCTGCCGCTGCAGGACGATATATCCTCGACGGCATACTGCTACCACGGCCGAGCCGCACAATCCGTTTCCACCTTTTCCGTCAAGGGACGCCGTGGAGATAATTTAACTGGATTTTTCTGTCCCGGAATCGAAAAATATAGCGCGTTCCTGCGGATTTCTTCACGAGACTACTGCAGGCAGATAAGACGTGTTTTCATGCTTTTCACCTGGGTCGAGCCTGTCTCCCGCGCATTAACGCGTACAAAATATACGCCGGCTGATGCTTTTCTTCCCTGCATATCGCGCCGATGCCAATACGCCCGCCCCAATCCCGGCCGCAGCCCCTTTCCGTAGATCTGCTCCCATACGGTGCGGCCGTGCATATCGTAAACCGTTATTCTGAGTTCGTCGAGCCCGGCCTCAGGAACGCGAAAATTAATCGCCACCCGCTGCGAAAAAGGATTGGGCCATACGCCGAGGAACGCGAATATTCGTCCTGCAAACGTCGCCGCGAACTGCTGCAGATACGCCGCGGTGCCGACAACCACCCAGTGCCGCTTCTCGGAACCAGCCGGAACAGTTACTTCTTCTTCGGCTTTATCGGCATACGAACCTTTTTCAGGCACAAATATCCGCGCACTCATATCTGCCGGAACACGGCCGGTATCCTCCATCCTGAACGTCATATCTGCCGGCGCCGCACCGCGGTTGAAATGGACCAGCTCAAATGCCGCTCCGCCATCCTCATATTCGTGCGCAATGGCATGAGACCATATTTTCCCCGCTCTATCGGCAAAGCCGCATCCCACGTTTGCAAACGATGGCCTCAGAGGATAAAATGTCACGCCTTTTCCGCCCGCCATATAGCCGCATCGCAGGTCGGCAAGCCGCCGCGAATCCCGCACCCTGCTGACAATCCGTATGCTCCATCCGTCCCTCTGCGGCCGCTTAAACAACCCTTTCCCCGATAAGGCCGGAGGTATGGGCGGTATCAGCAGGTCAATGTCCTGATCGCCCGGTACATAGACCGAATAGGCGGTTTTCTGGGTTTCCCATAAAAGCCGCGCCGTCGTTAAAGAATCCTCCAAGCCGGGTATGCCGTCGGCATACAATTCCTCGTGCCTGTAGCTGTCGCCATCCTTCACCCACCTGATAAACTGAAGCGATTCGCCGCCGCTGCCTGTCGCCTTGATAATATCGCTGAGCATCACGTCAAATTTCAGCGGCAGCCCTATGTCATTCCAGCTTTTTGCCGACAGCCGTATTCTGAATGGTTCCTTGAGCGATGTTGTCGTGCCGTTGCGCACGATCACACCCCTTCCTTCAAGCGTTTTCAACCAATAGACGCGGCCGGGCACGAAACGGAACTGATCGGCATTGCCGCTGCCGCACTCGCTCCACCGGCCCCAGCACCCGCCACCCGGCTGGTCGCAGGGCGTCCATCTGAAAAGCCTGAAAAACATCGTATCATAGAACGGCTTGCCATCGCGCGTAAAGCTCGCAAGAACAGCGCCAACGTTTGTGCTGTCAAGCTCGGCCGTGCTCCATACCGGCGTCCAGGTGAGCGCCGTCGTCCCGAACGCATCACAATCGACGCAGCGGACCCGGCGGGATATGTTAATCGTGTCCCGATGGACCGCGTCGGTGACGATAATCAGCGCCCGCACGCCGTAAGATTCGAGCACGTCCTCGCCCTTTATCAATCCGCTGCCCGTGCTCACATAGTCAACGCACATGTTGTCCACCCGCGTCTTCCACCCCTCATTGCCCCTGCCGTACATGAACGTCCATTTGACATTTGCGATGTTGTCGGTTATCGAAAAGCGGTTTTCGATATCCTGGTTTTTCACGGCGACGGCGCCCGTATCGGTGAAGGCGGGATTGAATGTCAACACCGGCGCAACCGTGTCGACAAAAAGCATAAACGCGTCACGAAACGTCGCATTGCTCACTGTCGTCCACACCATGTCGCCATCCTGGTACGACCCGTGCTCCACCATCACCTTGCCCTCTGCGGTGACACGGTACATACGAATCTGCGACGCCGACGCACCGCCGGGGACGGAATCATACCTGATGCCGACCTCGAACGGATTCACGTTAGGCACATCGAAAGTGAACGCGACGCCGCCGGGCAAAGCCATGCCGCGTATCAAGCCCGCGGGCGGGTAATAGGCCTTTATGATTCCGTTCATTTCCCAGTCTTTCTGGGAAAGTTTCCGCACAATCACCTTCCCGTCAGCAATCGTGTCGCTCTCGTCGGTTCCCGACATAAAAACCACCGCCTGCGTGAAATTTGATACAGCGAGGCTCCCCGTGGAGCTGTCGGTCGGCTCAGCCCACGGACCGCCCGCCTGGCGCAGCCACAGCGAGAAATAATACGTCGTGTCGAGTTTCAGCCCGTCGCGCAGCCATAGCGACAACGTGTCCTCCCATTTCTCCACTTTAAACGCGTCGATATTGACGCTGTATGTCTGGGGTGGATGAGTGAAGCCGGTGCGAACGCCGATGTGAAG
>Ga0129299_1001292_pt1 | contig 16726 bp, 10 predicted proteins | sample ConPoolayeCmetaG_FD_94477 | JGI IMG/M metagenome (GOLD analysis project Ga0129299, IMG submission 94477) | Hot spring microbial mat communities from California, USA to study Microbial Dark Matter (Phase II) - Cone Pool mat layer C metaG ... | reverse complement strand
GGTCCGCTGACCGGCTGCCCGGATCTGCGAGCCTGCCGGGTCGAGGTTCCCGACGGACGCGCCCGGCGCGGCAGTCTGTCCAGGAACGCGCTCCAGGTCTGTCGCTCCGCCGCCGCCCGGTCGAGCATCGCACCTAATGAGCCGGCTTCACGTCGAAACGCTTCCTCCAGCCGTGTGGCCTGCCCGATGAGCAGGTGGAGCTCGCCGGTGGCCGCACGGCTGGCGTCGATGAGCTTGCGTTGCTCGGTGGCCAGGGACGCAGCCGCGCCCTGCCACCGGGAACCCAGCTCGTTGAGCTGTCGGGCGGCCTGAGCCGCCAGGCTGGCCGCCTGAGCTGCCTCGGCGGCGGCCTTCTCGGCGGCGGCGGTCTGCTCGCCGGCCGACCGGCCGGCCGATTCGACCTGCCCGATCAGCGTTTCAAATCCCTGCATACGCTGTCCGGCGTCCTTGACCAGACCATTGAAATGCTCGGCCAGCTGCTGGGCGCGGCAAACCCGCTCCATCAGCCCCCTGGCTGCGGCCTCCGTGAGGTTCAGGACATCCTGAAGGGCCGCGGTTCGCGATTCGATCGATTCCTTCAACTCTTTGGCGGCTAATAACTTGGGTTCCAGCTGGGCCGACAGCGCAGAAGCCTTCTCGCTCATCGCGGAGAGCTGGGCGGACTGGGCCTGAGCCTGCTGGAGCACGACCTGGGGCCGGCAGCAGAGCTCGTCCAGCCGGGCGCCGGCGACCTGCATCAGCTCCACGAGTTTCTCGGTCCGGGCCGATAGCAGCTCAATGTCCGGGAGCACCGGGGGATCAGGCACGCTGCCGGCGGGTGTTCCGGGGTGGTCTTTCATGTTTTAAGCCGTTCATTTTAATGGCCTTATGGTCGATCCAACTATTCCTTGTTTCCGTCCGCACGGTCGACGGGTTGTCGTCAGGCAGGGCTGTAGCCGACGAACGGACGACGCCACCGCCCCAATGTGTATCGGTCCCATAAGTCCGCAGCTGAAGTTCCCAGGAACGCCTGGTGCCGCCTGGGCGGAGTCTCGGGGATCGCGGTTTGCGGCCGGCCGCAACCGAAGTATAATGCGCGGCTCTGTCGGATGACCCCCGGTCGGGGGGCCGGCCGAGACTGTCGAACCCGCGCGGGGTTTCCCGCCACAGGGCCCGCGGTGGCGGGTATGCGGTGCTTCCACGGCGAGCAAGAGGTGCGGCGATGTCGCGAGTGTGTTACTTCACCGGCAAGAAAACAACCAGCGGCAGGTCTTACGCCCGGCGCGGAAAAGCCAAGTATCTCGGCGGCGTGGGTCGCAAGGTGACCGGCAAGACCAAGCGCAAGTTCAAGCCCAACGTTCAGAAAGTGCGGGCGCTGATCGACGGTAAGCCTGTCCGCGTCCGGGCCAGCGCCAAGGCGATCCGCAACGGCCTGGTGGTCAAGCCGCTCAAGCGGGACTGGAAGCCCGAGTCGGCCAAGAGCGAGTAGCCGCCGGTTGCCGCCCGTTCCCGCCGCCAGGTCCGCCGGACGAGAGACCCGGCCGCATGCCCCGCCGGCATGTCCGGTCGCCGCCTTCACCCGGCATCCGACGCTCGCAGCACGATTTCGCTGATCGCGGCCGCACGGCTGTTGGGATCCAGCGTCTCGACCAGCACGCGGATGCGTCGCCGTGGCTGATCGCCGCAGGGCAGCCTGCACGAGAGCGACTGCGGCGAGGCCTCGAAGCGGCCGATCTCGCTCCAGGTGCCATCCGATTCGTTCCACCCCTCCAGGCGGCCCGCGCAGGGCAGCGGAAAGGTGATGGTTACGGCGGCCGGCTTCTGGAGCTCGGGCCATTCGATATCCACCCACTGCGGCATCGGGAAGCCCGGCATCGAAACCCAGGCGGTGTTGGGATCGCCGTCCACGGCCATGAGCCCCGGCTCGGCCTCGCTGCTGGCCCGGACGCGGGCGTCGTTCCGGAAGGCCAGGGCGTCCGGTGAGGCCCTCACGGTCATCAGGTCATCGGCCAGCAGGGGCGCCAGCCGGCGAAGAGCACGGGGCACGTCGCTGATCTCGACCCGGCTCTCGCCGGCCGGGATATCGATCGCCACCATGCCGGCAATCCTGGCGGCCGTGACGGCCCGGCCGTCGAGGTAGGCGTAGTCGGCGGGCTCCTCGACGGCGAACTGCACCCGGGTGGATTCGGATGCGCGGAGGTGGGCCCGCAGCGGCGAGGCGAACTCGATGGCCGCATCCAGGGTGTGGGTCGCGCGGAACAGTTCGCGTCCCTCGAGGGTCAGCCGGTTGCCGCCCAGGACCAGCGCATGGCAGCGGCCCCGCCGGCCGGCCTCCTCCCACACGGCCACCAGTCTGGCGTCCGGGGCGCTGTGCCCGGCGGCCTCCAGCCCGGTACGCAGCATCATCCGGCATTCCGTTCCGACTCGGGTCACGCGGCGTCGGCCGGGCCCCTCGGCCTCGACCACCGGCGGGCCGGCGCCGGCGGGGGTGAGTTCCGGCCAGTGACACACGGTCAGGAAGGCCTGCCTTTCCAGCGGCCCGCCGGCGTTCCAGCGGACGTACTTGCGGGGCAGCGTGCCCTGGAATCCGTCGAGGGTCACCGGTTCCAGCGGCCCGTCGCCGGCAACGCGCATGACCGCCCGGCCGGTGCGTCCGATGACCAGGTCGCCGCCGGGCGAGAGCGTGAACTCATCGCCGGGGTGGAGCACGAGGTCGAAGCGGCGCGGCCCGATCCCGATCAGCTCGTCGGCCACCACCACGATGCCGCCCGGCAGCAGCACCAGGTCGCGGATCCAGCTCTGCAGGGCATCGGGATAGGCGGCGGCGAGCTGGCCTGAGGCCACCGCCAGTCGCGACGTGGCCAGGGCGCTCTGCAGCCTGCCGTCGGCGCGGGCCTGGCCGCGGTCATCGACCAGCACGACGTTGTGGGCGTGCGTGCGGGAGGCATACCGGTCGTACACGTCGCTGCCGTAGGCGGCCACGCCCGAATCGATCAGCGCCGGTCCGCCGGGCCCGAAGAGCATGAACTGCCCCAGGTCGTGGTGACCCCGGTTCTGATGAAACTTGATGGCGGCCATGGGCGTGGCCGGCGACCACCCGGCCCGCAGCACCACCTGGCCGATCCCCGGGAACGCCGCCATGGGCACCTCCGGGGCCGGAGGATGCTCGGGAACGGCGTCGTCGTGCCAGAGCAGCGAGCGCACGGACGTCGGTGCGGGCACCGTGCGGCGGTACAGCCACGCGGCCAGGCCGTCGCGGCGATGCTTCATCAGGACGGTGCAGACCTGCTCGAGGCGCGGGCCCGTCCCGCTGTCGCCGAAATCCACCATGGCCGTGCGCACGCTGCCGTCGGCGTCGTCGGGCCAGGCCATGGTGCTGAACGCGGCGTGATCGAGGAGGTTGGCCGGCACGTATCGGAAGAGGTCCTCGCCGGTGAGCCGCTGCAGCGCGTCCCCGAATGCGGCCACGTAGATCATGGCGTAATGCATGTAGCCGATGCTCTCCTTGTAGCCGCCGCAGGGGCCGAAGTTCGGCTCCGACGGTCCGATAACGGGGATGGGCGTCGGCCGGTTGCGGGCATAGGGGTTGTCGACGAACCAGTCGCCCCCGCGGTCCAGAAGCCAGGCACGGGTGCGGTCGCGGGCCAGCCGGACCCACTCGGCGGCCTCGGGGTGCTCGCCGAGCAGGGCCAGGGCGCCGATCCCGGCCGATCCGGTGCAGACCATGACCCAGTTGCCGGTCGGCGTCTGGTGACGCGGGAGTCGCGAGGCGGTGACCGGATCCACCCAGTCGCGGATCAGCGGGCGAACGCCTTTCTCGGTCAGCGCCTCGCGGACCGCGCGGCGCTGTCCGTCGTCAAGAAAGGGGTAGAGCAGGTCGTAGCCGGTGGCCACCGCCGTGGTCATCATCGCGGTCTCCAGCGCGGAGGTCCACGGGGGATCGAAGTGCGCCGGATCGTCGAACAGGGGGCCCAGCCATCGCCGGTAGGCACAGGCAGTCAGGAGCATGCGGACGCCCTGGTCGACGAAGCGACGCTCGCCGGTCACCGCGGCGGCGAAGGCGACGTTGAGCAGGTGGCGGTGGTACCAGTTGGCCGCCAGGTTGTAGTTGCCGTGCTGGCCGGCGCCGCTGCGGGCGTAGCTCTCATCCGGCGGGTCCACCTCCAGACTCTGGCGCGCGGCGTTGAGCAGGTAGCGCCAGCCCATGCCCAGGGCCTCGGACCGCGCCGCCCGCTGGCAGAAGGCCGGAATCTCCGATGCCCGGATCAGCAGGCGTGGCGGTTCACCCGCGCGGGACACATCGGGACGGTCCGGACCCCGCTGGGACACGAAGAAGACCCGGTGGTTGGCCGGCGGCGTCCATCCGCCGTCCTGGCCGGCACAGAACGCCCTCCAGCACCAGCGGCCCGGGGCCAGAGGCTCGCCGGGGCACTCGGCGAACACCACCGGCGTGATGCCGCCGTCGTCCTCGACGCGGACCTGCTCGGTGACCCGGGCCCGGTCGAACGATTCGTCCGGCGCGACCTCGATCCGGTAACGGGCGGCGCCGTAACGGCCGTTGAGCCGGAAGACCGGCCGGGTTTCGCCGATGGTCTCATGGTCGGAGGGCCACACCGGCAGCGGCGGGCGCAGTTCAACGTTGGCCAGAGCCGATGCGGTGGACGGCCCCCCGGCGGAGGCCGATGCCGACGGGACGGCCAGGGCGACAGCGCAGGCCAGCGCCGGCCAGGCCGCGCCGAGTCGGCGCCGCCGGGCTGCCCGGCAAGCGGACACCGTGGGGCGACCGACCGTGATCAGCATGTGGATCAAGGCTTGACCTCCGGCGATGTGTCCATCGATCCTGCAGCCGCGGCCGCTCACCGGCCGCACCGGGCGGATCAGGCCGTCGGGCCCTGGGTTGACAACCTCGATCTTGAGCTCGTTGCCGCCGGCCGCACGATGGTAATGGCCCCGGGGGCATATTCAAGCCGCCTCTGGCCGGGCCGGCGACGGGCCGTTAACATCGCGGCCGGATCCATGGCGAAAGGCGGGTGAATCATGCGGTGGTCACGGTGTGCCGGGGCGGTAATGCTTCTATTGGCGTGCGGTTCGGCCCGGAGCGAGCCTCCGCACGCGATCGGCGCCCAGGCCCTGGCCCGCCTGGACCTGCTGCCGGCGTTCAAGCCGGTGGTCCGCGTCGGATCGGTATCGAGTTACGACCGCACCGGCGGCAACGACGACGGGTTCTCCGGGACCTATTCCTTCATCCGCAGGGAGCCCGGCGGGCTGGTGATCGCCGACCTGAAGGGTCCGGGGGTCATCACCCGCATCTGGACGCCCACGCCGACCGACGACCCGGTGGACTTCTTCTTCGACGACGAGGCCGCGCCGCGTCTGACGTTGAAGTTCCGCGACCTGTTTTCCGGCCGGCAAGCGCCTTTTGAGGCTCCGCTGGCGGGTTTCGGCGCCGGCGGCTTCTTCTGCTACGTGCCGATGGGGTTCCAGCGGTCCTGCCGGATCGTGGTCCGGGCCGAACGGCTGCAGTTCTATCAGATCAACTACGCGATCTGTCCGGAGGACGCTCCTGTACGGACCTTCCAGCCCGTCCCCGACGAACAGGAACGCGCCCACCTGAGCGAGGCCCGCCGTCTCCTGTCCGCCTCCGGAGAGGATATTGCCGATTTCGCCGCCCCACCGGAGGCCCAGGTGACCCGCCTGCGTCGCGAAGTACGGCTCGAGCCCGGGGGCACCGCCGAGCTGTTCGCCTGGGACCAGCCCGGCCGGCTGGTCGGCCTGCGCCTCACCCCCGCTCTCGCGCTGGCCCGCCGGCAGCGCGATATCCTGCTGCGGATCACATTCGACGACGAGCCGGAGCCGGCGATTCTCTGTCCGGCGGGGGATTTCTTCGGCTACGCCTGGGGGCGGCCGGCGACGACGTCGCTGTTGCTGGGTACATCGGGCGACACGGCCTACTGCCACCTGCCGATGCCGTTCGACCGCCGGGCGAAGATCGAGCTGGTGTCCGAGCAGGCCGGCGGTCAGGCCTGCGGCCTCACCGCGGAGATCGCGGTCGCGGCCGTGGGCCGGTCGGCCGGCGAGGGGCGCCTTTATGCCCTGTGGCGGCGGGAGAACCCGACCACTCCCGGCGAGCCCTTCACCTTCATCGACGTCCGGGGCCGGGGCCACCTGGTCGGATGCATCCTGCAGTCGCAGGGGCTGGAAACCGGGCAGACGCTGTACTTCGAGGGCGACGACCGGACGACGATCGACGGCGAGCCGGCGATTCACGGCACCGGCTCGGAGGACTTCTTCAACGGCGGATGGTACGACGTGCCGGATCGCTGGGAGAAGCGGCGATGCTTCCCGCTCAGCGGCTGCCTGGCCTACCAGAAGCATCTCGGCCGCACCGGCGGCTACCGGTTCATGATCGCCGACGCATACAGCTTCCGCGAGCACCTGCAGCACACCATCGAGCACGGCGGCAACGGCAACGAGGTGCCCGGCGACTACTGCGCGACGACCTACATCTACGCCGACCGGCGGCCGGAGCCCTGGCCGGCTCTGCCTCCCGTCGGGCAGCGCGGCGTGGTGGATCCGGCCTCGGCCCGGTTCGTCACCGGCTGGAGCGTCCCGGTCCACGCTTTTCCCTTTGCCCATGCCACGCTGACGAAGGCGTCGGAGAAGATCGACGACCGGGACGTCCGTTACCTGAGCCTCAAGGCCGACGGAGGCGACTGGTTCGGGCCCCCGTTCATTTCGCTGGTCTGCGACCTTCCGGCCGACGGCCGGTACGAAATCGCGATCGAGGCGCTCATGGGCCCGGCCCAGGGCCAGGTGCAGCTCTTCGCGGATGAGGCCCCGGTCGGAGAGCCGATCGACCTCTACGCGCCCGCTCGCCGTCTTTCCGGACCGGTCCGCCTGGGGGCACTGCCCCTGCGCGAGGGACCCAACAACGTGATGCTCAAGATCGTCGGCCGCAACCAGGCCGCCGCGGGGCTGAATCTGGATCTGGTGGCCGTGGTGTGCACGCGGCAGAAGGAGCACGGGGATCGGTGAAAGATGTTCTTTCCGCGAAGGTTCTGCGCCACCTGGCCGCCGGATGTGCGGTCCTGACCTCATGGGGCGGTGCCGCAGCCGGTGGCCCGGCTTCGGCCCCGGCGACGGCCCCGGCTTCCGCTGCGGCGACGGCACCTGCGGTCGAGGACCCGCGTGTGCGGGAGATCCGATTCGCGGTTCCGGGCCGTTCGCCGGATGCCGCCTCGGAGGCGGTCATCATGCTGCCGCGGAGCTACCTTCTGGAGGAGGGGCGGCCCGACGCCCGCCGGTGGCCGGTGGTCTATCTGCTGCACGGCTACGGTGCGGACTGCCGCCGGCTGGAGGCCATGTTCCGCCAGGCGGGTCGTCCCCTGGAGGACGCGGCCGAATCCTTCGGCCTCATCCTGGTGGCGGCGGACGGCCGGCGGGCGTCCTGGTACCTGGACGCCGCCCCGGACGCGCCGGAGGCCGGCGACTGGCAGTATGAGACCATTGTGACCCGGCACCTGGTCCCGGAGATCGACCGGCGGCTGCGGACCTGGGCGGAGCCGGCCGGGCGCGGCCTGACCGGCATGAGCATGGGCGGGCACGGGGCGGTCTACCTGGCGGCCCGGCACCCGGAGCTGTTCTCGGCCTGTTCGGCGATGGCCGGCGTCTTCAGCCTGACCGACACTACGCAGCCGCACGAGCTGGCGGCGCGGCTGGGAAGCCTGGAGGAGCACCGGGACCGCTGGATCGAGCACAGCGTGCTGACTCAGGCGGCGCGTTTTCGCGGTCGGCCGGTCGCGCTGTTCATCGACTGCGGGACGGAAGACCCCTTCATCCACAACAACCGCGCGCTGCACCGCCGGCTGATCGAGCTGGGCGTGCCGCACGACTACATCGAGCGGCCCGGCGGCCACACGACCGCCTACTGGGTCAATGCGATGCCGTACCACCTGCGGTTCCTGGCCGACCGGCTGAAACCCGCCGGCCGGCCTTGAGCCTGCGCTGCGTCGGCCGGTCTCTTGCGGACCCCGGCCCTGCGGGTATGATCCGGCGGGCGGCGTTCGAGCCGCCTTCGAGGTACACCGGACTCCATGCGATGAGGAAAACGACCATGATGTTCAGTCCTGGTATCCGCGTATTCCGCGCGATGATGGCGGCGGCACTGACCGCCCTGGCAGTGACGTCGCCGGCGGCGGCCGAGGTCCGCCCGGCGGGCGTCTTCGGCAGCCACATGGTGCTGCAGGCCGAGTCGGAGGTGCCGGTCTGGGGCTGGGCGGATGCGCAGGAGGAAGTCACGGTCCGGATCGCCGGGCAGGAGGTCCGGACCCGGGCCGGCGGCGACGGCCGCTGGATGGTGAAGCTGGCACCGATGCCTGCCGGCGGGCCGCACCGTCTCGAAATCGTCGCGGGCGACACCCTGGCGCTGGAGGACGTGCTGATCGGCGAGGTCTGGCTGTGTTCGGGGCAGTCCAACATGGAGTGGGGCATCAAGGTCAGCGCGGATCCCGAGAAGGAGATCGCGGCCGCCGACCACCCCAGGATCCGGCTGTTGAGCGTTCCGCACCGGACGGCGCGCCGGCCGGAGCCGGACATCGATGCCCGCTGGGCGGTCTGCACGCCGGAGGGCATCCTCTCCGTCGGTCACTGGAACGCCGGTTTCTCGGCCGTGGCCTACCATTTCGGGCGACGGCTGCAGGAGGAGCTGGACGTGCCGGTCGGGCTGATCCAGAGCACCTGGGGCGGGACGCGGATCGAGCCTTGGACGCCGCCGGAGGGATTTCAGGCGGTCCCGGCGCTGGCGGGGCTGCTGGAGCCGCTGAAGCGTGCCGACGAGGAGTTCCGGGAGGCCGTCGGTCGGGCTCTGACCGCACACCAGCAGTGGCTGGAAGAGGCGCGGGCCCGGTACGACGCCGGAAAGGAAGCCGCCCCCCCGCCGGCGTGGCCCAGGCATCCGCTGGATGACAATTCCTGCCCGACCTCGCTGTACAACGGCATGATCCATCCGCTGGTGCCCTGCGCCATCCGGGGGGCGATCTGGTACCAGGGTGAATCGAACCGCACCGACGGCATGGGGTACGTGGAGAAGAAGCGGGCCCTGATCGGCGGCTGGCGGCAGCTCTGGGGCCGGGGGGACTTTCCGTTCTACTTCGTCCAGCTGGCCCCGTACCGCTACGGCACGGAGGACCCGACCATTCTGCCGCGGATGTGGGAGGCCCAGACGCGCTGCCTGGAGATCCCCAACACGGGGATGGCGGTCACGGTGGACATCGGCGACCCGGCCGACATCCACCCCAGGAACAAGCGGGACGTGGGCGAGCGTCTGGCGCTGTGGGCTCTGGCCCGCACCTACGGCCGCAAGGACCTGGTTTTTTCCGGACCGTTGTATCGCTCGGCCTCCAATGAGGGCGGTGCGATCCGCATCCGGTTCGACCATGTCGGCGGCGGGCTGATCTCGCGGGACGGCGGGCCGCTGTCGTGGTTCGAGATCGCCGGAACCGATCGGCACTTCGTGCCCGCCGAGGCCCTGATCGACGGCGACACGGTGGTCGTCCGGGCCAACGAGGTCGCGGATCCGGCGGCGGTGCGGTTTTCCTGGCACATGGAGGCCAGGCCCAATCTCTGCAACCGGGAAGGCCTGCCGGCCTCGCCTTTCCGGACGGACTCCTGGTGACGGTCGCCGGCGGTTCTCAGCCACCGGCCTCCTGTTATCGGCCCTGGCGGCCGGCCGTCCCCCTTTTCACCTGAGGGGCCCGGCTTCCCTTCGCAGACGCGGCGAACAGATCCCCTGTCACCGGCCGGCTTGGCGGGAAACAAGCTAAACAGATCCGGGCATCGGGTCGATGGCATCGATACGTCCATCGGAACCGGCATGTCTTTCGGCGTGCGCGGGCGATACCGGGCCGCGCGTGACGGCGGCACGGGAGGCAGGTTCCGGCCGGGCCGAGGGGGGCGGATCTGCCCGTCGACGGCGTTTGAGGAGCGGCCATGGGAGACCAATCCGCGACCGTTTCGCCGCAGCGTCCGTCCGCAGCGATGCCGGCCGGCGTTGCCATCCCGGACCCGGCCACGCAGCCCTACGTGAACACCACCGGGGCCATCGCCTCCAGGGTCATCCTTCTGGCCGAGGACGACGCGGACACGCGGGCCCTGATCGTGCATCTGCTGCGCCGCGAGGGCTACGAGGTGCTGATCGCCAAAGACGGCGCGGAGGTCTTCGACATCCTGCCCCGCAGGGTTCCCGGGCTGTTCCTGCTGGACTGCGACATGCCGCGGATGAACGGCTTCGAGGTGTGCCGCCGGCTGAAGGCCGACGCCCGCTACTCGGAGCTTCCGGTGATCTTCATGTCCGCCTGGTCCTCGCCGGAGGACAAGGCCACGGGCTTCGGGTCCGGGGGGGACGACTACGTCACCAAGCCGATCGAGAAGATCGAGCTGCTGGCCCGGATCCGCTCGCACATCGAGCTGGCGATCAGCCGGCACGCCCTGCGGCGGCGGGCGGCGCTGTTCGAGGCTTTGACCCTGGAGCAGGCCGGGCTGCTGGACGACGTGCGGAGCGGCCAGGAATCGCTGCTGACGCCGGTGTCGGCGGTCCAGGGCCTGACGCTGGGGGTGCGTTTCCAGCCGGCCCACCACGCCGGCGGGGACTTCTACGAGATCGCGCGGCTGGCGGACGACGAGTACGGGCTGCTGGTGTGCGACGTTTCCGGGCACGACCTGAGCGTGCCCTACATCACCGGGGCGCTGAAGGCCCTGTCGGCGACGTTCATCAACGAAACGCTCTCGCCGCAGGAGACGATGCTGCTGCTGAACTCGAGCCTGCTGCGCTTCCTGAGCGACGAGCACTACGTGACCGCCGGCTACGCCCGCTTCTCGCGGACCGTGATGGAGGTCTCGCTGATCAGCGCCGGGCATCCGCCGGCGGCGGTGCAGCGGGCCGACGGCTCGGTGGAGTACGTGACCATCACCGGCGACGTGCTGGGGATGTTCGAGCATCCGGTCTACGAGACGCAGACCGTCGAGGTGGCTCCGGGGGACCGCCTGTTCCTGTACACCGACGGCCTGATCGAGAGCTACTGGGACGACTCGGGCCGATCGGGACGGGCCCTCTACGGGATGGAGCGGCTGCGCCAGGCGCTGGCGGTGCGGCGCGCGGTGCCGGTGGCCGAGGCGGTCGACGGCGTGGTCGCCGAGGTCCTGCAGCAATGCGAGGGCGTGGCCGACGACGACATCGTGGTCGTCGGCGCGGAGTTCTGAGACCGGACGGCGAAACGGCGCGCTTTCAGGAGCGGCGATGTTCGAGATCAGGCCAACCGAGCGGGGCTTCGAGGTCTCGATGTCCGCGGAGCTGACGAATATCGACCTGGCCGACCGGCGCATGGCCGAGTTCCTGGACCGGGCCGGGGCGCCGCTGGACCGCTTCGCGGTGCGGATCCTGCTGCGGGAGGCCCTGCTCAACGCGGTGACCCACGGCAGCGGGCAGGATCCCGGAATGACCGTGCGTCTGACGATGTTTCTGGACGACGACGGGATGGTGATGGAGGTCGAGGACCAGGGTCCGGGGTTCATCTGGCAGAACCGCGACATGGTGTTCGACGTGTGCGGCGACGGCGGCCGGGGGCTGCCGATCATGCAGATCTACTCGTCGGAGATGACCTACAACGACGCCGGCAACCGGCTGGTGATCCGCAGGCGCTACGAGAGTGGTTGCGCATGTGCCAGGGCGACTGGCAGAGGTGACTGATGCTTCAGACGGAACAGGGACAGGACGTACTGGTCGTCAGGCCGGGCGTCGACATCGTGGCGTCGCAGGTCGAGCAGCTCAAGAAGGACCTGCAGGCGCTGGTCGAGAAGGGCCACGTCCACCTGGTCATCGACCTGGAAGGCACGGGCATGATCGACTCGAAGGGCCTGGCGGTGTTCATGCTGTGCCACAAGAGCGTGTCCTCCCGGGGCGGCTCGCTCAAGGTGGTCACGGCCAACCGGGACTTCCGCCAGCTCTTCCACATCACGCGGATGGACGAGCACTTCAAGGTCGAGGAAACACTCTGACGGCACAGCCCGCCGCATGGGGAGGCTAACGCATGGCGATCGACAACCAGGACATCGTCGCGGAGTTCGTGCAGGAATCCCGCGAGCATCTGGCGGACATCGAGAACGATCTGCTGGCGATCGAGGCCGCCGGGGCCCAGATCGACCTCGAGCTGGTGAACAAGGTATTCCGGTCGGTGCACTCGGTGAAGGGCGCCGCCGGTTTTCTCGGACTGACGCGGATCGGCGAGCTGGCCCACGGGCTGGAAAACGTGCTCAATCTGATCCGCAACCGGGAGATGGTGCCGACTTCCGCGGTCGTGGACCTGCTGCTGCGGGCCGCCGACACCCTGCGGAACATGATCCACAACGTCGAGACCTCCAACGAAACCGACGTCTCGGCCTTCGTGGCCGAGCTGAAGAACGTCATTGCCGGAGGCACCTCCAGCGACACCCGCAGGAAGATGCAGCACACGGTGGCCGTCGGCGAGGGCGCCCACAGCTTCGTGGTGACCGAGCACCTGCTGGCCGGCCAGAAGGCGATGGGCAACCAGCTGTACATCATCGACTTCGACCTCATCGCCGACGTCGAAAGGAAAGGTAAGAAGCCGCTGGACCTCGTGCGCGAGCTGATCAGCTGCGGCGAACTGCTGGACTCGCGGATCTGCCAGGACGCCTGGGGCGGCCTGGAGGATCCGCTGCCGGAATCCATCCGGTTCATGGTTCTGCTGGGCACCGTCCTGGACAGCCGGGCGATGGTCTCGCAGGCCTTCGGCGTGGATGAGTCCCGGATTGAAGGACCGCTGTCGGCGCCGATCGGCGCGGACCGGGCTCAGGGCGCCCCCGAAGCCGCGGTTGCCGCCGCGCCTCCGCCGGCTCCGGCGGCGGCCGGACCCGCGCCGGTCGCGCCGGCGCCCGCTCCCGGGGCTCTCGCGGCCCCGATGACGGCCGACCCGCCGGCTCCCGCCACGGCCCCCGCCCCGCCGCCGGGGCCGCGCGTCGAGAACCAGCCGGCCGAGACCAGCGTTCGCGTCTCGGTCAGCGTGCTCGACCGGCTGATGAACCTCGCCGGAGAGCTGGTGCTGGGCCGCAATCAGCTGCTGCAGACCATCAACGCCCGCAACCACGACGGGCTCGAATCGGTGGGAGCGCGCCTCAACCAGGTGACCAGCGAGCTCCAGGAAGCGATCATGCAGACCCGCATGCAGCCGATCGGGACGGTGTTCAACAAGTTCCCGCGGGTGGTGCGGGACCTCAGCGGCAAGCTGGGCAAGCAGTGCGAGCTGGTCGTCGAGGGCAAGGACGTCGAGCTGGACAAGTCGATCATCGAGGCCATCGGCGACCCGCTGACCCACCTGGTCCGCAACGCGGTGGACCACGGCGTCGAAATGCCCGACGTGCGGCGGGCCGCGGGCAAGAATCCGGTCGGCCGGATCGTGCTGCGGGCCTTCCACCAGGCCGGCAAGGTCAACATCTCGATCAGCGACGACGGGGCCGGCATCAACTCGGCCAGGCTGCGCGAAAAGGCCGTCAACATGGGCCTGATCTCCCGCGAGCAGGCCCGCGAAATGGGCGAGCGGGAGGCCGTCCGGCTGATCATGCACCCCGGCCTGTCGACCGCCGAAAAGGTCACCGACGTCAGCGGCCGCGGGGTCGGCATGGACGTGGTCAAGACCAACATCGAGCGGCTGGGCGGCACAGTGGACATCGAGACCCGGCCCGGCCAGGGGACCACGATCAGCGTCAAGCTGCCGCTGACGCTGGCGATCATTCCCTCGCTCATCGTGCGGTGCGGGGAGGAGCGCTACGCGATGCCGCAGGTCAGCATCAACGAACTGGTACGGATCAGCGCCGGCGAGATCGCCACCCGGATCGAGAGGGTCAAGGACGCCGAGGTCATGCGGCTGCGGGGGAACCTGCTGCCGCTGGTGCGGCTGAGCACGGCCCTGGGCATCGGCTCCAAGTACCTCGATCCGGTGCCGGCGGTGCTCGAAGACAACGAGCGGGTGAACCTCGCGGACCGCCGCGCCGGCCGGGAACCGCCCGGGGAGATCCGGGAGCGCCGCTGCGGCGACGACCGCCGCGGCGACACCGCCCCGGGAGCCCTCAACGTGATCGTGGTGGAGACCGGGCAGCTGCGCTACGGGCTGGTGGTGGACGGGCTGCACGATTCCGAGGAGATCGTGGTCAAGCCGCTGGGCCGTCATCTCAAGGGATGCCCGTGCCTGGCCGGGGCCACCATTCTGGGAGACGGGAGAGTCGCCCTGATCCTGGACGCCGCCTCGATCGCGGCCCACTGCCAGCTGGCGGTCCCGCAGGGCGAGGAGCGGCAGGCCGAACGGCAGGGCCAGGCCGGCGGCGCCGAAACCCAGATGGCCCTGCTGTTCACCAACGACCCGTCGGAGCTGTTCGCCGTTCCGATGGGGCTGATCGCCCGGATCGAGCGGATCCGCGCCGAACAGATCGACAGCGTCGGCGGCCAGGAGGTGCTGCAGTACCGCGGCGTGTCGCTGCCGCTGATCAGCCTGCACGACCTGGTCACCGCCCGCCCGCGCCCCGGGCAGCCGCACTACTACGTCATCGTGTTCCGCGTCGGCCGTCAGAAGCAGGAGATCGGCCTGGTGGCCCCGCAGCTGGTCGACATCCGCGAGATCAGCACCGACCTGGACACCCTCACCTTCCGCGAGACCGGCGTGCTGGGCTCGCTGGTGGTGGACCAGAAGGCGGCGCGGGTCCTGGACCTCTTCGAGCTCGCCCAGAAGGCTCACCCGGCCTGGTTCGCAGGCCCGGCGGCGGCCGCGGAGGCGGCTTCGACCACGGCGGCCGGCGCCCGGGTGCTGTTCGCCGAGGACTCGGCCTTCTTCCGCAAACAGGTCAGCAGCTTCCTGGCCGACAGCGGCTACACCGTCGTGGCCTGCGAGGACGGGCTGGAGGCCTGGAACACGCTCACGGCCGGCGGGCAGGCGTTCGACGTGGTCGTGACCGACATCGAGATGCCGAACCTCGACGGTTACGAGCTGACCCGGCGGATCAAGCAGGATCCGCGATTCGCCCACCTCCCGGTGATCGCGGTCACGTCGCTCGCCGGGCAGGAGGATGTCCAGCGGGGCAGCCGGGCCGGCGTGGACGACTACCAGATCAAACTCGACCGCGACCAGCTGCTGGCGTCGGTCGCGCGATACGCGAAGGCCGCTGCGGCGGCACGGACCTGAGGACCTGTTCCGGGATTCCGGCGAGGAAACAGACATGAACCAGACGATGACCGCCAGAGCGGCGAGCGTCCCGATCAGCGGCGACGAACTCGAGTACGCCACCTTCTATGTGTGCGACATTCTGCTTGGACTGGACATCCGGCAGATCGAGGAGATCAACCGGCAGCTGACCATGACTTCCGTCCCCCATGCGCCGCACTTCGTGCGCGGCGTGGTGAACCTGCGCGGCGAGGTGGCGACGGTCGTCGATCTGCGGGCCATTCTCGGCCTGCCGGCGGCGGAGATCACCGACCAGAGCCGCAACGTGGTGGTCAACGCCCGCGGAGAACGCATCGGCCTGCTGGTCGATCGGATCGGCGACGTGGTGCGGACGTCCGCCAGCGACATCGAGCCCCCGCCGGCGAATGTAAGCGGGGTGGACGGCCGGTTCTTCAGGGGAGTCTGCAAGCTGGAGAAGGAGCTGCTGGTCATCCTCGACGTCGAGGAAGCCCTGGCCGGCAGCCCGCCGCCCCAGGAGCGGTCGGACAACTGAACGAAAGGAACCTTTGTCATCCCGGAGCCCTGGCCCATGCGTATGAACCTGAGCCTGAGAGGCAAGATCATCCTGATCGGCGGATCGCAGCTGGTGGTGCTGAGCGTCGTGCTGTTCGCCGGCTACTGGCACCATGCCACCGCTGCCGCCCGCCAGGAGTGCGTCGCCAAGGCCCGCAGCGTGGCCCTGACCGCTGAAGCCGTCCGCGAAGAGATGCGCCGCAAGTGGGACCTGGGGCTGTTCAGCAAGGAGCAGATGGTGGCCTGGGCCCGCGACGGCCACCTGGACCGCGTGCTGGCCGCCGTCCCGGTGGTCACCGGCTGGAAAGCCGGCATGGCCAAGGCCGCCGAGGGCGGCTACACCTTCCGCGTTCCCAAGAACCATGCCCGCAATCCCAAGAACAACCCCGACGCCGTCGAGGCCGAAGCCCTCGCCCGGCTGGAGAAAGGCGACCTGCCGGAGTACCACGTGGTCGATGCCTCGCTCAACGCGGTCCGCTACTTCCGCCCCATCCGGCTGACCGAAGACTGCATGCTCTGCCACGGCGATCCGGCGACGTCGGCCGAACTCTGGGGTAACGACAAGGGGCTCGATCCCACCGGCGCCCGTATGGAGGGCTGGAAGCCCGGCGAGGTTCACGGAGCCTTCGAAATCATCCAGTCGCTGGATGAGGCCGACGCACGCGTGCGGGCCTCGCTGCTGGAGGGCGGCGTCGTGGTGGTCATCCTCCTGGCGGCCGGCGGCGCTCTGCTGGCCTGGATGGCCACCCGTGCGATCGTGCGGCCCTTCCGGCGGATGGTGGCCTTCAGCCAGGCGATCGCCGACGGCGACGTCAGCGGCACCTGCGACCTGCAAAGCCGCGACGAGACCGGCCAGCTGGCCGCCGCCCTCAACGGGATGTGTGCCAGTCTGCGCACCATGCTCCGCGACATCCGCCAGCGGGCCGAAACCCTCGGCCGATCCTCCGAGCAGC
>Ga0129299_1001291_pt1 | contig 16735 bp, 10 predicted proteins | sample ConPoolayeCmetaG_FD_94477 | JGI IMG/M metagenome (GOLD analysis project Ga0129299, IMG submission 94477) | Hot spring microbial mat communities from California, USA to study Microbial Dark Matter (Phase II) - Cone Pool mat layer C metaG ... | reverse complement strand
TATGGTATGCCACACTGGTTCGAAAAAAGAGAGCGCCGCCCGCACCACATCCTCTCTCGTCTTTCTTCGACATCCAAACGATTTACCTATCTCTCTTCCCGACATTGGGCATCATAAATAAGTTTGCAAACAGCAGGCGGTTATGCTATAGTTGCTATCGCCAAATGTCTTTTTTGGGGAGATGTCGTGAAAAGAATCCTTTTTTCGATAGCACTTGCTGCGATCGTCATCATCCCGGCTATGGTGGCGGTGGCGGCAAAAAAAAAGCCGAAGGTTGCGGTAATGGAGATTGAGGATCGGTCGAAAAAGTTCGATGCCGACACGATAGCCAATGCCACCGATATCTTCCGTTCCGAACTTTCCTCGACTGGACGGTTCGTCGTGATTGACAAGACCAGTCAACAGGCAAAGATGAAAGAGGCGATAAAAGCAAGTAAGAAGGAGTCGTTCGAAAAGTGTCAGGGGCGCGCCTGCGAGATACCGCTCGGGCAAGCACTTGCCGCCGATAGCATCCTGAAAGCAACGATATCGTGCCTCGGCAAGCGTTGCACACTCGCAGCCGAGATGATTAGTATCGCGAAGGAGGCAGTAGTGGGAGGAGCAACAGGGGATTTCGACGGGACCCCGGAAGGAATGCTTCCTGCTATCAAAAAGGTGGTTGCCGAAATGGCTGAAACAGCAGGGGGAGATTATACTGTCGAAGAACTAGACGTCAAAACACTCTACGAACAGGCACAGGAAGCAGATCGGAACGGTACCGACGAACCAGAAAAAGCCATCGAGGCATGGAAAAAACTCGAAGAAATAGAATCGAACAACCCCTATAAAACGCTCGCCAAGACCAGAATCCGCGAATGGCAAACATACATAAATCGAAGAGCGGAACTGGAAAAAGAGCATGACGAAGATATCGCCCGCCTTATTACAATGCTTCCCGACATGACGGTCGGTTTCGAAACGAAGAAAAAGGCGCTCCTCGAGTTCCGGGAAAAATATGCCCAGGTATATGGTGAGAACGACTATCAATCAGTGCTTGCCGCAGTTGCCGATCAGAAACTACGCCAGCGGCTCGAGAAGGCAATGCTTCCCGAAAACAGAGAAGGAGAGGAAAACCCCGAGGCTGATATGGTGACCATCCCGGCTGGTTCCTTTACAATGGGGTGTAGCGGTGAAGGCTGTCCGGCAGACGCCCAACCAGCACACACAGTGTATCTCAACGAGTTCAAAATAGACAAGTACGAGGTTTCACAAGAAAAGTACCGTGCGTGTGTCACCGCAGGAAAATGTAAACCGCCGGCAGAGTTCAAGGATTGCAACTGGGGATATCAAACGCGGGAAGATCACCCTGTCAACTGTGTGTCGTGGTTCGATGCGGAAGCCTTCTGTAAGTGGCAGGGAAAGCGGCTGCCAACAGAGGCGGAGTGGGAGAAGGCGGCACGAGGAGAAAAAGGTCTTGTCTACCCGTGGGGCAATCAGCCGGCAGAATGCCGCTACGCTGTTATGGACATGGGTATTCCCGGTTGTCAAAAGAACAGCACCCACGAGGTGCGTTCCAAAGAGCGTGGACAGAGCCCTTACGGTATCTTTAATATGATCGGCAACGTTGCTGAATGGGTCGCCGACTGGTACGAAGAGGGCTATCCTTCCGGCGAACGCAAAAATCCTCCTGGCCCCAAAAAGGGAAAAGAGCGCGTCCTGCGTGGCGGATCATGGAAGAGCGGGGTGCAGGAAAAACTCAAGACCTTTTCACGTGACAAGATGCCTCCCGACACCAAAACCCCCGAGGTCGGTATTCGCTGCGTCAAGTGAAATCGTCAACTCTTTTCCATCCATGTTCCCAAATGAAGGACTATGAATCCTTCCCGCCGTTGGAGATTGTTTGCGCCGAAGGATCATACCTCTACACAGCAGACAATAAGCGGATTATTGATGCAATCTCTTCGTGGTGGTGCAAATCGCTCGGGCATGCTCACCCGCGGATCAGGGATGCCGTGAAAGAACAGATAGGTCGTTTCGAGCACGTTATTTTAGCCAACACCGTCAACGACATCATCATCTCTCTTTCAGAGCGATTGGCAAATCTCCTACCAGGGAAATGGCACATATTCTATGGCGGAGACGGCTCTACTGCAGTAGAGATAGCCCTCAAAATGACATCCCATGCGATGCTGATACGAGGGGAAACGCAGCGCACCCGCTTCATGGCGCTCGAGAACGGCTACCACGGCGAAACAGCACTGACACTCGCCGTTTCCGATCTCGGTATCTACAAGGAACCGTATCGAGCGCTCATCCACCCCCAGCCGATGCTCAAAGGCATTCCGTATTGCTCGAGCACCGATGACCCGCTCTTCACCGATTGTGGCGCAACGTGGCTTGCGCTCGAAGCACAGTTGGAACAGGAGAAGAATACCCTCTGCGCCCTCATCGTCGAACCAGTCGTACAGGGTGCCGGAGGTATGCTCATCTACAGTGCCGACCTGCTGCGCCGTCTCCGCGAATGGACTGTGAAAAACCATATCTACCTCATTGCAGATGAGATTATGACAGGATTCTATCGCACGGGGACACTGCTCGCTTGTAACCACGCAGGAATAGCGCCCGACCTCGTCTGTCTTTCGAAAGGACTCACCGCCGGATGGGCGGCGATGTCAGCGGTGGTACTGTCGGACGAACTCTACGATATGTTCTATGCCGACTACGGCTCCGGCCGCGACTTTCTCCATTCGAACACCTACGCCGGGAACGCTCTCGCGGCGGCGGCAGCACTTGCGGCACAGAAGGTGTACGAAGAAGAAGACATCGCCGGAAGGGTCGCCGCATCTTCGCCAATGTTGCTTCGTCTCATGAAGGAAACAGCGGAAGAGACAGGGTCACTTACCAATGTTCGCGGCATAGGAATGATCGCGGCAGCCGATATAAGACCCGAATTTGCCGAGGTGCCTCGTGCTGGCTTCCGTGTGTATCGCCGAGCGGTAGAACTCGGCGCCCTGTTGCGGCCGCTTGGGGACACCATCTACTGGCTGCCACCGCTCAACGTTTCGCTTGAGACATTAAGGGAACTCAAAGAGATAACTGCGCAGGCACTCCGAGAAACACTCTATCGTTGAACAAGAGAAACAGTGAACAACATTGTTCCTTTTTTACCTAAGTGTCACCACAAGTCATACGACACCTTTTCCCCTTCGCAATTCATTTCATGGCGGTATGGGTGTATTTTACCAAGAAAAAAACTGGTGAGCCCCAGCATAGCCGTACGTCGGATAGGTGTTTATCAGTCTTGGGGGAAGGAAGGTGTCTGCCCGTTCGAGGAGTTGACAAAAAAGATTGATTTTCCCCATTTTACTGGTACAGTTCCTCTGTTTCGACGGTTCACTTAAGAGCAGGGAGAGAGTCATGACACGTATGTGTGAAATCTGCGGGAAAAAACCTATGTTTGGACATAATGTCAGTCACGCAAACAACAAAACGCAGAAGATTCAGCGCCCCAATGTCCAGAAACTCAAGGTGCGCGAAAGCAATGGTACTATCTCTTCGCGGTATGTCTGTACACGGTGCTTGCGGAGCGGTAAAGTAACCAAGGCCTAGAGCACTGCATCTTCCTTCCCCCCATGCGCAGATATGGCACCTGTTATAAGGCTACTTCGTATTCTTCGGTGATTCTGATGCCGACGGTTGTGCACCGGGCACCTGCGGTTGTTGACTAGCACCGGGGGTCTGCGGCCCGAGATCACTCCCGAACTGCCCGTCGTTGCGGATGATCGTCGTGAATTTCTGGTCCCCCGCGCGCTTGAAAACATCGGGACGGCCGTCCCGGTCAGTATCTTTCTCGATTCTCTCCAGCGCACCGTTGGTATAAATCTCCCAATAATCTACCTTTCCATCTCCGTCCTGGTCCTCTTCAAGGCGCACGATAACCCCTTTTTCATCGTAGAATTTCCAGATATCCGTCTTCTCATCGAATTGCGAGTCAATTTCCTTTTGTATGACAACGCCTCCCCGGTAGATGTCCGTTGTCTCTATCTTACCGTCGAAATCGAGGTCGAGTTCTTCTTTCGCCACAGCACCGTTTTCGTCATAGAAACGGTAAACATCGTACTTGCCGTCAAGGTTAAGATCCATAATCTTGATGAAAAGGCGTTGTTCTCCATCATTTTCGGCACCTGCGTTCTTCTTGTAAACATTGACAATGTCCGGCTTTTTGTCGCCATTCCGGTCGAATTCGCGAACAGTGTATTCCGTGGGATCGAGTTTGAGCGCACCACCCTTTGCAGAGATTGTTATCATCTTCGGCTCATCCCGCAGTACCGGCGATGGAGATTTTCCCCCCGCAGTCTCCGACCGAGAGGCAGATGCGCACCCTATTACGGAGAGCATGATGATCGTTATCGCTATTCCTCTTTCTTTTCCCAATTGTTCCTCCCTTTTCTTGCGTCCGATGATGTTACTCATCACTGTCATCCTCTTCCTGTCCGTCGTTGCCCGCTGGATAGAAAAAATACTTCACAGCAGTGGTGCTCCGTTCACGGTCACTGCCTTTGGCTACGATCGTAACACGGTTGGTCTTTTCGCGGAAATGAATTGGCACAGTAAAATCGCGGCGAGAGTCGTTTTCACCGATGCGGTAGTAGAAGATTTTCTTCTTGTTCTGATATACAAAGATATCCCGGATATCATCTCCACTTACAGAGAAGGAAACGGCAGTCTTGGGTGAGAAAGCAGTAACCGGTGCAGGATCGAGGGATACGGAAGGCATCGTCACCGGATAGCGCCGTTGAAGCGCGAGAGGCGGGCTGTTCCCCTTCTTCGAGGGTTGCACATCGGCGGCCCGTACCCAGTATCCTCCTTCTATGCGAACCGCCTGGTCTCCACACCGCCCAACACCGCGTACAGTAGTTGACACCGGTATCGTAGCAACTGGCGTACTCATGTGAATGTCGGGATAGAGATCGGCATTGTCTCGTAAGAGCAGGTCTTTCTCTTCATCCTTCATCTCGACGAAACGACAAGAAAGATTCTTCTCTCCGACGAAGGGTATCGAGAAGCCGGCTGCATACTTCGTCTTGTAATCGTATAGAGACACCGCAATCCCGATGCGGCTTTTCGCCGATCGGAGAGACGATACTTTGAAGTGAAGAGTAACCTCTTTCTCCTCTCCTTGCTTCAGCACGATTGGTTCGGTCCCCTTACTGATAAAGACCTCCGGGCTATTGTAGACATTTATGAGTTGTATTCTTCCGTCGAGTATTGCTCCTTTCCCCGCGTTCTTTACTGCAAGATGAGTAGTTACCTCTTCTCCTTCCTCAACAAGTCCGTTTGGATTCCCTACAGTATCCTCTACAAGATACGAGAAGTACACCTCGGGCATCTCAAGGGGGCGTACTTCAACCTCGATGAAATCGCTTCGGGCAACCGTTTGAAACTCATCGAGCGAGATATCAAGCCGCACTGGCTGGCGACGCCATGGCAGATGTTCGGGGATACTTACCGGCACAGAACGTTCCACCTCGTCCGTAAACGAACCGAATGGTATCTCCAGGTTACGCAAGGGAGGAATATCAGTCTCAAATACTGCTTCGAGGTTGTCCAACGTTCCGGGATAGGTTGCCCTGAAGGTAAGGATATTTTCTGTCCCCGCCTTGAGCGGATTCCCCGAAACGAGTGTTACTTTGAGAGACTTGAGATCGGGAGGAGTTTTCGACGGCTCATTCTTCCAGATGATATCGAGTTTTTCGAGCCGCTCGGTGATGATTTTTCGGTGTTCTTCGCGTAGTCGCAGTGCAGAGGAAAGGAGAGGCTCCTTCCTTGTTAGGCGCATTTTGAGGAGATCGATCGTCACCTGTATCTCTTCGTCGTTCTTGAAGACACCCACTTTTTCACGTCTCCTCTCTTTGAGGATTTCTTCAGGGGTCTTATACGGTTTGAGGTAGTGCACGGTGGCGAGAGGTTTTTCTATTTCTTTCGGCAAGTAAGTACTGATGATGTGTTCTTGCAGATCCTTTTCGCTGAGGATGTGTGACCGTGTTCTGAAGAGGCTTAGTTTGCGGGGATCAACATAACTTGGCTGATACTCGATGTCGGGCGTCACTCCAATGGTTTGTATCGAGACGTCGCCCGGCGTAAGGTATTGGGCAATGGTCAGTTTGAGTCCGCCGCCTCGTGGGATGCGGAAAAGATTCTGTACTGAACCTTTGCCGAAAGTACGTCGGCCGACAACGATGGCGCGGCCATTTTTTTTGAGAGCCGCCGCAACTATCTCGGTTGCCGATGCGGACCCCTCGTCTACCATGACCACGAGCGGTATGTCGAGGATGTCGCTCGGTTCGCGTGTCGCCTCCGAAACCTCTCGGTCATCATCTCCTACTGTTGAAACAATGACACCGCGGTCCAAGAAGATGTCCGATATTTTTATCGCTTGCTGGAGAAGTCCCCCCGAATTGCCTCGCATGTCGAGAATGAGCGCCCGCATACCCTTCTTCTTGAGGTTGGCAAGCGCTGTGGAAAACTGTTGAAAAGAGTTCTCCATAAAACTGGTTAGTTTGATGTACCCGATGCCTTTCTCGGGCATTGCCATGATAACCGATTGGATTTTGATAATGGCACGTTCGAGGTCGAAACGGAGTATAGAAGAGACTCCCTTGCGTTTGATGTAGATCGTTACTTTTGTCCCCGGTTCCCCCCGCATTCGTTCTACGGCTTTGTTTAGCGCCATATTTATGGCAGATTCATCATTTATCTGGACAATGATATCTCCCGCAATAATCCCTGCCCGTTCGGCGGGGGTGTCTTCTATCGGCGAAACAACGGTGATTTCTCCATCTTCATTCGTTTGAAGCACCATTCCAAGTCCACCGAAATTCCCTTCAGTTGAGGAAGTAAAATCCTCAAACTCTTTCGGTGTGAAAATGTAACTATGCGGGTCGAGTTTTTTGAGAATGCCGTTGATCGCAACATACTCGACGTCGCTGATCTCCCGATCGGTATCCGGACGGTAGTCTTTCTCGATGTGACTGTACACCTGTCTGAGAACAACGGCGATATCCCAGAGGTCGTTGAGCCGTTTCACCTCCACGAGATAGCGTTTGTTGTAGATTTGAACGGTAACGTTCCGAGCGTTGCGATCGTAGTAGGCAACAATCTCAGCGAACTCTTCCTGTATCGCATCGAGCGCCCGTGCAAGTAAGTCCTCGGGATTGAGTTTTGATTTGTTGAGATACCGGTTTTGAATCGCATGAATGGCGAAAAGGGTCACTTCTGCTTGAGTGATAGAGGATCCTTTCGACGTCGAAAAAAGGCGGTCGAATATGTCGCCATTGAGAACAATAGCAAAAAACAGGAGGACGATGAGGAGGACATTCTTCCGCATGATTCTTCCTTACCTTTATCTTATCCTTTACCGGGACAATGTTCCCATGAGCCCTGATGTTTTTTCTCGCATCGGCGAGTACCTACAAATCGGTGTCGAAAAAAATAGGTTCCTTCTTCTTGATAAAATCTTCTATCGCAACAGTTTGCTCGAGAGTAAGTCCGACGAATTGGAGCCCCATCCCCGGTTCGATGCCTTGAGATACGAGGGCGTTACTCTCGCGTATCCATGCAACACGCGCAGGAAGGACGAACTCGCGACCGTCCAAAATGAGCGTCACCAAAACTTCGGTGCCGATAGGGAGGATCCTGTGGGTTGCAACAAAAATTCCTCCTTTACTAATGTCTTCGGTAAATCCCCGAAAAAAGTTGTGAGGGCTCGTGAGGGAAACCTCGAGTTGAATTGCAAGACGTTTGTCAGAGCGCTGGCGAGAATAGACAACACCATCTTTTTGCTTCTCATCGTATTCAGGACTCATACCTAACTTCTCCGTTTTCTGGAGTGGTTCTTCCTCACAATTCTGCTACTGTACAATCTTGAATTCGACACGGCGATTCATCGAGCGTCCCTTTTCGGTTTTGTTCGGGGCTATCGGCTTGTCAGGACCGTATCCTATCGCTTCGAGTTTCGAACCGTCAACGCCTTCATCAATGAGGAATTCTTTCACTGCATCAGCGCGTGATTGAGAAAGCTTTATGTTGAAGGCGCGATTTCCCACATTGTCGGTATGCCCTTCGATAACGACTTTCTTGATATGCGGAGCACTCTTTATCGCGTCGGCAACCTCCCTGAGCATATCGTAAGACTTCTTCTCGATAATCGCTTGACCGGTCTTGAAGAATACCGTTTGTTTGAGTTCTATCTTCTGCGCGGTTACGACAATGAGCTTGTACTTCTTGGGGCACCCCTGCTCTTCGGCGACTCCCGGCTCATCGGGGCACTTGTCATCCTTGTCGAGAATACCATCACTGTCTCGGTCAAGGATGGGACACCCGTCATTTTCACGCGGCCCTTTCTCGTCGGGACACTTGTCCGCCACATCAGGCACCCCGTCACCGTCCCGATCAAGGAACGGGCATCCGTGGTTTTCGAGCGGGCCTTTCTCGTCAGGACACTTATCGGCACCTATACAGATGGTACGGTACTTGTCCCGATGCTCTTGGATAAGGGGGTTGTCATCGCAGATGCCATCCTTATCATTGTCCGGATCAGGGCAACCGTCCTGATCCTCGAAACGATCTCTGTCCTCCGGGTCATCCGGACACTTGTCGAGTTCATCGGGTATACCGTCTCCGTCTCTATCGTTGACAGGGCATCCTTGATTCGACGCAGGACCTGCCTGATCGGGACATTTATCTATCTCGTCAACGATACCGTCCTTATCGTTGTCGGAATCGGGGCACCCGTCATCATCTTGGAACCCATCCTTGTCCTCCGCATCGAAAGGACAACGATCCTTTGAATCAGGGATACCATCGCCATCGGTGTCTGCCTCCGGCGCACAACCACCGAGTTCACGGATACCGGCTACAAGAGGACACTTGTCGTCACGATCGGGGATTCCATCTCCATCAGTGTCAGGGCAACCGTCGAAGCGAGCCTGTCCTGGTTGTGTAGGACACTTGTCAACGGTATCTTCCACACCGTCCTCGTCGCGGTCGCGCGGGATACAGGAATCAGCCATCTTTGTCGCACGTTCAGCAAACGCTTTCTCTCTCAAGAGGTGTTCTTCGGCGATGTGGTAGTTACCGGCATCGAGTTCGGCTTGAGCGGAAGCAACTTCGACACGCGCCATTGCGAGGTCGTAGGGAACACACATTCGCGCCCCTCGCTTATCGTCAACTGCGAGCCGTGACTTTTCGACCTCAATCTCGTTTTGTATCTTTTCCCCTGTGACGCAGGAAAGCGTAGCAACCGCGCCGAGAAAGAAGAGAAAAAAGAAGCATGAGTTTTTCATTGCGCTCCTCCAGATCCGTTCTTGCTCCTTTCTTCGGCTTCCTTTTTCAACCGCTCGTACAACTCATAATAACTTTCCTCTTTTTTCTTTTTTTCTTCTTTCTCTTTTTTCTTTTTATCTTCCTCTTTCTCTTTGGGGACAGTCATAGCGGCGGGAATTGTAGCACTCTGCTGAGGAGGTTCGGTCGCGGAGAATGCCGGTGGAGGAGCAGGAGATGGTTTAGGAGCAGGGGCAGGGGCAGGAGCAGGAGCAGGAGCAGGAGCAGGGGCAGGGGCAGGCATCGGCACAGCTACCGGCGCAGGGTAGGCAGATGGTGGTGCGGGAAGAGAGGAGGATGGCGTCGGCTGATCCGGCGACGCTGGGAAGGGAGGAGAAATCTCTTGCGAAGGAGATGCTGGCACAAACGCCCCCGCATCTTTGGCGGGTGGTATCGTTCGGAGAGTCGCCAAGGTCTTTTGGAACATCTCTTGCGATTTCTCGGCAAGATCGCACGCTCGTTCATGCTCGCTTTTCGCTTGAAGATCTCGCGCCTTGGCGAGAAGGCCGTCAGCTACGTAGAACAAGTAGAGCGGCTCACGGTGTTCCTTTTCCACAAAGTTTGCTGCTTCCCGAGAAAGGTACTTCCTCCCATAGGTATCCTTCATAACGATCCGGGAATCCTGAAACGTTGCAGCGAGTTGTTCCAAGGATTCCTCGCGGACTTTGTCGGCGTCACGAATGGCTGACACCGAGCGGACCGTTCCACAAGAGACTGCCACTAACACCACTACACCGATGTTCAAACATCTTGGTAGAGCCTGTCTCATGTTTACCCTCACAAGATCTGTGCGTCGTCTTCCCTATCAGAAAGAAGAGAGTGAGTCAAGTTTCCCTCCCCTATCACCCACGATTAGAAGTTTATCCAATTTTTGTACTCAAGGTAAGATTTCACCCATTCGATCGTTTCGAGTTGTTCCTCTTCGAAGAAACGGAAATAACTCTTCATAACGGGAAAATCCATGTTGAGGGTTGCTTCCCGAAATCCTTCCTGCATCAATGATTCCCACTCTTCGCCGAGAGCGTGCGATATCTTGCCTAAAAGGAACAGGATTTTCGATCTGAAATAGGAAAGACGATGAATCGTAGCGAGTTCGAGTGCCGGTCGCAAAATCGTCGTTGCTTCGGCATACTCCCGGAGAGCAATGTGAACTTCGGCAAGTTTACATGAAGACCTAACAAAAACGACAATAACGGGACTACATACACTCGCGTCTTGTCCGCTCTTAGTCTTAGAGACAATGTCTTCCGTAATTTGAGAAGCACGGAGCGCAAAAATCTTGGCATCTGCGAAATCGCGGGTCCTGAGGAGCATATCAACTACGCGGTCAATGATTGATATCTCATCCTCATAGCAGCCTGCCTTGTGAAGATCTTTGACGACGTCCACAATCTCTTGGATGACAATTTTTTGTGGCTCGAGAAGAAGGAGTTCTCCCCGCGCCACCAGTTGAACGTGGACAAGCCCTTCGTTTTTCGCGGTATCATGCATTGTCTGCCAGAAGAAACGTGCCCACTGTTGATCGGAAAACCCCCACAACTTCGCATTCTTGAGCTCGAGGTAGAGCCGAAAATCACGGTATTCTTGGTTCTTTCCGAACGACGAAAGAATGGATTGATAGCACCGTTGAGCCAGTTCGAAAAAACCGAGTTTCTCCATATACACTGCAGACGACAGAAGGAACGAGTTGAAAGCCTTGTCAACCGTACCGCTGAGATTAAGGTAACTCAAGAGAAGCCAGTTCCTGTTGATGTTTGCGATGGTGGAAACAGAAGAAAGTTTCAGTGCAATATCACGGTAGAATTTTCGATCATCCGCCTCTATCTTGAAGTTCCGCCGCAGGATGTTGACGATCGCCCGTGAGGTAAATTGGTAGCCGTCGTCCGTCCTTGTGAGGTAATGTTTGGCGACCAGTATATCGAAAGTGGAACCGGCATCAGGGAATAGGAGAGCGATAAGGCTCAGAGGGATATGGTAAAGGTTGAGCATCACCACGCGGCGCAACATGAGCGCAATCGGTGGTTCGAGCATAGTATAGCGGAGAAGCACCAGCGCCTCGATATCTTCCGGAATTTCGAGATCATCGGGCAATTTCTGGAAACGCCACTCTCCCCTCATTTCGAAAATGAAACCCAGATCCATGAGGAACCATAAAAGTTCCTGTGAGTAGAGCATATTTCGGTCGGGTTTGTTCAGAACTTTTTCTATGTCAGCAGGAAGCCGTGATGTCTTGAGGAGTTCACGAACCGCCGCCATCCGCTCATGAGAAGGGATACCACTAAAGCGGAACCTCCGCTGCTGTTCGACGAGCCCGATGACGGGTGAATCACTGCTACAAAGAAATATCACTACAAACGGAATGAAACGGAACGCCTTCCGGAGGTTCTTAAGGAATCGCAGGGAACGAACATTGATCTGCCCGGCATTATCCACAACCCAAAGAATAGGCTTGTTCCGCGCCGCCCAATAGAACACGGAAGAAAGAAGATAGTCAATGTCGTTCTTGGGGAGTTTTACTTGGAGTGGCGCAAAGTTGAGACACAAAAGCGCTGTAAGCGATTCCCGTTTTCCTTCGGGGAGGAAACCCCCGAGGTACTTGTCTATCTTTGACCGTACTTGGACAGGGTCGTCAGTTTTGACATTGAGAACCGATCGCACGAGGTGTATGAACATGGTGTAGTCGAAGTCGAAAGGATTAACTGTGCTTACCGCAATGACGACATCGGTGAGAGGAGTCTTGAGTGCAAATTCTTCGACTGCGGCAGCAAAATGACTTTTACCAGTTCCCGGAGGCGCTTCGAGTGTCAGAAAGCCTCCGCGACTTTCGGTAAACATGCGCGAAACCATCGTAAAAAGAGGGGAGATAACAGGGTCGGCAATACGTGACGAGACAGCATCGGACAACTCCTGCAGGGAGACGGAATAGGTAGCATCAGCGATATACGGACGAAGTTCTTCGCTCTCTTCCGTCCGCGGCAGTTCGCTTACGTGCACGGGGATATCGTCGGCTACTTCGTGATCTTCCCCGGAGAGATCGGAGGATGTTTTGATGTATGCACTACGGTTGGACGATTCCATGGTGTCAAGAGGAGGAGTCTCCTCTTCTTCGATGACAAAATCGAGATCCGTACGTACGTTCGCCTTCTCCGCCTCGAGAGGAGAGGTTCCGGCAGGGGAGGAAGAGAGAAGCCCGGAGGACCCAGTAGAACTCCCTTTTTTGTCCTTTCCTCTTTTCTTCTCTGTTCCAGGATATGACAGGGTGGCGGAGACTCGCGGTTCCAAACGGCCGCCGCACGACATACAAAAGTTGGCTGTCGTTTCGTACAGGAGACTGCATGCCGAACAGAACTTGCCGAGATCACGACCGCAGGTAGGACAGACCTTCGTCCCCTCGGGAACCGGTATCTGGCAGAAAAAACAATTCATAGAAAGTCTGCTCGCAACCTCGGTTTAGATATGTGTATATACTAACGGGAAAGCATGTTATCGGTTTTACGCCGCTTTGTCAAATAAACGCCTCAAAGCGGTTTTGTTTTATTTGACATACGTCCTCCGGCAACATACAATCATTTCATGAAAAAGGGAGTGTGGTGATGGACAAGAAAGAGATTCTTGCATGCCCGACGTGCGGGGCACAATACCGGCGCCCTGCCAATCTCCCGCCCAATGGCGCTGAGGTACGGTGCAGAAAATGCGGCGAACTTTTCATCATCGAGGGAGACGAAGAGGAATTTCTTACCGGTGCAATGATTCGTCTTCCCAGTGGTCGCATTCTCCGCATCACCGGCAGCACCGAAGCAGCCGAGCAGATTCGGGCGGGGGTAGTGACCGAACATGCGGAAGTGTCTCGCAATGGCATTGATTGGTATCCCATCGGTGGTTTCTCGTCTTTGCGCGACCTTTTTGTGACTCGATTCAAACGGCCGACACTCATTACACCGGAAACCGAACAACGCGAAACAAAGCAAACGGTTATGCTGGCAGAAGACAACGAACTGGCGGCAACAGGGGATCAAATCATCACTGCAACAACGCCCCCGCGCGAGATGACGACTCTCGACCGCCGCATTGCGCCGCAGTCCGAACCAAAGCCGGCTCTGGAGAAACCAAGTGACTCGCTTTTGGATGCCATCGGCGTTAAGGATCAGACCGAACCATCCGCGGCGAGGCCAGCAACGAAAAAGGCATCAAAAGAGGAAGATGAGGAATTCAACAAACTCTTCGAGAGCGATGAAGAAGAAGGGACTCGAGCAAAACCTCTTTCTCTGAACTTCAAACTCATTGCAGCAATTGCCGTGATTGCCGGTATTATCATCCTCGTGCTTCTCCTCGTAAAAAGCGGGAAAGAGCAGAAAACCGTTGCCGAACGTATTGACCAGTCGGCTCCTGCCGAACAGGCGCCGGCATCCCAGACTACCGGACATGCACCGGCATCAACTCCCGCGCCTCAGGCACAAAAAGAGACAGAGGAATTGCCAAAAAGCGATCTGGTACGAGAACAAGAAGAAATGATGCGCCGAAAACCGCCTCGCGAAGAAGGGGGAAAAATGTCCCTGCAAAAAGTACCCACCGCACCTGCCCCGCAGGCGGAACCCCCGAGAAAGGTAACCGGCGGTGGAGCAAAGGCGTTCATCAAAAAAGGGTGGGCTCTTGCCGACAAGGGAGACAACGATGGTGCAATAGAAATGTTTCTTCGGGCAGTCGAGATAGATCCCACCGATGGCGAGGCTTACTATGGACTCGGGTACTCCTATCAAGCAAAAGGAGAGCGGGCAAAGGCAAAGGAATACTTTCAGAAAGCGCTCGGCGCACGACTCAAACCACAGGACAAGGCTGATATTCAAAGTATTCTGAACAACCTATAACCGTTCCATCCGTGCTCGTGTTCAAAGGGAGGGCAGTCGTTTGAGAGCCGGAACAGTACCGTTCATTTTCCTTCTAGTAGTACTCCTCGGTGCATGCGGAGGAACCAAAAGCACTACCGGCACCCCCGAGCCACCAGGGCTACCAGAAGAACGCGGCGTATCGGATATCACTTTCGAGCCGCCCGATCGCTACGACGACTATCGCGACGAATGGCAGAAAGTCGAAGCAGCCGAGAAGGAAGGCAAACCCCGTACGGCGCTGGAGAAAGTAACGAAGATACTCGATGCGGCGCGTGCCACCCACAATGTTCCCCAGATTGTCAAGGCACTCATCCAGCGAACGAAGTTCGAGCAACGCCTCGGTGAAAAAGAGATGCCTGTACTTATCACTGAGATGGAAAAAGAGATAATGGTGGCGCAGTTCCCCGAAAAGAATCTGCTTCACTCCATTGTCGCCGACCTCTACGCGGCTTACTTCCAAACGAACCGATGGCGCTTCTATGAGCGGAGCGAGGGAACCGCTGAAGGACACGACATTGCGACATGGAGCCTGCGCAAGATTATAGCAACGATAACGGCGCATCATCACGCCGCTCTCGAACACAGCGCCGTGCTCCGCAAGATACCTATCGCGCTCTTCGATGAGGTACTTACGAAGGGGACACGGTCGCGGACACTCCGTCCAACGCTCTACGACCTCCTCGCACACCGCGCCGCCGACTTCTTCATGAGCGAAGGATCGGTGCTCCCTGAAGGAATCGCGCCGTTCGAAGTGAGCGATGTCGCCTACCTCCTTCCTGCCGAACGCTTTGCACTCCTGCCGATACCGTCGCCCGATACGACCACCATCGCGTGGCATGCGCTTACCATTTTGCAAGAGTTGACACGTGCTCACCTACGCGACAACGACCCGTCAGCCCTTGTAGATATCGAACTCAAGAGGCTCGCCTTTGCCCGATCCATCCACACTGCCGAAAATCGCGATGAGATATACCGTAAGACTCTCGAATTCCTTTTCCAGCGGTATGGGACATCCCCCATATCAGCCCGCATCGGCTACGAAATGGCACGTCTATCGTACGAAAAAGGACAGGCATGGCGTGAGGGGATGGCAAGCAGCGAGAGAATGGAGATCAAAAGGGCGCTCGAGATATGTGAGGGTGTCATGCTCCGGTGGCCCGAGAGCGAAGGAGCGATGCTCTGCAGCGCCCTTTCGTCACTCATCCTCCGGAAGTCGCTGCAAATACAGGCAGAACCGCTCGTTGTGCCCGAGCAACCGTCACTTCTTCTCGTTACGTACCGCAATGTGAAAACGCTCTTCTTTCGCACCGTGAGACTCACCGAAGCACGTGCAAACGAACTCACCGCACGCTACCGTTACGCTGGCGAGAGCATCGAGAAAACGGCGCAGGAACTGGCTGCTCTGCCGCCGCGCCACGAGTGGCAGGTAACGCTTCCCGACGATGACGATCTGCGTGAACATCGGGTCGAGGTAGCGGTGCCGCCGCTCGAAAGAGGTGCTTTCGCTATTTTGTGTGGTACCGATCCTCACCTCTCGCTCGAAAAGAACGCCTTCCACTGGGTTGTCGTCCGTTCGACGAGTATCGCCTTTCAGCACCGCTTCGATAATCGAACAATCGAGTTCTTCGTTGCCGATCGTTCGAGCGGCCGCCCAATCCAGCAAGCAAAAGTAGAGGTGTATGAAATACGTTACGATCATGCCTCTTCTCGCTACACAGAGCAGTTCGTTGCAAAAAGCACAACGGACAAGGCTGGTCTCGCGCGCATTACTCTGTCTCAGGGACATGTTCCTTCCTACGAGTTCTCGGCGCTCGTCACTTTCGGTGGAGAGCAGGTAAAAGTCGGATTCTGGGGAGAGCACTCCTCTCTCAGCCGCCGTCCTTCTGCCCGTACCTACTTTTTCACTGATCGCGCCATCTATCGCCCGGGACAGACAATCTACTTCAAGGGGATCACGGTCGAACATGATATTGCCGGGATGCCTACGCTCCTCTCGGGGCACACCGACACTGTGACCCTCTATGATTCCACCAATCAACAAGTGGAAAGCGTTACGCTGACCACCAGTGACTACGGGAGTTTCCACGGCAGTTTTACTGCGCCATCGGGAACGCTCAGCGGACAGATGACGATACGAAACAGCACTGGCAGTGTCACTATTTCGGTGGAGGAATATCGGCAGCCGCTCTTCGAAGTCATTCTCGAATCACCCACGGAAAGGTACCGGCTCGGCGAGACGGTGACGCTTGCCGGGAAGGCGATCTCCTACGCCGGCGCGCCACTCTCCGATGCGAAGGTGCGCTGGTATGTCGAGCGCGAAGCACGCTTCCCTTTCTGTTCTGAATCGTGGCGGTGCGGCTCGTTCTTTCCGTTCTGGCACGGCAGAAGAACGATGATCGGGCGCGGCGAAACGACGACGGATTCCAACGGACGTTTCATGGTATCGTTCACTGCACGCCCCGATACCCAGATACCGAAAGAACACCAAC
>Ga0129299_1001290_pt1 | contig 16739 bp, 12 predicted proteins | sample ConPoolayeCmetaG_FD_94477 | JGI IMG/M metagenome (GOLD analysis project Ga0129299, IMG submission 94477) | Hot spring microbial mat communities from California, USA to study Microbial Dark Matter (Phase II) - Cone Pool mat layer C metaG ... | reverse complement strand
GTTATGTATCCTCCGGGAAAGGTACCATTGCGGCCTCTTTTTCAAGCTCTTCGATGGTGGGCAATTCATTTTTTAGGTTATCCGGCAGAGAACGGGTAAGCAGGTCGGTAAGATGCGTGGAAACACCAATGGGCTTATGAACGTCGCGCAAGGCATATTCCGCGACGGCCGCATCACGCGTTTTGCAGAGTATTACACCAAGGGCAAGTTCGGAGTGCGGAAGGGGCAGTGTTCTGGAAAAATTGGTTATGGCTTTGCCTTGGCGCTGGTGCAGATTGGTGTCGATCTGATGCTTGAGTGTTGCAAGAGACCAGCCTTGTTCCAGAGATTTAATAGCGTACCATTCCCGAAGCTTCTGATCTTGTAACTTGTTTATTAACAATACATTGTGGCTCCAGCTTAATTGTCCAGACAGTGTCTGGACTAATCTATCATCGGGCCATGCTAGCGCAAAGGCCCGCATATAAAGCAGATTGGTACGTGAAAAGCCTTTCATGCCGGGAAAAGAAGCCCTGAGATCGCGGGAGAGTTTCTCGATGATCTTTGCGCCCCATCCTTGTTCTTGCTGTTTTTGAAGAATATCTTTCCCGATACTCCAGTACAGTTGAATAAGTTCGGTATTAACAGCGGTAATGGCGCGTATCTGGGTGCGGACAATGCGATCCTTGATGGACCGTAAAAATTCCGAATATTCAGACAATTCAATCTGTTGCATACTCATCAGCAAGCCTCAGAACATGAGTCAACGGATATTCTTTGACCGGTTCCGGAATAAAAACATCCTCTCCAAGGTCTGAAAACATCGGCAATTCCTTCATGCCCTCGTGCTGAAGAAGCCCGCGGAAGGTGAAATCGCGGCGTTTTATCATGCCGCCGTTGACAAGCGACCATTCGCTGAATACTATCGGTTCTTTCGTGTCATCGACCCGGATCAGCGAAAGAGCATCGCCCCAGATAATGTTCTTGCTAAGGATGTATTCGGTTGCTTTGCGGCATTCCGCTTTGCAGCTTTCTTTGAAAAGACGGGAATAAAGATCATCAAAGATGTCGAACAGCCGTTTTCTGCAATCCCGCACATTGTCTTCGAGAATGTCGATACCGTAAATGCTTGAAATTGCAAGGGTTGCGTAACGCTCAAAATCGGTCTGGTTTTTCCCGTACTTGGCTTCAACAACGGCCAGTTTTCTGCGGAGTATTTCGGCAAGAAAATTGCCGTGGCCGCAGGCAGGTTCAAGAAATCGGGAATCGATACGTTCGGTTTCTTGCTTCACTAAATCGAGCATGGCGTTAACTTCGCGGGGGGAAGTAAAGACCTCGCCGTGGTCGGAGACACGCTCTTTTGAAACTACCTGGCCGGTCTTATCAATACTTGAATCAGCCATTTTTATTCTCTTTGTCTTGTCGTGGCCTATCATCTTATTCGTTCCAATGTATTGGCCACAACACGCCGCATGCCGTCATAAACACCCTAGCGCGCGGTATGGCTAAGCAGCGCGGTGGCAATGCTGAAATAGATGATCACGCCGAAAATATCAGCAATGGAGGTCACGAGCGGCCCGCTAGCGGTGGCCGGATCCATCCGCATTTTCCGCAGCATGAAGGGCAGTGACAGCCCGACAAGACTCCCCAGCATCACAATGCATGCCATGGCCAGGGCCACCGTAATGCCGACCGGTATGCCGGAGCGCCACCATCCGAGCAGAAAAACGGCTGCCGCCATGGTTGTGCCGAGCGCGGCGGACACGAGGAGTTCGCGTCCGGCGGCTTTGAGGTAGTCGCCGAGCTTGAGTTCGCCGAGCGCCATGCTGCGGATGACCAGCGTGGCGGCCTGCGAACCCGCGTTTCCTCCGCTATCAATAAGAAGGGGAAGGAAAAAGACAAGCGCCACCACCGATTGGATAATACCCTCGAAATGCGCGATGCCTGCGCCGGAGAAAATATTTATCACCACCAGTATCAGAAGCCAGGCGATGCGGCGGTTGTACAGCAGGCGAAGCGGCGCTTTCAGATAATGTGCGCCGAGCGGCTGAATCGCGCTTCCCTTGTGGAAATCCTCGGTCGCCTCCTCCTGGGCGACGTCCAGAATGTCGTCGTGGGTGATAATGCCCAGAAGCACGCCGTCGGCGTCGACAACCGGCAGCGCATAGAGGTCGTATTTCCTGAAGACGCGCACGGCTTCTTCGCGGCCTTGTAGTGACGAGAGACTGGCGAATGAACGGTCCATCAAATCGGCGATGCGCGCGGTTGGAGGCGAGAGGATTATTTTCCGCAGGCGGATATCGTCGATGAGCACGCCCTTGTCGTCGATGACATACACCATCGCTATCGTTTCCGAATCCGTTCCTGTGTTTCTGATATGTTCGAGGGTCTCGGCGACGGTCCAGTGTTCCCGCACTGCGACGTAGCGGTTGGTCATCAGGCGGCCGACGCTGCCCTCCGGATAACTCAAAAGCGTCAGCGCTTCTTTGCGCTGCGCATCGTCGAGCATGTTCAAAAGTTCCTGCGTCACGCGCGCCGGCAATTCTTCGAACAGCGCGGTCCTGTCGTCGGGCGAAAGCGCTGAAATGACCTGCCGCGTTTCCTCCCGCGCCATGCCGGACAAGAGCGCGTTCTGCGCGTCCGGTTCGAGCAGGGAGAACGTTTCGCCGGCGCAGGCTCTGGGCAGGAGCCGGAACAGCACGATACCGTCCTTGGCGTCGAGCGATGCGATAAGCTCGGCGATTTCCGGCGCCGGCTGAGTCCTGATAAATTCCTTCACGTCATTGAGCTGTCCGCTCCGAATCATCTCCAATAAATCCGGCTTCAGCACGTTTGAAAGGCTTTTATAGCCAATATCGCGCGGTGCGGATGTCTGAACGGCTGCTGGGGTGGTAACCGTCGCGCTTTTCATAAGGTGTTCAAAACGGTCGCGTACGTCTCCGAGGCTGTTGACGCCGTCGAATGCGGAGGCGCCGGCGTTCTGAAACATCCGGGCGACCGAGGCTATTTCGTTAAGATATGCGTTGTTGCAGTTTGAGGGGATGTAATACATCAGAACGATCGCGGCGACCGCGCCGCCATCCTCGCTCCAGCGAACGCCCGCCCGGCTCCAACCCACGGCGCAGACCAGTTCCCCCTCCGTTGCGCTGCGCGCATGGGGGCAGGCAATGCCGTTTCCCAGATACGTGCACGCCTGTGTTTCCCTCTCAAGCATTTTCCGCGTTATCACATCGGCCGGGTCGCTTGTTAAGCCGAGGGTAATGCTTGAAGCCAGAATTGAGAGGGATTCTTGTTTGTCCGCGGTGGTCAATTCGACGAATCTTCCCTCACGGATTGCGGCATGAAGCGCGTTCATAGGCAAGCTCTTTTCGTATGGGGAGGTCTTTGAAACAAATCTATGGCGCTGAAAATCGAATAAAAAATAAACTATGACGGGACGGAAAGTCCTGCGATTATTCTTCTGCGGAGAGCACTGTCGTTTGTTGAGCCGGCGGTTGATATGATTGGATGGATGGCCTAACGCTTCTTCCGCCGCCACTGCTTGAAATAATCGGAATGCTTAAGTTCTGCCGCGAAGGTTTCGGCGATTTTCTCAAAGGCGTTTTTAAGGGGTACCTGGTTGCCCCAGTGGCGGTCGCCGCTTTCCTTGATTTTTATCGAGAACGCCGGCGCGGCCGCGGCAGGGCTGTCGAAAACCGAAATGACCGCAACCGCAGTGCCGATAAACTGGCTGCCGCTCGGCTTGGTTGAATACGACTCAAGGGACATGCGTATGACCGGCGAGGTGCAGCCGCCGCCCAAGGAAGCGATTTTATCCGGCGTGAGAACAAGGATTTCGTCCTCGTCGATGTCATATATCTCGGCCAGTTCCTCCTGAAACGCTTCGCATATATCTTCCACTGTGCCGCTGTCAACCTTGAATGCAAGGACGTTTCCAAAGGAAGGGATTTCGATAATTGGTCTTTCCGTACAGGCCGCCGGCCCGGCTTCGACGTCTTTTTTGGGCTCCTCGATATCTTTATCCTCCTTCTTGGGTTTTCCCCGCACGGTGATGGAGGATTCCTCCTGCGCGCCTCCCTTCGTTAGTTTCGCGGCAATGGCGTCCAGCTCTCCCACCAGATCTTCGATATCGCCCTTGATGTCCACCGATACGACCTGTTCGATTTTCGCGGTCGCAATGTTGATGCTGCGGCAATTGACGAGAAACATGTTGCCGAGTTTGCCGATGGTGCCGGTGATAATCGACTGCACACCCAGAAGCTGCCCCATCTCCACAACGCAGCCTTCGTCGGAACATGCGCCCGACTGCTGGAACCCCTGCTCCTTGAGGATGACGTCCATCTGCTCGCGTTCCATCACCTGCACCATGCCCGTGTTGAATAATTCGATACGCAGGCGGTCGCTGATTATCTGCGCTTCGCCGTCGGAAATGCCGCTGGTGTTTTTCAGGTTCAGTACCGCGATGGTGGGCTTGGGCGCCGGGGGGCCGGCCAAAAGAATCCACGGCAGCAACAGGAATAATGCCGCACTCCAGGTGCATTGAATGCGCATAAGGGTATCTCCGTATGGTGAAGATGGGTGCTATTCGTTCTTGAACAGATCCGGGTTGTCGCGATCCTCCCACAACATCCGCGCCTTCTCCTGCCACCGCTCGATGGTCTGGGTGTTGAGCGCAGGATTTACCTTCATTTCCGCCGTGCGGGCGTTTTTCAGGTTGGTGAAAACGCCGACATAGGAGTTTGCCTGTTTCTGATCGCCCATTTTAAGGCAGAGGGCGATGATCGTATAAATCACCTGCATCTCGATTTCTTCCGAGGGGCATTCCGACGTGCGGAACGATTCCTTGAAATACGCCAGCGCGTCGCGCAGCATCTCCCGGTTGTCGCCGCCGCTGTCCTCGATGATTTTCGCGATGCGCAGGCAATAGGATCCGAGCTTGTAAAAGCTGTACGGCTGCTCGTACCATGCCTCCACATTGGCGCGCGCCATGGCAAGACGGTAGCTTGCTATCCCGGCGTCTTCGGTGCGCGGACGGCTGAAATAGGTTTTATAATCTTGGATATATTTCAAAAGCGCTCTTCGTTCGCCGATGCGTTCCTGCAGCGTCATAATCAGGTTGCTCATCAACTGAGACTTGGCCTCTCCTGGTCCGGACGGGTTGGGGCGGATGAAGTCTTTTTTATCCGGCGATGCGAACAGGCAGCGGGGGCAGACCGTCACGCTGAGCATGGTGTAGTCGACCGTGCGGTATCCCATGGCGCCCGTGTAGCAGGGCACGAGGAATTTGTTGGGAAGAATCTGCTGGCTCTTTGCCCGCAGTTCGTAGCAGACGATGTCGGTCTGGTTGCATACCGGGCAGGTGACCTTAATCTCGAAAACAGGATCATTGCCCTCGCCGCTCTCGGCGGCCCGTGTCGACCGCGCTTTGCGTTCCTTGACGAGTTTGATATTCTTGATGTCGATGGTTGGGCCGTACTGGCGGATATATTCGTTGACAAGGTTATTGTCGTTAAGAAGCGCCTGCAGCCGCCGCTTCACTTCAACTACGTCGATTGTCATAGTATGACTCCGGCGGGGGGAAAGTACGGGACGGAAACGTCCAACGTGAATGCCTATTTGAGTATACAATTATACAGTCGGCGATGGAAAGGAAAATAATAAAGATTGCCGCCGGCGGGGTATCTTGCGGACTCGCTCGTGCGCAGATTCCGGAAAAAAATCCGCGGCTACGGTGTGCAAGGCCATGCTGGACTATTATATTTATCCTTCCGTTTATTTTAATGATAGATAGCCAAATTCCGGAAGGGAGACACGCATGAAAAGATGTTTTATACTGTCGCTTGCCTTGCTCGCATGCCTTTCGGGCTGCGCAACATATCGCCAGCTCAAACCCAAACAGGAACTGTCGTCTCAGGAGCAGGGATACCTGGAGCTGAAAATGAAGCCACAGAAGGATTTCAGCCTCAAGAAAGGCAAGGCATATTTCATCGCATTTCCCCCGCCGCAGCAGGAGCATTTCTATCTTATCCTGTCGCTGCCAGATAAGACGAAATTTAAGAGCTTCCTGACCGCGTCGCTTGCCAAGAAGAAGACGCCGGGCGAGAAGATCGCCGACGAGACGCCCTATCCCGATACGGTGAGCGTATATCCGGTGGGAAAGAGCCAGACGCCGTATTTCTGGATTGTAGAGAAGCTGGGCCAAGATATGACGTTGAAAATCACGTACCGTTATGCGCCGCAGTGGCGTTTTAAATTCGAGACTCACCACGCGCGTTTCACAGAGACGCTCGAGCGAAACCGTGTCGTGCGGGATGTATACAATTCCATCAAACCGGGATATAGCTGGCAGGCGTTCAATTTCACAACGGCCATCGACACGGTCAAGGAACATACGTCGAATATCGAGAACGTCCACGAGGAACTCCTTGCAATCGAAAGCATTTTTCCGCCCGGTGTGGTGAACTCCTCCGATGAGGCGTATCTCAATTACAAGAAACTGCGCGCGGACCTGGAGGATGAGCTTGCGTTCCAGAAAGCGTACCGCGCCACGCTTGAGTTTTTCCTTGCCGAAAGCAGGACGGCCGGCAACCCGCGCGAATTTCTTTCGCGGCTCGAGGAATTCATAGGCTACTTCGAGAAGAAAGACGCGCTCTTGCCCAATGTTCTTCAAGAGGCTCAGACGGTCATACAGGGGCGGCTCAGAGAGCTCACGCCGTTTTATGATGAGCTGATGGGGGAGAAAAGAGACGCAGAACCGCTTGACACCGCGCTGTTTCGTCTGGGGGCATTCGGCCGCCTGCCTGCGCTGTTTGCCGCGGCGGGAATCAAACAGGAGGAGGCGTTTGCGGCGATGTGGAAGTTTGTGGACGCATTTGCTAAGGGCGCGTCGGCCCTTGCCGACGGCCGAATGAACCTCGCTGAGGTCGGTAGGATGATAAAGGCCGGACCGGCCATGCCGGCTGACGACTTTTTTCCTCCGATGGTGAACAAGGTCGAGGCGATACGGGCCGGCCTTCCGGGGCCGATTGACAATAGTTATGGCGGGTACGCCTCGTTTATGTGCGCGTCGCGCCTCAACAGGGAGTTGGAAAGCTTCGGCCGGGAGGTGGAGCAGAGGCTTGCGCAGTGCCGCGCGGCCGCGTCACTGGTTCCCACGCTCAACGAGATGAAGGCGCGGGGAGCATGGGGAGAAATGATCATGCTCGTCCGCCAAAACGCCCACATAACGTTTCTGCCGGAAAAATACCGCGAACTCGACAAGATGTCGGTGGAAAAACAGTCTGCGGCGGTGCGCGCATCGCTTGACGGCTGCCGGTGGCGCGAGGCCGAAGACGGCCTTCGGAGCCTGCACGGCGATGAAAACTTCATCGACATGGCCGCTATAGCCGGCATAAAACACCTTGCGGTGCTCGATTTGGAGGATTCGCTTTACACCCGCATCGAACGGGCAACCCGCGCCGCGGTGATGAAATTCGCAGAAGAACGCGCCGGTGAGGTAGAAAACGTTGATTCGCTCTACGCCGATTCGGTGTTTTATCCGGTGCACGATGTGACATTCTCATCGGGCGGAAAAAAGGAACTGTACCAGCGCAAGACACAGCTTGTTGCCGACCTGCAGGCCATGAAGGAAAACGAGTTCCCGGCCAGGGCAATCAAGCTGTTGTTCGAGCAGTTTGTCAAAAACCCCGACGATAACGGGGTGTTGAAGGCCCGTGCGATTGTCACGCACGGGAGGTATTATAAGGGCAAGGACAAGGACACCAGGGCGCGCATCGCCGAGTGTGATCCGCTGACGCCGAAGCTTATAGTCAAGCCCACTGAATACCGCCGGATATATGTGCTGCCGGTGAGCAATAACAGGCGGGGAAAGAACAAGTATGTGTTAAGGCTGAACGTGAAAATTCCCACCGAAGCGATGTTTCCGGTTTATGACGTCAATATCAAGCTGCCGAAGGAAGTCGCGCAGAACGCTACCCAAACGCAGTGGTACGATGAGATATCGATAAACAAGAATCTTATCAAGAACGAGGGGCGGTTCAGTATAACGGCTCCCACGGCGGCCAACGAGTACGAATGCCAGGTGACGCCCGTGCAGATGAACAAGGACAAGGACAATATATTCGAGGTCACGTTTACCCACGACGCATTCAAGGTGCTCATGGTCAGCGTCATGGTGCAGAAGCCGATTATCAAGAAAAATTAATACATATACCAGCACATAAAAATGGAAAGGGCTTGGCCAGCCCCTTAAACCCAGGTAGGAAGGTAACGATATTCATAGCCCAGCACCCCCCGTCCCCCTCAAACTTGAGGGGGTGATGGAATTCGGATGGACCGGCTAAAGCCAGCCATTCAAAGGTGTGGATTCGTGTCCGTGACGCGGGATGATAGCGGTGAAAAATAAATACATTCTGAAAATTATTAGAAATGGAGGATATCGAGTATGAAAAACGCGCTTATTGGTATTGGAATCGCGCTCTTAATTATCGCGGGAGCGGCTCTCTACTGGTTCGTGCTGAGAAAGGACCTGAGCGGGAAAATTATTATTCCGTATATCGCGCACCAGAAACCGCGCATCGATCCGCATGTTCCCAGCGCTAATGCCATCGCAGACAAACTTGACGAGGTGCTGTTCGACGGGTTGTTCAATGTGTCCGCCAGCCCCAGCGGCGTGATATACGAGGACGGCTTGGGCGAATTGGTGGGTATTGACCAGAACAACATAGTCACGGTGAAACTCAAGCCGCGCCGGAAATGGCACACAAGCTACAACGTCACGATGGAAAAGAAAAAGGTGATGGTGGGGGAGGGCGACGAAGTGCTTTTCACGGCCGATGACCTTCGTTTTACGCTCGAGCGCATCAGAAGGCTGGGGAGTCTATCGCCGGATTATATCCTTGTGTCGCAGGCGGTCGCAGATCTCGGTTTCGCTGGTCCTGATGAAAACGGGCACATTCAGTTTCAGTTCCGCCGCGACCGGTTGTGGTCGGAAGCCGATATCAAAGAGGTGCTGTCATTCAAGGTGTTACCGGCAGGATCGGCCATGGATGCGCCGGAGTACACGGCCGGCACCGGGCCGTATCTGCGCGCCGGCATGTATGAAGACGTCATATATTTCCAAAAGACGGCCGACGGCAATGCGGTTATTCCCAATCTGTTGCTGCGGCCCTATATCGATAACAGCACCTACACAACCGAGCTGAAAAACAACAACATCAACACGCTTCTGAGCACTCCCTTTGGCTCCGTCTCGCCCATTCTCTCCGATACGGCGAAATTTTTCCACAAGTCGAGCATCGCCACCTGTTTCTTCGCCATCTTTTTCAACACCGAGCGGCTGAACCTCGAACAGCGGCTTGCACTGCGCAAGCTCATCAACAATGACATTGTCATGCGGCGGTTTTTCAAAATGGGCACGCCCCAGCAGCGCCACATCGCCAATTATAAGGGCGACGGCGACAATTACGACGAGTATCTGAATTTCAGCGTTTTTCCCACCACATCGTATTATGTGGAAGAGCAGGTGGTGACGCCCCTTGCGGAACGGCTTGGCGCCGATCCATCGGTGCTTCCCGATACGGTGCGTATCCAGACATGCCTGAACTATGATTTCCGCGAGGAGCTTGCCGACCTGGCGCAGAGCATGAACGAGCCGGCCATGTATAACGGCAAGATAAAGGTGAGCGCCGTGGGCAACGATGAAATCGCGGCGCAGAACTACGACGCGGTGTTGGTGCCGATATCGGGATACCGCAGCAATTTCATGTTTGATCTGTACAGCATATTCCTCCGCGAGCCGGACTTTTCCGCTCTGCGCATCAACCTTAGGACCAGGGTCGATCGTACCGGCAAGGTGGTCATCGACGAGAGTTCGTTCGAGGCGGGGCGCAACTTCTTCAGGCTCGATCTGGGACGAGACTGTCCTGAGCGGGAGGATGTGCGCCAGCTGCTTCGGTATATGTTTCTGTTCATGTCAACGAGGGAAATCGGCGACAAGCAGGCATGCGCGCGCTTTATTGACGAGATTGATCAGCGCATCGCGCTTGGCGCATGGCTCTTCTCGCTGCCGTCGCTTGCGTATTTCCGCACACAGTTCGACGACAAGAGCATTGATATGTACGGCACGGCGTCGCAGCTCTCCACCATCGAGAAATGGCGGGAGGCGAAGCGGTGAATATTGGAATCAGGGAAGGATTCAGAAGCGACCGGTTCTTTTTCAATGTTCGTCCCGCCTCACCCCAGCCCCTCTCCGAATCGGAGAGGGTCCCGGATAAATTTTCCATCCCCCCTTCTCCGATTCGGAGAAGGGGACGGGGGATGAGGTCATGAAAAAAACGCAGGTACGGGAAACACCCCTTGAAGAATAGGCGGAGCCGATAGAATCCCCCTCAAACGAGAGGAGGGAACGGCTGTTGTATGCAAAAAACCACTGAAAGATATATTCCCATATTCCTTTTATTCTTTTTCCCGCTCCTGGCCCACGCCGCCGATTATGTAGTCGTTTCCACTCCATGCTCACTCTCCATCCTCAACCAGTTCGAACAGCCGCTTTCCGCGGCAGAGTGCGAGGCGCTGGGGCGATATCCGGCGATGAAAATCCTCAATAACGATGCGACGTTGGGAGACCAGCTCACGCGCGCGATAAAAACCGAAGCGGCCGGAAGGACGTATTATCTGCTGACGAGAGAGGGTGGGGGAGTGGAAGGACCGGCGAGTGTGTACCGCAGGATATTCAAGGGATGCGTACCGGCGGGAGACACCATGGAAATCGTCAAGGGGCGTTCAATGGTTTTGTACCGGCGTTACCCGGCAGACGGCGGCTCGTGGAAAGCGGCGGAAGGGGAGCGGCTGGTGAGGCAGTTTTTCTATGGCGGGTATTGCTACGTGATGAAAATCGGGGGCAGGGCCGAATACGGATGGTGTCCAAGGGAGCAACCGGCGTGGAAAAAAGTGACGGCGGCGCATGGCGGCGCTGCTGCGGCGGCGTCAATGGCCGATACGCTGCCTGAGGCGCTTGTGGCGCGGCTGAAGTCAAGGGTTGATGCGGCAAACGAGGCGTATCGGGTGTATTTCAGGCATTTTAATGAGTTAACCGGACAGCAGAAAACAGCGCCGGTGTGGACACGCCTGGAACAGGAAAACGGCCTTGCGTGGAGCTTAAGCAATCCGTATGCGCGGACCGGTGAGCTTGATGAAAGTTCGCGTCAGTTGGCGCAGGAATTGGCGATGTTGATTCTGGGGCGGCCGTTTCGGGCGTCATACAGCGGCGGCGTACTGCGGGTGGAACCGGCGGCTCAATCGGCTAAACGGTGACGTGTTTACTCGTCACGTGTTTACTCGTCACTCGATTACTCGACTCAGGCAGGCGAACGTGAAATCAAAAATATTCGAACATATCCTCAGTATCGTATTTGTCAGCGCGCTGCTCATCACGGCGCTTTTTGCCGTGACAGACACATCGCGGCGTGACGGTAACGGCGGCGGCAAATATCAGTCTCAGCAAGGGCTTGGCGACATCGGGTTTGTCGAAATCAACAGTCCTTTTCACCGCGCGCTTCTTCAGGACGTCGCGGACATTTTTTATCCCGGAAGTCACGACCGCAATGTTTCGCTCGTGCGCGCGGCGCTTCTCATGCAGGAGCGGGCGTTAAGCGATAGGCTGCAGACAGCCTATGTGAAAGAACGGCTTACCCCGGCGAAAATGGCCGCCCTGGCAGGCATGTATGTCAAGTTCCTCGTCGTATATATCGTGGTGATGTTTCTGACGTATTACGGGGTCCAGACGCTTGCGGTATGGCAATTCGTTCGTGAGCGGCGTCGTGCAGGCGCGGAGGACTCTCTTGGCAGAATCATTGCGCGGCTGGCGGGCCGTCTTGCCTCGTTTGCGGCCTCGATGGTGCTGTTCTCGCCCGCCTATGTCATCGCCTACTCGATGCGCACCGATTTGAATACCGATTCGACTTTTTTCATGGCTCTTTTGGGTGTTATTTCAAACGGTCTGCTCATGGTATATGCCACAAAGTTCCATGCATTTCTAACGGCCGAGAGCCGGAAGGGCTATGTAGAGACCGCCCTTGTTAAAAACCTCGACTCATCGTACGACGCCGGCCGCGGCGGCATCAGCGCCGCAGATATTTTGCGCCCTTTCAAGCGGTTTGACGGCCATGTGTTTGACCATATCTACCGCAATGCCCGCTTCCAGTATATTTCAACCATCAAGGAGCAGGCCGCGTTTCTCATTACCGGCCTTATCATCATCGAAATGGCGCTCAATATCCACGGGCATCTCTGTTACGAGATGCTGCGCCAGATGCTCTATAAGAACTGGGACGTCGTCATCGCCATATTGCTTGCGATCTTTTATACGGTCAAACTGACCGAGCTGGTTGCCGACGCCTGGGCGCATCGCGCGGCGCTGCGATACGAGAACAGCACGGCGCGCCCTTAATCATGAATGGAGTATTGGAGTGATGGTATGAGTGACGCTGTGAAAAGTAAAGCCAATATACGTTGTATGTCGGCTCTTCGGTGCGAAGACGTACGGTGGGCCGGGCTGTGGTTCGGCGTGACCGCGGCGCTTGGCGTTTGGGATCTGCTCTTTCTCAACAGGCCGGCATTCAAACGTGTGTCGATTGGTTTTGTCAATACATTCGCCATTGCCTTTATGACCGCGGTGTGTACGCTGGTTCTGGGATGGGCGGCGGCGGTGGGATTACACGGCCTTGAGTCGAAAGGCCGTCGCGTGCGTTATATCTTGATTACCTTCGCAATCAACCTGGCGCGCTCGGTGCCGCAGATTGTCGGCATACTCTTCGGCTACATCGCCGTCGCCTCGTTTCGCGAGAGCGGCGCATGGGGCGCGGGTGTTCTCATGTTTCCGCTTCTTGCTCTCTGCGTCGCTGTCTTTGTATTTCCCGAAATGACCGACCTTATCCGCGAACGCATTGCGCACTTCAGCGCGTCGGACTTCTACAACGCCATGCGCGTATGCGGGGTACGCGAGCGCCGTATCGTCAATCTCCACATCCTCTGGCGCAACAGCCGGATTCATATTTTCAACAAGCTGATCTCGGTGTTCGGCATGGCCGTGTTTCTTCTTTGCAGCGTCGATTTCATCATCTCGGTGGGGTTGTCGTCCGATGTCAATGAGGTGTCGCTGCCCGTGACCCTGGGCGGGCTTCTGGCCACAATCGACAGCAAGCAGGATATTCTCGCCATCGGCTACACCGTCACGCATCCGCAGTATTTTCCCCGTCTTTTTTTCCAGCACCTCCAGGGCGTCACCGTCGCCTTTCTCATCGTTTTCACCCTCCTGTGCGTCCACCGCGTGTCGACAGGATTTGCGAGGAGGCACCGCCTGTGAGCGTCATACATCACTCGATTTCCATCGCCGACAGCGGCCGCACGATAGTTGCGATAGACGATTTTTCGTTTGTCGAAAATGAAATCACCTTTCTGTTCGGCGAGTCGGGCATCGGCAAATCGCTTCTCTGCAAGGCGCTCTACGGCCTCCTGGAGGAAAGCGGGCTTTCAGTATCGGTGGACGGCGCGGCGTATGATCGCCATTGCGCCGATGCATGGACACGGCAGGTGCGGCGAACGAGTTTTTTCGTGTTCCAGGAGCCTTCCTCGCACCTCAACCCGCTCATGCGCATCGGCGAACAACTTGCCGAGGGAAGCCTGCGGGGTGCGGACAACGAGCGGGAAGTGCTTGGCCGGCTGTGGCAGGATGCGGCCGGCGGGGCGGCACAAAGGATCTGCGAAATCTATCCCAAACCCTACCGTCCGAGCGGCGGCGAAAAACAGCGCATCCTTCTTGCCATGGCATTCAAAAAGCTGCGATTATATCATAGAGACTATGCGGCCGGAAAACCGCCGACGTTTTACGTGTTCGACGAGCCGACAGGGAGCCTCGATAACGCGTATCGCAATCTTTTTTTGCGACTTCTGTTCGAGGCGTATGCCGCCGGTCCTTTTACGGCCCTGATCATTACGCACGACTACTCGGTCATCAGCGAGATGTACCGGGCGCATCGCAGCCTTCTCAACCGCATACATTTCAAGGAGCTGGTGCGCGCGAACGACGGCGTGGTGCGGCTGCGGGATTTTTCGGCCGATGAATATCTCGGCTGGCTTCGCAGCCAGGCGCCCGCCGTGAGAGGAGCTTTGGCCGAAACGGAACCGGTCCTGACGGTAGAGCCGTCGTTCGGGGCGTTTGGACGGAAGCTCAGTATCTACGGCGATGCGGAGCGGAGGCGGCCGGCGCCGCTTGCGGTACGGCGCGGCGAAATTGCGTATGTCAAGGCGCCGAGCGGCATGGGCAAGACCACGCTTGCCAAGCTGGTCATGGGCTTGTATCCGGCCGACAGCCTCTCGATGACGCTGTGCGGGATGCGGATTACGCATGCGAGCTCCCGCTCTCTGTGGCCGCGTGAAATCTGGGGCAAAAAAGCGGGCATGGTCTTCCAGCACGCCGACGAGGCGCTGGATCTGGAGGCGACCGTGGCCGAAACATTCACCGGCCTGCCGCTGAAGCAGCGGTTCAACGATGCGGCTATTGTACGGTTATTGGGGGAACTGTTCGACGCTGGGGAAGGGGAGCGGCTTCTGAAGCGCAGAGTGAAATACCTCAGCGGCGGCCAGAAACAGCGCCTTAACCTTTTGCGCAGCCTTGTGCTTGATACCGAACTTTTAATTCTCGACGAGCCGCTCAACGCGCTTGATTTCGAGAGCATCAAAAGGGTGCTTGCGATGCTGGAGATGAAGCGGCGCGGTGGAACGGCGCTTCTCATGATCTCACACAACGAGGAGATTTTCGACACGATAGTGGACAGCGCGGGAGTGTATTATTTGGGAGAGGAGAATGGCAACGATCAGGGTTGATGCCGCCTGGAATATCATACATGAAATGGTGTTACGGGGAAGAAAATGAATTTCCGGCAATGCCCAAATGTTATTTTCATCTGAACTTTGTCCGGATTCAAAAAGCATGAACGAAACACAGACAAGCGCCGCCTTTATCCGGGCGCTTCGAGCCGGCGATGCAAAGGCTGTCGCCCGCATTCCGAAAAGCGATCTGCACAGCCACTGGCTGTACGGCGCGCGCATTGAAGCGTTTGAGAAATACGCCGGCCATCCCATTCCGCGTCCGCCCGCGCGTATGAGCACCGTCAAAGAAATGGTGACATGGGCGCGAAAAAGACTGTGGGCGGTTTTTCCGACACATCTCGAACATCACAAATTTGCCTTGCGCGCGTCGTTTGAACAGGCGAAAAAGGATGGGATCACACTGCTGGAGATGAGCGTAGATGCGGGGATATGCGCCGAGACATTCGGCGGCGACGAGCAGAAACTGGTGCGTTCTCTCAGCGAGACGCACAAAAGGGTCGCCCCGCGGATCAGGTTTGTTCCCGAACTTTCGATTAAAGGAGAGGCCTTTGTGCCGGTCGATTTTCTCAACCGGTGTTTCGCTACCGGCTATTTCGGATCGCTTGACCTGTATGCGGTGGAGGACACCGGCGGCTCATACGGCGATTACGCGCGCATATACCGCAGGGCGAAAAAAGCCGGCCTGAAGCTGAAAGCGCACGTGGGTGAATTCGGCACTGCGGCCCTGGTGAAAAAGGCTGTGGAAACGCTTGAACTTGACGCGGTGCAGCACGGCATTTCCGCGGCCCGGTCTCCGTCGGTGATGCGCTGGCTTGCGAAAAAGCGTATCCAGCTTAATGTCTGCCCCACAAGCAATGTCATGCTCAAACGCGTGGATCGAATGAAAAACCACCCCATCCGTACGCTTTTCGAATACGGTGTGCCGGTGACGGTGAATACCGATGATCTGGCGATTTTCGGCCAGAGCGTCTCGGATGAGTACCTCAATCTGTATAAGGCTCGTGTTTTAAGCGCGGAACAGCTCGATAGCGTCCGGCGTACCGGGCTTTCGAATTATTAAGGGACACCTATCAATATTCAGCTCCTGCCGCATCTGGATGCGAGGGGGCATCGGCTTGGGCCGTCGCCCAAAAAGCCATGGCCTCACGAATCGTTGCGGCGTGAGTCATCCCGCCTCCATGCAATTTTTCTTCCTGTAATCATACTGGTTTTAACCTACATTCCGCAGTTGGATGCGGCGCATTTCGACAGGCTCAACACACCGCTTCAGGCGGCGTGGACATATCACTCGACGGATATGCCCTGCGCCGCCTTCACGCCAGTTTCCAAGCACCTATTCGCATCCACCCCAACTGCGGAATTTAGGTTGAAAAGATTAAAAACACGTGGGTTTAGAGTCGTGGTCTTTCATGATCAAGGGGCGGCGAGACGGCTGCCCCTATTTATTTTGGGGCTGGTAGTTACGGAAAACGCCTCGCAATTTCCATGTGTTTAAGGGGACACGCGTTCCGCATTTGCCATTCACGAAAAGGCACATATATTTTAAAAGAGTACGGTCGTATTCTCGAAAGGAAATATATGTCGCTTTCAGACGTGATTAAAACTGCGCTTGATCAGATTCAATTTATCGCGAAGACCGAAACGGTTATCGGGGAGCCGATACAATCAGGCAATATCACCTTGATTCCCGTGTCAAAGGTCTCCATCGGTTTTGCCGCCGGCGGAGGAGGGAGGGATGAAAAGGCGGGGACGGGAGCGGGTACCGGCGGTGGAGTCAGTGTATCGCCGGTCGCTTTTATCGTCATTACCGGGGGCAAGGTGCAGGTCTATCCCGTTGAAAAAAATGATGCGGCACTGAATAAAATCCTGGC
>Ga0129299_1001286_pt1 | contig 16762 bp, 18 predicted proteins | sample ConPoolayeCmetaG_FD_94477 | JGI IMG/M metagenome (GOLD analysis project Ga0129299, IMG submission 94477) | Hot spring microbial mat communities from California, USA to study Microbial Dark Matter (Phase II) - Cone Pool mat layer C metaG ... | reverse complement strand
CTCTAGCACTGAGTGGCAAATCTGAAGCCGCGCCTAAAATCAGAGAAATCGTTGTCAAAGTGGCGGTTGTTGACAAGTCGATCTGCGACGTGAGCGGGCCGTTTCATCTTGCGAAAGAAAGGTGGATCAGGGATGTAGTCGGCGGTGATCGTCAGATCAAGTTTCGCATGGGTGTGGACATCCAGATACCAGACGATGCGCCACATCTGCGAACGCTGGAGCACTTCTGGGATGGGTCTTTGATGGCGCATTGGCTAAAAAAAATTCCGCCCCAACCAGGGACGATTCGGCTCGTGCTTCTTCCACCTCTTCTGTGGCAGAATAAGTATATGTATGGGGGCATGGCTAGCAGAATTTGTCGACCTAGGGGGGGGTGGGCATTTGCCAACGTGGAATACGGCAACACACTTCGTAATGCACTGGTGATCGGCCATGAGGTGTTCGGGCATCTGCTAGGGATGCGCGATGATTGTAGGGGATCGTGTTCTTGCGTCAAGGACTGCAAATCGCCTAACGCCGTGTGGGACTGCGGGGGCCAGGAAAATAGCATTATGTGTTGGTCGGCAGCCGCGTTCAACAAGAACAACCCTCTAGCCGCGTATACCACCTACGATGCAATGCAATCTCGGGCATGTTTGGGTCTCAGGTAGAAAGGGAGGTGATATGTGTCTAGACGCTATCGCCACAAACTCGGTAAGAACCAGCGGATCAGGCTTGGCCTGCTCCAGCTGGCCGGTGCAAGGTGCGAGCGGTGCGGATACGACCGGTGCCTTACGGCACTGCAGTTCCATCACCGCAAGCCGCACAAGAAAAAGTTCACGCTCTCGGGTAAGGGGCTTCGGCGACCACTGCCGGAGATCCTCCGCGAGATGCGAAAGTGTGCGCTGCTGTGCGCCAACTGCCACGCAGAGGTTCATGAGTTGTTTGATAGGGATTGGATTGAGTAGGGATCGTTAAGGGTTTCTAACCGCCTGAGACGCAGGCACCGGGCGATACACGGTGCAAACTTTTGTGTACGTAAGAGGCCATGGTGATATGGAAAAGAAAGGAAAAATCGCTGCATATGAAGCTCTAATGAAGCTCGGGGCTGATGGCCTAGTGGATGTGACGAAGGTAAGGAGCAAACTTCGAAAAAAGGAGTACGTTTGCGAAAGACGCTGGTGCGCCGAGGTGCTACGGGCTCAAGGCTTCAGTCTGCCGGAAATAGGGTTCGCGCTGAAACGCGACCACACCACGATATTATCATTGCTAAGGAGGGACCATGACACAAAGAGCAATAAGGGCGAAACTGAGAACGCCTCCGCATAGTGGCCTGACCAAAAACGGAAAAGCCTTTGTAAGCTTCGATCTCGAGGCTAAGCGAGGACTGCTCCCTTGCACCGTTTGGGACCATATGGTGGGAGAGTGCGATGTAGAAGCTTTGCGACAGGCCAAAGTGGGAGACTGGATCGTCGTCAGAGGATTTGAGGGCGAAGAGGGTGAGTGTATAGTCAAGTGGTTTGAGGTTGAAGGCGCAGAAAAGGAAAAGCTCGAAAAGTCCGAGAAAGAAAGGATCTTCGACTACTATCGTGGGAAAAGAAGATTCGTAGACCTACAACAGGAGTTGATCCGGGAGATGGAAGACAAAGGCTATGTGCCAGTTCCCTGGGGCAATGGTTTCCGCTTCTGGAAGAAGGCCGATACCCGAAAGCTGAACGGCCGACACGTGACGGATATCGACTTCCTGATGGACGTCCTCGGCACAAAACGCGTCAACGAGGAGTTCAGCAAGTTGTTTCCACATGGTTTTGCGATTTCAAAATTTCCAGTGGATAAGTACCGAGCACTCAAGTCTCGGCTGCTGGACGAAGCGGAGCGAGTAAATAGAATGGGTTTGAGAGGAATATGAAAAGTATGAAAACGACAACACAAAGCAAATATCGAGCTATCCGGACCGTTGTGGATGGCATAACATTTGCCTCAAAAAAAGAAGCAGAAAAATACCAAGAGCTGAAACTGCTGGAACGGGCAGGAAAGATCCGCCAGCTGCAGCTGCAACCGCGTTTCCCGCTGTACGTTCGGGGGCAGCTAATTTGCACTTACGTGGGGGACTTCTCTTTTTATGAGGGTGATAGTACTACACAGATAGTTGTTGATGTGAAAGGTTTTAAAACGCCGGTGTATAAACTAAAAAAGAAACTATTTCAGGCCATCTATAAAAATGTAGATTTTAGGGAAGAATAACCTCTGGGCAGGGCCCCCTTGCTATCGCCTAGAAGGCGTAGGCCATACGTCGACTATCCCCCTCTCCCTCTTGAGAGGGGGCTCGAGAGGGTGGTGGCGGGGTTTTCTCTTTTTTAATTGGGCTCGCTTTCCTAACGAGGTCCACTACTGGCTGGCCTGCATGAAGCGCTGCTCGTATGATGCTGCTATCATATAGCGATATCTCCCCCCGTTTTTCCTTCTCGAGAAGGTCTTGACTTAAGTGCCGTATCTCATCCGGGTCGATAATACGGTCATCCACCACACTATACCCTTCCAGCCAAGAGTGCCCGGGAGGCTCAAACGGCACAGACCCCTCCTTCATCAGGTCTACCATGGCCTGTCGACGCATAGCCTCTGGCATAGTTTTGGCGTCCAAAACCTTGTTTCGAACGTTCTCAGGTAGCTGACTAAAAGCTTTTTCTTCTAGGCTGAAAAACTCCTCAGACCGCCTCGGCAACCGAATTGGCTCAGGCGGCGGAGCAAGGTCAGCGGCCGACGCCGAGAGAGAAACCGCAGGTGTTAGCGGATTTGAGTCTACCTCCCCGAGAGAACCCTCTATCCCTTCTGTCGACGACGAAAATGGGCTGACGCTGGGACTTTCCGCCTCGAGGGCACCTTCCCCTACCCCCGCTATTAGATCTCCCTCTAGAGGGGCGTTTCCGGGCGTTGGAAAGGCTTCCGGAGATTGGATAGGCATAGGTATAGGGGCGAGGTCTGGGAACAAAGTTGGCATAGGGGTAGGCGTTGGAGACGGTTGTGGAGTGGGAACGGCTAGCTCCCTCTGTTCAGGAGCAAGCGGTGTGTAGGGCTCATCGTCGGGCACCGCCCTCATGACAGGATGCGGCTTAAGGCTATTCCTTATGCTCGCTATAGCTTCAGCCTCTTCCATTTGTCTTTCCGTCGGCATCTGTCCAGCTTCTATCCTTCTGATCTGATAAGCTATTTCCTCTGGAATGCTTAGGGCAGATGGGACCTCTTCTGCTTCAGCAGAAGCCTCTCCCAACAAATTCCCCGCCAGTGCTGATGCCACCCTGCGAGCTATGGGAGCGGAGAAACCCCCAGCTTCTATTCTTCTAGCCATTATATCCTGAAGCTGTGCCATGCCTAACTTGGCAGCCCTAGACCTGGAGGCAAACTCCAGGGCGCTTGTCCCCGCAGCGGCCCCAAGCACTACAGGGAGAGACCAGCCTTGCACAACCCCGCCTGCTACACCCCCCATCGTTGCAGCCATTAGCGAACGCATAACCGGATAAACATGCGCCAAATTCTTTTTGGGCGCCCCCCTTAGTTCATCCGCGCTTAGTCTCTCAAAAGCCTTGTCAAGGGTTAGATAGGCAGATTCCAGGGCATTGGCGTCAACAAACTCGGAGCTGCTGGCATAGCGGTTCATCATATTCTTTATGTCCGTCGCCAACGATTGCCTTACACCGTTTAGAAGAAGCGCCGCTGTTTCTCGAGAGTCTCTCCCCTTAGCTTTCCAGTCTGTAATTCGGAAAAGGTCACGCTTGACTCTAAGTAGGTCTTCCTGTTTTAGGTATAGGTACTTTGTTGGATCTAAAGGGATTTCCGATGAAAAATTTTCTATGTTTCTGGCCGAGGCCTCAGCTAACACTCGAAAAGTAGTCTTGATCTGTTTGTTTATGAGCTTATCAGGCCGAGAGCTTTCTACCGCAAGATTGGGGTTATAAAAGGCCTTTTTTGCCTTTATTAGCATTTCCTTGATCTCAGAGATGGGAATGCCCATTTGAAAGCTGCCATCGGGGAGCTCCCTCCCAATAAATGGGCGTCCAAGCCTGGCCCCCGCTTCGTCCATGGCTGCCACCGCCGCTTCAATCCGTCGCCCAACTATGTTCTTCCGCCGAATCATCTTCTCGCGAGCAAGCCGAACAGGCACCCTCCAGAGACCATCAAAAAATCCATCGTCTCGAAGCTTCTCCACGGCCTCCACCGCCGGGTAAAAGACCTCAACTTCTTCGGGGCTTATGGTGCGAACGCCGGTCCTGGCTTCAGAGCGATTTAGCTCGAGAGATTTAACCCTCTTCATGGTTGCGCCTTCTTTAAGACCCTCGACAAATGAATCTCTCTTGCCTCGTACCTTATTTACAAGCTTTCCAATCCCGGAACCAATCGCACTATCCTTAACACCCTCAACGAAAGAAGAAATATTGCCTTGCACGCTGTTTGCAAACCTATCAACCTTGGAGCCAATCGCACCCAAAATCCCTGGGGCATCTTTTATGGCCCTGGCCCCTTTTATGGCGGGAAAAGCTATCGACATAAGTATATTCGCCCCGTCAGAGAGCAACCCGGTCTCTTGACCTAAGAGCTTTTTAACCCCCGTTCCGACAACTCCACCTGTAATACCACCAGCCGCACCTAACGCAAGAGCACCGGGCGGCCCAAGCACTGCTCCACCGACACCCGCACCTAATAAGGCCCCCTTTTCCGCCAGTAGCCCCTGTAACATATCGACGGCAAAACTACCGGCACGACCCGCAAGTGAAGGTTTGTCCTCAAAGAGGACAGAACCACTAAGCGGTGAGTCTTCATCCGGCTCAAAGTCGTATACCGGGTCAAGCGACTCACCTTGAACGCTATTAAGATCTTCGACTACATCCGCGTCTTTTTCGAACATGTCGTCACTCATCGCGCAGCCTCCCATAATGCTTCTCAGCAAACGACTGCTGAGTGTCTAAACGAAGTGCCCGACCATCCTCATCGAAAGGAATCCCTCTCGCCTTCATCCACTCCTTATTGTAACGAACCCCCGGCACATAAGCACCCAAAGAGGAGAGCTTCTGTAAATAGACGCGGGTGTTCATCTCCTGAGACTTTCTCGTGAGAGCAACCAAATCCCGGTTCCCTATTCCTCGAACAGATTTTTCCAGGAAGCCCAAAAAGCCCTTAAAGCTGGCCAAAGCCTCGCTGCTCAGCTTCTGTTCATAAAAGGTGAAGTTCGCGCCCATTAACTGCATGTTCTTGAATTCGAGCACCAACCAGGCTTTGAGAGCTTCTTGGACCACAGCCTTGTCGTCCAGCATCTTGTAACCGTACTTCGCATAAGACCTTTCTAGGGCAGCAAACAACGAATCTAAAGCGTTTTTCGCCATCGTTAATTGAGCCGCCTGCTTGAACTTGAGCGTGTTTTCGCTCGACGGCGCATGCCCCGGCATCCAGTCTATACCGCTCACCGTAGCCCCCACCGTCTTTTGGTACGCTTCTGCCCGATAGCGCTCCTCTTTGAGCCACTGGAGGTCTTGTTTCGCCGTCTCAACGAATATTTTGGCTACTTCACGGTCTGAAAAGACGTCGGGCTCCACCTTTCGACCTGACACAGAAAAGAACTCTGAAAACGCCCTTTTTTGTTCTTCGGTAAGAACGCCCCGCTTAAGCTGAACCTCAAACTCTTTAAGCCGCTTCGCAGACTCCTCGCGATTCTGAAGCATCTTTTCCTGGTGGTCATTTCTCGCTTGCACCATGAGCCATTGGGCAAGAATGTTTTTGTCATTGATGTCCTTCTTGAGCTCTCGATCAAGTTCCGCCTGAGTACGCCGAAAATCAAAATTGTTCGACTGAAGCCTCTCCTGAAACGCCTGGGCGTTTTCTTGTAGCGTCTGCTTGAAAGCCTGCCAGTCCTCTCGAGCTTCCCTAGCCGCGTCTCTGTTCTTTTCGGCTTCTTCGCTCTTAAAGGCCAAGCTCTTTTCAAGACGTTCAGACCTACCGGCCTCTTGGACACCTATCTCCTCCATGCGGTACTGATGTTTGAGCCCCAACTCGTCCATCGTGAGGTTGTGTCTGTTTTTAAGTTTCTCGATTTCAAGCTCAAAATCTTCTTTCCTTGCTCCTGAAGCCAACTCCGCCTTCTTTTCAAGTAGTTCAATCTCCCTTTCTAAAATTCTGGCATTATTTAGGAGCGACTCCTTAGACGCCCATTCTTGGCGGGCTTCCTGTCTGCGCATAATGGCGTCTTGAACTTCCCCCATCCGTTGGGCGGCGAGCTCCCCAGTCAGACGAGTGCGGTTGAGAATATTAAGGTCGTTTTCCGCCGCTCGGCCCAATCCAGCCAAAGAACGATACTCCAACAAGGCGTTCTCTCGGGCCTCTTTCTCCCTTCTGGCAATGTCATCAAAGAGGAGCCTTTCCCCTAACGCCCCAGCCTCTACACCAGCCGCCAGCCCCTTTTTCCCTTTGATCGCTAACCCAACAAGAGCAGGTAAAATGGCCAGGGCCGTTGCATAAAGCGCCTGCTCTTTGGTGAGCGGGCCCCCTGTTTCCGCGTCCTTTAACGCCGCAAACTGTTCTTCCGCTATGGACCTCTTTAGGCCCTGCAAACGTTGGGCTTCCTGTTCATAATAAAGGTCCGCTAAACTAAGCCCCCGCAAGGAGGGGTTGGATTCGGGAGCATACCCCTGAAAAAGTGCAGATGGAGGCTTTGGGGACACAGGCGCAATAACCTCTTCCGGATTGTTTGGGTCCCGCTCCAACTCCCCACTACTAAGCTCTACCAAAGCATTTCTCGGTGCCATATCCCTTAACCTATGCTCCAGACGCGTTCCTAAACATGTTCATGTACATCTGATACTGCTGAGCGGCCAGTTGCCTGTCCTTCTCAATCTGTTGCATGGCCTTAATCATAGCATCCTGCTGCTGCGCTAGAAGGCGATTGAAACTGGCCATCGCAACGTTGCCTGCCTGTTGACCAGACACCGTACCCGTATAAGCTCCCATACCGCCGGTCACCATACCCGCCCTTGCCAGGGCTTCGTTTGACCGCTGCCCAATATTAAATGTCTGTATACCACGCTGCACAGCCTCCTCACCGGAAAGTGCCCCCCCATACATGCTATACGCTGTCCCCTGGCGGTTAAACGCGTTCTGCGAGACATCCCGCGCTAATCCCCCATACGCCGTTGCGGCATTGGTAAGCCGATTGGCTTCCTCGCCCAACGCGTTGACATACGCCTGATTCGCTAACGTTCCGCGATTGGCCACGTTAGTAGCGGTTGCCGTAGCAACATTTCCGTAATTAAGGCGAGCGTCATTCAACCGCTGCTGCTCTGTACTGAGCGAACGATTATAAAGCTCCTGCGAAGTCGCTTGCCGCCCAAACCTTGCCGCTTCAGTCTTAGATGCTAGATCGGCAAAAGCCTCCTTTCTCCGTTGAACCTCATCGGCATTCTTAATCACAAGGTCTCTCTCTAGGTTGCCAAGCGCACCCCGTTGCTGCGTCAAAACGTCTTGCATCTGGGCAAAAGCGGCTCCCCCTCCCCTAGTCCCCTGCCTTGCTTGCTGCCCCTCTAACTGTCTTAGCTGCCCAGAATATTGCCGCCGAATTTCTTCGGTAGCAGACTCCCGCATAGCCTGAACTTCCGGAGCGGCATATCCGGCAAGAGACGCTCGGAGGTTATTCAGCGCTTCCTGCTCCAAGTCGGTTAAGTTCCCCGCCCGATCGCGCCATTCCTTAAGACTGTTTAAAGCCTCGAGCGTAGCCGCTGGCGTCATAGTGCCCTGCTCTAAGGCGGTTAGAGCAGCCCTTTCCTCATCCGTCGGAACCCCAACCCTCCTCGCAAAGTTTCTCAACCCTCTTAGCGCAACCTGCATTTCTTCCGAGGTGGATGTTTGGCTCCTCAAAATGTTAAGGGCCTCTTCCTCCTGTGGGGTCAAGTTCCCGGCCTGCGTGCTCCACGCCGCCATCTTAGATAAAAGGTCCTTCATCTCCGTTGAAGACCCCTCCGGTAAAAGCCCAAAAGTACCGTCCGGCAATAAGTACTGCTGAAGGTTTACCGCCCAGTCCTTCGCCTTCGAAAGCAACTTCTCCGTTTGCTTAATAGCCCTATTAAATTGCCTTCGGGGCTTTATCGGTTTTGGTGCGAAATCGTTATCCCCCGGCTTTGGTTTTGCGTTGTTCCCTTTGTTCTGATTAGGTTTTGTTGCCATATGTCACCTATCTTGCAGGCAAATCTTTCGTAAAATAAAAACCGTACGCCTCTATATATGTCGTCATATTACCAGCAAAAACACTGAGGGTAGGAGGCGGTGGCCACACTTGGAATAGTATGCCAGGCCGTATAAGCAGCTGGTCTTTCCAACGCATCACCTGAACCGGGACCTCCATGTTCATAGACCCTAGGTACGAGGACTTCCACGGATAGCACTTTCCAAAAGCTGGAAGGTCACCATACTCACCAAAAGAAAACATTGGTGCTGGCAATCTGCCAACAAAAATATCTTTAATTATAAGCCCTGGATAGTCTATATCCCCTCGAATTTCAAAGGCCATCTGCCACCAACATATCCTTCCAATGTGGAGAAAAAGGGCTGAGTGGACATTTAATCTGGAAAATGTCACCCCCCACCACGGATAAATAGAGTCAATGTCGCTCAAATCGAAATTCCAAACTCTTGGAATAAAATCCTCATCCCCTAAAATAAAGGCGCTACGCAACTCCGCCCCCCAACGCGAAAGGGTGTGAGCCAGATTCCTTCCCGAAAAACCCAGTGAAAATCTCATGACGTCTGTGTCCCTACATGTTCCTTACGATATGGCAAGGCGACCTCGATCTCATATCCAGTAATATGAGGGCACTCCAGCCGCCTTTCATTGGAAAATTCAAACTGCAATGCTTTGGAGCGGTTCAGCACTAGGTCAATCTGCTTATCCACTTCGCTCGCAGAGGAAAAGGTCACCACCGCAACAGTATCGGAAGCCTCTGTGTTGAAATTGCGATACGTCTTAACGGTAAGTTCAAAAGGGATAAATGGCGCTGCCGAAATGGACCAAACGATCGCCCGCAGGAATTCCTTGTCCAAACAAGGCTCGTCTAGAAAATCCCATTGAGGACGAAAAACCATTCTAATGGGATAGCCACCGGCGTCTATATAGTCATACTTAGTATTTGTGCGAATTTGTTGAAACAACCTTCCTTCCAGGCCTGATACCCCTGCCCCTCCGAGTAAATAAAGATCTTTTCCACTAGATAGAAACCCCCCATAGGCAAAAGGACACATGGGCGTTTCTATCGTTTGCCAAACGTCATTCACGTAGTCATAGGTGTAAATCGGTCCTAAGATCGGCACTTTCCAATCTCCAGGCGGACAAAAAATGAACCGGTGGTTGTAAATGTCCACGGCCGCGGTCCAGTTACGGACATCAACTTCATGATAAAACGCCTCAGTCAGCCTCCGGTCCGGGGGTTGAATCGAATCCCCAACAATCATGCGGGGACCGCTTTTTGAGAGAAAAAAAACCCCACCATTAAATGTTATGACCCCTCTATGGGACGGGCAACCAATTTCAGTTTGAGGGTCTGCTGTAAGAGAAATGTTGCCATAAAACAAATCACCACTAACGGGCTTATAACAATCCTCTTTGAAGAGAAGGAGCGTGTCCGTAGAGCTTGACGCCATAGCAGTAAAAGGCCCGTTCCCCGTGGATGTGATGTCTTGATAGTTCGTGCTTTTGGGCCAGTATTCCGGAGACTCATAATTGCTCCAATAAAGCCTAGTGGGATTATCGGGGTCCCCTATCCCAACCAAAAGCCCTTGGTGATTTTCAAGTAAGGGGCACGGAGGTGGCATGTCCCTTCGGTCTCTTCCCACAAACGGCCCCTCCCACATTTCCCCCAAAAGATTATCAGGAACAGCGTCTACCCACGTAGTAGTAGGGGAAAAACAGTCGTTAGGAACCCCCGGCTCAACCACAAGATAATAAAACAACCCCCCCAGTTTGGTGCGAAACACACGTATTAGAGCATTACTTACTATATTCTGCGGATTTCCAAAGGAGTCAGGAACGTTTGTCACTTGTACCGCAGCTGGCCCTTCTATCGTAACGCTTGTGTCAGTTAGGGCGACTACTTTTTTGCAAACGATTCTGTTCGACAGCAAATTCTTGAAATACACCCAGTCCCCCAGCCTTAAAGAATTGGTCCCCGCATCAACGCTAAAAGTATGCCCGGGAGATGACGGCGCTGAGATACGCGCCGAACGCTGACCAAATTCGGATGAGGTGCGTAAGTTTGGCAGAGTGAGTGAAACCCGCTGATTTCCTGAGGTGGTCGTTACGGAAATATCCCCTTCGAGGTCTGTGGCGTTTCCATGAATTTCGTTTCCTACCGCGTCTGTTTTTACCCACTCAAAAAGATATTTGTAGCGACCTATCCCTAGTTCCGTACCAGCAACTATGGAAGGGGTTGATACTATAATCCCTGGTAGCCCTGCGACATACAAGTCGCTAGAGTCGTATTTTAACGCCCCTCCAACATCTTTGTAGTACGTGTAAGTATTTTGCTTAAGGTTGGTTCCGACAAACAAAACGTTTCCGCTCTGTTTTAGAGAAACCTTCGAGGGGCCATATAAAGACCAAGAAGCCTGGTTATGACACCGATAAACTGCCTCCCAGAAAGTAAACTTAAGCGCATACCCCCAAAAAGCGACCTGGTCATTACAGGCGGGTAAAATAGCAGCCGGATAAAGACCTGCACCGATTAGCGCCCCATCATTAACATTAAATGCGCTCTCATAATACTTAAGCTTAAAGCGGACGTTGTTTCCGGTAACATCAATGCAATCGAAAAATTTCCTGCCCGTGGTCGTTTGAACCTCATACTGACGATAATCGCCCGGAGAAGCTGTTGCAGTAAGCGTGTGCCCGGATTTTACTAGCACCGGGTTCGAATGGTCTCGCCCAGTTTGGCTGCCGTCGACCACGGCATGGGGTGTGAGTGTGGCGCTCCAACCACCCCCCAACGCATTTACCGCCGTCAACAGTTGATACAGCGTGGGAGTCTCAGTCGCACCCGAACCGCAATTGTAAGGGAAGTTCCCGCCCACAGAAACGCCATCAACCTTACAATCAAAATACCAGTTCCCATCAACATCACTAGGGAGGAATGAAATGGTGGAGCCTCCCGGACCGTATACGGTAAAAGTTCCGGTCCGTAAAGTAAACATCTCTTTGAAACCGATCCCTATGATTTCTGTTTTATCTCTTGATACGTCAGGGTGGAAATACCGATATTCAGTAATGTCATATAATGGCCAATACGCCAGCGAGTCGTCAAACTGGGCGGCAAGTTTAAACCCTTTGCGCTTAATCACCGATTTTCGTTTACTAACTTCACAGTTGGTAAACTCAGTTGCGAACTTCGGGTCACGGCTTAAATGAGAAGAATAGAGATCCAGGCCCCGAAACTCGTTAAAATTACGAAGAAACGTTTTATTCGCCATGTTATCTCATTATTTCTTCATCTATTACCGGAAACCCCTCTATGTCCCGGTCTTCGTTCGCATACGTCTCTAAAATACTTTCCTCAATTTTTAGAAGCTCCTGGTCCTCTTCCACTGACGTATTGTCGTCTTGTGATGTCATAAGCCTTTTCTGGGTGTATACCCGAAGATAACGTTCGCAAAGGTCAGGAAGCTTTGAATGGGTCGTTGTGTACTTCCCGCAAGTAATATACGCTTCGGTTAAATCTTCTAATGAATAACCGGGGAGGAGAAATGTGCTAACGTCGGCTTGTAGAGTGATTGTTCTCAAAGGAGGGTAGTAAAAAGCGAAAAGACCGTTTTGTAACATAACTTTTCCCCAGCGGTCACAAACACAAATCCACTCTGAGTTTTCTATTTGATAATCGTCTGACCTCGGAGAGGTGCTCAACTCAATCTCGTTTCCACTTGGGGTGGAAATAATTAGACCGCGACGAATATCAAGATCATCTAGTTCTTTATAATATTGGATCTTAAGAGAACCAGAAGAGGAGCTCGGTACGGGATAAATAAAAATCCCGGAATCGCATGGAATATAAAACGCCGGAGACCCACAATAACCGACCGAATCTCGGGGCTCCCCTTTTCGTAACGGAGAGCCATAACCAGTAGAGTTGTTGTTAGGGTTAAAATGAACACTGATGATGTTTATCCCACCGAATACGCGGTCGTTGATTGGGTACCACTGTTGTCCGGCGACTAGTTTTGTCTCTTGAACCGCCCGAAAAAGATTGGTGTTTGCTGAAATCAGCGCCGCCTGAAGATGGTCCTGTGCATCGTTAATGGCGTCTAAAAACAGTTCGGTAGAAACCCCAGACGTATACACTCCGGTTGTCGGGTCATAAGTAAAGCTGGCGTTTTTTGTCCGATACCTCGCACGGGCAATTATTTGATCGGCCGACTTCATCTTCTCATTTTCTTTTTCAACGCTAAAATAATAGCAAGGTTTTTGGGGCCGGAATTAATTCTCGGCCTATCTTCATCTTCTGGTGATCCCTCATCCTCAGAGGCTTCATCGAACTCATCCTCGTCTTCTTTAGCATAAGGCTTTAAGGTATCAATAAAAGACGAAGCCAAGCTTTTTATCTGTCGCGCCTGGTCTAACAACCTTTCGATTTCTTCCAATGTAGGCATATACCCTCCTTTTATGTTCTAAACTAAAAACCCCGCCTTCGAGTTAAGGGAGACAAATTCCTCCTCTTTTGCAAATAAGTTTCTATGGCCCCCCGTTGCCCCTGTCTGGGCATTGGTGCCAAACCCTCCTGGGGGGGGGTTGGAGCTTGTTGTACAGGCCCCCTTGACGCCGGGGAAACAAATTTCCCCTCTGAAGGCCCCCCCTGAAAAGGTGGTGGGGTTGCTATGGGGCCTCTCTGTCCAGGAGCAAAAAACTCCGGCCTTTGCACCGGTGCCATTTGCATGGTAGGAGGCTGTGGAACAGCATCCCTCGGGGATGGAACGTTAGCCCCAATCGGTGGAGTCATTTGCCAAGATCCTGCCGTTTGTGGCCGTTGATTCTGCAGCTGCCCCAACTGCTGAATGTATCGGGCTTGCATTGCAAGCAAACGGGGATCCACCTGTTCCGTTTGTAAAGGTAAAGGTGCTTGATTTCCCACCTTTTCAAATTGACGCTCTTGAAAGGGTGCGTTGTTGTAAGTAAAAAAGGCCGATTTTGTAGTGGGGCTCTGATATAGTCCTTCTGAGTTCATTACCATCCTCCATAAGAAGTGCGGACAAAGTTCCAGTTTGGTTGGTTTTGTTGTGGCACGATCATTTGCGGTTGCATAGGCAAAGGATAAGGGAGTGGCACAGAATGAGAGAGCTGCGGCGGCGGCGAGATAGGCATACCTGCCAGTCTCTTCGCCTCTTCAGCTGCCCTTGCTGTCTCCACCTGGTTCTTAGCGTCGCCAAGAATCGCTCTTTCCGAATCCGTAAGTCCCCCTGTTCCCGCCGGGGCAGCGGTGGAAGAGGTCGATGCCGCAACCTTGGTGTAACCACCCCCAGGTAATGGTTGTCCACCCCCCGCAGCCGTAGTAGGTAAGGTTATCTTACTACCGTTCTCCTGCTGCTGCTTTTCCGCTTCTAGTTCAGCAGGAGAACGGTAGTCATATTGAGATTCATCCCCGCTAAAGAGGATATCGACTTGACGGATATAGTTGTTATATTGGTCTTCGGTAATAACACCCGCGTTTTTTAATTCCAAAAGTCTCGCTTTTAAGGACGCTTCCGTATAACCTGAGTTTTTAAATTGCTGAAGCGAGTTAGCACGCACCCGTTCAATATCGCCGTTCGCATTAGATAGGCACCCATTGGCGAGATAGCCGGTCAATTGAATTCTTGACTGCCCATTTTCTTCGTTGGCATAGCCCCCGAGAATAGCAACCGCCAAGGGTTCTGCCCAGGCGATTGCCTGCACCCCAAGCTTTTGATTTGCATCGACATCAAAGGTTTGATTGGTTTGACGATTATATGTGTCAACCCGACGCTTTTCTCCCGTTACCGGGTTCATAACCTCAGCAGATTCAATATTGTAATAAGACCCGTCGGCCAACTTCATATGAGCTTGACGCGCACCATCCGGGCGATAAAATAACCCTTGCTCCCCACCAATGGTGCGAACGTTCTGCCGAACCTCTTCCGCCTTGGTCAGGCGGTCCCCAAAAGCATGGCGGAGCCCTCCAACGACCCCTCCTACCACTCCTCCAACAGCGCCGCCAATGGCAGTTCCAACCCCAGGGATAAACGAACCTAACCCAGCCCCCATCGCTGCACCGCTAGCCACACCCTGCCCAATCTGCGAGGTTATCGGTCCTCTTACCGGCTTGCCAAACATCTTGTGCGCCAAATACCCTCCCCCAGCAAGGGCCATCGCCCCCAAGGCCGCTCCAGCAATGTTAGGGCCTCCCGCATACAAACTCGGCCCAAACACTGCACCACCTTCCGAAGCAGCAGACACCATTCCAGGAGAGGTGGTGCTCGCTACCCCAGGGGTAACCCTAGTGAGACTTACAATATTGGGAGTCGCCGGTGCAGAACTTGCCAATGCGCTCGAACCCAGTTTGTAGCCCCCATACCCAACCGCTGCGAGTGGTAAAAGACCGGGGCTGGCGGAAGACTGTGGCGGCCTGGTAGCCCCCCATGCAGTAGAAACCGGCTTGGCCGAAACCCTCCCAGAAGGATCAGTCCCTGTCTGTACATATCCTTCAGGAATAGCCTCTCCGGGCATCAAAAGTATCGAACCATCAGGATAGGTAATCACCTCTACCTCCTAAAAGCCGCCAACGTTGAAGCCATGTTTCCAAAACCCTTCGTCGCCAATTCTCCACGGCCAAGAAGCGCCGCAACGATATTCTCTCCGGCCCTTTCCAAAACCTCCGGGATTCCCCTTCTAGCCTTAAGCTCTTCGGCCAAAAGGTCCGCCTGAAGCCTCGCATTGATGCCATAACTAGAAGCAAGCGCCTCCAACTTTGCTCTTTCAAGCTCACCGGCTATCCGCTGAGCAATCATTTCCTTTTCCGCTTCTAGTCTCTCTCTCTGAAGAAGCGCCTCTTGAGCGGCGGTGTATGTAACGCCCTCTTTTGTCCGATGCCAGTTAGCACCATCTCCTTTCAAAAGACCAGCCGCTAAAGTCAAAGCGGTAGGCCAAAAGGCAGAGGCAAATTGACGGTCAATCAAAAGGTCGCCCACCGAGCCTAGAGGGTCTTCCCAAAATTTCATCGTGGGTCCTCCGCGTGTGCTGAATGTATAATTGTATCCTCTCGCCTGTCCTGCCGAATTTTACCTGGCATGTCGAGCAACAACCAAAGTTGTACAACCAAACCGGCCAGTATGGTAATAATTCCTAGCTCGATTCTATCCATTCGCATAGTAAGCCTCTGCACTTGATAACATAACGACTTGTGTTCATCGCAATACGTTTTGGCCATGTTTTAATCATCAAAAACCCAACCCCACCATCGCACCCCCGCCAATGCCACCGTATGGTGTTGGTGTTGGCGTTGGCGTTGGCTCGACGCAAACCGACGAGGCGCATACTTGGCCCGGGGGACAGTCGTCATCCACGTAGCAGATCTCATGGCACTCACCGTCCTGTCCACACCAGTAATAACTATACCGACAATCGTCATCCTCGTAGCAGACGGAATGGCATTCACCGTCCCGCCCACACCACTCGCCGGAATGACAATCGTCGTCATCTGAACAACTGCTATGGCACGCCCTGTCCTGTCCACACCAGTAACCGTACGGACAATCATCGTCCTCGTAGCAGATGGAATAGCATCCGCCATCCTGCCCACACCACTCGCCGGAACGACAATGGATGTCTTCGTAGCAGCTGGAATGGCACTCACCGTCCTGTCCACACCATTCGCCCCAACCGCAATCATTATCGTCCGTGCAGGCAGACCCCAGCGTAGGCCACATCAATAGCAGTATGAATAGTGAGAGCGCATACTTCACGAAGCGTTCCCCTCATCACGCCCACCAGCCTTTTCAGCCTCTATCGCTTCTGCAAGCTCGATCCGTTTGGTGAGCAACTCACGCCGCCACTGGAGTCGAGCAATTTGATCGTTTAAGGCTTGTAGGTCCATGTTCTGCTGTGTCCGCACCATGGCCTCAATTTCAGCTCTAAGCTCTGCACTTGTTTTTTGTTCAGGCATAATAATCTCCTACCCACAGTACCAATTAGTCGAATCCCACACAAAGCAAGCTACATGCGACCAGGCCGCAACAAAAACGGCGGCGTTGATCGTACCGTTGATATACTCATTTGTGTTGGGATACAGTTTTAAAATATCCGAAGACTGGTTGAACACATATTGCACAGAACCGGGGCCGCTAGAATCGGCAATCGCCACAAGTTTTACGCCCTTGATGCCGTCGGCTGAACTCACGCGATGATAAAGAACGTTGGCAAGTGCAGTGGCATTGCTCTGGGTGCTGCCTGCAGCGGCTACAGTCTCACGGTTGGATGTACCGATAAGTGGAGTCGTACCTGCCCCCGAATACAAAACTCCATATTTGGAACGATTTAGAACTATATTTCCACCGTAGGTGGAATTTTGGGTAAGCGCCCCCGTGGCAGAATTGGTCTGCCATGTGCTGGTATAAATTTCCCGGCGCGTTATTTCCTGCGCCGGTACCAGGCTCGGAATCAAAAGGAATATCAGCAGTTTCTTCATATCCACCTCAAGGCGTAACTAATGCGCGTTTATATGGACTGGCATACGCCGACATCACACTATATAAATAG
>Ga0129299_1001284_pt1 | contig 16770 bp, 10 predicted proteins | sample ConPoolayeCmetaG_FD_94477 | JGI IMG/M metagenome (GOLD analysis project Ga0129299, IMG submission 94477) | Hot spring microbial mat communities from California, USA to study Microbial Dark Matter (Phase II) - Cone Pool mat layer C metaG ... | reverse complement strand
TGTGGACGGCCTGGCTATCATTGGCCGGTTGTGCCATGATGGGATTCAACTGGTTTTTCGTGAACTTCTTCATCAGCAGCGTGCACAGCTACGCCTGATGTATGGGCAGGTGCACCTACGTTCAGCTCAGCTACCCGCCAACGATGCGACTATTCCGGCGGCATGGCCAGCAGCTTGACGAAGTAGTTGATGTCGGCGAAGTCAAACAGACCATCGCCATTGATGTCGCGGTTGGCAAGCGGGCAATCCGGCAGGCGCTCGGCGTAGGTTTGCGGCATGGCCAGCGCCAGCACGAACCAGTTGATATCGGCGAAGTTGACCGTCAGGTCGCAATTGAGGTCGCCGACCAGATGGCGTGAAATCACTCCCCAGATCTCGATATCGTCGATGTTCCAACCCGGAAAGGTATTGGAAGCGTCGGTCGGCCCCATCGCCCAGCGCAAGAACACGGTCGGCTGATTGTCGGCGCGCGCCGAAATGTCATATTTCTGTAGTGTCCAGGCGGATTCGCTGGCGGTGGTGCCGTAGTGTTCCCAGACCGTGTAATACTGGACGCCGTCGCTGGATATGAGCAGTCCGGCCTTGTCGAACCAGGAGGACTCCACGCCCAGCCAGCGCCAGAAACGCAGCTCAGTGCGGCTGACACCAGTGCAATCCAGGGCGGTCGTCGTGAGGTGGTAGCGCGGCATATTGTTGGTGTAGTCGCCGTGCAGGTTGTAGCCATAGACATACGACCCCGTACGCCCAGTCGTCGGATCGCCATTCGAGCTGCCCTCACCCGTCGGTTGTCCGAAGGCCCAGAGCCCCTCCGTCCTCCAGCCGGGGTCCTCGTCCAGCGGGAAGCTGTAGATCAACTCCCGCTCACCAACGGTCAAGGTGATGGTGGCTACGTTGGAGTCGCCCCCTTCCGGCGGCAGGCCGCCATCATTGACTTTGAACCGAAAACTATCTGGGCCGCCATAGTAGTTATTCGGTACGTAGCGAACGCTATGGCCGCCGTTGAGAAGCGTGTACGGCAGCAAGTCGGCGGTGATCTGGCCGCCGGTTGGATCGAACAGTCTTCCGTGTGTCGGCAGAGCAGTTACGATCGTAGTCAGCGCTCCCGGTGGGTTGGGCAGGCCGTCGTCATCGGCGTTCAGCACGATGTCCACGGGCGTATGATGCGGCGTCTCCACTGCGGCGCTGTAAGCGGTCGGCGGGTAAGGGCCGCAGGCCGCCAGGGCGGTCAGATCGGTCTCGTAGAAGTCGGGCGGGACTCCGTTGCCGGCGGACAAGCCGCTGACGGCGTTGGGGGCCCCGACCTCGAGATAGCTGAGGGCGATCTGGCCGTCAAAGAAAAGTTCGATCTGAAAAGTGTTGCCAGTGCCACCCCCCAGCGCGATAACGTCCTTGAAAGTCACTACCAGGCGATCGGCCAGTTGCTGTCGCGTTACCGTTCCGCCCAAGCTCGGGTTCAGGTCCGTGAAGAGGGCGGAGACGCGCGGCATGGCGAAGTGTTTTGCCAGGGTGCCGGCGAATGAAGTATCTCCGGCTGTGAAGGTGATATAACCGTTGCTGCCGATGAAGATACGGTTGTAGTTCGCGCCGTACAGCGATACGCTGGCACCACCACTGAGATTCACTGGCACGAATTGGTCGTCGCCGAGTACGACCGGGGTACCCGCGCTGGGGTCGGTGGGCAGGGTAGAGATCGGATAGAAGCAGCCGGCGTAGTAGTTGCCCGATCCATCCGGCACGAAACGGAAAGTGCGATATTGCAGGTCGATGTCGCCCTCGAAAAGCTCCGTGAAGTAACGCGGGATATCCGGCGTCACAAAAGTGTAGCATTGCCCCCCATTGTCATCGATGACAATATTGTCGGCCTCATCGCGCGCCTCTATTGTAAAGTGATAGGTACTGCCCTCGACCAGCGGAGCCAAGGCGAACACGTGATCGGTCAGATACGATTTGTCGGCCACCGCATTGGTCGGCACGCCACAGGTGTTGCCGTAGCGTATGGTGACGCGTGCCGGTTCATCGGTCTGTAGCTTAATGGTGGCATCGCGCGGTCGGATTGGATCGATTTGCATGTTGCTTATAACGGGCGGAACGCAATCGACGAGCGCCGTCGCGATGACTTCGACGTTCTGCATGCCTTGCCCGTTGTCCGCGTCTATGTACACGGAGGTCAACGTGTCGCCCGGTGCCACCAGCAATATGCCGCTGGCGTTGGTCGTGTCGAGAACGACGCTGCCAGCAAACACGGCGCTGCTCGGGTCGGTCTCCGTCAGCAACACCGGCTCGCCAGATGGTTCCGAGGAGGAGCGCACGGTCACCAATACCGTCTCGCTCACTTGTGGGTCAGTATTCAGGTCGCAATCCACCACGTGCAGCCCGACCGTCGCCCGGCACATGTACTTGGCGCGGTCCAATGCCAGCGTGCCGGCCGAGGAGCAGCGCGCCAGAACCGGCGTGGCACAGAGCGAAAAAGGCTGTGGCCCGTGCGGTACGTTGTAACCTACGACTTCCACGCGGTAGGGACCGGGCGCCGGGTTGTCGATGAGGACCTGCTCAATATTGTCGGTGCGATTCGGTTCGGTGCGAACCGCAGGCGCCGTGGGTGAGTACGCGGCCAGCGTCCAGGGGTAGTAGCGATTGTTGCCAGCGTCGTAGACGCGCAGGTCGAGGTCATTGACCAGTGTCACCGTCGCATTGGGCGCGGCTGGATAATCGTCCCAGGCCAGAGTAATCTTCAGTTCCACAGCACCAGGGGGGGCTACGGCAACAACGGAGTAGACTTCGTTCTGGTCAACCTGGGCTTCCATGAAGTTGCCGGCGCGCAACAGATCGACGGCTGGCTGAATGCGCACCGACCCGTAGCCGCTTTCGTAGTCCGGCCCGGCATTACCTAGATCGGCGGCAGTGTGGGCGAGTATAGCTTTCAGAGTAGAATTGCGAAAATCAGCCTGACCCGGATACAGCCGTCGGTAGTCTTCCAGCAGCAGCGCCGCCAAGCCGGTGACCGTTGGCGTGGACATCGAGGTACCGCAGATCACTCGATAGCCGCCGCTCCAGGAGCAGGACGTGACACCTAAATCGTCGGTGGTTTGGCAGCCGGGAGCGACGATGTGCGGCTGCAAGCGCCCGTCGTCAGCCGGTCCGTAGCTGCTGAAAAAGGTGACCGTGTCGTCATTGGAGTTGACGGCGCCAACGGCGATCAGGTTCTTAGCGCAGGCCGGCGGTGGCGTGGAGTGGTACGGGGCCGGGAAACCCTCGACGCCCAGGCAGGCACTGGAGGCGCGTTCATTGCCATTGGCCCATAGCACGCGGAAGGGACGAGAGAAAAGCGGGTTGTTGCCATCGCCACGTACAATAGTGTCGATCAGGGCGCTGGTAACACCATAATTGCCCTCCCAATGGCATGGGAAGCCATTGGTGGCGACATTAGTACTGAGGGAATTGTTCGCCAGGTCCGCTCGCTGGACGTTGATGGCGTCGTCGTAGTCGCGCTCCAAATCGCCGGGGTCGGTATAGAGAAAACCCTGCTGTAGCCCGCCGACCTGCTGAAAGCCATAGGCGTCCAGCCACACCGCCGGCGCCATACCGCGGTACGTTCCGTTGCTGGCGGCGCCGTCGCCGCCGATCGTGCCGGCGACATGGGTGGCATGATCGGAGAGGGCTGAGTTGTCGCGGGTGCGGTGGCGGCCGCCGAAGTCGGGATGGGCCGAGAAGCCATAGCCTGTGTCGTAGACCATCACGCGCACGCCGGCCCCGCTCAGTCCATAGGGTGCCTGCTGCACCACTTCGGCCCCGGTACGCAGACGGACATCGTTGTTGGCCGGACCGAATGCCGGCAGTGGGGGTTCGATCCATTGAACGGCGTCCGCGCTGGCCAGCGCCGCCAGCTCCTCCAGCGGCAAGTCGATTACCAGGCCATTTACGGAGCGCAGGTAGGAGCGGATGGACGCCCCGTGTCGCCAACACAGTCGTTGAGCATCAGGTTCCAGGGGAACGTCGGGGTGGAAGAGGACGCAGACGGCGAGTAGCTTCTCCCGCTCACCAGCCGATGGGCCGCTAGCTGCGTCGACCGATGAAGTGGCCTGGGGTTCTTTTTGGACCACCGACCAGGGCGGCGGGGTGCCGCAGAGCAGGTCGGGGTGCAGTTTCCACTGCACGGCGATGGGCAGCACACAGCGCAGCGACCGGAAGACGGGCGCAGCGACAGCGCCTGAGCCCGCCACGAGGGGCGGACGTCGGCGTATCTCGTACCAGCGCTGCGCATGAACCACGGCAAAATAGGCGTTGTCGCCGATGTAACGCAGCAGGCGCACGCCGGCACGCGTCAGTTCTTGGCGTTCCAGTGGCGTCACGGGTCGGTCGAACTGCACCAGGATGTGCGGTGCTTCGCCAGCGGCGGCAGCGTCCAAGGCGTTGGCGATCTCAGCCGGGGTCTGCTGCTGCGTGTCCAGCGGGCCGCACTGAAGGTGGATGCGGCCGCGTGCAAGCGACTCGTCCGACCGCGTGACGGCGGTCGTCAGGGTCAGCATGCCCAGGGTGGTCAGCAGCCCGGCGTAACGATGAGCGTTCATTGGCCGCTGCATGGTGCATCCTCTTGGCCATCAGAAGGCCGCCTGAGCCACAGGCAGCGCACATTGCTTAGTACTCATGTTACTGCGTCTGACGGAATTTTCCGCGGCTCGTCGAGTGGGGCAGCGGCGGGATTCACGTTCGGCAGCCGAAAAGCCGCGCTGGCCGGGCAGGGCGGTGCGGCCTGGCGGTCAGCGGGCGACGATATGCCCGCGTGCCTTCAAAGGCAGGTCGATCCAACTGGCGTGGGCTGCGTTGCGCTGGAAGCGCAGCGTCGGCGTGCCTTTAGCCGGATAGCGGGCGAACGTATCTTTGTCATGTCCGGCCAGGGCCACACGCATGCGATGCCCGGCCCGGATGATGGTCGATATCGGCAGCAGGTCGAAAGTGATCTCGGCCACCTCGCCCGGAACCAGCGGCTGAGCGTCGCGCCGGCGAAAAGTGTGGTACGGCCCGAAGACGGCGACTGGCGGCTGCTCGGTCGAGACCTGCCGATGGACGGCGCGCAACTGCCCCTCAGTGAGGTAAACCACCCGTCCGTCGGGGAAGACGTCTTCAAGGTACACGTAGAACGCTCCGTCGCTGTGGTCGGAGATCACTTCCAGGTTGACCAGCGGGTGCCCGGTGAGTTCGTAGTCCTGCTCCAGCGGCGAAGAGTCATAGACCAGCAAGCGGCGGTCCTGCTCATTGCGGTCGGGGTAGACGATCGGCACGCCGGACAACCCGGAAAACCAGCGATTCTCGCGTCCGGTGGTGGCTTCAAAATCCACTACATAAATGTCCTCGCCCTGCGCATTCGTTGGGGCCTGGCGACTGAGCTGATGGTCAGCGGAGAGGTACCAGCGTTGCATCTCGAAGTCGGTCGGCGGCCAGACCGCCGTGGTTTTCCAGGCCCGTTCCACATAGGTGTAGTAGCGCACCAGGCGCAGCGGTTGAGCACCGTAGTCGCCCTTGAGACAGGCATCGAACAGTGGCAGCGCCTCCCAGACTTCTCTGACGACCTGCGAACGGGGCAGGGGACGCGGCGGCAGGACCTCGTAGGGGTCGCAGTGGTAATTGCCGGTGTGGGTGTGCGGCGCGATGACCACGACGTGGTACGGTGCCTCCAACGTGTTGAACGCCCGTAGCGCCCCGCGTGCCGTTCCCGCATCCTGCCAACCCACGACCCGGCGTATGGCGGCGCTACGTTGTCGGTCGGTCGGCCCCAGCAGCGGACTGATGTCGTCTGTACCGACGTCCTCGAACAGATCGTCGCGGAATTCGATTCGGCGGGCGGCGTCGAAAACGTTCGGATTGGAAGTGTGTTGCGCGATGGCGTCGGCCAAGGCGTTGCCTGCTCCGCTGATCGGCCGGACGCCGAGCAGCGTCGCCGCCAGCACATCCGCGAAGACCGCGATCAGGCTGCGCGGATTGGCCGCCGCAACCACATCCAGAAAACTGACGTCATTGCGATCCATGCGGGCGGTGACTTCGCTCCAGGCGTGCACGAAGCGCTCGTTGAATATGCCGCCCGGGTGGCTGACGTCGAGGTAAATGTCCGTATAGCTGTAGGTCGGCAACACGGCCGCTACCGCCGGGTGTTTGGTTGCCGCCAGCCAATCAGCGGTCACACCGGCGTACGAAATGCCGACGCCACCGACTCTACCATTCGACCACGGTTGACTGATCACCCAGTCGACGAGCTGCGGAAAGTCGGCCACCTCGCGCGGCGACCACGGCGCCGTCGAGACGCCGAAGGACGCCCCGGTGCCGCGCACATCGACCATGACGACGGCGTAGCCGGCCGCGTTGAGCCAGCGTCCGTCGGTCAGGTACTTGCCGACGAAGGGTGGTAGGAACTGAGGAAGCTGATAGTCGCGCCAGTAGCGCCCGAGTTGCATGACGGTCGGTACGGTCTGGTTCGGCGGGCGATCAGGCGGCAACCAGACATCGACCGCGATCAGTGTTCCGTCGTCCATCATCACGTAGGATGACTCTGGGGTCGGCACACCGCAGCCTGCCGTTACAAGGACGGTCAGCCATAGCGCAGGATGAAGCTTCTGAGCCATGTGTGCTCCGTCGCCGGATCGCAGGAGCGACCTGATGACACCTCTATTGCCGGCGGTATCCGGAAGTTCAGTGACTTCGCGGTTGCCTGGCGCACACCGCGCCAATCGCCAAGGCGTTGGGCTACATGACCGCGCATTCATTATGTCGGCAACGATCAAGTGCGGGCAGCGTGCCAGCGGACGATAATGTCGGCGATGCGCTCGGCGGCGTGACCGTCCCAGAGGTCGGGAATGCGCGGGGTGAAGGTGGCTGACCGTGCCCGTTGGTAGCCGGCCAGGATGCGCTGGGGGTCGGTGCCGACCAGTTGGTTGGTACCTTGTTCAATGGTGATGGGACGTTCGGTGTTTTCCCGCAGCGTCAGGCATGGTACTCCCAAGACGGTGGTCTCCTCCTGGATGCCGCCCGAGTCGGTCAGGACGATGGCGGCTGAGCTCATCAACTTCAGGAAGTCGAGGTAGCCCAGCGGCTCGGTCAGGCGCAGTCCGGGCAGGTCGTGCAGCCGCTTCAGCAGTCCGTTGCGCTCCAGATTGCCGCGCGTCCGGGGGTGTACCGGGAAAACCAGCGGCAAGTCGCGCTGAATCTCAACCAAGGCATCACAGATGCGCGCGAAAACACGCGGCTCATCGACATTGGCCGGTCTGTGTAGCGTCAACACGCCATAGCCTCCGCTACTCAGCCCGAGGTCGCGCAGGATGGTGGAGCGTTCCGCCAGGCGTTGATGGGCGCGCAGCGTGTCAATCATGACGTTCCCGACCAGGTGGATGCGGCAGGGGGCGATGCCTTCGTTGCGCAAGTTCTGCACGCCGGAGGGTTCGGTGACGAACAGCAGCTCACTGATGGCGTCGGTAAGCAGGCGGTTGATCTCTTCGGGCATGCTGCGATCGAAGCTGCGCAAACCGGCCTCCACATGGATGGTCGGGATGCCCAGCTTGATGGCCACCAGCGCGCAAGCGATGGTGGAATTGACGTCACCGACCACCAGGACGGCGTCCGGGTGCTCGCGCTCCAGCACCGGCTCGAAGCGCTGCATGATCAGTGCGGTCTGGACGGCGTGTGAGGCGCTGCCGACCTCCAGGTTGATATCAGGCCGCGGCAGGTGCAGGTCGTCGAAGAAGGCTTGACTCATGGTCTCGTCGTAGTGTTGACCGGTGTGCACCAATCGGGCCTCGATTGGGGGCCGGGCGGCGAAAGCGCGCATCAGCGGCGCGATTTTCATGAAGTTCGGGCGGGCACCGCAGACGTTGATGATCTTCACAGACGACTCCTTGGGGATCGGAAACCAATATTCTGGGCGCTGAAGGCCCGGCTGAGAAGGCGGACCTCCAGCAACTCGGCGCCAATCGGCGCCGACGGGCGATCTTGACGGCGGCGCAGCGATGCCTTTGCATATGCTTTGGCATCACGCCGACAGCGACGCGCCCTGAGAAGACTTTCCTGGGCGAGCTGGAGCGACCTGGCGGCACAGGCGACGAAATCGGGATGCGCCACGTGGCCGCATCCGCGCCGCGCAACTTCGGTTGCGGCGCCAGCCTCTGGGGCGCCGCGGTCAAGCGTCGCCCGGACCAGCGGCACTGCCAAGCGGTGCGCGGTGAGAAATATGAGCGTCAGCAGCTTGCCGATGAGCACTGGACCACGACCGGAGAGTTTGTGGTTGCGCTGCCGCCGCCTATATGAACGTCGCGAGACGATCTGGTACCTGGTAGGCGCCAACCTCAAGGCTGGTCATCGCAACAAGACCCTTGGCAATCTCTGGAATCTGCTCGATCCGCTGGCATCCCTGGCGGTGTACTATCTGGTTTTCGGCATCTGGCTGAACCAGGCGCGGCGCGGCACCGCCGACTATCTGATCTACCTGTTCACCGGCGTGCTGGCGTGGCGCTTCCTGGACGGGGCGCTGGCGCAGGCGGTCAACTGCATCCGCAGCAACCGCGGGCTGGTCAGTGAAATCAACTTTCCCAAGGCGGTTTTTCCGCTAGCGATCTGCCTTTCCCGCCTCTACGACTTTCTGTGGGGGTTGCTCGTTCTGCTGGTGGTGCTGGTACTGGTCGATCGTGCCCCGACCCTGCACGCGTTGTGGCTGGGGCCACTAATCTGCATGCAGCTACTGCTGACAATGGGACTGGCGTTCATCGTGGCTTACCTGGGAGCGTTCTTCGCCGATACGGCCAACATCATGACGGTGGTTTTGCGTCTGGGGTTTTACGCCAGTCCCATCCTGTACTACGTGCGCGGGCCGCACGCCACGCGCATACCGGAGAAGTATCTGGCGATCTACATGCTCAACCCGATGGCCGGGTTGATGGAAAGCTATCGGGCAGCGCTGGCCGGCCACCAGCATCCGGATCCGTGGCAGATGCTCTATGTATTGGGCGTGGCGCTGGCCGTATTGATCGCCGGGTACGGTATCTTCAGTCGCGGTGAAGGGAAGTTCGCCAAGTATGTCTGAGCGGCAGGCGGTCGAGCCAAGTGTGGTGGCCGAGGATGTGTGGGTCAAGTTCCTGATCCGCTATCATCGGGCTGAAGTGACCTTGCGCGAAACCTTCGTGCGCGTGCTCGGCATCCTCTCGGGCCGGGGCGAACCCAACGGACGCTGGCGACAGGTGTTTTGGGCACTGCGGGGCGTCAGCCTGCGCGCGGGGCCGGGCGAGGTCATCGGCGTGATCGGTCGCAACGGGGCCGGCAAGTCCACCTTGTTGAAGACGCTGGCGGGGATCTGCGAAGCCGACCGCGGACGGGTACAGGTGCGCGGCAAGGTCGGTTGCCTGCTGAGCTTCGGGGTCGGGTTCAACCCCAATCTCAGCGGTCGTGAGAATGTGTACCTCAACGGCTCGATACTCGGTCTGAGCAAGCGCGAAATCGACGAGCGCTACGCCGACATCGTCGAGTTCAGCGAGCTGGGCAAGTTCATCGATGCGCCGGTGCGCACTTACTCGGCGGGCATGAAGGGCCGGCTGGGATTCTCGATCGCCATCCACATCGACCCGGATGTATTGTTGCTCGACGAAGTGCTCAGCGTCGGTGACAGCGCCTTTCGGGCCAAGGCCGGAACGATCCTCGACCGCCTGCGCGACGATCGCAAGACGATCATCATCGCCACCCACAGCATGGAACTGGTCCGCGACACCTGCACCCGGGCGGTCTGGCTGGAAGACGGACAGATCCGCATGGACGGCGACCCGCACGCGGTCAGCGCGGCATACTCGGCCGCCACCGAAGGCCAACGCAAGTGACCGGGGCGGTGGCTACACAACCACTTCGTGAACCTCCTGGGCCGCATCAGCCAGAACCGTCGGACGGGCCAGGTAATTGAATCGGTCGGTGCTGTACGCGCTGCCGAGGCTGTGCAGGACGCCGCGCCACCAGTCAGCCGGCGTGGAAACGTCATCCAGGGCGGCCGCCCGCTCACGTAGCTGCCGCCCCGGCATGCACAGCGTCCACGGGCGCACCTGGGGCACCGTGCGGTATTCCAAGTGGGGCGCGTCCAGATGCAGCTTTCCGTCGGCGGTCTGTTCGTAATAAGCCGCCTTGCCGAGCGCCGGCTCGCGGGCGTACAGCAGGGCGTGAGCGTAGTCCGTCAGATAGTGAGGGCCGTAGAAGTCGCGTGGGTGCAACGCCGCCACGTAAGCGCAATCGCACTCCTCCAGAGCCTGTCGCAGCACGCGGCCCCAGGAGGCTGCGTCTCCCCAGACGACCCGCACACGCCCGTCGGCTGCCGCCAGATGCGTCGCCTGCTCCCCGAGGCGGGCGTCGTTGACGCACAGGAACAGGCGCTTGTGGCCGTAGCTCTGCCGCCGATAGTTCTCCCAGGCGGCTGACAAGTCGGCCTGCTGGGCAACGGTTGCCAGCATGGCGATGTCCGGAGTACCAAGGGCCGGACACGCCAAGCCCGCCGCCTCGAGAATGGTCTGCAAGCGGTGCGTGTAGGTGTGTTGCGCGAACACCCTGCGCTGCCCGCGCAACGCCAGCCGAGCGCGATAGTCCCCGTCGCCCAGCAGCCGTGTCAGGTGGCGGCGGGTGGTGGCCGGATCATTGCTCAACAGTACGACATCTTCGCCCAGCATTTCGGCAATGCCGCGCGACCAGGCGCTGACCACCGGTGTGCCGCAGGCCAGCAATTCGAATACCCGGCGGGCGAACATGGTCGGCGAGTCGGTCACGCTGTTGACATTCAGAAAGACCTTATAGCGCTTGTAGGCCGTCAGCATCCGGCTGTAGGGCAAGTCGCCGCACAGTGCCGATCGGAACTCGGGCGGCCAAGAGTAGTTGGGGTCGTCGCTGCCGGCCATGCGATCATAGATGTGCAGACCGAAGTCCAACGCGGGCCGCAGGATGACACCGGCCGCGTCCTGACGATCGGCATGGCGATGTTGATACCAGGTTCCAGCGAAGCAAACAGCACCGTCGCGTGGCCCCACCCAGACGGGGTTGTGAATGCGCGGTTGGGCTGCGAACGGCAGCGCCCAGATGCGCTCATGCCCCAGATGCCGCCGATACGCTTCGAGACAATTGGCATCGGATGTGAACACGAAGTCGAACAAACGCGCGGCATCGATGAAATAAGCGAAATTCGGCGGGTCTTCCTTGTTGTAGAAGACCGTCGGGATCCGGCGTTGTCGGCACCAGGCTACGATTTCGGGCAGGGCATAGTCCGGGATCAGATCGGGGTGTTGCCCCAGTTCGCGCACCTGGTAATGCCAGCAGCCCGCCAATCCGCGCCAGGTGGACTCTACCAATAGCAGGTGCGGCGGTCGCTCTTCCAGCACTTCACGCCAGGTGCCGGGCGAGAAGGTGTAAACGTCGGCCTCGAATTGCCAAGCCCACCAGGAGAACTCGTCCGTCACGGCCGCGATGCACAAGTTGTCGCGCCGGCGCAGCTCCGGTGCTGCGCGGCCGAACGACTCGCTTACCAGCGGTTGAGGCTCGAAAGTCGCCGACAGGTCGGCAGACGGCTGGGTCCGTTCGGAGTGCTCGGCCTTGCGGGCAGGGCGGCGTGGAGCGCAACGGGCTTGCTCAAGATGCGGCAGTCGGGTTTGCGGACCCTGCTCCAGGCTACTTCGTTGGCGGCGTCGCTCTAGACCGAGCCGCAAGAGGCATAGCAGGCGCCACGGCAGTTTCAGCGTGTCCCAGGAGGGCTTGGCGGCGCGCACCAGAGCATCGCCAATTTGATAGCGCACTTCCTGCTGTCGGCGGCGCAGCTCGGCCTGCAACTGTCGGACCTGCACGCGCAGCGCCTCGACCTCGGCTTGCGCACGCCGCCGGCGCTCTTTCTCGCGTTCGAGGTCGGCTGCATCGGTGGATCGCTCAGCAGTCATCGGCGGCGTAGACTCAGTGACCACCACAGACACGTCCTGCGCGGGTCAACATCATGCCTCAGCGTTGCTGACCTATCCAGCTCACCAGCCAGCGCGCAAACTCGTTCTTGCTGATGGGCCCCGGCCCGCCGGGTGGCACTAGTACTTCGCCGGTGGCCGTGAGGATGCGAGCGGCGATGGCTTCGGCCCCCATGGTATTCAAGGGATTGGCTACGATGGCGTCCAAACGCTTGGAGCGCAACTTCAGGTGCGCCCGCGCTTCCAGGAGCGACGGCTCCTCCAGAGCAAAGCCGATGACCAACTGATCGGGACGCTTGCGGCTGGCACAGCGTGCCACCAGATCGGGTGTCGGCTCCAGTTGCAGAGTCAGGCCGGCGTCCGTGCGCGGCAACTTGGCGCCGGGAACATGACGCGGCCGGTAATCGGCCACCGCCGCCGCCATGACCAGCACGTCGCAGGTCGGGAACTGTTCATCCAACAAGAGGGCCAGCTCGGATGTTGACTCGAAGCGCAGGGTGCGCACCTCGGTCGGCGGAGCCAGCTCGGTCGGCCCCAATAGGAGCGTTACTTGCCAACCGGCAGCGCGTGCTGCCTCGGCCAGGCAGATTCCCAGTCGCCCGCTGGAGCGGTTGCCGAGATAACGCACGTCGTCGATCGGTTCGCGGGTCGGACCGGCGGTGATCAACATGCGCCGCCCGGGCATGACGAGCTCCTCATGGGCGCGTAGCGGAACGCCGGGCATGTTAACCCGTCGACGGGTGAAGCCACAACGAGGCGACTCAACGGTTCAGGCCGCCGTCAGGACAGGACTTTCCGCAACCGGGCCAAGGCCCACTCCAGCTCGTCGCGTGTGATGCACAAGGGCGGCGCCAACCGCATCGTCTGGGCGTGCGTGTCCTTGCACAGCAGGCCCTCCTGCATGAGTCGTTCGCAGTACGTACGGGCCAGGCCGGCTTCTTTTTTGAATTCGATCCCCACCCACAGGCCACGCGCCCGGATCTCCTCGATCTTGTCAGTCCGGATGGAGCGCAACTGCTCCTCCAGGTACTGGCCGAGGCGGGCGGCGTTGTCCTGATACGTGCCTCGACGCAGGATCGCCACCACCTGACGAGCGATCGCGCAGGCCAACGGGTTGCCCCCGAAAGTGCTACCATGACTGCCCGGTGTGAACACTCCCAGGATCTCCCGCCGCGATACGACCGCTGAGATCGGCATGATGCCACCGCCCAGCGCCTTGCCGAGAATGTACATGTCCGGCCGCACCCCTTCGTGATCACAGGCGAAGGTCTTGCCGGTGCGGCCCAGCCCGGACTGGATCTCGTCGGCAATGAACAGGACGTTCTTGCGTGTGCACAGCTCGCGGGCCTGTTGGAGGAAACCGGGCGGCGGAATGATGATCCCCGCCTCGCCCTGGATCGGCTCTACCAGGAACGCAACCGTGTCTTCGTCGATGGCGGCTTCCAAGGCGCGGATATCCCCGTACGGTATGACCTGGAAGCCGGGCGTGAACGGGCCGAAGTGTGCACGGCAGACCGGGTCGGTGCTGAAGCTGATTATAGTGGTGGTCCGTCCGTGGAAATTGTTCTCGCAACAGATGATCTTGGCGCGCCCCTCCGGTACGCCCTTGCAGCGGTAGCCCCAGCGGCGCGCGGTCTTGATGGCCGTCTCGACACCCTCGGCACCGGTGTTCATCGGCAGGACCATCTCCATCCCGCATAGTTCCGCCAGTTCGCAGCACAGCGGCCCAAGCTGGTCGTTGTGAAAGGCTCGCGATGTCAATGTCAGCCGGTCGAGCTGGGCTTTGGCAGCGGCGATCAGTTCCGGATGACGGTGGCCGAAGTTCACGGCCGAATACGCCGCCAGCATATCCATGTAGCGTTTTCCGTCGGCGTCTTCGACCCACACGCCTTCGGCGCGGGCGATGACCACGGGCAGGGGGTGATAATTATGAGCGGCGAACTCTTCCACCAGGCGAATATGCTCGGCTCCGCTCAGCTTAGTGCATGCGACCATGCCAGTTTCCTCTCGTTGCACGCGGGGCGCGGGTACCGAGGTGCGACACGCGATCCTCGACCCGGTTTTGTCAGGGTGGCGATTTCGTTCCGGGCGGCGCGGCGCCTAACAACAGAGCGCCGTAACCGGCGCCGGCCGGGTCGCACACTATAGTGCCGGCGCGGCTGCCTCATCAACACCCGCGCGTCAGGCTCCACCTCCGGGTGCATCGGGCGGCTCGCACACGCGGTCGATCTTCCGGAAAACGGCAACACTGCTAAGTTTGCCTTGGCTGGGAAAGGCGCGGCTAGGCTGCCACCGGCACCCCGGCGCCGTACCGTAGCCGAGGGTCGCACTGCGTGATAAACTAATAGTCGTGAACGCCTCGCAGTCTTTACGCCAGGAGGCGCCATGTCCCAGTGGTCCGACAGCAGGTCTGGTACGGGCCCGAAGCCGGACTGGCGGCGGCTTCGCAAGGAGGCGGTCGCCGCCCTGCGGCGGCGTTTTGCTTCTCGCGGCTGGTTGACACCGGCGGCCGCGGCTGCGACGGTGATGGCTGTCTTGCCTAAGCCGCTGCGGCGTAGATTCTTACGTTGTTTTGGCAAACTGGGCTGGCTGGAACCGCGAGCCGTCGTGCCGTTTGACGTTCTGGAACGGCCCGATTGTCCGCCACTGCTGCGCGGCCCGGGGCGCGAGCTGGCGCGTCTGGCGTTGTTCGGGCTGCCGGGGCAGGGCGTGCCCTATCGCGAGAAACGCCGGCAAGATCTGTACCAACAATTCTGCTCCGAGATCATGCGGACCGCTGTGGATACCGAGTCGCTGCGCGGTATCGCTGAGCGGGCCCTGAATCATCCGGAGGTGCAGGCCGACACGCTGTTGTCGGGAATGTTGCGCAGCTTCATCGCCCAGCGCGAGGCCGCTTTGCGGGCCGAGCGGACCACCCCCGACGAACAGTACCTGCGTACGCTGCACCGGTCCAAATTGCGACGGGCCTTCGAGCCGGCCGGTCGCTGCGACGTGCCGACCCGCGAAGAGCTGCTGGCCAGCTTCGGTCGATTGCTGGCGGACTTCGATCGTTATCTGGCGCAGTTCGAGGAGACGCGCGCCGGTGCCGTCCTGGAAAAGATGCAGGAGCTGCGCCGGCGTTACCCGGTGCACATCGCGGCTTTGGATTTGCAGCGCTGCGAAGAACAGCTCGATCGGCTGCGCAAGCGCGCCGGCACCTATCGTCGGCAGATCAACCAACTGGCCGAGCAGGCCGCTGATGCGGCGCAGCGCGGCGATGAGAAGACTGCGGCCTGGGTTGTTCGTCGGCTGGAGGCTATTAATAGCCTCTTGCCCAGCTTGCTGCCGCGGGACGAACTGGAACGCTTGCGCGAGGAGATCACCCGGCGCGGTCGGCAACGGGAGACTGAGGAGGCGGCCCAGGAGTTCACCGCGCGCCAACAGGAGGTGATGGCACGCATCAAGAACCTGGCGGGCGTCGTGCACCGCTTCTATCAGCTCGCCCAACGGCTGCCGCCCGAGCACGAGGCCTACAAGCGGGCCGAGCAGAACTATCGGCGTGCTGTGGCGGAGATTCGGCGATTGGACACCGAGTGGCTGACTGGGCTGGTGCTGCAACTGGAAGCGCTGCTGGAGGACTTGGAGGATCCGGATGGGCGCATGCAGTCGCAGTTGGACGAGTTCATCGCCGCCGTACGGACCGCGTTGAACAACTTATGTCTGGAGATCCGTGCTTGGCAGTCGCGCGGCGCGCCGCCTCCGCCGCCGGCTCCGCCGGCTTCGCCTCCCCCGCCGCCGGCCTGAGCGCTGCCTGGTCGGCGCGCTGTCTGGTCGCCCAGTGCTGCCTCGTGTATACTCGTGACGGGCGCGCCGCTGCCCGGTGCGTCCGACGTAGCCGCGAGCGTGTTGGTGGCGTAGCTCAGCTGGTCTAGAGCGTGGGATTCATAACCCCAAGGTCGTCGGTTCAAGTCCGACCGCCACCAGTTCCGGGGGACGCGGGCCGTGCGTGCGCGCCGTTGCCAATGGCCGGTCGGCATACAGCCGCGGGCGCCCCGGCAGGCGGGTGGGAACCGAGGCCGGTCGGTACTACGCCACGCTGGTGCTGGAGTTGGGCGGCGGCTACTTGGTGAATAGCATTTCCGAATAGCGTGGTAGTGGCCACAGGTCGTTGGGGATAAGCTGCTCCAGCGTGTCCGCGACCTGGCGCGCGGCGGCCATAGCCGGCAGGAGCTTGTCGCGCACGTGACGCGCCTGCGCTTCGTTGTCCGGCGCCCGGTGGGCTTCGGCCCGCTCGACAGTGGCAATGGCGTCACGAAGGCGGCCGATAAGGCCGACGACGTGCTCCAGCTCCGCCTTGCTGTCCGGGCACTCCACGCCGGCATCCAGCGTTGCCTCGACCGCTTGCCCCAGCTCACCTTGGAAGCGCAGCGCTGCCGGCAGCACCTCGCGCTTCAGCATCGATACCAGCGTGCGGGCCTCAATGGCCACCACTGTGCAATACTGCTCGAGCATCACCTCGACGCGCGCTTCCAGTTCGCGCTGTGTGAGCACGCCGTACTTGGCAAACAGCTCCCGGGCCTTGCGGGTGCGCAACGCCGGCAGGGCGTCGGCAGCGGTGGGCATATGGGGCAGTCCGCGCCGGGCGGCTTCGGCATGCCACTCTGGGCTGTAGTTGTCGCCGTCGAAGATCACGCGCCGGTGTTTCTTGACCACCTCCTTCAGGAGCTTGAGGGCACCGACCTCCAGACGAGCCGGCGCCGGCCTCTTGCCGCAACGACGTTCCAACTGCGTCGCCATGTAGTCCAGCGATTCGGCGACAATCGTATTGAGCACGGTGTTCGGCCAG
>Ga0129299_1001283_pt1 | contig 16779 bp, 11 predicted proteins | sample ConPoolayeCmetaG_FD_94477 | JGI IMG/M metagenome (GOLD analysis project Ga0129299, IMG submission 94477) | Hot spring microbial mat communities from California, USA to study Microbial Dark Matter (Phase II) - Cone Pool mat layer C metaG ... | reverse complement strand
TGCGGCAACTCCTCGCCCTTGCCGCGGCAAGCCAGCCGCGACCGGGGTGGCCGCACCGCGACCCGCCCGTTGACGGGAATCGGCGGGCTGCGGCGCATGACCGGATCCGAGGCCCGGCCGAGGGTCGCAAGGTGGAGTGCCGGGTTCTCTCCTGAAGCGAGCGAGGTGGTCGTGACCGACCGGGAAGCTCAGCAACTGCGTGTCGCCATGGTGGAAAGCCAGATTGCCCGCCGGGGAGTCAGGGACCAGCGTGTTCTGGAGGCGATGCGTTTCGTCCCCCGACACGAGTTCGTCCCGCCGGATCAGGCGCCGTACGCGTACGAAGACCGGGCGCTGGCCGTTGGGGAGGAGCAGACCATCAGCCAACCGTACATCGTCGGCTACATGACCGAGCTGCTGAGGGTGGCGCCGGAGCATCGAGTCCTGGAGATCGGCACCGGGACCGGCTATCAGACGGCGGTGTTGTCGCGGTTGGCTCACAAGGTGTACACGGTCGAGCGTTTGGAGGGCCTGGCCGCGACGGCGCGGGAGCGGCTGACCGCGATGGGTTACGGCAACGTGGAGTACCGGGTCGGCGATGGGACCCTGGGCTGGCCCGAGGCGGCGCCTTTCGATCGGATTCTGGTGACGGCGGCGGCTCCGTCGACGGTCGAGCCGTTGGTCGACCAACTCCGCGAAGGCGGCCGCCTGGTGGTTCCGGTCGGTGGGCCGGAGGGGCAGCACGTCACGGTCGTCGAGCGGCGGGGCGGCCGTCTGGTGACGGAGACGTTGATCGCCGTTCGTTTCGTCAAACTGATCGGTGCCGCGGGTTTCCCGGGTTGAGATCGAGACTGGCCGGTTCGGCCGGCTTGCGGCCGGCGGGCGAATCGGCCAAACTGGCCGGGTGGTGGATGGAAGACATCCTGCCGGTGGCGGGCGTTCGGCGAGCCAATCTGCATCCAAAGGAGCACGCATGTTGCCGAGGATCAAGGGTCGGCGGCGATGGTGGTGGCTGATCGGCTGTTGTTGCGCTGCGGCGGTGGTGCTGGGCGGGCCGCGGACCCTGGCGGCGGGGGACGACCCGCCGGCGGACCCCGCCAAGGCCGAGCAGCTCCGGGAGGATCTCCGGAAGCTGATCCAGGCGGCGCGGGATCGCGTGTTTCCGGCTCTCGTCAACATCCACGTGGTGACGGTCGATTTCTGGGACGGCAAGGAGCAGAAGGGGCAGTCCATCGGCAGCGGGACGATCATTTCGGAAGAGGGCTACGTCGTCACCAACCAGCATGTCACCAGCAAGGGCCGTAAGTTCAAATGCACCCTGGCGGACAAGCAGGAGATCTCGGCCGATCTGGTCGGGGAAGATCCCCTGACCGATCTGGCGGTGATCAAGCTGCGGTTGTCGGAGCTGAAGCCGGGGACCCGGGTGGCGGTCGCGGCCTTCGGCGATTCGGACGACGTGCGGGTGGGCGATTATGTCATGGCGATGGGATCGCCCTTCGCCTTGGCCCGCTCCGTCACGCTCGGCATCGTTTCCAACACGGAACGGGTCTTCACCCGGGGCGAAGACGACGAACTGGAGGAGATGGAACTGGAGAGCGGCCAGAGCACCGGGTTGTTCACGCGGTGGATTCAGCATGATGCCTTGATTCAGCCCGGCAACAGCGGCGGCCCGTTGGTCAACCTGCGGGGCGAGATCGTCGGCGTGAACGAGTTGGGCGGCGACTCCATCGGCTTCGCCATTCCCAGCAATCTGGCCAAGACCGTGACCGCCGCGCTGATCAAGCACGGCGAGGTCGAGCGGAGCTGGATCGGCGTCAGCTTCAAGTCCATCAAGAAGACCGGCTACACGCAAGGCGTGCTCCTGAACTCGGTGATCGAGCAGGGGCCGGCGGCCAAGGCGGGCTTGCAGGCGGGCGACCTGGTGGTGCGGATCGACGGCCGCGACGTGACGGTCCGCTTCCCGGAGGAGATTCCGCCGCTCCTGAAGGACCTGGCCGAGCGGCCCGTCGGCGCCCAGGTGCGGATCGCCTACGAGCGGGACGGCCGCCGGGCGGAGACGACGCTGACGACCGAAAAGCTCCGCAAGGATCGGGGCGAAGAGGTGGCCCTGCGGGCCTGGGGCATCAGCGTGCAGCAGATCACGGAGAAGATGGCCCGGGAGCGGCGGCTCGACTCCACCGTGGGCGTGCTGGTCGGCAGCACCCGGAGCGGCGGGCCGGCCCAGCTCGCGGAGCCGCCACTGTCTTCCGGCGACGTGATCAAGGCCGTGGCCGGCCAGCCGGTGGCGGATCTGGAGGGCATCGTCGGTCGCTACAAGGAAATCATGGAGGCGGACAACGTTCCGGAGTTCATCCTGTTCGAGTTCGACCGGAACGGCCGCAACCAGGTCACGCTGTTGAAGCCGAAGCCGGACAAGGACGAGGATCCCCCGCGCGAGGTCCGCAAGGCCTGGATCGGCGTGGACACGCAGTTGGTCCTACAGAAACTGGCCCGCCAACTGGGTCATCCCGACCATCTGGGTTTCCGCGTCACGCGGGTCTATCCCCACACCGTCGCCGCGGAATCGGACCTGCGGGTGGGCGACCTCATCGTGGCCGTGGACGGCGAGAAGCTGAACCCCCGCGGCATGCAGGATTCCGGCCTGTTCGCTCGCCGCATTCGCAAAATGAGCATTGACGACACCGCCACCCTGACGGTTTATCGCGCGGGGGAGACCAGGGAGATCGCCATCAAGCTGGAGGCTTCCCGCGAGACGCCCGCCGAAGCCCGCCGCGACCGCAACCGCGACTTCGAGATCGTGGTGCGGGAAGTGACCTTCTTCGACCGCGACGACAATCGGTGGGACGACGGCGTGCAGGGCGTCCTGATCGAGCAGGTGGAATCGGCCGGCTGGGCGGGACTGGGCGGCCTGAGCGGCGGCGATCTCATCCGGCGGATCGACCAGCACGAGATCCGCGATCTGAAGAGCTATCGCGCGGCCATGAAGGAGGTCACGGAACGCCAGCCGGAGCGGGTCGTATTTCAGGTGCTGCGGGGCGTCGAGACCCGCTTCCAGTATGTGGAGCCGGAGTGGAAGCCGGTGCTGGAGCCTGCTTCCCGCCCGGCGGCCGACGGCAGCCGAGGCGGCGACGCGGCGTCGGCCGCGGACACGAATCGGAAGTAACCGCCGAGGTTGAGGAGTTCACCGATGAATCGAATCATGCTCAGTTTGCTGTTGCCGGTGGGTTGGGCCTTGGCTTCCGTCGCGGGCGCGGCGGAAAAGACCGAATATGAGAAGCTGATCGCCGACCAGTCGGCCGCGTTCGTCACGGTCAAGTTCATGCTGAAGGTGGAAGGCGGCTTTGGAGACGGCGAGGACGAGTCCGAAATCACCGGCGTGATGATCGAGCCGGATGGGCTGGTCCTCTGCTCCAACGGGGCCCTGGGCGGCTCGCGGTTCTTCCGGCGGATGGGTTCGATCCGCCCGACCGACATCAAAGTGCTCATCGGCGACGATACCGAGGGACTGCCCGCCAAGCTGGTGGCCCGCGACAGCGAGCTGGACCTGGCTTGGGTGCGGCTCGACCAGCCCGGCGAAAAACCGTTCCCGCACCTCGACCTGACCAAGGCGGCCAGCCCTTCCGTCGGGCACCGCTTGCTGGCCTTGCGGCGGATGGGCAAGTTCTTCGACCGCGCCTTCGTGGCCTCCGACGGCAAGGTCTGCGGCAAGGTCCGCAAGCCGCGGGAACTGTACGTGCCGGGAGGCGGCCTGGAGGTGGAGCGCGGCATGCCCGTATTCGCGGAGGACGGCCGGGTGGTCGGCGTGGTCATCACCCAGATGCCGGACGCCGAGGAAATGCAGGGCGGCTATCGCGCCTTGATGTTGAGCGGCGGCCGGGACATGTTCAGCAGCATGATCCTGCCGGCCGCGGAGGTGCTCAAGGCCACCGAGCGGGCCAAGAAGGCCAAGCCTCTCGACGAGGAGGAAGAGGGCGAGGCCGAGGCCGGCGCGAAGACGGACGCCGCCGAGAAGCCGGGTGGCAAACCCGCCCAGCCCGCCGACAAGCAGGACGAGGACGATGAGGACGACGAGGACGACGACGGCGACGAGTGACGCCGCCGGCGTTTCGGGTCGGGGCCGTCCGGCGGCCGTTCGCCGCGGCGGCGATCGGTTCGCACCGGCGTCTTCGGACGCCGGGTCGCCCGGCCCCGCCGAGTCGCGCGGAGACGCAGCGATGAAGTTGACCTCGGCGGCCTACGACCGCACCCTGCTCGGCAGGATCGATCACGACGTGCTGGGGCTGCCCGCCGCCCGGATTGTGCTCCTCGTGCTCCTGGCCGCGATTCTGCTGACGCCGTGCATCCAGGCGGCTGTCCAGATTCGACAAACCGACCGCAGCGCTTTTCGCGAAACGGGCGAACGCCGCAAGACCGCCCTCGGCCGCTGGCTGCCGACGGTGCAGATGGTCGCCGCGACCAGGGGCCAGGGCGATCCCTACGGCTACGGGCACTGGTTCCCCACGCCGCCGATGGTGCTGCTGTCGCTGATCCCGCTGTCGAAGCTCGGTTACGCCGCGGCGGGCCTGGTGTGGGCCTTGCTCAAGGCGGCGGGCTTTGTCCTGGTGATGGTCTTGCTCATTCGGGAGCTGGGCCGCGACGGGGAGGCGATCCCGGTCGGCGTGCTGCTGATGGCCGGTATTTATTCGCTCCGCCCGGTCTTCTCCGACCTGCAACACGCCAACCTCAACATCTTCGTGCTGGTCTGGCTGGGGCTGGCCTGGTGGCTGTACGTTCGCGGGCAGGACTTCGGGGCGGGCCTGTTCGTGGCCCTGGCCGTCGTGACCAAGGTGACGCCGGGTCTGGCGCTGGCGTACTTTCTCTACAAGCGGGCCTGGCGGGTGGCCGCGGGAGCGGCGGTCGGGCTGGTGCTGTTCGTCCTGGTGGCGCCGGGCCTGTACTTCGGCTTCGAGCGGAATCTGGTCCTGTTGCGGGAGTGGTTCGACATGCTGGCGGCGCCGTTCGTCCTGCACGGCTACGCCACGCTGGAGATCGAGAACCAGTCGCTGTACGGCGTGTTGTTGCGGGTGTTGTCGAACGGCGGCCTGCTGGCCATCGACCACATGCCCACGATGCAGGCCCTGAATGCGGGCATGGAGAGCATGGCCCGGCCGGCGACGGCGGCGGGGCAGTTGCTGAAGCCGGCGCTGAGCGTCGGTTTTCTGGCCACGCTGGCCTGGCTGTGCCGGACGAAGGCGGCTTCCCGGCGCGATCCGCGGCTGCTGCTGGAGTTCGGCCTGGTGCTGCTGGCGATGTTGCTGATGGGCGAGCGGACCTGGAAGCACCACGCCACGACGCTGCCGCTGGTCTATCTCGGCGTGTGGTGGGTGCTGACCTGCCACCCGTGGAGCGATCGGTTTCGGGCCTGGTGCGTGGCCGGCCTCGTGGTTCAGATCGTCCTGCTGCTCGGCACCAGCGAGGGACTGTTGGGCGACCGCCTGGGCAACCTGGCCCTGGACGGCGGCGTGTTCTGCTGGGGGTTGGTGTTGTGCTTTGTGCAGACGGCCGTCTTATTGCGGGCCGCGGATCGGCCCCGCTCCGGGCCGGCGGCGGCAGCCGCGGCGTGACGCGCGGGTGAAGTCCCGCATTCACTCCTTCTGTCGCGCCGCCCTCGATCCCAGCCGCAGACGCTCCCGCCGGAGCGAGGTGTCCAGCATGGCAGCCAGATTCTCCAGGAGGTATCCCATGATCGGCCCCGGGTCCCGCAGGCTGGTGACTTGGTAAGCCATGTGTGGGTCAAAGAACCGGAACCAGCTCGGCCAGGTGTTGAGCCGCTGTCGCCAGTCGACCCGCAGGAACCACATCAGGTCGCCGGGCAGGAACCGTAAGAACCGATTCTTCGGATAGTCCAGCACCGGCTCCACCTCCTCTCCGTGAGCCAACCGGTACATCATCATGGGAAAGTCCAGCCCCACGGACGTCCCCATGCGAAAGCTCTCGGGGAACCGCGGGTTGATCTCCATCAGCTTGGGAATCCGGTCTCGGGGATCGACCACGAAGTCGAAATCGCAGAAACCCGTCCATCTGAAGTGTATCAACATCCGATGGGCGTAGTCGAGGATGTCCGGGCGGTCCGCTGAGTAGTTGAGCACGCTGCTGCCGCCATCCGGCGGGTACATTCGCGTCTTGCCGTAGACGATGCCCGCCAGCCGCCGCTGGTTGGAGTCGACCAGCATATCAACCTTGTATTGCATCCCGCCGGGCGGGACGAAATCCTGCACGTAGCTTTCGCCGTGGGTCGCTTCGATTTCCGCGAACCGGCGTTTGAGTTCATCGGGGCTGTGGCACCAGACGATCCCGCGGGCGCCGACCCCGATGTCCGGCTTGACCAACACCGGCCACCGCTGGATCCTCGCGGCCACCTCGTCGATCCCGCCCGGGTGCTCTCGCGGGAACCAGGAATCGGGGATCGGCACGCCCGCCGCGACGGCCGCTTTCATCGTGCTGATCTTGGCGTAGGCCGCCAGGAAGGTCTGATGCGGTGGCGTTAGCAGCAGCGTGTGCCGCCGCAGGTCGTCCTGTATCTCGCTGACCGCCGGCGCGCCGTAGTGCCCGGCGGGAAAGAGCATCTCGATCCGCCGCCGCCGAACCAGATCGAGCAACCATTGCTGAAAATCCGCCTTGCGATATCTTGGAGACGGATACAAGTGCCGCTCGCGACAACACCGGGAATAGAAACCGCAACAGAAGCGTTTCTCGCTGCCCGCCGCCACGCGCAGCCCGCCGCGGGCAAGGGACTCGATGACCGGCAGGGCGGCCTTGGCCCAGGCTTCCATCACCAGCACCGTTGGTCGTGATGCGTTTTGGCGCATGCTTCAGCGAATCCGTGACCAGGATCGTCCCTGGAGGATATCAGGTGTTGTCCGAGTCACCGAAGGTCAGGTACCAACCGTCCAATAGGTCCGGCAACGCAGCGTTCCCAATCTCCGTGCGGCGGTACACGAAGTGAAACCGCCGCGGAAGCCATCGGGCGGGAGGGTGGACGTATCCGGCGTCCGACAGAGCCCGGCGCAACATCGGGTTCGTCGCTTGGCAGACGACTAGGGCAGCGCCACGGTGGAAAATGTCATCCTCCGCTTTCTGCAAGAGGCGGCGGACGGAGAGTTCTCCTCCTCTGGCCATCAAGTCCACGATCAGCCCCACCTCCACGCCGGCCTGACGGGCCGTGGACGTCACCGCGATGCCGAGGGTCTCGCCCGACTCGCGCACGGTCAGCGTATGGTACGCCGGCGGCATTCGGCGGGTAGGACGATACGAGGCTGTCGGGCGATCCAGGTATCGCCACCGCCAGTAGTCGGCCGATCGGTGAAGCATGAGGCCGCCGGACTCGCGTGCGGCTTGCTCGGCCAACAAGTCCAGGTCGTCCGGCAACATCTCCGTGGGACCGGGAGCTTCGCTGCCGGGTTCGACGAAGCTGTATCGCGGACGCTCGAGCAGTCGCGCCGCCCAGCCGAACAACACCCCTGCCCAACGCCCCACCTTCTCTCGCAGGAGGGCCGGGCCGTTGAGCACCTTGAAGAAGGTGGGAATGTGGCCGGGGTTGATCCAGTCTCCGAACTTCCTGAAGCCCGGTAAAGAGGCGTCATTGGGCATGGTCATGCAGAAGGCGGCTCCGTGGGCTGCTGCGTATCTATTAGCGGCATCAATCAGCGACCTGAAGACGCCTCGGCGGCGGTGCTCCGGATGGGTGAGGACGCCGGTGTACATGGCGCCGCGGAGTCGGTCGTCTCCCCGCCGAAAATCAAAGATGGCCACGGGTTGCATGCCTATTAATCGGCCTTGGTGCTCCGCCACGATGATCTCGGCCCGAAACGGCGTGTCGCTCCAGTATCTCCAGCGGAGGTAGTCGTGGTTGAGTTCCGGACGGTCGGGGCCATGAACGGCGGCGGCGAGCCTGAGAATGGCGGCCGCCTCCGAGGGGTGAGCCGATCTGGTTGTCCAGTAGGGAAGAGTCAATTTAGAAGATCCTGCAAGCTCACCCTAGCTTCGAGCATCGGAGCAGCCGGGGTGATGGCCAGAGTGAGAGGTCGGAGCCTCGCCTGCTCCCTCATGGTTGAGGCTCACGCGGGTGTGTCACGGCGCGTTTGGTTTTTCCTGAGCGAATTCCACAAGCTGTAGCGGCGCGCATGGGAACACAAGAACCCGAGCGGAGCCAAGGCGTTTTTCCAGTGTTTCGGCAAGAACGGACCAGTCGCGGAAGAGCGCGGCTCGGGGATACTTTCGGTGGAGCGCCCATTCAGGGAAGTGCGGAGAAAAGACGAGTGGGTTGGCGTTTGCTTTGTCACTTCCTGCGCCGGGCTTGCTCCGGCCGATTCGACCGTCGTTCCGCAAGAAGTCACTGAACGACAGGTGGTTCAGGCTGAAGTAGCACAAGCGAGCTGCCAAGCGCGGCTGACTAGCCACCCTCCTCAGGCCGACCAGCCATGCTTGCTGCGACGCTGGGCTGCACAACCAACCCGGGACGTTCCGCAACAACCGCCGCCAACTCAGACCACTGCCCATTCCCATCCCGTGATAGAATACGCCGTCGGAGGCGGCGTTGACCACGATGGTGACTTCGGGCGTACACTCTCGGGCGATACTAATGCTCTTGCCCATTTGGATTGGATCGGTGTCCAGCGGATAGGCGTTAACCACGACGACCTTGGCCCGTTCGGCGATGTCGCGAGGCAGACAGGTTCGCCCGATTCTCGCCGCGTGCCGCGCCGCGGCCCGGTGGGCCTGAACGAGGTCGCCCACGTAGAGCCCGGCCAGCTCCCGGCGGGAGTTGATCACACAGCAGACCACAGCGTGCACGCCGACTTGTCGGGCGACGGCTTCCGCCCAACCGCGGCGATCGAGTTGCCCGTTGTCGTTCTCCACCACGCCGCTGCCGCGCGGAGGCAGGCCGCCATGAAGGTGTGCGATGGTGAGCCTGCCGGCCACGCCTGGCACCACCATTTTGGCTCCGCCCCCGAATCCGGCCTCACCGTGGGGGATGACCGCGCCAACGCAGATCCGCAGGTCCGCGTCGAGGAAGTGGCGATTGAGGTAAACCGGCCCGGCTTCCACCCAGCCGACGAAGCGAAGGTCTCGACTCATGAAATCGTGCTGGAATACGCGGTGACGATGATGTATCTCTGACCCCAGCTTCTGCCTCACTTCGCCGTCAGTCATCGGGCGGTGCGCCCCGGCACCGATGAGAAAATCGATCCGATCTTCTGGAATCCCTCCGGACCGCAATTCCGCTACCAAACGTGGAAGAAAGCGATGTGCCGGGGTCGGCCTAGTCAGGTCGTCGACGACCACCACGGCGGAAGACCGACCTGTCGCCAAGTCGCGAAGCGTTGGCGTGCCCACCGGGTGCGCGAAGGCGTGGTCGATTTGGCTCTCGTCGATCTGGGGTCCGTCTTGCGGCTCCGCCACGAAGACATCCCATCCCCGAGGGAAGGTCAGCACATGGTTTCGTTCGTCGTGCCAAGCGCCCATCCTCAAAGTGGCCACCTTCATCTCTGAATTCGCCGACCTGTCATGGCATGCAGGGGACATCGCCTTGCTCCGGAAGGACTGCCGCAATTGAGCTGCGGCCGCGATTCGCTCGGGTCGGCAAGGCCGCCTTCCCGCGGACCTTACGGGCAAGGCGGATCGCCGGTTCCTTCGGATTCATCGGCCGGTGCCCTGCGGGTGCGAACGCCGCCGTGGGGCTTCACTGACGCACGCTTCTTCGAACACCCGCGCCAACTGCTTCGCGATCATCTTCCGGTCGTACTTCCGCCAGGCCGTTTCCTTCGCCCGCCGACCGATCGCGGCCCGTTCCTCTGGGTGGTCGGCGTACCACGCGATGCGGGCGGCCAGGTCTTCAGCCGAGCCGGGCGCGCTGGCCACGCCGGTGCCGTCGGCCTCGACCAGCTCCGCCGTCGTGCCGGCGAAGTTCACGATGCTCGGCAGCCCGGCGAACATGTAATCGAAGATCTTGTTCGGCGTCACCCAGCGGGGCCGGGTGATCTGCTTGAGGATCATCAGGCCGATGTGGCAGGCGGCCAGGATGCCGGGCAGGCGGTGCTTCGGCACGGGATCGAAGAAGTGGACGTTGGTCAGGCCCCGGCGCTGGGCGTCTTCACGCAGGGCGGCCTTCATCTTGCCCTCACCGAGCAGGACGATGGCGACATCGGAGCGGTGCCGCAGGTGTTCGGCGGCGTCCAGCACCTGGGTCAGCCCGTTGGCGTCGCCGTGGGCGCCGGTGTACACCGCGATGATCTTGCCGTCCAGCCCGTGGTTCCGAAAGAACTCGCGGTCCGGCGTCACGTTCTCGAAAAGGCAGCCGTCCGCGCCGAGCAGGATGGTCTCCAGCCGTCGCGGGTCGAAGCCCCGCTCCAGCAGCCGGTCGTGAAACCCCTTGGACACCAGCAGGATTTTCCGCGCCGTCGTGTAGCAGAACCGCTCGAGCCACTCCCAGAGCCGGTACTGGAGGCCCGGTCTTATGCGGCCCGCCGCCAGGATGTCCTCGGGCCATAGATCTCGGACCTCGAAAACATACGGAAGGCGATGCCATGCCGCGGCGATTCGCCCGGGAATGCCCACCGTGAGGGGCGTGCTAGTCGCAAACACCACACTGCCGCCTTTTTCGCGAATGGCGATAAGCGAGGCGAGCAGGGCGAACTTCAGGAAAGATAGCTTCCTCGACGCGAAGCTGAGCTTGTTGCTGTAGAAGGCGTTGCAGATCACCACCTTGATCCCGTCGATCCATTCCGTGCGAAACAGACGCCACCAGGGCATCCGCCCGAAGGAGCTCTGGTCGTGGACGCCGCAGATCATCGTCACCTCGTGCCCCATCCCCACGAGATAGCGGCTCACGTCGTAGCTCCGCGTGCCGCTGGTGCCCTCGTTGGTCACGAAATACTGATGGATGTAGATGATCTTCATGGCCCGCCCGACTCGCCCAGCTTCACGATGGTGGTCAGCCTCACCGGCAGCTCGAAAACGCCGTCCGCCTCCAGCGTCGGCCGCGGCGACAGCTCCGCGTAGTATTCCGACTTCCATCCCGCGGCGGCGGTCTCGTCGGCCTCTCCGCGGCGCAGCCGCACGGCCAGCCCGGCGGGGCCGGCCACGCTGACGACCACCGCCCCCTCCGGCCACGACAGCCGCGCCGGGCTGCTATCTTCGTCCATTTGCCACGCGGCCTCCAGCAGGTGCCATCGGAGCGTGAGCCGATGGCGGCCGGTTCCGGAAACCTCGTCGAGAATCCGCCACTCCCGCTCGCCGATGAGTTCGACCGCGCGGCGGTGAACGACTTGCCACGGGGAGCGGCGGTAGGCGTAGCTCTCGCCTTCCCAGTAGGCCGGCTCATGCCGGAGGCACTCCGCCTCCGGCCAGGGCAGCCAGAGAAACCGCGACACCAGGTCCAGCGGCCCGCGGCCGTCCACCTCGATCGTGTTATGGGCCGCGATGTCCTTGAAGTACCGCTCCAGCGCCGGGCGGTCCGCCGCGTAGTACTTGTAGGTGCCGCTGTCGCCGAAGACGTTGAGGCCCCGATACCAGAGGTCCACATGGAGCGGGTCGACATGGGCCGGCCGGTCGCGATAGCCGTGGCAGCGGATCATGGCCCAGGTCCGCGGCCCGCGAATCGTGTAATAGCCGCCGGAGTCGAACCGCTGGGACGTGGGGGCCAACCGCTCCGGCTCGGCGGACAAGGCCTTCTCGCCCACCAGCCACAGCGTCAACTCGTCCCAAGGACCGGGCGGCAGAACGGGGCGTCCCGTCGTCAGGGCGTGAGCGGCCTGCACGGTGGGCCGGTAGTCCGCGTAATCGCAGGAGGTCAGCGGCAGCACCAAGGCCCCGTCGTTGGGTCCGTAGTTCGGCGTCCGGCCGCTGTCGTCGTCCAGCATCTCCCGCAGAAAACGCCCGGCCCGGGCCAGCCGCTCGCGGCAGAGGTTCGAGAGCGGGCGGTCGTTCAGGTCGGCTAGGCGGATCGCCCACAACAGATCGTGCATCATCACGCGATGATAGTTCATCGAGTGCTGCACGAAGCTACCGTCTTCGTAAACCTGCCGCGGGATCTCCTGCTCCAGTGTCGCTCGCCCGATCCGCTCCCAGCGTCCGGCGTTGGTCAACTCCGGAAACAGCAACCCGACCGTCAGCAACCCCACGGCCTCGCTCAGGGCGTGGTTGTTTTTCTGCGAGACGGCGAAGCCGATGTTGCCCGCGATCCGGTCGGCCTGCACGGCGATCAGGGTGACCAGGTCCTGCACCCGCTGCGGCGTGGTGGCCTCCGCCGCCCACAGCCCGTACAGCGCGAAGCACCAGGCGAGGGTCCGCAACGCGATCTCCTGCCCGCACTTCCAGTTGGGCCCGCGGTTGGGCGGATTCTGCCGCCGCCACGACTCGAACAGCGTCCAGAACGCCTCGGCGAAGCGGTTGTCGCCGGTCAGGGCGAAGGCGCGGACCAGCCAGAACGCGGCGGCGAAGCGGGACGGCTCCCACACGTCCTTGATGTCGCCGCGTTCCTTTGAGAACGTGGGGTAATCGCACCAGTGGATCTCGGCGGCGTGCCGCCCGCCGGTCCAGGGATTCAGGAGCCAGTCCACGGGCTGTCCCAGGTCGTGAACGTGCCTGCTGTAATAGAGGAACCGGCCGCGGGCGAAGTCCTCCGCGACCGAGAGAGCCCGCTCGCCGCCGGCCGGCGTCGCCACCGCCCGCAACCGGTCCGGTGATGGCGGGCGGCCGTGCTCGAAGAAGAACCGGGCGGTCGACTGCTCGCGGAAGGCCCGGTACGCGTCGGGCGTGACGGGCGTTCCGGGGCGGACCAAGGACTCGAACCGGACGTCCGCGAGGTTGAGCATGGGAAACCGTCGCTTCAGGAGGCCGCTCTTCATCCGGATGGCGTAGCCGGCCCGCCAGATCGCCCAGCCCGGCCCGAATCGGCGGATGATCTCCAGGCCGACGCGGATCGGAGAGGGTCGGGCGGGGTCGGCCCGGCCGGGGTCTGAAGCCGTCGCGGTCATCGTTGCTCCTCGGCTTTCCTAACTGGGCAGCATGGCCACAAAACCGCGGCCGTCAATGCCTTTGAGGGCCTGGCCGCTGAACAGGAGGGTCGTGCCGGCCGCGACGCCTCGCGGCAGCACGATGGAGCCGAACTGGAAGTAACGGGCGTTCCAGGCGTCCTTCTCCGCCTGGTAGACGCGGTGCCATTTTTCGCCGTGGCGGGAGATCCAGAGACTCGCGTAAGGCGACCGGTTGACCGCGGACGGTTCCACCGTGGTGCTGACGACCAGCCACCCGCCGACGCGGCCGGCGTAGATACAGCTCCCCTCCAGTTCCTGGATCCTCTCCGCGCGGCCCGTGGCCTTGTGGAAGCGAATGATCGCGTTAGGCTCCAGGTGCGTGTCGGTCGCATACAACAGGCAGTCGCCGAAGTCGAAGGCCTCGACCAGGCGATATTCCTGTCGGCCCTTGGCGACCCACTCGAAGCGGGCCAGGTCGCCCGACAGCCAACCGATGCCTGGCTCATCGTCATAATCGCCGGTGAACACCCAGTAGCCGTCGGCCGCGGCGTCGTACAGCAGATTATGGACATGGAGAGTGCTGCCCGGCTCCAGAGTCCGGGCCACGGCAAAACTGCGGCCGGCATCGTCCGAGACGTAGAGGTTGACGGGCAGGCCGTGCCGGTAGGACGAATTGTATTCTCCCCACAGGATGCGGCCGGCGGGACCGAGGGTGAGCGTCATCGGCGGCGAGAAGGGCCGGCCGCGGGCGGCTTCGACCCGGCTGCGGTGCATCCGTTGGTCACCTGGAGCGGCAAACCAAAGGCCTTGGCGCGTGGCGGCCACGACGGTTCCGTCGCGGAGGGTCTGGGCGGCGCGGATCTCATGGCGGAGCAACCGGCAGGCCAGGCGGGAAAACTCCGCGATTCGGCGTAACGGTTCCCGCGGTATGGCGCACCGCAAGGACCAGCGGCCGCCTTCATTGGGCGAACGATAGATCCGGCCGTGACGCCCGCAATAGAGCGAGCCGTCCGCGGACGCCAGCAAGGCTCGGATCGGGGGGGAGAGGGCCGCGAGGGGCCGGACCGGGATGCTGTTCAGGGTGTCCATGCGGCCGAGTCAATACGGTCTTAGTGAGAGCAGAAATCCTGATTTTAGCTGCCGAGCCGCCAATCCGCCCGAATCGCTGCCCTCGTGCGGCACCGTCAAATCGACGTTCAAATGCCGCCGGGTGAGAGAGTAACAGCCTTCAACACCTTTTTCATCACGTCTCCGGGCACGGCACAGCCGGCTCTGACGAGCGACCGCCGCGGGGGTAGGCAGGCCCGGAAACGCGTTTGCACAATGGTCAGGTGGGGGCGTGGCCGCACCGGGCGGGGTAGGAGAGTTCAAGGCCGACGCGGGTATAAGTATTAGACGACACTGAATTTCGCTATCTTCGCGGGGGCAGTTCGGCGAAGATGTCGCGATAATTCCTCCGGAGCTTCACGGATGGCCGGCATGGCGGGGGCGATGGCTACGGTGGCTTGGCGGACGGATTCTGACGATAAGTTGATCAGATCCAAAAGGCTTGCCGGAGGCGAACGACTTGGTTAAGATTAAATTGCGGAAAAGGTGCCAGGCGGTGTGTTAACGTTAACCACAGGCCCCACGTCGGCCCCGTCCGAACCGATACAGGTTAGTCTTCCCGGCAAGGGGATGCTCATCATGCCGAGTAAGCATCAATTTCAATGTTGCCGAAGCGGGCGACCAGGCTTCACGCTGATCGAGTTGCTCGTGGTCATTTCGATCATCGCCATGCTGATTTCCATTCTTCTGCCCGCGCTCAGCAGTGCCCGGGAGGAGGCCAAGACCGTGCGGTGCGCCGCAGGCATGCAGCAACTCGGCGTCGCCCTGGCCAGTTGCCAGACGGAGTACAACGGCTTCTTCCCCATGTGGGATGACGGCGCCCCCGTATCCGGCCAGAACAACATCCTGGCCACCTGGATCGACGTGCTGAAGCATCGCAACATGTACGCCATGGACGCGGGCTACTGTGCGGCGGACAACCGGCCGGATTTTCTGAATGCCCAGCGCGGGCAGGCGTGGAACTTCAAGTACCCGCCGCCGCAGACCACGCGGGCCAACATCGGCGGCGCTGACTACAGCTACGCGATCAGCATTCCCTTGTGTTCCGGCGCCCACATGTCGGACAACACCTACAGCTACGGCAATCCCGCCCGAGTGGAGACCACTCGCCATCTTCTGCAACGCAACATCGACCGCCGCGTGCTGGCGATGGACGGCTTCTGGTGCTGGGTTCACAACATGTCGGGCTTCGGGTTGTATTTCAACCAGTTCAGCGCCGGGTCGTGGTTCAACAACACCGCCGGATACCGTCACGGTCTGGCCTCCGAGCCGCGGCCCGCGGCCAACGTATTGATGCAGGACATCCATGTCGAGCGGTGCCGCTATGATGTGCGGAACTATCTGAACGGCATCGACACGAACAAGTTCTTCGTCACCTATCCGGGAGAGCCCCTCAACGTCTATCCGGCGTTGGGCACCGGCGGGGGCAGCGCTCCGGCGAGCGGTTTCCCCGCCGAGATCGATCCCATTCGCATCAGCGGCAGCGGCCCCGGGAGCTTCCAGTGGGACGGCGAGATTCGCCTCCGCAAGGGATGGAACCTGTGACCGGCCGGTGGTGAGAGGAGCGGGGCTTGGGCGGCGGGCCACATATCCCGGCAGGTCAGTCGGGCCGGTGGCGGACGGGCGGGTCGCGTCCGGAACCGGCCGCGTCGGCGATGTTTGAGCAAGCGAACCGATCCCGCTGGACGAATCGCCCCGGCTCGTCGGGATGCCGGCGGGCCTTCACCCTGATCGAGCTGCTGGTGGTCATCTCCATCATCGCCATGCTGATCTCCATCCTCGTGCCGGTCCTGAGCGGGGCCCGCGAGGAGGCCAAGAGCGTCAAGTGCGGGGCGGGCCTTCAGCAGATCGGCGTGGCCCTGGCCAGTTGCCAGGCGGACTACAACGGCTTCTACCCGATGTGGGACGACGGCGCGCGGATCATGGTCAACGGCAACATCATGGCCACCTGGATCGACGTGCTGAAGCTCCGCAACATGTACGCCGCGGACGCCGGTTATTGTCCGGCCGATGAGCGGCCCGACTTCCTGAACGCCCAGCGCGGCAACACCTGGGGCTTCCGCTATCCTCCGCCGCAGACCACGCGGGCCAACATCGGCGGCAGCGATTACAGCTACTGCATCGGCGGGCCGCTGGCCACCGGGGCGCACCTTTCCGACGACCAGTACAGCTACGGCAATCCGCTGCGGACCGAAACGACGCGGCACCTGCTGCAACGCAACATCGACCGCCGGATCCTGGCCGGCGACGGCTTCTGGAACTGGTTGTACAACACGTCCGGTTACGCCCTGAAGTTCAACAACTTCTCCGCCGGCGGCTGGTACAGCAACAACGCGGGATACCGCCACGGTCTGGCCGGCAATACGAAACCCGCGGCCAACTTCCTGAAGCAGGACCTCCATGTGGAGAAGGGCCGTTACGACATCCCCAACTACCTCTTCGGCATCAACACCAACGAGCACTTCGTCACCTATCCCGGCGAACCGCTCAACAACTGGCCTCCGCTGGGCGGGGGATCCAACACCTATCCCGCGGTGGGCTTCCCGCGCGAGATCGATCCTTTCGCCATTTCGGAAATGGCCGTCAGTCGGGCCGCCGAGTCCTGGACCGGCGAGATTCGCATCCGCAAGGGCTGGGACCGGCTGTAGCCGCGGCCCTCGACCCCTCACCGCTCCGC
>Ga0129299_1001282_pt1 | contig 16787 bp, 16 predicted proteins | sample ConPoolayeCmetaG_FD_94477 | JGI IMG/M metagenome (GOLD analysis project Ga0129299, IMG submission 94477) | Hot spring microbial mat communities from California, USA to study Microbial Dark Matter (Phase II) - Cone Pool mat layer C metaG ... | reverse complement strand
GCCCGTGGGCAAGCCAGCCTGGGCCGGCCCTCATGCCGGAGCGGGCTGGTCATTCGAGCCGGGCCCCGCTCCGGCATGAGGGTCGGCCCAGGCTGGCTTGCCCACGGGCAGGGGCGTAGCGGCTACGCCTGCGGCCGTGAAAATCACCCTGCGGCCGTGCTGGCGCTGCTCGAACAGCACCTCGTCCGAAGCCGGCGCGCCGAGAGCGCGTTTCAACCAGTCGAACGCGCGGGGCACCACCACGAGCGCAAGGCTCGCCGCCAGGGCCACAAGCGCCGTCTGAAAGGCGGAGACCACCAGCGTATCCACCAGCCGCGCCAGCGGACTGCCGCCGAAATCCTGCCAGTTGACCACAAGAAAAGAAATATATGTCAAAGCGAGCAAGGAGAAGGCCAGCGGCACGGCCAGCGGGTTCGCCGGGGCGTATCGCGCGGCGCGCGGGCGAAGTTCGAACAGCGCGAGATTGACGCGGGCGAAGCGGCCGTTGAAAGCGAAACGGATGGATGCCGGCGGCCAGATGTCGATCGGCGGCGGCTCGCCGAATTCCCGTTCGTAAAGGCGTAAGGTCGCTTCGTAGTGCGCGCGTGCCTCGGTGTCGCGCAGCGAGCCGCAGGGCGCGCGGTGCCAGGCCGCCCCGAGCGTCTCCCCGCACCACGGCCCCCAATAGTCGCGGCTCGAGGCAAGGTGTAGCCGCCAGGCTTGGTCGATCTCGTCGGAGGGCAACACCTCCGCCTCGCCGAGCTGTGCCAGATAGGCGAACCTGCGGTATTCCTCCAGGACCCGCGCGGCGAACTCTCGCTCCCAGCCGTTTTCGCGGGCGAGCTCTTCCGCGAAAGCGCTTCCTGTGCGGCCGGCATCGAAATCGAAGCGCATGATACGGCCGAGCAGCTCCCGCCGCGCGCCGGGGACACCGTGATCTTCCGGATATGCCCCGCCTGAGTCCGCCATCGTCATAGCCGTTTCCTTCATGCGAGCGCGGGCATGCCCCGTCACGGTCCGATCAAAAAGCTGCTTGCGCGGCAGGCTCGCCGTGATAATCCATGCCTCGAGTTCGAATTTGCCTATGATGTATTTGCAAAACACCGCGATGGCAACGAAAGCCGGTCATCTCGATAAAATTCGCACGCCCGCACTGGCTGAGGCGCGGCGGATCGTGGTCAAGATCGGCTCGGCGTTGCTGGCCGACAGCGAGACCGGCGCGCTGAAGGGCGACTGGCTTGCCGCGCTGTGCGACGATGTGGCGGAGCTGAAACGCGGGGGGCGGGATATCATCGTCGTTTCGTCCGGAGCCATAGCCCTTGGCCGGCGCGCGCTCGGCTTGCCGCGCGGGCCCTTGAAGCTGGAGGAAAGCCAGGCCGCGGCGGCGGTCGGGCAGATCGGCCTCGCCCAGGCCTATCAGACGATGTTCCGCGAGCGCGGCATCACCGCGGCGCAAATCCTCCTGACGCTTGGCGACACCGAGGAGCGCCGCCGCTACCTGAACGCGCGCAATACCGTGACCACATTGCTCTCGCTCGGCGCGGTGCCGGTCGTGAACGAGAACGACACGGTGGCCACCGCCGAAATCCGCTACGGCGACAACGACCGGCTCGCCGCCCGCGTCGCCTCCATGGCGAGCGCCGATTGCGTCGTGCTGCTCTCCGACATCGACGGGCTCTACACCGCCCCGCCCGCGCTCGATCCGTCCGCGAAACGGCTCGACATCGTCCCGGTCATCACACCGGACATCGAGGCGATGGCGGGCGGTGCCGGCAGCGAACTGTCGCGCGGGGGCATGGTGACGAAGATCGCCGCGGCGAAGATCGCCGTGGCGGCGGGCGCCAATCTCGTCATCTGCTCGGGCCGCATCCCGCATCCGCTGAAGGCGCTGACCGAAGGCGCGCCATGCACCTGGTTCCTGGCGAGCGCGACGCCGGTGATGGCACGCAAGCGATGGATCGCGGGCAGCCTCGTGCCGCACGGCACCGTGGTGGTGGACGAGGGCGCCAAGGCCGCGCTGGCGGCGGGCCGCAGCCTGTTACCGGCGGGCGTGCGCTCCGTTTCGGGCGAGTTCGACCGCGGCGATGCCGTCATCATCCGCGATCAGGCCGGCGTGGAGCTGGGCCGCGGCCTCATTGCCTATGCCAGCGCGGAAGCCGCGCGTATCATCGGCCGCAAGACGGATGAAATCGAAGCGATCCTGGGCTATAAGGGCCGCGCCGAACTCATCCACCGCGACGACATGGCGCTGAACGGCAATCAATAACGATAATAATCAATAACGATAATAGAGACGGGGGCTCCGGCGGCCGATGGCAACGAATTCTTCCACGATCAGGAAAACGGGCGCGCGCAAACGCGGGAGCGGCCTTGCGCCGATGATGGCGCTGATCGGCAGGAATGCCCGCGCAGCGGCCGCCTTGCTCGCCGATGCGAGCCGCGAACAGAAGGACAGCGCGCTCCTTGCCATAGCGGCGGGGCTCAGGGCGCACAGCCAGCACATCCTTTCGGCCAACGCCATCGATGTGGAGGCAGCCCGAAACGGCAACAGGCCCATGGCCTATATCGACCGCCTGGCGCTCACCCCCGCCCGGATCGAGGCGATGGCGAGGGGCGTTGAAGATGTGGCGGCGCTGCCCGATCCGGTGGGGCAGACCATCGCCGCCTGGGAGCGCCCCAACGGACTGCGCATCGCACGGGTGCGGGTGCCGCTCGGCGTCATCGGCATGATCTACGAAAGCCGCCCGAACGTGACGGCCGATGCCGGCGCCTTGTGCCTGAAATCGGGCAATGCTGTCATTCTGCGCGCCGGCTCGGACAGCATGAACTCCAATAAGGCCATTCACGAATGCCTCGTTGCCGGGTTGCGCGAGGCCGGTCTGCCGGAGACGGCCATACAGCTCGTCGAAACGCCGGACCGGGATGCCGTGGGGCTCATGCTCGCAGGCCTTGACGGCGCCATCGACGTCATCGTGCCGCGCGGGGGGAAGAGCCTTGTGGCGCGGGTGCAGGCCGAGGCCCGCGTGCCGGTGTTCGCCCATCTCGACGGCGTCAACCACGTTTATGTGGCCCGCTCGGCAGACCTCGCCATGGCAACCGACATCGTGCTGAACTCGAAGCTGCGGCGGACCGGCGTGTGCGGCGCGGCGGAGACGCTGCTTGTGGATGCGGCCTGCGCGCCAACGCATCTCGCCCCGCTCATCCGCGCGCTCATCGCGGCGGGGTGCGAGGTGCGGGGCGACGCCGCCGCGCAGGGCGCCGATGCCGCCGTCATTCCCGCAAGCGAGGCCGACTGGGGCACGGAATATCTCGATGCCGTCATCTCGGTGCGCGTTGTGAACGGCGTGGAGGAGGCGATCGCCCACATCGCCCGCCATGGCTCGCAGCACACCGACGCCATCGTCACCGAAGATAGAGACGAGGCGGAGCTGTTCCTGAAGCGGGTGGACAGCGCCATCGTGCTGCACAACGCCTCGACCCAGTTCGCGGATGGCGGCGAGTTCGGCATGGGCGCGGAGATCGGCATCGCCACGGGCAGGTTCCACGCACGCGGGCCGGTGGGCGCAGAACAGCTCACCACCTTCAAATATGTCGTGCGCGGCAGCGGCCAGACCCGCCCGTGATGACGGCGAAGCCGCCGCCCGCCTTTCCCGGCATGCGCATCGGCTTGATGGGCGGCTCGTTCAACCCTGCCCATGAGGGGCATCGCCATATCAGCCTGGAGGCGCTAAAGAGGCTGAGGCTCGATGTGGTCTGGTGGGTCGTCTCGCCGCAAAATCCATTGAAAACGCGGGCCGGCATGGCCGATTTCGAAACAAGGTTGGCGCAGGCCGCGGCGGTTGCGTCTCACCCGCGCATGATCGTTACGGATTTCGAGCGCGCGGTGGGGGCGGGCTACACAATCGACACGATCCGGTTTCTGCTCAGGCGATATCCGGGCACCAGCTTTGTCTGGATCATGGGGGCGGACGGCCTGGCGTCGCTCCACCGCTGGCGCGCCTGGCGTGAGATCATGCATGCGGTTCCCATGGCAGTATTTGACCGGCCCGGCTGGCGGCATCGCGCGCTCGCTGCGGCTGCGGCAACGGCATTTTCCCGGGCACGACTTGCGGAAAGCCGGGCGGCCGCGCTCGCCGGGGCAACACCGCCGGCCTGGTCGTTTCTGAGCATTCCGCTGTCGGCGGTGTCCTCCACCGCGCTGCGCCTCGGGGTGGAAAATGCCGGGCCCGGGCTGGCGCTTGAAAAGCGCGCCGAGGTGAGGCAAGTATAGAGTTGTATTCTGGGTTTCCTCGTTGCGGTTCGAGCAACCGGATCGACACACAAGGGGTTTGGTCTGACCACAACAGCAAAGAACAGGCGCGCAAATGCCACAGGGACGGCGCGCGACGATAAGGCGATGGAGCGTTCGCGAGCGGTGCTCGAGGTTGTGAGCGCCGCGCTCGATGATGCCAAAGCGGAAGATATCGTCTGCATCGATCTTGAGAACAAAACACCCATCGGCGATTTCATGATTGTCGCCTCCGGCCGATCGAACCGGCATGTCGGGGCGGTTGCCGATCAGGTGTTGCGCAAGCTGAAGGACGCCGGCGAGGGATCGGCGCGCGTCGAAGGGATGCCGCAGTGCGACTGGGTGCTGATCGACACGGGCGACATCATCATCCACATCTTCCGTCCCGAGGTACGCGAGTTCTACAAGCTTGAAAAGATGTGGTCCACCGAACGTCCGAGCCCGCTGGAACCCGCATGATGCGGCAGCCCTTGCCCAGGTGAAACTCTGCATCCTCGCCATCGGCAGGCTCAAGCACGAGGAAGCGGCATTGTGCGACCGCTATCTGCACCGGATCAACCAGTTATCGCGCATGTCTGGGCTTGGCCCGATGCGCATCTTTGAAATCGTGGAAGGTCGAGGGCAAACGGCGGCTGCGCGCATGTCGCAAGAGGCCGCGGAGATGCTCCGCCGGCTGCCAGCCGGGCATGCCCTTGTGGCGCTCGATGAACGCGGCGAGAGCCTGACGAGCGATGGTTTCGCCCGCTTGCTCGCGGAGTGGCGCGACGCCGGACAGCCGGGTGTATCCTTTGCCCTGGGCGGAGCGGACGGGCACGCTCCCGCGCTGCGGGAGGCAGCAGGTCTGCGTCTTTCGCTGAGTAGCATGACCTTGCCGCATGGGCTCGCGCGGATTGTTATAATGGAACAGCTTTATCGGGCCGCAACCTTGCTTGCCGGCCATCCCTATCATCGTGCCTGATAGTTCCGCCACGGCGCACGCGCACAAAACGGAAGGATGTGAGCGAAAAATCGCCCTTGCCAGCAAAGCGCCGTTTTTTGCACGACAATCATTCTCAACATGCAATTAAGGTGTTTTTGACGCAACCGTGCTACAGCCGCATCCATGATGGCATTGCCCTTGCGAACACTTGTTGCCTCACTCGTTATCGGTTTCGTTCATGTTTCGGATGCTATTGCGCAGCCGGCCCCGGCGAACGCGCCTTCAGCAAAGGCTGTGAACGCCGCAAGCGGCAAAGACGAGATGACCCCGGAGGCCGCCCGCAAGCTGTTGGATCAGCATCAGCGCAAGCTTGAGGAAATCGATTCGGAGAAAACAGCAATCGCGCGCCAGGTCGATCTGATGGCGTTCGAGCGCGCGCGTCTGAAATCGGAGTTGATCGAAAAGGCGCAACGGATCAAGGAGACGGAAAAGAAGCTCTCCGAAATCGAGCATCAGCTCTTCGCAACCGCCGCCAAGGAGCAGAGCCAGCGCCGTATCTTCGAGGAGCGCAAGAAGGAACTGGTCGGCATCCTCACCATACTGCAGCGGCTGAGCCGCGAACCGCCGCCGGTGTTCGTTACCGAAAAGGGCGATGTTCTGAGTATGGTGCGCAGCGGCATCGTCCTCGCCAGCGTATTCAGGAAGATCGAGCCTTTGGCCCGGGAACTGCAGCACGATCTAACGGAACTCGAAACCCTGTCTGCGGATCTGAAGCGGAAAAGCGACCAGCAGAAGACCTTGATCGCCGAACTGAACCGCCGCTGGCTGGAGATCGAGCCGGTTCTTGCCGCCCAACGGGAGCAGATGCAGGCGAGCCAGGCACGGCTCAAGCTGCTGCAGGAGGCGGCCAGCAAGCACAGCGCGGCCATGCAGTCACTCAGTGATGTGATCGCTGCGCTCGACCGGGAGGTGGCGAGGCAGTCAACGCTGGGAGACTATGAGACGGAACTGCAGACTGCTGTCGCCGTGGAGCTCAAACCCGAGGCCAAGAAGCTGGCCTTCGTGCAGCCGGGACGGCTGAAACCTTCGGTCCCGTTCGCGCAGACCAAGGGCTTGTTGCCCAGCCCGGCCGAGGGCATCCTCGTGCGCAATTTCGGCGATCCGGATAGCTATGGCGGCACTTCGCAGGGGATTGCTATCGAGACGCGGGACAAGGCGCAAGTGACCGCACCGTGCGACGGATGGGTGGTTTATGCCGATAATTTGAGGAACTACGGACAAGTCTTGATTATCAATGCGGGTGGTGGATATCATATCTTGTTAGCTGGTATGGATCGTATTCAGGCAACTTTGGGCCAGTTCGTTCTCGCCGGCGAGCCGATCGCGATCATGGGATCGCGAACAAATCCGGACGAGACCGGCGGAATGGCAAAAAAGCCAGTGCTTTATATCGAATTCCGCAAGAACCAGAAGCCGGTCGATCCTTCCCCCTGGTGGTCATCCAGGGCTGACGTTGAAAAAGGTTGATGCACATGCAAATGCGGAAATCCGAATTCGTTCTCTGGATACTGTTGGTTCTGGCGATCACCGCCGCCACGACGTCGATTTTCAACGCATCGAGGAGTCAGTCGGCGATCAGTGGCAACTCGGAGATCTATCGCCAGCTCGATCTGTTCGGCGATGTGCTTGAACGGGTGCGCTCCGATTATGTCGAGAAGCCGGACGACAGCAAGCTGATCGAATATTCGATCAACGGTCTCCTGAGCGGCCTTGATCCGCATTCGACTTATCTGAACCCGGAAAGCTTCCGCGACATGCAGGTGCAGACCCGCGGCGAGTTCGGGGGCCTTGGCATCGAGGTGACCATGGAAGACGGCGTCGTCAAGGTGGTCTCCCCCATCGAGAACACGCCCGCCGAGAAGGCCGGCGTGCTGCCGGGCGATTACATCACCCATCTCGACAATGAAAGCATCCAGGGCCTTACGCTCGAGGAGGCTGTAAAGAAGATGCGGGGCCTTGTTAACACTCCCATCGTGCTGACCATCGTGCGCAAGGGCGCCGCCAAGCCTTTTGACGTGAGAATTGTTCGCGACCGCATCCGCATCAACCCCGTGCGTGCCGAAGTCGAGGGTGACGTCGGCTACATCCGCATCAAGCAGTTCAGCGAACAGACGAGCGATGAACTCGAGAAAGCCGTGGCCAAGCTGAAAAAAGAGATCGGGGCCAATCTGAAGGGCTACATCGTCGATCTACGCAACAACCCCGGCGGCCTGCTGGATCAGGCGATCGCCGTTTCCGACGCCTTCCTCGAACAGGGTGCCATCGTTCTCACCCGCGGGCGCAATCTGACCGAGACGCAACGCTCCAACGCCAAGCCTGGCGACATTACCGACGGCAAACCGATTGTGGTGCTCATCAACGGCGGATCCGCCTCGGCTTCTGAGATCGTCGCCGGAGCACTGCAGGATCACAAGCGCGCTGTCATCGTCGGCACGCGCTCTTTCGGCAAGGGATCGGTTCAGACCATTATTCCGCTCGGGGCAGGAAATGGCGCAATCCGCCTGACAACCGCGCGCTACTACACCCCGTCCGGCCGTTCGATCCAGGCCAAGGGCGTCGATCCGACCTATGTCGTTGAACAGGAGTTGCCGGAAGAACTGAAGCAGCAGGCAGGTCCGCCGCGTGGCGAGGCAAGCCTGCGGGGCCATCTCAAGAACGAGGGCGAGGAGAAGGAAAACTCGGGTAGCTCGGTCTATGTGCCCAAGGAAAAGGAGAAGGACGCACAGCTTCAGTTTGCGCTCAACTACCTGCGCGGCGCAAAGGACGATTTCAAGAAAGCGGATGTATCCGCGCCGAAGACGACCTCGCCGAACTGATACCGCGCGGCCACGCTACCTATCACCACAATAACGGGGGATCGCTTGTCCCCCGTCTTTCTTTTATCGTTCAGAACCGAATTTTGGCCACACTCGACTTGCCACCTTACGCTTGAGGCTTTATCCCAGCCAGAGCCACGAAGACGGTAATCCAGGCCATGAAATCCCTTTCTATCACGGTGCTCGTCACGATCGTCCTGCTGGCGGCGGGCCTGATTGTCGTTTACAAGACGCCAGCGCCGGACATCGCAGCCGATAGTTATGTGCTCCGCGTGTCTCCGTCTGAACCCGCCGGTTCTCAACACGTCGAAAGCGCTCTCGATCGGCAGGAATTGGCCGACGCCGTCACCCGCGACGCGGTTCCGGATAGGTCCGCCCGCGGTGACGCTGGACCCAAGAAAATAGACGACCGTCTTGTCACGCAGACGGAACCGCCGCGGTATCGACCGCGCTTCGGAGTTTCACGAGAGGATGCGCCGCGCTTTGAGTCGAAGACGGCCGAACAACCTCCACCCCTGCCCTCTTCTCCATCCGAGCAGGCATGGCAGGAGCGGGATGCGAAAACCGAGGTGGCCGCTGCTCCCGAACCAACCCTGCACCCCCCCACCGGGATCGCAAGCACAGCAGACCTCATCGCAAAGCTGGCGCGGGAGACCGACGAAGCGGATAGGCTCGCTCGCGCCGAGGCCGGCGAAAAAGACCTGCCCCTCGCGCCGTTCACACCGGCCGATGTGGGAGACGCAGACAAAGCCGCGTCACCTTTGGCGACGGAAGGCCGGTTTTCCGCGCCCGCCAGGCAGGCAGCGCCAGACATTGTAACGGTGCCTGAACGTCAGGCTTCGCCCCAACCTTTTGAAAAACCTGCCGATGCATCCTCCGCCCATACCGAGAAGAAGGAAGCACCGCCCGCGCAGGGACTGGCATGGCAAACAGTGACCGTAACCCGGGCCGAAGAGCCCAAGCCGTCTGCTTCCATCAACTCGAGGCCCGGCGCAGAGGCGCGGCAACCCACACCGCCCGCGCCGCTCCCGCGCGCGGGGGCATCGCCGCAGATCCCGCGGGCCCGCACGGCTGCAGCCGCAACCGAGAGCCGGCCACCCACGGCGCTGACTGCCGGTGCGGAGGAGCGCAACGCAGCCGAGACGAAGACAGCCGTGCTTGGCGTTTCAAGGCTTGCCGCACCCGAAACAGGAAGCGCCCTTGTGAGCATCATCATCCGAGACTTGGGGCTCGACGAGCGCGACACCTATAACGCGATCACCAATCTCGGCCCCAATGTGACGCTCGCCTTCTCGCCTTATGGGCGTGACGCCAAAGGGTGGGCGATGAAGGCCCGCCAAGATGGTCATGAGGTTTTCTTGGGCATTCCCATGGAGCCGACAGCATCGCTCGGCGCAGAAATGCCCAACATGCTTCTGGCGAGCCTTCCGCGCGAAGAGAATTTGAAGCGCCTCGACTGGCTGATCGCCCAGATCGGCGAATTCAACGGCTTTATCAATATCATGGGCGGGCGGCTCTCGCAAACGCCGGAAGCCATGCGCGCCGTGATGGAAGCGTTGAAAGCGCGCGACCTGCCCTATCTGGACGATGGAGAGGCGGCCCACCCAATCGCACTTCTGACCGCTGCGGAACTGAAGATGCGATATCGCGTGGCCGATGAAAGCGCGAAAGACCTGCGCGCCATCAACGATATTGCCGGGCTTCTGGCAAGGCTCGAGACCACCGCGCGGCAGAAGGGGTCAGCCATCGCCATCCTTCCGCCGGATACGGAGACGATACGCCAAGTGATACTATGGTCATCAAATCTTCAGCAGAAGGGTATTAAGCTGGTGCCAGCAAGCCAGATTATCGGCGTTGCAACCTTGCCGTAACCCCGTCTGCGGACTTCTCCTGCCATGGCCTTACCCGACCTCCCGTATCGCCCAGCCGTCGGCGTGATGCTCATCAACGCAAATTCCGGCATCTGGATTGGCCGCCGCTGCCATGACATCATTGCCGATGAGAGGCTCTTCCTCTGGCAGATGCCTCAAGGCGGCATCGATGCGAATGAAGCGCCCCGAGACGCAGCGTTGCGCGAGCTCCGGGAGGAGACAGGCGCCATATCTGTCGAGATCATTGCCGAATCCGCCGGCTGGTTGACCTATGACCTCCCCGCCGAGGTGATCGGCAGCGCGTTGGGGGGTAAGTATCGCGGCCAAAGCATGAAATGGTTCGCCATGCGCTTCCTTGGCAACGACACCGAATTCGATATCAGCCGCCTCAATCACGGCGCTCCCGAGTTTGATGCATGGCGTTGGGCGGAGATTGACGAGCTTCCCGAACTCGTTGTGCCGTTCAAGCGGCCGGTCTATCAGCAGATCGTGCGAGAATTCCGTTCGCTGATCAAACCCTGAAACGCGCTGCAATAGTCTTGTCGGCTTAGTACCATAGGGAAACTGCCACGGATACGCGCAGTTCACCCGAGCATGAGCATGCGTTTGTCAAGATGTCCATGCGCAAGGCGAATTGGCGGAGCCAGGCAGAGGGCCATCGTCTCGAAACCGTCCGCACGCGGTCAATCAGGCGGCGCGCCCTATGGTGTCCTTAAGGCTCACGAGACGCTCGACCACATCTTCCGCAAGCAGTCTAGCCTCCGCCGTAGGTGCAGTTTCACGGTCGGCTTTGGCCTGGGCTAGTTCGGCATCGAGCCGCTCCGCCGTTAACTCCTCCAAGGGCATCGCCGTTTCAGCCAGCACGGTCAGTCGGTCGGGATTGGCCTCGGCATAGCCGCCACCCAGATAAAATTGCACCTCCCGCCCTTTCAGGCTTGGTATGCGCAGAATACCCGGCCGCAGCATGGCGACAAACGGCGCATGGTTGACAAGCATGGTGAAGTCACCTTCGGCACCGGGAACGATCACCTCCGCCACGTCTTCGGAGACGAGAAGCCGCTCCGGCGAGACCAGTTCGAATTTGAATGTGTTGGCCATGGATCCCTGCGGATAATGTTACTGGACCTGCACGAAGTCCGAAGCGTGGCCGGATCAAGCGGCCACGGCCAATTCCTCGGCCTTCGCCACGGCTTCCTCGATTGTTCCAACCATGTAGAACGCCTGCTCCGGCAGATGGTCGTATTCGCCCTCGCACAGGCCCTTGAAACCCTTCACCGTGTCGGCGACATCGACGAGCACGCCGGGTTTGCCGGTGAACACTTCGGCCACGTGGAATGGCTGGCTCAAGAAGCGTTCGATCTTGCGCGCACGCGCGACCACCAGCTTGTCGTCCTCCGAAAGCTCGTCCATGCCGAGAATGGCAATGATGTCCTGCAGGGCCTTGTAGCGTTGCAGGATCGCCTGCACCCGGCGTGCGACGGCGTAATGCTCCTCGCCGACGACGCGCGGCTCAAGCGCGCGGCTGGTTGAGTCGAGCGGATCGACCGCCGGATAAATGCCTTTTTCAGCGATGGACCGCGACAGCACAGTCGTTGCGTCCAGATGGGCGAAGGACGTTGCCGGGGCCGGGTCGGTCAGGTCGTCGGCAGGAACGTAGATTGCCTGCACCGAGGTGATGGAGCCCTTCGAGGTGGAGGTGATGCGCTCCTGCAGGGCGCCCATGTCGGTTGCAAGCGTCGGTTGATAGCCCACGGCGGAGGGGATGCGACCCAGCAGGGCCGACACTTCCGAGCCGGCCTGTGTAAAGCGGAAGATGTTGTCCACGAAGAACAGCACGTCCTGTCCCTGGTCGCGGAAATATTCGGCCACAGTCAGCCCGGTGAGGCCGACTCGGGCGCGCGCGCCGGGCGGCTCGTTCATCTGGCCGTAGATCAGCGCGCACTTGGACCCTTTGGCCGAGCCGCCGTTTTCGTGCGGGTCGACGTTCACCTTGCTTTCGATCATCTCCCAATAGAGGTCGTTGCCTTCGCGAGTACGCTCGCCCACGCCGGCGAAGACCGAATAGCCGCCATGCTTCTTGGCGATATTGTTGATGAGTTCCTGGATAAGCACCGTCTTGCCCACGCCGGCGCCGCCAAACAGGCCGACCTTGCCGCCCTTCGAATAGGGCGCAAGCAGATCGACCACCTTGATGCCGGTTACGAGAATTTCGACTTCGGTGGCCTGCTCGATGAATTCGGGCGCGGAGGCATGGATCGGCCGCTTTTGATTGGATTTGATCGGGCCTGCTTCGTCGATGGGCTCGCCGATGACGTTCATGATGCGCCCGAGCGTCTCCTCGCCAACCGGAACCGCGATGGCCTCGCCGGTATCGATCACCTCCTGCCCGCGCACCAGCCCGTCGGTTGCGTCCATGGCGATGGTTCGCACCGTGTTTTCGCCCAGGTGCTGCGCCACTTCGAGGACCAAGCGGTTGGCCTGGCTATAGGTTTCAAGCGCATTCAGAATGGCGGGCAGATGTCCTTCAAACTGCACGTCCACCACCGCGCCGGTGACCTGCCTGATGCGTCCAACTCGTCTTTCGCTCATGATCGTCCCATTGGTTGTCTGTGCATGGTGCTGGTTTCGTTGCCCGGCAACGATACATCCTCATGATTGGGTGCGGTCCGAGCCGTTTTATCTATGACATGATGCGGCATCAGCAATCAAACCGCCTCCGCGCCGGAAATGATCTCGATCAGTTCCTTGGTGATGTTTGCCTGGCGCTGCCTGTTGTAACGCAGCGTCAGCTTGTTGATCATCTCGCCGGCGTTGCGCGTGGCGTTATCCATCGCCGTCATGCGCGCGCCCTGTTCGCCCGCAGCGTTTTCGAGCAGCGCGCGGTAGATTTGCGTGGCGATGTTGCGCGGCAGGAGGTCGAGAAGGATTATTTCCTCGTCCGGCTCGAACTCGTACTCGGCGGAGGCTCCCGAGGTTTGCGGCTGGCTCGGCTTCTCCTCAGGTATTTGCGCCGGAATGAGCTGCATTGCGGTGGGTTTCTGCGTGATGATGTTCTTGAACTCGGAGAAGAACAGCACTGCCACGTCGAATTCGCCTGCATTGAACAGCCGGATAACCCTGCGCGAAACGTCGAGCGCATTATCATAGCCCAGCCGCTTCACAGCGCGAAGGTCGACGGTCTCAATGATGTGCCTGCCATATTCGCGCTTCAGCGCATCGTAGCCCTTGCGGCCGACGCACAGGATCTTGACCGTTTTGCCCTGCGCGAGCTTTCGCTTGATTTCCTCGCGGGCGAGCTTGACGATATTCGAATTGAATGCGCCGCACAGGCCCCGCTCGGCAGTTGCGACGATGAACAGATATGTCTGCTGCTTGCCGGTGCCGACGAGCAGCGGCGGCGCCCCTTCCCTCAAGCCGATCCGCGCATTGATTTTGGCGAGCATGTCATCCATACGTTCGGCGTAGGGGCGTGCGGCGAGCGCCATGTCCTGGGCGCGGCGCAGCTTCGCCGCCGCAACCATCTGCATGGCTTTGGTTATCTTTCGCGTCGCCTTGACGGAGGCGATGCGCAATCTCAAATCCTTCAAGCTGGGCATGAGGCTACACCGTTACCATGCTTTGCGTTGATTTGCCTGTCATCTTGCCCACCATCTGCCGGAAGGTGAGCGGCTGGCTGATGTTCTTGAACATGGTTCTCGCCATGCCTGCACCCTGGATGGTAATGGTTCCGTAACCGAGTATCCTGCCGAGCACAGTCTGATGAACGTTGATCGTATCGACCATCGCAATCTGCTGTTCGCTGGTTTCCCGCCACAAAAGACCGGTCTTAGACACGATCTTCTTCGTGGTGATGGCAAGTTCGGTTGTGATTGCATCCTTGAAGGCATACAGAAAATAATAAAGAGCAATAATCCCGAACAGACCGGCAAAGATGTCGAAAACGATCGGGTTCGTAACGCCGGGCAGGTAGCGTCCGAAAAAGCAGATCACGGCTATGGAAGCATAGAAGATTGCCGGCACGTAAATGATCCAGTGCAATTTAGCCTTGTAGACGATTTCCTCTCCCGGCGTCAGACTTTTCTCCACATACCCCATGGCAGTCTCCCGATCGGCTCACCTGTTGCGAAGGCAGTGTTGCAGACAGAAATTGATGCTGCATCATGAAACTTGGTTTGCGGAGATTTATGGTCCTTTCCGTGTTGCTGCTGATCTAGGCTGCGAATGCCTTGGTAAATCTGTCCAACGCTTCTTTCAGGGATTTCTCGGTTTCGGCGTCTAGCACCTTTTTCGTCCGGATCGCTTCGAGAATCTCCTTCTTCTCATTGCGCATGTACGACAGAAGATCCTGTTCATAGCGGCCAACTGCGGCTACCGGCAGCCCGTCAAGATAGCCTCTCGTGCCCGCATAGATAACAATCACCTGCTCCTCGACGCGCAGCGGAGAAAATTGCGGCTGTTTCAGGAGCTCGGTGAGGCGGGCGCCGCGGGCCAGCAGACGCTGGGTAGCCGCGTCGAGATCGGAGCCGAACTGGGCGAAGGCGGCCATCTCGCGATATTGCGCCAATTCGCCCTTGATGGCGCCGGCCACCTGCTTCATGGCCTTGATCTGTGCCGCCGAGCCCACGCGCGACACCGAAAGGCCCACGTTCACGGCCGGTCGGATGCCCTGGTAGAACAGATCGGTTTCAAGGAAGATCTGCCCGTCGGTGATCGAGATCACGTTGGTCGGGATGTAGGCGGAGACGTCGTTCGCCTGGGTTTCCACGATCGGGAGGGCGGTGAGCGAACCAGCGCCGTGATCGTCGTTCATCTTCGCGGCGCGCTCCAGCAGCCGGCTGTGCAGGTAGAACACGTCGCCGGGATAAGCCTCGCGGCCCGGCGGACGGCGCAGCAGCAGCGACATCTGGCGGTAAGCGACGGCCTGCTTCGACAGGTCATCGTAGACGATGAGGGCATGCATGCCATTGTCGCGGAAGAATTCGCCCATCGCGCACCCGGTGTATGGCGCAATGAACTGCATGGGAGCGGGGTCGGAAGCCGTGGCGGCTACCACGATGGTATAGTCGAGGGCGCCGTTCTCCTCCAGCACCTTCACGAATTGCGCAACCGTCGAGCGCTTCTGGCCGATGGCAACATAGACGCAATAGAGCTTCTCCGCCTCGGTGCCGGTCATGTTGATTGATTTCTGGTTCAGGATGGTGTCGAGCGCGACTGCCGTCTTGCCCGTCTGGCGGTCGCCGATGATGAGTTCGCGCTGGCCGCGCCCGATCGGGATGAGCGCATCGATGGCCTTGATACCGGTCTGCATCGGCTCGTGCACCGATTTGCGCGGCAGGATGCCCGGGGCTTTCACGTCAACGCGCCGGCGCTCCGTATAGCTGATTGGCCCCTTGCCGTCGATCGGGTTGCCAAGGCCATCCACCACGCGGCCGAGCAGCCCCTTGCCCACGGGCACATCCACAATGGCGCCGGTGCGCTTGACGATGTCGCCTTCCTTGATCGTCCTGTCCTCGCCGAAGATGACGATACCGACATTGTCAACCTCGAGGTTGAGCGCCATGCCGCGCACGCCGCCAGGGAATTCCACCATCTCGCCGGCCTGGACGTTGTCGAGGCCGTAGACGCGGGCGATGCCGTCGCCGACCGAGAGCACCTGGCCGATCTCCGAGACTTCCGCCTCCTGACCGAAATTCTTGATCTGTTCCTTGAGGATCGAGGAGATTTCCGAGGCTCGGATTTCCATTAGCCAACCTCTTTCATAGCCGATTTCAGTGCGTTGAGTCGTGTCTTGAGCGATGTGTCGATCATGCGGCTGCCCACCTTCACGATGAGGCCGCCAAGCAGCGTGGGATCAACCCGGGCGTCGATGCGCGCGGTTTTGCCGAGCCCGTCCCGAACGCTGGCGGAAATTCTCTGCAGTTGGTCCGGCGTGAGGGGAGCGGCAGAAATGACCTCGGCCGCAACCTCGCCGCGATGTGCTGCGGCGAGCATCTGGAAACCTTTGATAACGTCGCGGACACAATAAAGACGGCGGTTCCTTGCCAAGAGCAGCAGGAAATTCTCGGTGAGCGGGCCAAGCTTCAGAACCTTGAAGATTACACTCAGCGCCTTCGCCTGCGTCTCTGCGGTAAAGACTGGGCTGGTGACGAGGCGCTGCAGGTCGGCGCTTTCATCAAGAGCGGTGCGGAACATCTGCAGGCTGGTTTCGACCGCATCGAGCTGGCCCTCTTCGAGCGCGAGTTCGAACAGGGCCGTGGCATACCGGCCCGCCGCACCAGCAATATGGATGGTTTCACTCGCCATGTGCGACTGTATGCTCCGCTCAACAGGAAGTGGCTCGCGCCATTTTGGCAAGCAAGCCATTGATTGGACATCAATTTTTTGAAATTGCGCGCTGCCCTTTCAGCTGCCACCGCAATTTCACCCAGTCTCTAGCATAGGCATTCGCGGCTTGGCAACACGTTGTCTTGCCCGCGTCAATGCGTCATTTTTTTGTCGGCCAAGGCGTTTCGCATTGCATCGAGTGGGTGAGTCTCAAAAGAATGTGTGAGGATAAGTAAGTCTTCCGCACGCGTCAGGGCAGCATAGAGGAGCGCTCGCTCGTTAACGTTTGCAGCCCCGCCTGAGAATTGATCCGCCCAGATCACTATGACGCATTTAAACTGCAAGCCTATACAACTTTGAGCGGTTAAAAGTTTCACTCCTTCTAAGTCGATATCAATTCCAGCCCTTGGTGGGGTCAATCTTACAATTTTGGAAAATTCGCCAATCCTGGCGATAAGTGTCTGCATGGGCTCTTTTTCGAGCTTGGTTTGTTTACGATAAATGATTCCGATTTCGCTTGGAATGATACG
>Ga0129299_1001281_pt1 | contig 16796 bp, 16 predicted proteins | sample ConPoolayeCmetaG_FD_94477 | JGI IMG/M metagenome (GOLD analysis project Ga0129299, IMG submission 94477) | Hot spring microbial mat communities from California, USA to study Microbial Dark Matter (Phase II) - Cone Pool mat layer C metaG ... | reverse complement strand
GGGAGCGAGCTGCCGGCCAGTTTTTCGCTGCGGCCAGCGTACAAGGCGTTTCGGATGGATGTGGATGATCAAGGGCGGCGCGGGTCGTGTTTGATTTTTGGGGTAATTAACCCATTGGAGTTTCATTTGGCGCGGCTGGGGAAGCCGGAGAAGTTGTCGGAGCGGTTTTTGCAATGGGGGGCGAATCAAGTGCGTGGAATGACAGCAGACAATGAGGGGTACCGGATTGGCGATGTGCTGAAGGCGCTTGAGCGGTATGGGTACACGAGCGAACGGATGTTTGGGGCGAAATATCGGGATCACGGGGGCGTGGGACGGCCGGACAAGGAGGCGTTGGCGGACGCGAAGCAACGCGGGCGGGTGCAGGTGCAGTTTTTCGGCGGCGAGAAAATTGAGGCGGGGGATATTCAGGCGATCTGTGGGGCGCTTGTAAGCAGCAATCCTGTGACGTTTTGCCTGACATGGCCGGAGCAGGTGACGTTTGGGAACCGGAAGCTGATCAAGCCGTGGAAGAAGAGCGCGGGGAATCATGCGATCGTGGCGGTGGGGTATGTGCTGGAGAAGGATTTGCCGGGTGGCGGCGCATTTGAAGTGCGCAATTCGTGGGGCGACAATTGGGGCAAAGACGGCCACGCGCTGCTGTCATTTGAGTGGTTTCAGAAGATCTATTTGTCGGCGTTTGCGGTACGGCCGGAGTGAGGGCGAAGAGAAGGTATCACGGCGCCTCGGCGGAGAGTGCGCTGGGCGGGGGTTGAGGAGGCGAATTGGGAGTGGTGCGAGATGCGTTGAGAATACGCTGAGCGTTGGCGAGAAAGAGGCGTGCGCGCTGGAGGTTGGGCAGGAGAGCGGTGATGGCATCGTTACCTGGACGCCAACAGAAATGGACGGTGTTGGTGGCGTAAACGCGGTGAGGAGAGAGCACGTGGCAACCGCCGAAGTGAACGAATGATTGAGTGGAGGCAGGGGAGAACCAATCGAGCGGATCGGGCTGTGGAATGACAGATGTGAAGAGGGCAGAGGGAAGCGCGGCGGACACGGCGTCGAGGGAGGCGGGCACGGGAGCGGAGAGATGGGTTTCGGGGAGATAGGTGAAAACGGAGAGGGTGCGCAAAGAAACGAAGCTGAACTGTCTTTCGATGACGGGCAGGGTGAGGGTGCGGGCAAAGACAGCGGTGTGGATGGCGGTGAAGGTGCGGTTGGAGAGATCAGCGCGGGCTTCGATGAAGGCTGTGGCGGGGAAGCAGCCGGTAGGATCAACGCCGGGGACGAAGGAGAACGACGAGAGGTTGTGCGCGGCGGGGGAAGAGAAAGGGGAGAAGAGCTCTTTCACGGTGAGGTGCATGCGTTCCCATTCATTAGACAGGCGCTGGTCGTACACCGGCTAGATGTATTTCGTTTCAGCGACATAACACCATAAATGAGCGATGGAAAGAGCGGCGAGGAACGAGTAATTATTTGTGACGGCGTGTTCGGCGAGGTTAAGGAAATAGTTGGCGGTGTAGAATGAATAGCTGGGATAATTTTCCGTGATATTAGTGGTGGAATGCACGAGGTGCATGTAGACATCGCGCAGGTTGTCATCGGAAACAGGCGGGTGGCCGGTGCGTGAGCGCCAGGCGGACAAGACAGAGCGGACGAATTCGGCATGGGCGTTGAGTTGCCCAAGAGGCGCGCGAGAAATGTAGTTATCGAAGACGGTGAAATCGATAGCATTGCTGCGCCAGTCGAGGTTGTGCCATTGGTAGAGCAAGGCATCGGCATAGCGGTGCACGTGTTCTGATGGTTGAGGGAAGGCACAGCTGGCGGCGAAAGCGACGAGCAGGAAGGACAGGGCAGATTTCATGGAATTAGTGATGAGGATAGGATGAGGGGGGGGTTTTTGGCAGTATGGCAGTGTTGACATCTGCGTGTGGAGGGGCCGCCGCGATGGCCAAGCCGGCCAGCGCGAACGCGAAGCAGATGAGCAGAAGGGAACCCACGAGAATATGCAGAATGCCAAAGAAGATGAGGCCGCCCTTGCGGTCTTTATATACTAAGTGCTGCGCGTGTTCGTCAGTGCTCATGTACCCTCACCAAAACTTAGGTGTGTAACGTCAGTTTACTTGCAGTGATTACCAACCCTGCGCTTCAATTGTAACGAGAGAGGCAGGGGAAGTCAACCGGCGTAGTCAGCCTAGATCGAGCGAATAGGGAGGGCTGCCGGCCTCGGCGGCGTTGTGCGCGCGCGGGGGCACAAGTGCAGCGAGGCCGCTGCCCCTCCAGGCTATGTCACAAATCGCTGTATGCAGGACGCTGCGCAGATTTGCACGCGCACCAAAAATAGTGTATAATATAAGAAAGAGAACGCAAGAAGGAGATGGGGACGATGAAGATGCAAGCACATGTGGCAGTTGGTTGTGCAGCGCTGTGCGCGGCGGCGTTGTGGGTGTGTGCGGAGGAGTGGAGCGAAAGTACGCTGTACATCACGCGCACGGGGCCGGCGCAACCGGCGGTGCAGGAAAGCGAGCCCTTGCTGGGTGGGAAGGCCGAGCCGGCGCGGCAGCAGCCGGAGCCGGCTGCTGAGGGCGCGGCGACGGCGCCAGCGGACGGCGCGTTGGAACGGGGCATTGTGCGTGCGGCTGCGGCGCCGCGCGTGCTCAAACCAACTGCACGCAGCGGGCGCGAAAATGCCAGCGCAGCATCGTCCGGCGCCACACCTGCTACACGGGCGGCCAGTCTGTTGCGCCGCGGTACGGACAGTGCGGCTGCTGCTGCAAGTACCGCTGTGGCTGTTGACAGATTTGTGGATTTGAATAATGACGGGTATGACGATCGGGCGCAGGCGGATGATCTGTAGGCGGGGGGCTGGCTGCGCCGCGATTGCGGTGGCAAGTCTTGTTGTGATCGCGCAGGGAGGCACGGCGCCGGAGACACATGCGTTGTACCGGGGGGAGGTGCAGCTGGCGATTGCGGCGCAAGAGGTGGTGTACCGATTTGTCAGCAATGAGGTGTGGCGCAGCGGGTTTGGGGAAGGCACATGGCAGCGCATGGGGGTGCTGCAGTTGGAGCGCGCCGATGAGACGTTGCGAGCGGGCTGTGCGGCGCCGGGGTCTTCAATCATTCTGTATGTATTAGCTTCCGACAATCTGTACATCAGCCGCGACGCAGGCGTGTCATGGGCGGCGCGGCGGCTGACCACGCCCGCGTTGGAGTATCATGACCTGTTTGTGTATCCCGAACAAGACAGCCGGATGCTGTTGGCGAGTTCGGATGGCGCGTGGATATCACGGGACGGCGGCGCCACGTTCAGCCGTTTCTTTTCGCGGGTGAACCGGGAAGAGAACAATGTGACTGCGATTGCTGCGGGAGTACGAGACGGGCGAGTGTATATTGCGACGCGCGGCGGGATGTTTGTGAGCACGGATGGCGGCAACACGGTGTCAGCCGTGTATGGACTTCCCAAAGGTATCATCACGCGTGTAGCGGTTTCACCGTTGCGATCGGAGGCGGTGGCGTTTGTGTGTCAGGAGCGGTTGTTCTATTCGGAGAGCCGCTTGGAGACGTTCCGGCTGGTCAGCGCGTTGTATAGTTTTGCCGACTGCCGCTCATTGGCCATTTCGAGCAACGGGCGCGATGTGATATGGAGTACGCCTGAAGCGATCATGTGGGGAAAAGACTGGCTGGTGAACGTGCAAGCGGGGCCGCTGCGGGCGCCAGAGCCAGTGGCGGCGGCAGATGGGGCGCCGGCGGGAGTAGTGACCGTGACCGTGACGGCGGCCGCGTCGGTGCCTGTAGAAGAGGAGATTCTGCGGCGGGAGGCGGAAGAAGTGCGGTATCAGCAGGTGATGCGCCGATTGCAGCTGGAGCCGCCGGCGCGCGAGGTAGTGGATGCGGCGATTGACTATGCGCAACTGAACCCTGAGCGCATGCGCAAGTGGCTGCGCGATATCAACCGCAGTTCGTGGATGCCGGAGTTCCGCATTACAGGTAAGAGGGATGATGTGCTGGGGCATTTGTCGGGCATAGATGCCGTAGGCACGGTTGACGACGCGGCCTATCACGGGCGCAAGCTGCGCAATGACAGTGTCGTGTGGGGGGGGCAAATAGAACTGGCATGGGATTTCGAAAAGATTTTCTTCAATCCGCAAGAAGTAGCGATAGATGAACGGCGCAACCGCCAAACGGAACTGCGGGCAGATGTAGCCAACACGGTGACGATCTACTATTTTCAGCGCCGCGCATTATTGTTCAGAAAATTGTATGATCCGCCGAAGGATTTTATGGAGTTGTCGCGGCTGGAGTTTCAAATCGAGGAGCTGACGACAAAGATAGACACGTTGTCGGGCGGATACTTTTCGCGCAAGCTGGCGGAACGGCTGAAAGAGGCGGGACTGTAGTTGGGAGAGGGAAGCGGGGGCGTGTGGGGTGGAAAGAGGCGGTTGACTTTAGTGACGGGTGGGGGGTAGAATACTAGAACAAAGGCGCGTACAAGGCAACGATGAGGCTGTGGCTACGCACAAGGAAACTATTGACCTGCGTGATCACGCTGGGCGGGCTGCTGGTAGTTCTGGCAGTCAGCTTTTATGCGCTGGTGGCGCCACATTTAGCGCGGCTGGAGCGGCAGAAGCTGGCGGAGCATTGCGCGCGGATAGAAGCCGCGCTGCAGGCGGAAGTGACGGAACTTGACCGCTTTGGGTACGACTGGTTGGCGTGGGATGACACGTATGCATACGTTGAGCAGCGCGACACGAGTTACGCTGGAAAGAATGTGGTGCCCGAGACGTTCGCGGGGTTTGACATCACCATCCTGGCAATACTGGACATGCAGCGGCCCATTGTGTATACCGGAGCATACGACAGGGCGGCGCGCGGCGGAGAAGACTACGGTACGAAGCGGCGCGACATTATCACACGGGCGGCGGCGGCGCTGGACGTAGCACGCGTCAGTTTCCGGCGCTTCACGCCGGATGGCGCGCAGATCGAAAGTGAAGAAGTGTATGATGCGGATAGCGGCGCGTACAGCAGCGGCGCGTGTGTGGCGGCGCATGAATATCCAGCCTATTTCCACGAGCTGGCGGCGCATGTGATCGCCGCGAACGAAGCGCGGAGCGATGAGCGGACACGTGAGACCAACGAACGCTGTCTGATGCTGCACGGTATCACATCCATGATGGACGGGCCGGTGTGGCTGCACGGGCAGCTGGCTGGGATAGTATGTTGCGAGCAGACCGGCGGACCGCGGGTGTGGACGCTGAGGAGGAGGAGTTTGTGGTGGGCGTGAAGCGCGCGGTGAACAGCGTGTCTGCGACCCGCAGGTTGTGGGCAATGCATCGAGCGGCTATTCGAACGATCCGGTTATGGCGAACTATCGCGCTCACGGTTTCGCGGGCGTGTTGACCAAACCATACACCATACAGGAACTGAGTGTGGCCGTGCAGAGGGTGATGCGCGGCGAAACATGCGAGAGATCCACAGCAGGGGAACGATCATGACGGCGCCAAGTACTGCCAGCGGCGCGGCGGCATCCACACACGCAACGGATGCGCGGCGGGAATTCGAGAACCAGACGCGCGAGCGCTTTGACCACATGATGGCGGCGCTGGCGCGTTTTTCGAGCGGGATTGCCCATGATTTGAACAACGTTTTGACGATTATCTTCGGCTATACGGATTTTCTGCTTGAGCGCGTACACAAAGAAGGACCATTGTATGCGCAATTAAGCGGAATCAAACAGGCTGGTGAACGCGCCGCGGAGCTCACGCGATTGTTGATGATCTTTGACGCCCAGCGAGTGTTTCAGCCGGAGGTGATGAATGTGAATGCGATCATCAGCACGTGCGAACGACGGCTGGCGGCGGCGGCGGGCGCGCGGGTACGGCTGGTGCTGCGCCTGTGCGAGGAGCGCTGTCTGGCAGCGCTCGAGCCGTATGAATTCGAACGGGCGCTGCTGTGTCTGGCGGATAATGCGCGCGAAGCCATGCCGGATGGCGGTACGCTGACGATCACGACCAGCATCGAGTCCGGCGCCGCGGGCGGGCACGTGATCGTTCGTCTGCAGGACAGCGGCCCGGGGTTCTCTGACGAGGCATTGGAGCATGTGTTCGAGCCGTTCTTTTCCACCAAACACAATGCGTGTAACAACGGACTTGGGTTGTTCACCGTGTATGCGGTGGTGCGGCAGTGCGGCGGCACGGCCACCTGCAGGAACGCGCCGGGCGGCGGCGCGGAAATCACCCTCGCGCTGCCGCGCGCAGGTGTGCCACAACCTGTGGCCAAGACGGCCGGGCCTGTGGGGCCGGCAGCGGGGCGCGAAGGCGCGACCGTGCTGATCGTGGAAGACGACCAGCGCGTTCGCGCACTGCTCAAGGAAGCCCTGAGCTTGAAAGGCTTCGGTGTGCTCGAAGCCGGTGATGGCGTAGCGGGACTGCAGATGCTGGAACAACATCCTGCGCGTGTGGATGTGCTGTTGACGGACGTGGTGATGCCGAAGATGGACGGACGAGAACTAGGTGCGCGCGTGCTGGCCATGTGGCCTGACATGAAAATCATTTACATGTCGGGCTTCAGCGACAATCAGGACCTGCGCACGGAGGTGTTGGAGCATAAATCCTTGTTTATCCAGAAGCCTTTTACCCCGCAGCAACTTGTGCAGAAGTTGCGCGAAGTACTGGCGGAATGACGAGCGATGAACAGAATGAAGTGAACTGTAGCATGGAGCCTGGCATTAAGAAGAACATGACGAATGGTGTCATGGTGGGGAACCGCGGTTTTTTTCCGGCGGAATTGAGCAGGGCAGGGCGCGTGCGGTTGTTGGCCGCGCTGGCCAAGCGCGGCGACAAAGCCATCGGTCTTGCACCGAATGAAACGAGCGCATACGGGGCGATAGAGAGTCTGGCGGATGCGCGTAGCTGTGCGGCGCATTTGCGCGCTCACGCGGCGAAGCTTGACGGGCTGATAGTGACGCTGCCCAACTGTGGGGATGAGCGCAATCGCCGACGGGTTGCGCCAGAGCGAACCTGAATTTTCCTGTGCTGGCGCATGCTTATGCTGATGCTGCTGCTAAGATGACCTGCGCGCATCGCCGCGACAGTTTTTGTGGCAAAATCTCTGTGTGTAACAACCTGCGCGAATATGGCATCACATTTACGCTGACACAGCGGCACGGCTGCATGCGGGAATCGCCAGAGTTTAACATGGAATTGGACATGTTTGGCACCGTGTGCAAGATCGTGCGCTGTCTGCGGCGCGTGCGCATTGGCGCGATTGGCGTGAGCCGAGCGGCGTTGAATACAGTACTCTACAGTGAGAAACTGCTGGAGCGTGCCGGCATCAGTACCGACACGCTGGATTTGTCGGATGCCGTTAGGCGTGTGGAGAAGCTGCGCGACCGCGATGAGCGCGTGCGCGCCAAAGTGAACGCCATTGGCGCCTATGTCAGCATGGCGCGCATTCCCGCCGCGGCCTTCAGTGGCAAAGCGAGTGGACCAGACTGTGCAGCCGGTCTCGTGGTGATCAAGCCATCGGGCAAGGGCTATGTTGCGCTGATGCCAGATGCCTGTACCGCGGTTGAGCTGGCAACTGGGCGGCAACTCAGCGGCGGAACACCATCAGCAAGCACACCGCATCATCTGTTCTTGTATCAAAAAGCCCTGCAGCTGGGCGGCATCATTCATACGCACTCAAACAACGCGACAGCGTTTGCCGCCGCCGGGCGCACGATACCGTGCGTATTGACCGCCATGGCGGATGGATTTGGCGGCGAGATTCACTGTAGGCCGTATGTTGATCATATCGGTGATCACATCGCGAGCGCGATTATAAAGTATCGTGGGCGCGGCCCGGGGATTTTGCAGGGGCTTCATGGCGTCTTCACATTATATACCACGCCCGCCAGGGCGCTGAAAGCCGGGATTATGATTCAAGACGCGGTGCGCACGGTGTGGCTGGCACTGCAAGTGGGCACGCCCGAGCCGCTGCCACCGCACGAGACCGGGAAGTGGTGGACGCGCTATCACAGCATCTACGGCCAATGAAGATTTGCCATGTCATTACGCGCTGTATCGTGGGCGGCGCACAGGAGAACACATTAGCAACCGTGCTGGGATTGGCGCGCCGCGGGCATGAAGTGACGCTGATAACTGGCCCGTCGCGCGGGCGCGAAGGCTGCTTGCTCGATCTGCTAGGCATGGACGAGCGCGCATTATTCACCGTGATTGAAGAGCCGCATCTTGTGCGGCAGCCGCATCCGTGGCATGACCTGCAGGCGTATGTGCGCTTGCGGCGGCACTTTTTGGCAGCACGCTACGATGTGATTCACTCGCACAGTTCAAAAGCTGGCGTGCTGGTGCGGCTGGCGGCACGCGGGGTGCGGCGGCACGGAACGTTGGTCATACATACGATTCACGGCTTGGCGTTTGATACGCTGCAACCGTGGTACCGCAATGCCACGTATATCGCGCTGGAGCGGTTGTGCGCACGGCATGCGGATGTGCTGATCAGCGTGTGCGACGCGATGACGCGGCAGGCGCGTGCAGCGGGTGTCGGCAGACCGGGTCAATTCCGCACCATATACAGCGGGATGGAGTTGGAAGCGTTTCGCAGCGCGGGCGAACGGCGGGCGGAAATGCGCGCGACGTGCGGCTGGAGCGGAGATGAAATAGTGCTTGTTCACATTGGGCGACTTGCGCCAATGAAGGGCGCGGACGATTTTCTGACGGCGGTGCGCGTGGCGCGGGATCAGTCGCGGCGCGTGCGCGCACTGGTGATCGGCGACGGCCCGCAGCGTGCTGCGCTTGAACGGCGCGCGGCGCGCGAGTTGCCGGCCCAGACGGTGTACTGGGCCGGACTTGTTTCACCGCAGGAGATTCCGCGCTGGTTGGCGGCAGCCGATGTGCTCGTGCATGCGTCGTTGCGTGAAGGGCTGGCGCGCGCTGTCGTGCAGGCGCTGGCGGCGGGCGTGCCGGTGGTGACGTATGACGCAGGCGGGGTGCGGGAAGTGGCGGCACATGATGTGAACAGCCGCGTGTGCGCGCTGGGTGACACGAAGGCATTGGTGAGGGAAGTCTGCGAGGTGGTTTCGGATGATGTGCTGCGGGCGCGGCTAGCGGCCGGGGCACGCGCGACCAATCTTGACCGGTTTTCCGCAACGTACATGATAGAACGCATTACTGAATGCTACACACACGTGCGCGAGGCACACAGCCTTCCCCCATCGGACGGCTCGCGCAAAGCCCCCGCCTAAGAGTTGATCCAGCAAAATGATACATCTCGACATGCTGACACGTTGGGGGCAACGAGAGTGCGCGCGGAAGTTGTGCTTGCGTTCCAACGCTAATCACTGGATTCAGTATAACCTGGATACAGCGACTAGTGACATAGGACTGGAGGGGCAGCGGCCTAGTTGCCGTCATGCGACGCGCGCACAAGGCCGCCGAGGCCGGCGGCCCGTACGCGCTAAGTTAAGCAAATTTACAATTTACAAATTACAATTTACAATTTGGGGAGCAACGAGCACAACGCAATCAATCAACACCTCGCACACGACAGGCCGGCTGATTGCAGACGGCATAGAATGCTGATTGAACGTTCGTGTGGTTCGTGTGTATCGTGGTCAATTACAGCCGCGTTGTGTGCTTATTTTAGCGCTTATGGGCTGGCGGGCCTCCCTAGTCGCCGGATCTAGGTATAATGTCGGACCAACAGCTTTGCAAGAACCACGTCTGTGCTGACAAAGTGGCGTAGCTGTGCAAAGAACGTAGCTGTGCAAAGAAGTGACACAGCACCAGCCAGGCAAAGCGGTCTTCCTGATCACAGGGTTCGGCGATTGTGTTTTGCACGAGCTGGAGCCGAGCGGCTGACAGCACAAAACGTGTGAAAAACGCGATGCTGTGCGCGGCCGTTGCGCGCCATAGTGTGAACTTGGGGGAGCTGCTATAGCATGCGTGGGAATGAGCAGCGCAAACGACATTTTTTGTCGTTTGCAACCGACAAAAAATGTCGTTTGTGCGTTGCGCCTCTATCCCGTCCATGATGTCCGTGCTGTTCCTAGATCCGGCGACTAGAAAGGGCCGCTGGCCAGAGCGGCCTGATGGCTGCAGGGCTGAAGGGCAACGAGGCCGTTGCGCCTCCATGTTTCGGTTTCGGTATCGGTATCGCAATCGCAATCGTCGTGGAGGGGTGCCGGCCCGGCGGCCTTATGCGCGCGGGGCACAAGGGCAGCGCGGCCGCAGCCCCTCCACGCCTATGTCGCTAGTCGCCGGATATAGGCTGTTTGGTGTCCTTGACGGGTAGCACTCCGCACGCTATAATGCTCGTATGACACCCTCGATGCCGAATCTGCTGTTTATCATGACCGACCAGCAGCGTTATGACGCGCTGGGAGCCAACGGGAACGGCGTCATACACACGCCGCATCTCGATCATCTGGCGCGCGCGGGCGCCAATCTGCACCAGTACTATACGAATTGCCCTGTGTGCGTGCCCAGCCGTTGCACGCTGTTCACGGGCCGCTATCCGCATGCCCACCGCGTGCGGGAGAATCACACGCTGCTCGAGTTTGGCCGCGAGATGCATTTGTTCCGCGTGCTCAAGCAGGCTGGGTATGCCATCGGGTATAGCGGCAAGAACCATTTGCTGGAGCGCGAAGAGACCGTCAATTTTGATTTTTGGGAAGGGGAGATCAAAGACGATCCGAGCATTACGGAGTGGTATGCGAACTACAAAAAGAGACTTGCAGCGGAAGGCAAGCCCGAGATTTGGCGCGCAGGGGTGTTTCACGATTTTCCCATCGAGATGACGCGCACGGGCAAAACGGCGGGCGCCGCCCTGCGCTTCCTGCGCGAGCGCGACCGCAGCAAGCCGTTTGCGCTGTGCGTATCATTTGCCGACCCGCATGTGCCGCACCTTGCGCCGCGCAAATACGAGCAGCTCTATCCTTTGGACAAACTGCAGCTCTACCCGTGGCGCGCAGAAGAAATGAGGGAGAAGCCGCGGCGCTATCAGATCAAATGGCGGGCGCAGAAGGCCGACAGAGCAGATGAAGCTGGCCGCCGCCACTACATGGCAGTCTATTATGCCATGATCAGTTTTGTAGATGAAATGACCGGGGCAATTCTTGGGGAACTCGAGGCGCAGGGGATCACGGATGACACGATCGTGGTGTTCACTACGGATCACGGCGATTTTTGTTTCGAGCATAACATGTGCAAAAAAGACCTCGTGTTGCTTGACAGTCTGTTGCACGTGCCGTTTATGCTGCGCTGGCCGGGGCGCATTGCGCCGCAGAACCTGCGGGAGGCGCTTGTTGAAGAAGTGGATGTGCTGCCGACGCTGCTGGAGTTGATGGGCATCGAGACGCCGTTTGGCGTGCAGGGGCGTTCGTTTGCGGCATGCCTGCGGGGGGAACGCAGCACGCACAAGGACGCGGTGTATGCAGAGATTTGCCCGCCGTGGTTGTACAATCCGTACGCGGACTATGCGGCGATGGAACGCCATCATGGCTCGTGGGAGGCGACGCCGATGAATGTCATTGGCGATTTTACCAAGGCGATTCGCGAGGCGCAGTGGCGTTACATTTGGTATGCAACAGGCGAAGAAGAATTGTATGACCATCGGAATGATGCGCATGAATTGCATAATTTGGCGGGCAATCCAGAGTATGCGGCGGAGAAGCAGCGGCTGAAAATGAAGCTGTTGGAATGGTGCGTGCGCAGCGAGGATCCACTTGATCCGTTGTCAATCAGACAACTACAGGCGCAGTATTCAGCATGGAGGGGCGGGGAGCCGCTGCCGGGCGCGATGGCCGGCCCGGGCTGGCTGGCGCAGCGGTTTGAACGCCGGGCGGAGTGATGAGTGACTAGCGATGCGCCGACGGAGGTTTTTCACAGCGGAAAAGAATGGGCCGGAGGCGAGAGATGCAGGCAACGTGAATAACAATGGCGTGATGATAGCATGACGGACACAGTGATAAAAGCACACGTGATGAGGCTGAGTGTTGCAGGACGCATTCAACTTGTGGAGGATATATGGGACACGATGGGGGACGTGCCGTAAGCAGTGAGTCTGACTGATGAGCGGAAAGCAGAAAGTGACCGCCGGCTGGATGCCTATGATGAGAATCCAGATGAAGGGTGCCCGTGGGAGATAGTGCGTGAAGGGAACAGCAGCAGACGAAGAGCCGGCGGCTCATTTTTCGTCCGGAGGCGGAAGCGGAGATGACCGAGGCGTTTGAGTGGCATGAGGAGCGCGTTTCATAAGCGTTGAGCGCAAACAATTTACAATTTACAATTTACAATTTACAATTTGGCGGACACGAAGCACGACGCAGTTAATTAACGCCTCGCACACGACACGCCGTGCTGATTGCAGACGGCATAGAATGCTGATTGGACGTTCGTGTGGTTCGATTGGTTCGTGGTTAATTACAGCCGCGTTGTGTGCTTATGTTAACGCGTATGGGACGGCGTTGGTGCAGAGAGAATTGTTGATGTGGACACGTGATGTTGGACATTTCATGGTGTCGAGTGTAGGGTGCGTTGGGTGTGTGAGTTTGTGAGATGGAGATGCTCTTGCAAAGGCGCAAGGATGCGGAGCCTCGTGGGAGAGTTGAGAAGTCAGAGTGCGGAACAAGGGAAGTCAGAACAAGGTGGCGGGGAAAATGATATACTGTAGGGATGAAGCGCGTAGGAGAAATGATCACGCGGCTGTTGCCGGTGTGGGTGGTGCTGGCAGGGATGGCGGGCTACGTGCATCCGCCGGTGTTGACGTGGCTGAACGGGCGGATTGAATGGTTGTTTGCGGCGACGATGCTGGGGATTGGGGCGGTGCTGACGCCGCGGGACTTTGCACCGGTGGTGAAAACGCCGCACTGGATTGTGCTGGGGACGCTGGCGCAGTTTACGATCATGCCGCTTATCGGATTTGTGCTGGCGCATGTGTTGCGGCTGACGCCGGAGTTGTCATTGGGGTTCATCCTTGTGGGGTGTGTGCCGGGGGCGATGGCGTCAAATGTGATGAGCTATTTAGCCAAGGCAGATGTGCCGTATTCGATCGCGCTGACGACGTGTTCGACGCTGCTGGCGCCGTTGGTGACGCCGGCGCTAGTGTATGTGCTGGGGAAGACGTATGTGGAGATACAGTTTTGGCCGATGTTTTTCAATATCATAAAAATCGTGATTGTTCCATTACTGGCCGGGCTGTGGCTGCGGTACAAATTTGGAAAGGTTGTAGAACGGATAGCGTGGATATTTCCAGTGTTGTCGAGTGTGGCGATTGCGCTGATTTGCGGGCTGGTGATTGCGCTGAACCAAGAGCGGTTTATGCAGATGAGTGCGCTGGTGCTGGCGGGGGTAGTGCTGCTCAACGGGCTGGGGTTGTTGGGCGGATATGGGGCGGGGGTGTTGTACCGGTTTGACGGGAAGCGGCGGCGGACGCTGGCGATTGAAGTGGGGATGCAGAACGCGGGCTTGGGGGCGGTGCTGGCGCTGAAACAATTTTCGGCGCAGGCGGCGCTGCCGAATGCGTTGTTTGCGACGTGGTGCGTGGTGACGGCGGCAGTGTTAGTGGAAGTGTGGCGCGTGAGCGGGGCGGCGGGAGGAGAGCAGGAGGAGGCCGGCTAGGGTGGATAGGGCGGCTTCTGGAATGACGACGGGCTGGGGCGGGAGGGTCGTGACATTGCCGTAGGGATCGCGCGCGGTGACTTGGTAGAAGAAGGTGCTGGCGGGCGGCGGATAGGGCCACGAGGCGGCGCGGGACCAGCCGTAATTGCGGGTTTCAACCCAGATGCAGCTTGAAGGATACGGCCAGTCGAAAAAGTGATTGGTGATGCTCCATGCATTGGAGTTGTAGCCGGCGAAGAGGTGGAATTGAGCGATGTCGGCGAAGTTGTCGGGAGAAGCGTCGTTGAGCCAGGCGCGAATGGTGAGCGTGTCGTGATCGTTCGTTACAGCGAGGGCGGGCGGAGTGCTGTCGCCGTTGGAATTGCTGGCGGCGTGGAGCCAGAGATTGATGAAGGGATTGTAAAGTGGATCGCCGATGAAGACAGTCATCCATGACTCGGCGAGATAGAGGGAGTTGTAGCAGGCTTCGGCGAAGCAAAAACCTTGGGAGAGAGCGCGGAGGAAGCGCGGCACAAGAGGAATGCCGACGGAAAGGGGCTCGGCGAGCGGGCCGGCAGTGGCGGTGAGGCCGCGGGAGAGGGCGGGGCCGGCGAATTGATGGATGCGGACGCGGCGGAAGTCGAAAGCGCTCCATGATTGGTTGTAGAAGGCGAGTGCGCCTGGGAGCCATTGCCAGGAGTCGCGGTAGTTGTAGGCGGTATAGTCATGGCCGTCAACCGTATAGTACTCGGTGTAGAAGAAGGCGTCGGTAATGGGGAAAATGCAGGAATGTGCAAATTCGACAAGATGGCCGGGGGTGCAATTATTGGTTGAAGAGACAAGATATTGTCCGGGGGAAATATTGGTACCGAGGAGCGTAAATATCGCACCTGAGGTGAGGTTGGAGAGGGAGAAACCGTTCTCTAGTGGCGGGAGCATCCACCAGGCGAAGATATTGCTGCCGAGATAGGAGAAAGAGAGGGAGTTGGAGGAGACGGCGGAGATGGTGAGTTGAAGGCGGGGAGAGTGCTGTTGTTCGCCGATTTCGCGGGAGTGGTTGTCGTAGATGACATCCCACTGAGGGAGTGAATTAGAGAGAGATGGATCGAAGGGAGAATTGGCGACGGCGCCACGATTGACGCCGAGCAACCAATTTTTGACGTCTACGCCGCGGTTGTCAGGGAAGAGATCGCGGAAGAGGGAGCCGGAGTAATCGGGATCATCACCGGCATAAATGCGGGAGTAATAGGGGTGGTGAGGCTGGCCGGCCCAGTTGTTGAGGTAGCGTTCGGCGTAGATGGCTTTGTCCACGAGGGATTTGGCGAGAGCGGGAGTAGGAGCGTCGAGGCGGGTAACGAGGAAGAAGCCGTTGGATTCGTAGTTGAAGGGGCCGTCTTGGGCGCGGAGGGAGGAGAAATGGCGCGCGGTGGCGGGGTCGGAAGCGTGATCGAAGAAGAGAGGAACTGTGGCTTCGATGAGGGAGTTGGTCGGGTCACCGATTTCGACTTGATCATCGCCCCAGAAGGGGGGATAGCCGTAGGGGGAGGCGGGCGGGCGGCCGGGCTTGGGAAGTCCGTTGGTCCAGACGATGCCGCCATAGTAGCGGCGGAAGACGTTGGCGAGCATCAAATCGAGCGAGCGGAGGCGGGCGGAAAATTCGGGGCTGGAGTGGATCGTTGAACGCAAGGAATAGACCGGGTATTCGAAGAGGTCAGTGAAGCAGGTATCAACGTAGTAGGGGATGCCATAGACGGGGCAGATGAAGAGAATGTCATCGCGGAGGACGGCGCTGGTGAGGGGATTGGTGGTAAGGAGATGATGGGCGACGGGGACGACGATGTTGCTGTAGAAGACATCGTAGCGGACGGTGACGTTTGTGCTGAGGAGCATGCGGGGCTCGTAATTGATGCGGTCAGGACCGTAAGGCGGGCCGTATGTGCCCATGAAGTTGGAGATAGAAAGAGGCAGGATGTTGTAGGAAGGGATGGCGCGGCGGTGAGCGTAGTAGAGAGCGACGTCGGCGGAATCGTTGGTGCCGTTGCCGTCATGATCGGGCCAGGCGGCGTTGTAGAGGACGAGGACGTTGGTGCCGGAGGGGTGAGGATGCGGACCGGTGTTGTGAAAGGGGCCAGAAGGGGGATGGGCGAGAGCGGAGCAGGCAACGAGAAGAACGGAAACAGAGAGGAGGTTAGTTTTCATGGGCTGAGAAGGTGAGGAGAGGATCGCCGATGAAGAGGTGCTGCCAGGAGAGGACTGGTGTGGCGGCATAGGCGGCTTCGATGAAGGTGAGGCCGGAGCCATCTGGGCGGAAATAGTTTTTGAAAAAAAGGTCAGGAACCGTCCAGCCGGCGACGAGCGGTTCGAAGACGGTGCCGATGGTAGCGCAGACGCCTTCACGGACGAGGGCAGGGACGGCAGATTCTGGGCGGCGGAGGCCGGCGGCGCCGAAGGAGCAGACGTGGACGGCGACGGCGCCGGGTTGCCATTTGAAGCCGGCGTAGGAGTTGGAGGTGCAATCGCCGTTGGGGCCGGCGTACCAGCCCCAATAGAAGAGGGCGGGGGAGCCGGGGGAACTGAGCAGGGTTTCATGGGGATCAAGGACGACGTCAAAGCCATTGGCGGCGAGGTAGCGGGCGGCGTTGGCGATGGCGGCATTGTAACGGGCGACGAGGCCGTCGCGGGAGTTGTTGACGGTGGGTTGGAGATCGAAGAAAGCGGTATGGCAGCGCGGGGCGCGCAAGGCGGCGCGGACGATGAGGGCGTGGGCGTCGCGTTCATGAAGGCCGTCGAGGCGGGCGACGAGGAGCATATCGGTGCGGGAGAAGGGGTGGGAGCTGGTGAAATAGGGATTGGGGGAGCCATGGAGGCCGGGCGAACCGGAGGCACCTTTCGTGGCGAGTTCGGAATCAACACTGGCCCAGCGGCTGGAGAAAATGTTATCGCTTGGGGAAGGGCCGTCGTCGGTGACTTGCCACGGCAGGCCATAGCAGAGGACGACGCAGCGCGCGTGATGTTGGGAAGCGAAAGCGAGGATGGGGCGTTCGATGGCGGTGCGGAAGAGCTGTTGGGAAATGGCGCGGGAGTCGGGGACGTTGAGTGAGATGAGGCGGTTGGTGGGGATGGCGCGGGTGTCGAGGTAATGCTGGGCGACGCGGAGGGAGGCGGGGGAGTTGGCGTTGGCGGCGACGATGAGGTCGTTTGGGGAGAGGGCTGGGGAGAGGG
>Ga0129299_1001280_pt1 | contig 16796 bp, 15 predicted proteins | sample ConPoolayeCmetaG_FD_94477 | JGI IMG/M metagenome (GOLD analysis project Ga0129299, IMG submission 94477) | Hot spring microbial mat communities from California, USA to study Microbial Dark Matter (Phase II) - Cone Pool mat layer C metaG ... | reverse complement strand
TTATGCGGCCGCCTTCACGGGTGGCACCCCCAACCAGTAGTGTTGTGACTCCTCATCCTCGCTGAGCCATTTGCTTCGCAACGCCAGAATCGCCTCGGCTCCTTCCACGCTCCAGAATTGCTCAGTGCCCTTCACCCGCTTGCCGAACACCTTCACCCCGGATTCGGTAATGCCCGAGCCGATCGGCCAGCCCCGCGCCCGACGTAGTACGGACGTCCTGGCCCGTCCCCCGACGTTTGCGGCCGGTTGGCACGGCGGGGGAGGTGCAGAAGATGCGCCCCGCTCTCTCTCCCCTTGGGAAGGCTGGAGTGGGTCGCGCCTCCCTCCAACGCCTGCCATACCAAAGAACGCGGGTCGAGGGCGTGCCTCGACCCGCGTGCCGAATGTCAATTGTCAGTCCCGATCAGGCTCGAGACTCCATCGGCGTTAGAGGACCAACTGGAACTGGCCGCGGAGCACCACCTCGTCCTTGTCGGTGTTGCCCAGGATGCCCAGCCCGGTCTGCTCGTTGGGCGCGCCGTTGGGCAGCCAGGTCAGGTCCACGGTGATCTTGGCGCGATGACCAGCCGAGCCGTTCTCACCCAGGAAGTAGTTCAGACCGATGGTGAACTCGTGGAATGTATCCTCGTTGGCGATCACATCCTCATCGAAGATGGTCACGTCATACCGGCCGAAGATCTCCCAGCTCGGACTGAGCATGTAGCCTGCCTGCACCAAGAGGCCCCAGTCGGTCATGTTGTCACGAGTGCCCAGGAGCTTCTTGTCGATGCTGCGGACGATGGCAGCGCCGAACAGGCCCAGCTTGTCGGTCTCGAACTGAACGTCGAGCGCGCCAGTCCAGACCTCGCCTGGGCCGTTGGCGTCGCTGTAGTCGAAGCCGCCGCCGATGACCAGCAGGTTCTCCTTGTTGTTCATCGCGGAGAAGTCCCGGTAGGACTTCCAGTCGCCCATGGCCTTGAACTCAAGACGGCCGGCCACGCCCCACTCGAAGGTGTGGTCGGTGTAGTTGGTGTTGTCCTGGTTCAGGCCGTCGTGGAGCATCAGCTCGGCGTAGATCGGCGCGTTGGCGGTGTAGTCACCGTAGATGATACTCACGCCCTGGGTGCGGTCGAGGACTCCGCCACCCAGCAGCTCGTTGAGCAGCGAGCGGTCGGCCGCGAGCTGACGGGTGGAGCTGACCAGCTCCTCATGGTTCACCGGATCCTTGTACTGGCCGGCGCGAACGGCCCACGTATCGGCAAACCTGTACTTCACCTCAGCGTCCTCGAGGCTCACACCACCGCCTTCGCGGTTGGCCACCCAGATGAACGAGTAGGTGAGGTTGGGCGAGACCGCATAGCCTCGAAGCCAGAGCTTCATCCGGCGGATTTCGAAGCCGGCCTCGGTGTCATCCGTGATGTCGTCGATGAGGTCGTCGTCGTCATCGTCGTCACGGAAGTCGGCCACGCCACGGAACTGGAACTGAGCGCCGGGGCGCAGTTCCCAGTTGTTGCCGCGGATGAAGAAGCCGTCGTCATAACCGGCCCCGGCGCCGCCGGCGGCGAGCAGTTGACTGCGCCTCTCGGCATCACGAAGGACGCTGTCGATGGTCGCAGCCAGGGTGCTGGTGTCCTGGGCCTGCCTTGCCTGAAGCTGGGCCACCTGGGCCTCCAGTGCCTCGATCCGTTCCGCTTGAGTGGGTTCCACCGCCCAGGCAGCCGCTCCGAGCGCGAGGGTACCCGCCACAGCCGCGAAGATGCGACTCTTTGGGTTGGTCATTACTGTCTCCTTTCCTAAGAGTGGCCTGTCGCCACCTGCATGTTGGTTCCCATTGACCGACCAAAGTCGATGGGTGAGCACCTACAAATAGCGCGGCCACTTTCGGCCGACACGCTTGTCGCCAGGCTGGCTCTTGCACCCGGCGTCTCGAAGAACTGAATTAGCGAAGGGGCCTTCCCTGCGAAGAGCTCGCCTTCTCTAATGCCGGCAAACGCTGCCGGCTCTTGTTTACAGCGAAGTTCCTGGCCATTCCCACACATCAAGCCCGGTGCCTCGCGGCACCGCCGAGAGTCCATGGCCCAGTCTCTCCCGGCCGATCCGCCGCTCGCCGCCAACGCTGCCAAGAAAGGCATCGAACCGGTGGCGACCGGCGGGCGGGTATTGGCTCTTTTCGGTCAGATCACCCGCAATGCGTCACTTTTCGTTCCGCCGAAAGCGGTCAGGGCCGCTTGATGTGGGCCACCAACCGCCCTCAATCTCCACACTCCATGCGCAGTGGAGCCAATGGCCCTATATCCTACGGCTTTTCCTCGGACAGTCAATAACCCTTGCACCTGCGCCACAGGTGCAGCCGAATGGTCATATTCGTTCGATTCAATAAGTCGTGCCTGGCCGTCCCGACCGTGCCAGCTCCCCCATTCGGTTATCGGACCGGCTCTCTACGTCAAGACGACCGCCACCTGCCTCGTGTCCCACCTTGACCACAATTGAAAAACCCGTGGGCACCACTATGATCCGCCCATCATCCATGGACCAGAACGCAAGCCCTTACGAGCAGGAACGCAGACAGAAACTCCAGCGCCTTCGCGAGCTCGGCGTCGATCCCTACGGCGGCCCCACCCAGGGCATTCGACCCCTGGCGGAGATTCGCGCGATGTTCAGGCCGGAAATGGGCCACGACGGCGGGCCCCTGGTGAAGGCGGCGGGTCGGGTCATGCTCAAGCGCGACATGGGCAAGCTCTCGTTCCTGACGCTCCGCGACGAGAGCGGCGACCTTCAGGTGGCGCTTGACAGGAAGCGGCTGGATGAAACGGCGTGGCAGGTGCGCTCCCTGATCGACCTGGGCGACCAGATCGTCGTCGAAGGACCGCTGGGCACCACCCAGAAGGGCGAGATCACCATCTGGGCCAGCTCGCTGACTATGGCCAGCAAGGCCCTGCTGCCGCCTCCGGCCAAGTGGGAGGGGCTTTCAGACGTGGAGCTGCGGTATCGGCAGCGTTACGTCGACCTGTGGGCCAACCCGCAGGTGATGAAGCTCTTCGCGTTGCGCACGGCGGTGGTGGATGAAATCCGGCGCTTCATGGTCGAGCGGGGTTTCCTGGAGGTGGAGACCCCGATGATGCAGCCGATCGCGGGGGGTGCGGCGGCGCGCCCGTTTGTCACGCATCACAACGCGCTGGATATGCCGCTGTATCTGCGAATCGCGCCGGAGCTTTATCTCAAGCGCCTGCTGGTGGGCGGCTTCCGCAGGGTCTTCGAGATGAACCGCAACTTCCGCAATGAAGGCATCAGCCCGCGGCACAACCCCGAGTTCACCATGCTGGAGGCGTACGAGGCCTTCGGCTCTTTCCAGACCATGGCCGAGCTGGTCGAGAGCCTGATCTGCCACCTGGCACAGAAGTTCTTCGGCGGGTTGCTCATCCAGCATCGCAACGAGGCCGGAGATGTGATCAGGACCATCAACCTGAAGCGGCCATGGCGGCGGGTGAAGCTCGTCGATCTGGTGGAGGAGCGCACCGGATGGCGCTTTGACGGGCGGAAGCTGCAGGAGGCGCGACCCGAGGTCTGGGAGCGGCTCAAAGCGCACGGCGCCCGCGAGGGCGTGCTGGCCATGACGGCCGAGGAGCAGCTCGTGGAGGTGTACGAGAAGCTGATCGAGCCGTCGCTGATCGATCCCTGTTTCGTGACGCATCTGCCGTCGGTGATGATCCCGCTGGCGCGTGAGAACAGGCAAGACCCGCGCTTCGCGGACGTGTACGAGCTGGCCATCAACGGCCAGGAGATTTCGCCCGGCTACAGCGAGCTGAACGACCCGGACGTGCAGGCGCGGCACTTCGCCCACCAGGTTGGCCAGAAGGAACAGCAGCAGCAGTACGATGAGGATTTTCTCACCGCGCTCAAGTACGGGATGCCCCCCGCCGGCGGCATGGGGCTTGGAATCGACCGGCTGATGATGATGCTCACCGGGGCGGCGAGCATCCGCGACGTGATCCTCTTCCCGCTGATGCGGCCGAGCGGCGACCCTTGAGCATCGCGGATCGGAGGCCCGCCCGCGGCGGCCGGATCCGTCAACACCCCTCCATCACCTGCGCGATCCGCTCGATCAGCATTCGCAGGCGTTGGGCGGGCTGAATGGCGTAGAACAGTTCGCGGTCGAAGACCGTCCGCTGCCGCTCGGCGATACGCTGCGCCTCGGCCAGACGCCGCCGCCACTGCTCGTAGGCGGCGCTACTCAGGATCCTCGTCAGCTCGTTGTGCATTTCGCCGAACAGCCGCCGTCGCTGAGCCGAGTTGCGCGGGGCGCCGGCGATCTGCAGCGCCTTGTGGCGTTTGGCCGGATCCGCCCAGGCGTGGCGCAGGCGCCGACCTTCCAGCTCCAGGGCGCGGATATCCACGCGCTGTTCATCGGCCGCCGTCGGGAACAGCAGGGTGGCCGTGGCCACGGAAAACGCGGGCGGCTCGACGCCGAAAAACTCGCCGATCACGCGGTCGGTGACCTGGTCATAGCGCGCCCCGCCGATGCCGTGGACGAACTGATCACACACCAGCAGCCGCATGAACGCCGTCAGAGTCACCGCCCGCGGCGAAAGTCGCAGCGACCGGGCCGCCAGAAAACGCACCAGGTTCTCGGCGGCCGCCCATCCGTCGGCGCCTGCCTCCAGCTCCAGCGCTTCATCGCCCACGCAAAGGGCCCATGCCCGGCCGCGACGTTGTACCGACGCGCGCGTGCGCCGGCTGTCCCGGAGCTGATCCAGCCAGAACGGCACCTCGCAGCGGTGGCCGTCCTCCTCAAGATCGGGCCAGGGGCGCCCGGGATTGTCGATGGCATTCTGACGCCTGTAGTCGGCCAGAATGCGGTTGTACAGCGTCGCGAACTGGCCGGCGCGAGCCAGTATGTGGTGGACGAAAAGGGCGTAGGGCGGCGAAGCCCACAGCGGCGAAGCCAGCAGCAGGTGATGCCGCAGGCCCAGCTCCCAGTCCAGGCGGTGCATTGCGTTGGACAGCACCCACGTCAGACTCTGCGACTCCAGGATCAACCGGCGGACAGAGTCGAGCCACCGGCCCAGCAGCGGCGCAAAGCCCCATCCCCGTGCGGCCGACTCGAACGCCGCCGTCAGTTCACTCAGATGGCGCGGCGAGGGAGCGGCCACCGCCCCGCTCCACTGAGCCGAAGTCAGGGCCGGATCGTCGCTGATCGGAAAAGAGGCCCCCGGCCAGCGCAGCAACAGGTGTTTGGGCGAATCGGTGTCTACGGCCAGGTGATATGCCTCCCCCTCGACATGATGGGCCAGCTCATTGATGACAACGTCCTTGACCCACACGCCCGGATGTGCCAGCTCGATCTGGTGACCCGTCGCGACAATGGGGCGCTGGTCGCTGTGGCCGATCCACTGCCGCTGACGGAGGCGCAGCTCGGCAAGCGGCACGCCACCAATGCGCACGTCGTTGGCCGAGGCGAGTCGGTTTAGGTTGGCGCGGGTCTGTTCGATGATGGCGCCGCCTGAAGGCCAAAGCAGAACCTGCCCATCCTCGGCGGGCGCCTTCCAGTCGGACTCGGCGCAAGAGGCGCGGCTCATTCGCGGCAACCGCAGCAGACGGCGTCGGTCTTGTGTGCGGCCGGCGTCCGCGCCAGCTCGCGCTTCAGCACGTTCATGTAGTGCTGGAGGCGGTAGCCGGCGTCGTCAAGGCGGCCGCCGAAATGCCGCGTCGGATCGTGATAGATCAACCGGACGGGGATTTCCCGGACCCTCAGACCTGCGCGGGCCACCTGCGGCCAGAACTGCATGGGAAAGGCGTAGCCGCTCTCGGTCAGCTCCAGGCGGTTCAGGGCCGAGACACGATGGGCCTTGAAGCCGCAGAAGGCGTCGGTGAGACCCAGTTGAAACAGGTCGTTGAGGATTTCGGTGATGGTGGCGTTGATGGCGCGGCGGTCACCAGGGGGCAGGTCGTTGTCGGCCAGATTCCGCAAATAGCGCGAGCCGCTGATGATGTCCCAGCGGTTCTGGCGGATGGCGCGCACGAAGTCGGGGATCCGCTCCGGCTCGTGCTGCTCGTCGCAGTCCATGGTGATGACCCAGTCGTACCCCTCCGCGGCCGAGAACTGGAAGGCGTCGATAAGGCTGCGTCCGTAACCGGCGTTCTGGGCGTGGCGGATCACGCGGATGTCGCGGCGCCGGTCGAGAACTTGCGAGGTGCCGTCGGTGCTGCCATCGTCCACAACCAGTATGTCATAACCGTAGCGCCGGACCTTGTCGAGAACCTGTTCCACGTACTTGCGTTCATTGAACACGGGCATCGCGATCAGCAGTCGCACTCGGCCTCCTCCGCCAGAAGAACTGCCCCGGCACCACCGACACCACGGGCGGCGGCCTGACACATGCGCAATCTTAGAAGTGGCCTTTGGCGCGGTCAACCGGCAATGGCACAGTCGCCCGAGCGTGCAGGATCGCGGGGATCGCGGTCATTGCGTGTGCCCTCCGCAGGGCGTATCATCGGGGCGGTTTTCACGGAGGATGCCCATGCCTCGCCTGATGGATCGCATCGCCCTCAGCCTTCTACTGATACCCATCCTCGTTGCCGGATGCAGACAGCAGAAACCGGCCGTGGACTTCGACCATCCACTGCCGCCGGGAACGCTGGCCCTGCGCAAGCTTTCGCCCGGCGAGTATCCCGACTTCTCACGCTGCACCTGGAACCTGGCTCTGCTGCCGCGGTCAATCGACGCCAGCATCAAGTACCTGGGCCATCCCAGCAGCCGCCAGTTTTTCCCGTACATGGACATCACGCACGAACGGGCCGTCGCCACGCTGCTGGCCTTTCGGGATGTGATCGCCGCCGCTACGAGCCGGTCCGACGCCGGGCCTTTCATCGATCAGCAGATTCGCGAACGCTTTGAGGTCTACAAGTCTATCGGCGCGCCCCGTCCGGGGGGCGACGGCTACACCGAGCGAGTGCTGTTCACCGGCTATTACACGCCCATCTTCGACGCCAGTCCAACCCCCGTCGGCGATTTCCGCTGGCCCGTCTATCGCCGCCCGCCGGACCTGGTCAGCGATGAAATGGGCAGGACGCTGGGCCGACGCACCCCGGAGGGGCAGATCGTGCCCTACTGGACGCGCCGGCAGATCGAGGCCGAAGGACGCCTCGCCGGACATGAGCTGCTGTATCTGAACAGCCGCTGGGCCGCCTATGTGGTCACTGTGCAGGGATCGGCCAAGCTGCGCATGCCCGACGGCAGCATGAAGGAGATCGGCTTCGCCGGCCACAACGGCCACGAATACACCAGCCCCGGACGGCGGATGGTGGCCGACGGCGTCATCGAGGCCCGCAGCCTGAACTTCCGCACGCTCAGCAACTACTTCGCGGCGCATCCGGATGCGATGGACCGCTACCTGTGGCTCAACGATCGTACCGTGTTCTTCACTGAGCGACCCGGCGGGCCGTTTGGGGCGCTGAATGTGCCGGTCACGCAGTTCGCCTCCATCGCCACCGACAAGAACGACCTGCCCAATGCCTATCCGCGCGCCATGCCGGCCTTTCTGTCGGTGCCCATCCCGCGCACCGACAATCCCGCCCAGAACTGGCATTTCACCGGCTTCATGATGGACCAGGACTCCGGCGGCGCCATCCGCGCCTCCGGACGCTGCGACATCTATATGGGCGAAGGGGCCGCCGGCGAACAGTTGGCCGGCCATCAGCTCAACGAAGGCGAGCTGTACTATATCGCACTGAAACATGAGCTGGTGGCAGGATACCTGGCGCGCCAGTCGACGAACTGAGCGGGGCGGACTTTGCCGGCAAGCGAACACACGAAGGTGCGCAGGCGCACGGCCACGAAGACGGCGCAGCTACTGTGGGCGATCCGGGTGCAGGGGCGGTCGTGCGACGCGGCTACTCAGCCGCGCCCCTCGCCCCCCGAACGGCGGTTTTCGGTTTTCCGGTTATCGGTTTTCCGTTGGCAAGCGGGCCGGTCAACTATAAGATAATAGTGTCGTCCATTTCGCCTTGACCAGGGCACCGACGTTCGGGAGATTCAGATGAGCGAGTCACGTCCACTTCCACCGCCGGGAATCCACCCCCGTCCCACCGTCAACCCACAGGCGCGGCCCGTCATCACGCCGCCGCCAAAGTACACCCCCGGGGCCGTGCCCCAGCCGCCAGCCCCGCCCAAACCCGCTGATTCCGACGAGCCGATCAGCCTTGTGGAGGAAACCCCGGGCACTGCGACGAGCAAGATCCGCGCCATCACCGGCGCAGGACTGGGACCATCGGTCCACAACTACAAGCGGCAGCCCAACGCCACCGGCCGCGGCGCCATCCGCGTGCGCAGTTTCCACGGCCGGCTCAGCGAGGAAGGGCTGGATTTCCTGGACAGCAAGATCAACGATTGGCTGGACCAGCACCCGGAGATCGAAGTGAAGTTCGTGACGACGACGATCGGCGTCTTCGAGGGCAAGATCCGCGAGCAGGCGCTGGTTGTGAACGTGTGGTATTGAGTGGCGGCCGGCGGTCTGGAATCGCGCCGGCACGACGTAGCACGGGCGTCCGCGCCCGTGCCCAGCGGGCCTGGCGGCACAGCCCCCATCCGACGCAGAACCGGTCACGCGCCCCCGGGAGATCCCTCGGACATTGACAGATTGCCCCGCCGCGCGTTGGAATGAGCCCGGTGGCTGCCGGCAGCAGCTTCCCAACGCTTACGAGAAGGAGATGAATCATGGCACGGCCGGTGACACTTTTCACGGGACAATGGGCGGACCTGACGCTCGACGAGATGTGCAAGAAGGCCAGGGCCTTCGGCTACGACGGCCTGGAGCTGGCCTGCTGGGGCGACCACTTCGAGGTGGACAAGGCCCTGAAGGACAAGAACTATGTCAAGGGCCGCTGGGATATTCTCTGCTCGCATGGGCTGGATTGCTTCGCCATCTCCAACCATCTGGTGGGCCAGGCGGTCTGCGACAACATCGACGAACGGCACAAGGCGATCCTGCCGGCCGATGTGTGGGGCGACGGCGAGCCGGAGGGCGTGCGCAAGCGCGCGGCAAAAAAGCTCATCGACACGGCCAAAGCCTGCCGCAAGTTCATGGATGCCAAGCCGGACGCGGCCTGCTGCCGAAAGATCCCCGGCTACGGCGCGGTGGTGAATGGGTTCACAGGCTCGAGCATCTGGCACTCGATCTACGCCTTTCCGCCGACCGATCAGAAGTACTGGCAGAGAGGATTTGACGACTTTGCCAAACGCTTCGGCCCCATCCTCGATGCCTTCGACAAGGAGGATGTGAACTTCGCACTGGAGGTACACCCCACCGAGATCGCCTTCGACATCGCCTCCGCCCAGCGGGCGCTGGAGGCGGTGAAGAACCACAAGCGCTTCGGGTTCAACTACGACCCCTCGCACCTGGGCTACCAGGGCGTGGATTACGTGAAGTTCATCCGCACCTTCAGGGGCCGCATCTTCCACGCGCATATGAAGGATGTTTGGTGGGGCCACGGCGACGGCACGGTGGGCGTCTTCGGCGGCCATACCACGTTCGCCGACGCCCGGCGCTACTGGGACTTCCGCAGCCTCGGCCACGGCGACATCAACTTCGAGGAGATCATCGTGGCGCTCAACGACATCGGCTACCAGGGCCCGCTGAGCGTGGAGTGGGAGGACAGCCGCATGGACCGCGAGCACGGCGCCACCGAGGCCGCGGCGTTCGTGAGGAGGATCGACTTCAAGCCGTCGGCGATCGCGTTCGATGCGCAGTTTGACCGGTGAGGCGCGCGGGTGTGGGCGGCGTGTGGCCGGCGGCGTAGAATGGCGATGACTGGAGGACCGCATGTCCATTGCGCATTTTCGTGAGCTGGTGAGGACGGAAGGACTCGTGGGACTGACCCTGGAGCAGTACGAGCGGATGATCGAGCAGGGAATCCTGCCCGAGGGCGAGCCCATCGAGTTGTTGGATGGCTTCCTGTTCCGCAAGGACCGGGCCAAAGCGGGAGAAGATCCAATGACGGTGGGCTACGAACACGCCTACGTTGTGCAAAGACTGATGGCGCTGAATGCCATGGTCCCGGCGCACGGCTGTCATTTCAGATGCCAGCTCCCCATCGCGCTGCCTCCCGACGGTGCGCCGGAGCCCGACGGCGCCATCGTGCGCGGGCGGCCCGAGGACTACCGCGACCACCATCCCACGGCCGGCGACACGCCCTGCGTGATCGAGGTGGCCGACAACTCGCTTCAGCGCGACCGCGTCACCAAGCTGCGCATCTACGCCGACGGCGGCATCAGCCAGTACGTCATCATCAACCTCGTGGAACGCGTCGTCGAGGTATACGAGCATCCGCTGTGCGGACGGGGACGCTACGAGAGCAGCAGGCGGCTGGAGCCGTCGCAGTCGGTGCGGTTCTCGTGTGCAGAAGGCGCAGGCATCGAGGTGCCGGTGGCGAGTCTGCTCCCCTAGCGCCGGGATGCCGATGCAGGTCCGTCATGCAACGCACTACGATCCGCGGCAGTTTCTTCATCATTGCCGTCTGCTGCGCTGTCGGGCGAGCGGGCGCACAGCCTCTGCCCGAGCTGGGCGAGCTGCGCAAGGAGCTGACGGCGGCCCGGGCTCACATCGAGGACTCACTGCAGCGCGCTCCCATCCGCCACTGGGCCACCGCCGACATGCTCCAGCCCCTCAACGCGGCCGCCCAGCAGGTCAATGCAGCGGCGGCCGTCGCCAGCGTGGATCAGGCCCGCGCCCGCATCGCCGAGACCTTGGGGCTTCGCCCGCTGGCGACGCTGTTGATGGATGCGGCCGGGCGCATTGTGGCGGATGCGGCGGGGATTTCGCTGGTCCTCCACCAGAACGTGCCCGACGCCATGGTGCTCCGCGTACAGCCGACTCCGGTCGGCGATGGTGTGGAGCTGGCCGCCGCGATCGCAGACGCCGACGGCATCGAGTCGCAGCCGCAGAAGCTGCCGCTGCGCCGCTTCTTTCAATCGTACCTCGTGGTATGCCGGCGAGACCATCACGGTGCTGATCCGCGCGCTGCCACACCTGCCGGCGGACCTGCGGGAACAGACCCGCGCGTACATCAGAACGGAGTTCGAGGCGTATCCGCTCCATCGCTTTGCGCACATCGGCTGGAGGGACGGCGCGCCCCGGGAGATCTTCGACCTCCCGCCGGAAGCCATGGCGAAACTGGCCGCTTTCGGGCCGCAGACCAGCGCCGATCCGCGCCGCGGATACACCCGCTGGGCCTTTCCGCCCCAGGGCAATTATGCTCTGTACCGCTACGTCCAGGCAAAGGCGATGATCCTGAAAGAGCCGTATGAGGAGCTGGTGAAGTATCTGGACGTTCCCGCGTTCTGGCGCGGCGATCTGTACTACATCGACAACCTCTGTGCTGCGCTGGAGTCGCGCCCGTAGGTGCGGCACCGCCGCACGCAGCGGTTCGGCGCCGCGCGCCGCATCGTGTTGCGTGGCGCGGGACCTGCCAGCCTCGGCCTACTCGGCTATCAACGACCTGCCGCTCATCTCCGGCGGCTTCGCCAGCCCCAGCATGTGCAGCGCGGTGGGGGCGACGTCGGCCAGGCGACCGCCTTCGCGCAGCTTCCGGCCCTTGAAGCGCCGGTCCATCACGATCAGCTCCACGTCGTAGGTGGTATGCGCGGTGTGCGGGCCGCCGGTTTCCGGATCGATCATCTGCTCGCAGTTTCCGTGGTCGGCGGTGACGATGGCGACCCCGTTCTGCCTCTCCACGGCCTCGAGGATTCGGCCCACGCAGACGTCCACGTGTTCCACCGCCTTGACCGCGGCTTCCAGCACACCCGTGTGCCCGACCATGTCGCCGTTGGCGAAGTTCACCACGATCAGGTCGTACTGGCCGGAATTGATGCGTTTCACGACCTCGTCGCACACGCCGTACGCGCTCATTTCCGGCCGCTGGTCGTAGGTGCTCAGGGGCCGGCCGTCGGGCAGGGTCTTGGGCGAGGGAATGATCTGGCGGTCCTCGCCGGCAAACGGCTGCTCACGATAGTCGTTGAAGAAGAAGGTCACATGCGGGTACTTCTCGGTCTCCGCGCAGCGGAACTGACGCAGGCCCAACGCCGACACATATTCGCCGAGGATGTTGACCATCTTTGGCGGCTTGGGATACGCCACCCTCACCGGCAGCCCCTGTTCGTACGCCGTCATGGTCGTGAAATGAACGTCCAGGCGGCCGCCGCGGTCGAAACCGTCGAACTCCGGCAGCACGAAGGCCTTCGTCAGCTCGCGCGGGCGGTCGCCGCGGTAGTTGTAGAAGATGATGGAGTCGCCGTTGCGCACTGTTGCTCTGGGCGTTGAGCCATCGTCGCAGATGACCGACGGAGTGATGAACTCATCGCCGGCCATGGACGGCTCCGTGGGATGCTCGTAGTAGTGCGCGATGGCCTCCTCGGCCGAGCGAAACCGCGCCCCTTCTCCCAGCACGATGGCGCGGTAGGCCCGCTCCACCCGCGCCCAGCGGTTATCGCGGTCCATGGCCCAGTAGCGCCCGATGACGCTGGCCACGCGGCCAACTCCCAGCTCCTTCATCCGCCCTTCGACCTGGCGGACGTAGCCCAGCCCGGAGGTGGGAGGAGTGTCGCGGCCGTCGGTGAAGGCGTGCAGAAACACGCGGTGCAGCCCGCGCCGCCGGCACAGCTCCAGGCAGCCGTAGAGGTGCTCCAGCAAACCGTGCACGCCGGCGTCGGAGACGATGCCGAAAAGATGCAGCGACGTGCCCCGCTTCAGGGCGTTGGTCACCGCCGCGTTCAGTTCCGCATTCTCAAAGAAAGCCCCGCTGCGGATGGCCTTGGTGATGGCCACGGACTCCTGATCCACGATGCGTCCGGCGCCGATGTTCTGATGGCCGACCTCGCTGTTGCCCATGGTGCCTTCGGGCAGCCCCACGTCGAAACCGCTGGTGTGGATGAGCACATGGGGATACTCGGCCATGAGTCTGTCGTCCACGGGATGCCTGCCCAGATGAACGGCATTGGCGTGGTTCCACTGGGGATAGGGATTGGCGCCCCACCCGTCGCGGATGATCAGGACCAGCGGACGCTTGTGAACGGTCGGCATTCTTTCCTTTCGCGTACTGACAAGTCGGGCGATTTTACCCGGCGGCGGACCGCCCACAATGCCTTGTGCTTTTTGTGTGTCATCCGCCGCCGCTGCCGACCATGTCCGCCTGGGGCTGGGTCATCCGCGCGGGATCCAGCAGCCGCTGCAGTTCCTCCTCCGACATGAGCCGCATCTCCCGGGCCACCTCACGCACCGTTCTGCCGCTCTTGAAGCTCTCCTTAGCGATCTCGGCCGCCTTGTCGTAGCCGATCTTCGGCGCCAGGCTGGTACACATGGCCAGCGACTGCTCCACCAGTTCCTGGCAGCGCTGGCGGTTGACGTCGATGCCGGCGGCGCAGCGGTCGGCGAAGACCCGCACCGCCCGCGACAGCAGTTCGATGCTCTGGAGGATGTTGTGCGCCATCACCGGCATCATCACGTTCAGCTCAAACGTGCTCCCCAGCCCACTGCCGGCGAACGCCACCACCGCGTCGTTGCCGATGGTCTGCGCCGCGGCCATCAGAAGCATTTCACACATGACGGGGTTGACCTTCCCCGGCATGATCGAGCTGCCCGGCTGGGTGGCCGGGATCGACAGCTCGCCCAGTCCGCAGCGGGGCCCGGACGCCAGCCAGCGGATGTCGTTGGCAATCTTCGTCAGTGAGATGGCGATGGTGCGCAACTGCCCCGAGGCCTCGACAATGCCATCCTTGGCGGCCTGGGCCTCGAAATGGTTCTGGGCCTCGACGAACTCGATGCCCGACTTCTGGGCGATCAGGGCGATGGCGCGCCGGGCAAACTCCGGGTGCGAGTTGATCCCCGTCCCCACGGCCGTGCCCCCCAGAGGCAGCTCGCGCAGGGCGCGGATGGCTTTCTCCACCCGCATCGCCCCCAGCCTCGCCTGGTGGGCATACCCCGAAAGCTCCTGCCCGACGCGGATCGGCGTGGCGTCCTGAAGGTGGGTGCGGCCGATCTTCACAATGTCGTCAAACCGCCGCGCCTTCTCATCGAGCACCCCGGCAAGGTGCTCCAGCGCCGGCCGCAGCGACTGGCGCATGGCCACGGCGGCGCTGACGTGCATTGCCGTGGGGATCACGTCGTTGGAGCTTTGCTGCATGTTCACGTGATCGTTGGGGTGGACCGGTTCGCGGCCGCCGCGCCGGCCGGTGGCGATCTCGTTGGCTCGCCCGGCGATCACCTCGTTGGCGTTCATGTTGGTGGAGGTGCCGCTGCCGGTCTGGAAGATGTCGACGACGAACTGATCGTCGAGCTTGCCGGTCATGACCTCTTCGGCCGCCTGCTGGATCAGCTTCACCCGCTGTTCATCCAGGAGGCGCAGGTCGAGGTTGACCTGGGCCGCCGCCCATTTGACCAGCCCCATTGCGGCGATGAACTGACGCCCGAAGCGGATGCCGGAAATCGGGAAGTTCTCCACCGCGCGGGCGGTCTGGGCGCCGTAGTAGGCGTCGGCCGGCACCTGCATTTGCCCCATCGAGTCGCGTTCGCTGCGGACGTTCATGAGTCCTCCGTGTTCGTGAGACCGATCATATCACCCGCGCCGGCCGCAGTAGCCGGCGGCGGTGGCACAGCCCGGCCGCTGCGGGGAAAATGCACCGGCCATGAAAGCCATGATCCTGCATCGCACCGGACCTGTCGAGTCATCGCCCCTGGCGCTGGAGGAGCTGCCCGTGCCCCAGCCCGCACCGCACCACGTGAGGGTCAGGATTCGCTGCTGTGCCATCTGTCGCACCGACCTGCACATCATTGAGAACGAGCTGCCGCCGCCGGTCCTGCCGCTGGTGCCGGGACATCAGGCCGTCGGCCATGTGGACGCGCTGGGGGAAGGATGCCGCCGTCTGGGGCGCGGCATGCGGGTCGGCATCGCGTGGCTGGGGCACACCTGCGGAACCTGCCGCTTCTGTCTCCGCGGACGGGAAAACCTCTGTGCCGACTCGCTGTACAGCGGCTATCACACCCACGGCGGCTATGCACAGTATGCGGTGATTCACGAGGACTTTGCCCATGAGATACCGGCCGATTTTGACGATGTGTCGGCCGCGCCGCTGCTGTGCGCCGGGGTGATAGGCTACCGGGCGCTGCTGCGGAGCGCCCTTCCCCCCGAGGGGCGACTGGCCCTTTTCGGCTTCGGCTCCTCCGCGCACATTGTGCTCCAGTTGGCGGTGCGACGCGGCCACGAGGTATATGTGGTCAGCCGCAGTGCCGGCCACCAGCAACTGGCGCGCGATCTGGGGGCGACCTGGGCGGGAAGCGATCCGCGCCACATGCCCCATGCCGTGGACAGCGCCATTGTCTTCGCCCCGGCCGGCAACGTGGTTCCGGGGGCGCTGGAATCGCTGCTGAGCGGCGGCACCGTGGCGTTGGCCGGCATTCACATGACTCCCATTCCCGAGCTGGACTACGCGCGCCATCTGTACCGGGAGCGCGACATCCACCCGGTGATGGCCAACACCCGCGCCGACGCGGCGGCGTTATTGAAGGAGGCTTCGGCGGCGCACATAACTCCCCGCGTGCGCACGTATCGTCTGGAGCAGGCCAACGAAGCTCTGGCGGATATGAAGGCGGGACGTATCGACGGCACGGGGGTGCTGCTCACCGAGGGGTGAGATGTGCGTCGCAGCGGTGGTCAGTTGGCGAAGTCTGCGCCGCCCGGTTCGCCGGCGCTGTCGAAGCGAGGCTCGGCCGGGTCGGAGGCAACGGCGCGGCTGGCCCCAGCCCCTCCAACGCGCGGTAGAGCCCGATACTGTCCACGAGCCAGAGCACCGCCAGCACCAACGCCAGCATGAGCGTGATGAAGCGGATCGTGTTCGTCAGGGGGTTCCAGGCGTTGATGGTGGGCGCGGGGGAGAAGAACGGCGCCAGCGCCTCCAGTTGCAGCAGAATGAAGAACCACAGCAGAGGAATGGAGCCGGCAACCAGTGCCACGAAGCACGCGCCGCTCCGGTGCATGCGGCAGCCGCTCACCCATGCCACCAGGCCCAGCAGGCCGCCCAAAGCCAGAAACACCAGCGGGGCGATAAGCGGGATGCGCCACCCGACTGCCGCTGCGCCGCTGAGGAGCTGCTGGATCATGACGCGGCGATAGGCGCCGTCGCGGTGGAGCGTGTTCCAGATGAGGTCGTGCACCCAGGCGTGGGTGCCGCTGAGGACGGCCGCCGCCAGCGCGATGACGGCCACAATGCAGACTGCCTGGAACGTCGAGCCGTCGCGAGCGATCTGCAAGCGCCGTTGCGGCGACCACAGCGCGCTGATCCACCAGAGGTATCCACCGGTTCGCGTAACGGCCCGCGCGTAGTCGAGGACAGTCATGATCGCCCCGGATCCCGGCCGCCGATGCTCCCGCGAGCCCGCCGCCGTGATGGGCATTTTCGCAGAGCACCCGGCGGGATTCAATCGAACAATCCAGGGTGCGGCTGACGGCCGGGTAGAGGGACGTTCCAGCAAGCAGAGACTGTCAGACGTCCCTCACAGGCGGCATGGGCGGCATGGGGTGCGTGGCGGTCGCACACGCTGAAGCGCGGACGCAACCCACCCGGTCACAAGGAGGGGGGCACGGGCAAGGACGCCCCTGCGCACGGGCGTCCCCCGCGTTTCGCCCGTGCCGGACGTCGCACCGCCATCCTGTAGCACGGGCGTCCCGTGCGTCCCGCCCGTGCCGGACCGCTTCTCGCCCGTGGGCGCGGACACAGGCAGGACGCCCGTCCCCCGCCCGTGCCAAACGACGCACCGCTACGCCGTAGCACG
>Ga0129299_1001278_pt1 | contig 16803 bp, 10 predicted proteins | sample ConPoolayeCmetaG_FD_94477 | JGI IMG/M metagenome (GOLD analysis project Ga0129299, IMG submission 94477) | Hot spring microbial mat communities from California, USA to study Microbial Dark Matter (Phase II) - Cone Pool mat layer C metaG ... | reverse complement strand
CAATTCAAATATCTTATGAGCAAATGCCTGTGAAGACAAATTCTTGGTTTTCATCAGCTTATAAATTTCCAACAACACCTATATATGTGCATCCTTTGGTTGTGCAATTTGAAGAAAAAGGTATGTCTTTTTCTTACCCGGATGTTATTAAAAATAAAAATTCCGTACTAGCTAGTTTTCAAGCCCACTGCACGGTAGGTTTCCCCGGTCATCTATCTGGGATTAGTGTCAAAAGCTACGATGATTGGAGCGTTGAGATAGAGCTCGAAAAAAATGATTCTTCTGTTTTTTTAATCAAAGGCCTTCCGTTTCTTTATATTAAGACAAAGAACATTACAATTGATTGCGCAGAAGGAGAAATATGGGATAGCGATGGAGATAGTTTAGTTTTTAATGTGAAAGGTAAAAAGTATATAGTTCAAGCTAAAGGCTTTTTAGAAATAAATGATTCAGTTGGTTTGTTAACAGTTTCTTCACAATATGGCGAATTTCGAATAGCTCCTTTTTTTGATACTGCTGATTCTTTCTTTTTGTTAAAAAAAGCCGGCTGGTTAACTTCTGACAGAACGCAGGTTTCATGGCATTTAGAGGACAATTTTTTTATTACAAATTATAACTTCCCAGGATTAAGAGAAAATAGCCTAATTGTTCTTTATCCGCACCAATACAATTATTTAAAAGATGATTTGCCAAGTGTTGGCGCCTATGAAACTGCGCTGGGTGAGCTCAAGGTTTTTCGCGGGAGTAAGTTCAGCACAAAAGTACCCTTACCAGATTTGCAGAGTAATTTTGTTGAAGTAAGAAACGAGGCTTATAAGAATAATATTAGAGATGCTGTAGTTGTTGATGTTGAATCTTTTGTGAATTTATCTTTTCCTGAAGGCGTATATTTTAGGGGGACCGTGCTGGGGGCGTTGGCTAGTTTGGTTCAGCTTGCTGATATTTATGCACCGGAAAAATTAATGCAAATGATTGATTTGTTAGAAAAAGAACTAGTAACTTACCTAAGTGAATTTGAATACGATGCGCAAAAAAAGATGTTGATAGCCAAAAAATCTGAATTTGGAAACGAGGTTGGCAATGATCATCATTTTCATTATGGTTACTTTATACGTTCTGCCGCTGTTTTGGAATTATACAAACCGGGCGCCTTGGGTGATGGCAAGAAGGTGATTGATGAAATGGCTTATGATATTGCATCTCTGTCTTCGGAAAGATATCCGCGTTTAAGGTCCTTTTCTGTTTATGAGGGACATTCGTGGGCGTCTGGTTATGCAGATTTCGCGGATGGCAACAATCAGGAATCATCATCGGAAGCGTTGAACGCATGGTATTCATTGCATTTGTGGGGAAAAGTATCAAACAACCCAGAGCTATTGGATTTAGGACTTTGGCTTTATTCTCAAGAACTTATAGGAGCGAAATCTTACTGGTTCGGAATTAAAAATCCATTTCCAGATGAATACATTCATCAAATAGCTGGTATTATTTGGGGAGGGAAAAGAGACTTCAGCACTTGGTTTAGCGGCGAAACTATGCACATTTACGGTATACAACTTCTGCCCATAACGCCTGCATCATCTTATTATTTTTCGCAAATATCCGATTATAGATATGTAAAAGAAATTGAAAATTACTATCCTAATCCGTTGCTTCATGAATGGGGAGATTTGTATGTAACTTTTCTGTCTTTTGTAGATTCTAAAAAGGCTGAAAAACTAGTTTCAAGTTTGAAAACCACAAATGGCACAAAGTTAAAATCTCTGGTAATGCAAATAGTTTTTGATTTTGTGGAAAAATCAACACAAGCGCAAGAATAATTGAAATTATAATAATCCTCTAGTACAATACTATATCTGTTTAATTGTTTTTTCCTTTCTTATAAATAACTATTCTAAAATGTATGATATTCAAATTATTGTTCCAGTTTTAAATGAACAAGATTCGGTTGAAGAGCTGGTATATAGAATCAATAATGCATTAAGTTCAAAGAAAATTAATTATGGAATAATTTTTGTAGACGATAACTCTACAGACAATACGCTTGTAAAGATAAGAGAACTCCAAAAATTTTACCCAATAATAATTCACCAAAAACAGGGCAGAAGAGGCAAGGCTTTTTCAATTTTAGAAGGGGTAAAAATAGCCACGTCGGATATTCTTGCGATGATAGATGGAGATCTTCAATACCCCCCGGAAGCATTGCCCCAAATGTATGAGCTTGCCAAAAATTGTGGCGTAGTTGTTGCAAATAGGCATAAAAATAATATCTCAATGCTTAGAAGGATTGGCTCTAATATAAGTTCTCAATTTGTAGGCAGGCTTTTGCTGGGAATAAATTGCGATTCCCAAAGCGGATTAAAAGTCTTTAAGAAGCACATTGTTCAACACATCTCTGAAAAAGATGTAAAACCTTGGGCTTTTGATATGCCTCTTCTTTATACGGCTTTAGAATTAGGTGAAAAAATTGGCACTGTTGAAATTGATTTTTTAGAAAGAGCAAAAGGTAAATCAAAAGTTAAATTTTTAAAAACGGCGATTGAGATAGTTTTAACTGCCTTAAAACTAAAATTGGGCCGCAAGATTCATATTCTTCCGCCTAAAGATGGTCATTTTATGCTTGGCGCTGGTATTGTTCATAAAAAGAAAAAATACATAACACACACACTTTTACACCACAACAAATCTGCTTTGATGACATTTTCAAGATGGCAAAAAATATTTTTTTCTTTAGTTGCCTTTTTATTAATAATTGGTATTTTTACAAATTTTTTTGTTACTGTTGTGGTTTTAATTGCAATTTTATCTACAATATACCTTTTGGATGTCCTTTTTAGTTTGTGGGTATTAACTAAAAGTCTTCATCGTTCTCCAGAAATAAATTTTAGAGAAGAGGATTTGGCGATTTTAAACGAAAAATTATTACCAATTTATACGGTTCTTTGTCCATTGTATAAAGAAGGAAAAGTTTTACAACAATTTGTTAATTCTATTAAAGAAATTGACTGGCCAAAAGAAAAGTTAGAAGTAATTTTGCTTCTCGAAGAAGATGACATTGAAACTTTAAATGTCGCAAGGAGTATTGACATACCGGACAATTTTAAAATTGTTGTTGTCCCTGATTCGATACCAAAAACCAAACCTAAGGCGTGCAATTACGGACTTTCTATTGCAAAAGGCGAATATGTAGTGGTCTATGATGCGGAAGATAAACCTGAACCTTTACAGCTTAAAAAGGCATATTTAGGATTCCAAAAACTTGGAGATAAAGTATTTTGTCTTCAGTCAAAGCTTAATTACTTTAATCCCAACCAAAACATCTTAACCCGCTTGTTTACCGCGGAATATAGTTTTTGGTTTGATATTGCGCTACCTGGTTTGCAAACTATTGATGCGAGTATCCCATTAGGTGGAACAAGTAATCATTTTCGTACTAAAGATTTGTTGTCAATTCATGGCTGGGATCCTTTTAACGTTACTGAAGATTGTGATTTAGGTGTCAGAATTTTTAAAGCAGGACACAAAACTGCAATTATTGACAGCACCACATACGAAGAAGCCAACAGCTCAATACGAAATTGGATTCGTCAGCGTTCACGCTGGATAAAAGGTTATTTACAGACGTACTTAGTTCATATGAGGGAACCAGTAAGTTTTATAAAATCTCACGGAATACATGCTTTCATTTTCCAGTTGGTTATAGGCATGCGTATTGCATTCTTGTTAATTAATCCTTTTTTGTGGGTAATGACGATTGCTTATTTTGCAGCTAGAAATACTTTGGGGCCAACAATTGAAACTCTTTACCCAGCTCCAGTTTTTTATATGGCTGGCTTTGCGCTTGTTATCGGCAACTTTATGTATATTTACAATTACATGATTGGGTTAGCCAAACGAAATCAATGGTGGTTAATTAAATATGTTTTTGCTATTCCATTTTATTGGTTTTTAGCCAGCATTGCGGCTGTAAAGGCGATATATCAGTTGTTTTACAAACCTCATTTTTGGGAAAAAACGCATCATGGATTTCATCTATCAGAAAGAAAATTCAATCTGTGGTCTGCCTTTTTGGAGTTTAATACAAAGAATTTGAGATTAGCGAGTACTTACCGTTTTAAGAGCTTTTTTGGCGTAAGTCTTTCATCAGGTGTTTTTTTAATATTTGCAGGGGTACTAGCAAATTTTTTTGATTTTCTAACAGCCACCTATTTGGGCAGGAAACTTTCCACGGAAGAATTTGGGATTATAGGTATGATGTTGGGCTTTCTGTTTGTCATTCAATTGCCATTTACTGGTTTATCTCAGATGGCTTCTCACAACACTGCATTTTTATTTGGAAAATTTAAAAGACCTGTTGGGCAACTCTGGAATGAATATTCAAAAAAAATTGCAAATTTAACTATACTATTATCTTTCCTTTGGTTTGTGGGGGTTCCTTTGTTGTATAGCTTCTTCAATTCTAATACCTATGTGCCATTTATTGCCCTTACTCCTGTTTGGATTTTTGTTGCCATTACCTCATTAGGATATGGGATTTTAGAGGGAAATATGAAATTTGGTTTGATTGGAATTGCTTTGTTGTTAACATCCTTTTCTAAGTTAGTTTTATCAGTTTTTTTAACAGAAATTGGACTAACTGAATGGATTTACATTGTGCTCCCAGTCTCTCTTGCAATAGGCACAATTGCAGTTTGGCTGTTTTGCAGGCGATTGTCTTTTGGTAATTCTAAAAATTTTTCAACTAACTTGGGCTTTAAAAAACATGCCAAGTTTTCCAAAGAATTTTATTTATCAGCCACCCTTGCAAATGTTTCAGCAATTTCATTTTTGGGAATTGATATGCTTTTTGTTAAACACTTTTTAAGCCGTGAAGAGGCTGGTTATTACGCACTTCTTTCTGTTGTTGGCCGCATAGTTTACATTGTTGGTGGTTTCTTTTCCCAATTTATTGTTCCTCTTATAAGCAAAGAATATGGAAAGATACATAAAAGTAATAAATTATTTTTCTTAATTCTTTTTCTGGTGTTTTTATCAACAGGAGGTGCTTTTTTAGCGCTGGGTCCATTTGGTTTGACGACATTAAAGGTCTTGTTTGGAGATAAGGCCTTGGCAATTGTGAATTATTCAACTCCTTTCACCCTCGCAATGGTTTTGTTTTCCATAGGCTACTCCTTTGTGATTTATCACTTGGCGAAGAGAAATTACATTTTCTCGTTCGCAGGGATAATATCTGCCATTTTTCAGTTTTTAGGACTATATTTTTTCCACCAAAATATTTCAGAAGTAGTCGGAGTGATGTTGGCAACCAGCGGTTTATTTTTGGCAATCACTATAACTTTGCACATTTTTTATAAAAGATTTATATTTTTGATTTCCAATATTAACGACTTAATAGGAATTTTTAAAATTAATAAAGTCAATAACGAAAAATCTACTTCTAAATCTTTAAGAATCCTTATTTATAACTGGAGAGATATCAAACATGTATGGGCGGGCGGCGCGGAAGTATATGTTCACGAGCTTGCTAAGCGTTGGGTTAATAGCGGGCATAGTGTGACTTTGTTTTGCAGCAGCGACGGTAAAAGCAAGCGTGAAGAGATAATAGATGGTGTTCAAATTGTTAGACGAGGTGGATTTTTTACAGTCTATGTTTGGGCTGTTTTGTACTATATTTTCTATTTTAGAAAAAAGTGCGATGTTATTGTGGAGAGTGAAAATGGTATACCATTTTTTACCCCTCTTTATTCAAAAAAACCAAAAGCTTTAATAGTTCACCATGTTCACCAAGAGGTTTTTCGTGAACACTTAAAGTTTCCTTTGTCTGTAATTGCAATTTTTATAGAAAAGGTGATTGCTCCACTTGTTTATAGCAAAGAAGTAATTATTGCAGTTTCTGAATCAACAAAAAAGGATTTGCTTAAGATATTTGGCTATGGGGCTAAAATTAAAGTTATCACTCCTGGGGTAAATATCACTAATGAGAATAATTTTGAAAAGACTAATTACCCATCGTTTGTTTATTTGGGTAGGCACAAATCTTACAAAAATATTGATGTAGCTATTTTTTCTTTTGCAAAACTCCTAAAAAAATACCCAAATTCAAAACTAAATATTGCGGGCTTTGGCGATAAGACACAAGAACTTATCGGATTAGTTAAAAGTCTTGGAATTGAAAAATCAGTTTTATTTTTAGGTAGAGTCACTGAAAAAGAGAAGTTTAATCTGCTTGGGAGTGCGTGGGCGGCTCTTCAGCCGTCGTCTTTTGAAGGTTGGGGTATTACTGTATTGGAGGCAAACGTTTGCGGTACGCCTGTAATAGCTTCTAAAGTGTCTGGTCTTAAAGATTCGGTTTTGCATATGGTTACAGGGATATTGGTGCCGGTCAAGGATGTAGAATCTTTTTCAAAAGCAATGGAGTTAGTTATAGATAACACCAAACTAAGAAAAAAAATGTCACAAGAGGCAATAAAATGGTCTCTTTGTCACAGTTGGGATGATAAGGCATATAGTTTCTTAAATTTAATAGAAATTCTTGCAGTAAAAGGAGTATCTGTGAGAACTAAAGATATTGTTCCTAGCCCAAGTTATTCACATGAAGACATATAAAAAAATTTTTTCAAAACCAAAATATCGATTTGTGTTTTGTGTTGTAAATCAACTAAATGTTTAATGACTGTAAAAATAAAATGAGAAAAAAAATAATTATTTCAAGTTACGACGACATTAAAAATCCATACTATGGCGGGGGTGGAGCGGTCGCGATTCATGAACTAGCAAAAAGATTAAACAAAAATTATCAAATTGAAGTTTTGAGTTGGAATCACTCTGGTGTGAAAAAAGAAATCATAGACGGTGTAAGTTATGTTCGGATTGGTTTTCCATTTTTGTCACCCAAAATTTCAATGTTAGTCTTTCAAATTCTTCTCCCCTTTATGTGTTATTTCAAAAAATACGATTTCTGGCTAGAGTCGTTTGGCCCGCCTTTTACAGCTAGCTTATCACCTTTAGTAAGCAAAGAAAGGGTTGTTGGCATTGTAAACATGCTTGCTTCTGAAGATATGCATAGAAAATATGGCAAGCTAATTCCATTTGGTATTTTAGAGAGATTATTCATTAAGAATTATAAAAATATTATTGTTAATAACGAATACATCAAAAAGAAGGTTCTCGATTTAAATCCTAAAACTAATGTCACAGTAATTAGCAATGGTGTAAATAGAGTTGATTTTAAAAAATTTAATGATGTAAAGAGTAAGAAAATTTTATATCTGGGAAGGATAGAAATTGACCAAAAGGGCTTAGACTTACTAGTTTTGGCTTTTAAAAAGTTTTTAAATAAAGCCAAAGACCGCAATTATCAATTGGTCATTGCCGGTAGCGGGGCGCCAAATGAAGTAGTTAAGTTAAAAGAACTTATCCAGAAACATTCGTTAAAAAGGAAAGTTGTTTTACCGGGGAGGGTAGAAGGAAGAAAGAAAGATAATTTCTTAAGTAATTCTTTAGTTCTCGTAATTACTTCTAGGTTTGAAACACATCCTTTGGTTGCCTTAGAAGCAATGGCATATAGGTTGCCGATTGTGTGTTTTGATATTGAAGGCTTAAGATGGGTGAGCAATAAAGCTTCTATAAAAGTTAAGCCGTTTGACATAGACAAGTTTGCATCATCCTTGGAACTGATTGCTTTAGACAGAAAAACAAGGCAAAAGCTGGGAGGTTTTGGATACAGCTATGCAAAAAAATATACTTGGGAAAAAATCGCTCAAAGATATTCTGATTTTATAATCTCAATACATAAAACAACGCGCTTAAGAACGGGGATAAGTTTGCCGCCCAAAGTGAAACAAACGAACGTTTTAAATTTCAAAAATCGGTTGCGTAAGTTACCGGATTATATCAAACAAACAATAGGTATTTAAAATGAACTTGTTAAAAAAATTAATCGGTAAAAAAGTTTACATCATTTCTCCACACTTTGACGATGCAATGCTTTCGTGTGGAGGATTGATATTGCAAATTCGGTCTAAATGCAATTTAGAAATAATAAACATTTTTACTAAAGCGCACAAAGGACCATACACCTTATCTGCAAAAAGATTTTTAGAAATTTCAGGTTCATTCAAAGACGCTACTGTCTTGTTTAAAAGCAGGAATATGGAAGATAAATCAGTTTTTACCCAATTGGGAATCAAAACAATTAATTTAGGTTTTGAAGACTCTCTGTTTAGAAGAAAAACTAAATCAAAATTTTTTGGCAAAATACTCCCTGAAATGAATCATATTTACCCAACTTATAGATGGCATGTTTTAGGAGATATTAAAAATGAAGAAAATCTTTTTAATGGTATTAGAAAAAAGTTGGCTAAGTTTGCCAAAAAAGACGAAATCGCAATCGTTCCTAGCGGCATTGGCAATCATGTAGATCATTTAATAGCGCGTGAATTGTGCGAGAAATTGTTTAAAAACTTGGTTTTCTATTCAGACTTTCCTTACAGCTTAAGAGACATTAAAAAGCGCAATTTTGGGAAAGAATACAAAACTTTCGAATTAAAAGTTAATTATGAGGAAAAAGATAAGTGTTTAAGAAAATATAAAACTCAATATGCAAATCTCTTTTCCTTTTATGGGGGTAAAATGCCAGATCATAAAGAGATTTTTTTCTTTAAAAAATAAAAGATGAATACTATTTTATACAAGCGTTTAAACAAAAAACTTTATAAAAAATGGGATAACCTTTGGAGGAAAGTAAATTGGGCAAATTATACGAATAGTCCGCAATGGTTTATTTCAGCAGTTAGTGCGATTAAACCAAGTAACTATGTTGTTGTGGCTACTTACGAAAAGTCTAATTTAGTCGCAGTGGGAGCATTGCTTAAGACCAAGCTTTATGGTGTTGAAGTATATATGCCTCCTTTTCCAAATTTTGGTTGTGGGATGCCGTTTCTCATGGATTTGAAAAACAAGAGAATTGCAAAATCGTTCATGAAAAAAATAAAAAAAGTTTTTCCTGTTGTTTTAGACAATATGCCCTTGGAAATCTCTAAAATTTTTAATGAAATATGCCCAGAAAGTTATTTTATTGCTATTAGCCGTAATTACTCGCTGTCGGTTGTCAAAGACGCAAATAATAGGGTTAAAGTTAAAGATAGAGGTAATCTTATTTGTAGAGCAAAAAATTTTGAGAGTAAATTTGAGTTTATTTCCTTTTTAAAATCTGATTTGCCCCACGCCTTGAATCTGGCGGTTGATATAGAAAGGAAAAGCCATAAGTATCAACGATGTTATGACACTTTTTCTGAAAAGAAGGTAATGATTTTTTTTAATAAATTGATTGAATATTTTCATGAATTTGTCAGGATTAATATCCTTTATTTTCAAAATAGCCCAATTGCTTATAACATAGGGTTTTTAATTAAAGATTGTTATTTTTCCAATCAGATTGCATTTGATAAAGAATATTCTTCATACGCTCCGGGGAAGTATATGGAAGTAAAATTAATAGATTATTTATCGGATATTAATGTTAAAAAAGTTGACTACGGTTCAGGTAATAGTCAGATTAAGCGATTAATAACAAAGGATTATGCATTATTAACGAGGGTAGTTTTTTCGAATAATGTATTGTTAAGAAAATATTTAATAATTTTATCAAAACTCCAAACATATATTTTTGAAACTGGGGAAAAGCATAAAGTTTTATATTTGGCATACAGGAAGCTTAGAAAAGTTTTTATGGGAAGTATTAACCCTAAGATAAAGTCGCCATTTAGGTTAGAAGGGGGTCTTGCAAGATGGTAGCAAATTTTTTGCCAAACAGGGTTAAAAGCCAATTTGGAATAATAATAATTATTCTAGTTTCGTTTTTAATGTACTTATTTACTTTTCGTGGTAATCCAGGTAATCCATCACCCTTTGATATTGAATTCAAACTAAACTCACCGGGCAAAGTATTTGAAACTTCTCAAGAAAGGTCAAGATGGGCCATAATCTTGTCTCTTTATCACAACAAATCTTTTTCTATTGATGAATATGCTTCAATGGGAACCCCCGACATAGGCTATATTAAAGGACATTATTATTCTTTTTTCCCACCCGGAATGTCTGTAATCGCCTTGCCTTTTTATGGTCTAGGTCTTTTGGTTGGGCATTCACAGCTTGTGGTTTATGCGGTGCCGGTTATTTTTGCAATAGGGACTATGATTCTAATTTACAGATTTTGTAAGAGAATTGGAGTAGGAGAATCAGCGTCTTTGTTATCCGCGCTTAGTTTTGGTTTTGCAACTTCTGCTTGGGGGTATTCAGTTACTTTTTATGTACATGTTTTATCTGCTTTCTTTATTTTGCTTGGGGTTTACATAGTTACTTGGAAGAAAAAGACTTTGTTTTGGCTATGTATTGCATGGTTGATTTACGGGATACTTTTATATCTTGATTTTCCGAATATTTTTATTTACCTTCCGGTTGCTATTTTGCTTTCTGCAGGTGCTGTATCTGTTGTTTTGAAAGGTAGTGTTTATCGTATCGCAATTAGACCAAAATATTTTTTTGCCCCCTTAGTTTTTATTTTAGCCGTGATCTTGTATGGATTTTATAATTATGTTCATTTCGGGCACCCGTTTTATTTAAGTAATACAATTCCCAGAGTTAGAGATTTAAAAATTTCGGATTATTCAGTTCCTGAAAATTACAAGAATCCCGGCCAAAGTTTAAACAGCAGGAATTTAATTAATGGTCTTTATACTTTTATAGTCAGCAGTGACAGGGGATTATTGATATATGCTCCAACTGCACTACTTTTTGTTTTTGGTTTGAGTTATTTTAATGAAAAACATAAAACAACCAAATTACTTCTCGTTTTAATACCAATTATTTGCCTTGTTTTATATTCTATGTTCGGCGATCCGTGGGGTGGATGGGCTTTTGGTTCAAGATATATGATAGCTGTAATGCCCGAACTTTTGATTTTGGCGGGAGTTGGGCTTCACAACTTACGCAAGATATTTTATATAAAGGTAATTTATAGTCAAGTAATAATTTACAGCTCTGCGGTTGGTTTAATTGCAGCTTTGACTACGAACGTAGTTCCTCCTAGTGTAGAAGCTGAACCTTTGGGTCTTGATTCAAACTATGTTGTTAACTGGAAAATGATTTATGAGAATAAATTAAATTCTTTTTTTTACAATTACGTTGTTTTAAAATCAATACCTGCACTTTATTACTATCTTGCAATTTTATTGATTATTTCAATTGTGTTTCTGATTCTTGTCTGGAAGCCAAATTTTACGAAAGAAAGGAGCAAATAAAAAATGGAAGTTGTAATTTCTAAAAACAAACTAGCAGGCTTGATTAAGCATTTAGAAAAATATTCGATTCATATAATTTTATTAGTTCTTTCTGTTTGTTCGATATTGTCTTGGTATTTGTTTTTTAATAATGGTTTGGGTTTAGCTTATAATGACGCTCGTTCACATTTGAATATTGGCCGTAGGGTTGTAGAAGGCCTTAAACCAGGCCTTGCCCAAATTGGTTCTGTTTGGCTCCCATTGCCACACCTTTTAATGGTTCCTACGGTGTGGATTGACTTTATGTGGCATTCTGGGCTATCTGGTTCGATTCAGTCTATGCTCTCCTTTATATCTATAGGAGTTTTAATTTATCTATACCTTCGAGAAATAAAAGTTGGTCTGTTTGCTCGTTTTTTTGGTGTTTTTTTGTTTGTTGTTAATTTAAATGTTTTATATCTTCAGTCTACTGCAATGACGGAAATGCTTCTTTTGGCAACAATGCTTGCAGGCTGTTATTATCTGATGCTTTGGAGCAAGTATGAAAAAGTTGTTGATTTAGTTAAGTCAGCTGGTTTTATCATGCTCTCAACTTTGATTAGGTATGATGGATGGTTTTTGGCGTTTTTTGCAACTATTACAGTCGCTTTCTTGGCATTCAAAAAGATGGGGTATAAAGCGGCTGAAGGTGTTTCGATTATGTTTGTAACTTTGGCCGGCATTGGAATTTATTTGTGGGTTTTGTGGAATTTGATGATTTTTGGTGATCCTTTGTATTTTGCTTTTGGTCCATTTTCAGCTCATGCCCAGCAGGCTCAATTATTAGCGGCTGGTGATTTGCCGACAAAAGGAAATTTAATTCTTTCTGCTAAGGTCTATTTGTACGCTTTGTTTTATAACTCATATACTATTCCTGCAATATTTGGGTTTTTAGGGGCGCTGGCTTTTTGGCTTAAAAAAGATAATAATATTAATTTACGAGTATCATCTTCGGCTTTATTTTCTCCGTTAATTTTTAATATTTTAGCACTTTATCTTGGTCATTCAGTTTTATTTGTACAAGGGATAAGTGGCAATACATGGTTTAACGTAAGATATGGCGTAATGCTTGCCCCCACCATTGCCATATTTTCAGCATATTTAATTGATAGGCTAAAAGATTTTCGGTGGTTAATTGTTAGTTTAATTGTTTTTGTTTTGTTTTTTGCTTTTTTAAATTATGATGCAGTGACAATTGACGATGCGACTGTGGGTTCTAGTCAAAAAAACGTGAGCGAGGTGTCTGGATGGTTAAAGAAAAATGCTGCCGCTAAGGAAGGGTTTGTTTTGATATCGGCGGCAAGCCATGATGCAATAATATTTTCATCGGGCATTTCAATGAGCAGGTTTATACATGAAGGAACTGGTGTATATTGGGAATCTGCTCTTACTGAACCAGATCGTTGGGCACGCTGGATTATTATGAGAACACACGATTTAAATGATTTAACCTTTAAAAAAATAAATAAGGAGGCCCTTCAATTGTATTATATTAAAGTAGATACTTACCCTTTTGCTGATATTTATGAACTTAAGGGAGATAGGCTTTGGAATCTAACAAAGGTACCAGTGTTAAGAAAACAGCATGAATAAGAAATATTTCACTTTAATGCTAGGCGCTGTTTTGGCATTTGTTCTGATAGTTGTAATTTTGAGTAATTTAAAAATATCTGTTGGCAGAGGTCAATATTTTTCAGCTGAAATTTTATATGAAGGTTGGTGGAAGGTGCAGTCTGTGGATACTATGAAGTATTCGCGAGATTTGGCTTGGGAAAAAATGGGTGATGAGAATTTTGAAAAAACAATTGAGTATCAAATCTCGCAAATTGCAAATCTGGGTGCAACACATGTTGCAATTGGAACCCCATACGATAGTGAATTTTTACCTTTTTTGAATGTTTGGGTAGAAAAAGCACGCAATTATAATTTAAATGTCTGGTTTAGAGGAAACTTTTCCGGCTGGGAAGGGTGGTTTAATTATCCAAAGATGACCCCTCAACAACACATTAAGCTAACAGGTGAATTTATATTGAATAACGAAAATCTATTTGAAGATGGCGATATTTTCACTTCATGCACGGAGTGTGAAAATGGAGCAATCGGCGATCCTAGATACAAGACAGAAGCAGACAACTTTAGACAATTTATTATTGAAGAGTATAAAACCGCAAGCCAAGCTTTTGAAAAAATTGGCAAGAAAGTTCACGCAAATTATTATTCAATGAATGGAGATGTTGCGAAACTTATAATGGATAAGCCGACCACCAATTTGCTTGGTGGACTAGTAGTAGTAGATCATTATGTTAATAAACCTGAACAGTTGGCATACGACGTTTCTTTTTATAGTAGTTCATCTGGCGGAAATGTAGTTCTTGGGGAGTTAGGGGTTCCTATACCAGACATTCATGGTAATTATTCTGAAGATCAACAGGCAGATTGGCTTAAGGAGGCGCTATCACTGCTTGCAAACAAAAAGGAATTGACCGGTGTCAATTATTGGGTTTTTAGCGGCGGATCTACAGGATTGTGGGATGATGGTGGCAACAAGAAGAAAGTCGCAGATACTCTTCAGGAATTTTATAAGCCAAAAAAAATAAGAATTAAGGTTGTTAATCAACTAGGAAATGCCGTTTCCAAAGCAATGGTTCGCGCTGGTAGAAGGGAGTTTGTTACGAATGACAGCGGGTTTGTGGATGTGCTGATAGTCCCGGGCATTGGGCATTTAGATATTTCGTCAAGCGGTTACAAAGACCGTGTTGTATTAACTAGTAGTATTGATTATTCAACCGATGTGACCCTTGATTTTGAGGAAGTAAATATCATTTACAAGCTCTTAAACTTCATTAAGACATTAAGATAGGTCTATTTTAGGATAAATTATTCTATAGGGTGTCCTATTTTAAATATTTAATGTTCTTTATAATAGATTTCTCTTTAGCTTTTTCTTTTCTCCACTCACTTATTTTTTTATGATCTCCAGTTAGAAGAATTTTTGGTACTTTCCAACCTAAAAATTCTTCAGGTCTTGTGTAAACTGGATAGTCAAGATTATTTCCCTTTGCAAAGCTTTCGTTTTCTTTTGCTTCCTCCTTGAGGACGCCGGGCAACAACCTTACAATTGCGTCTGTAATAACCATTGCTGGTATTTCTCCCCCGGTTAAAACATAATTTCCGATTGACAGTTCTTCATCAACCAAATACTCGTGTATTCGCTCATCAAATCCTTCATAATGACCCGCTAGAAGAATTAAGTGCTTTATTTTAGCCAACTCTTTTGCCTTTTTTTGAGTAAAAACCGGACCCTGTGGCGAAAGTAAAATTACTTTTGTTTTTTTACCCTTTTTTTTAAGCGATTCCAGAGCATTATAAATTACATCTACTCTTAGTACCATTCCAGGCCCACCCCCGTATGGTTTATCATCCACACTTTTGTGTTTATCTATAGCCCACTGGCGTAAATCATGAATATTTATTTTAACTATTCCATTATCTTGAGCTTTTTTAAGCATTGAAGTGTCAAACGGGCCAGTGAACATGCTTGGGAATATTGTTAGTATGTCAATCTTCATTGTTTTGTATCTTAAGCTGTATTATACTAAACTGATGGAAGTTACGGTTGACGTAAATATTGTTTTTAGTCAGGTTAAAAGTATTTTAAGAAGCCCTAAGCAGTTTTTTTCTAAATGCGTGAATGAAAAGGGGTGGAAAAAGGCATTTGTTTTTGTTTTAATCGTAGCCGCATTTGGACATCTTATTACATTGCTATATGGAATATTATTTTATCCTAAGATTAATACTTCAATATCAGAATCTTTAAATATCCCAGCAGCTTCATTTTCGGCAGGTAGGTTTATCGTACTAGTGGTTGCAAGTTACTTTCTTACCCTTGGAATGAGTTTTGTTTGGGGTGTGGGATTAAAATTTTGGCTATCGCTTTTTAAAGTGAAATCAACTTTCACTCAGGCATATCGCATAATGACTTATTCACGCACTCCAAATTATATTTTTAGTTCTTTGCCTATAATTAGCATTTTAGCCGCTTTTTACAGTTTTTATCTACTAATAATTGGTTTAGAAAACGAATATTCTCTTACCAGAAAGAAGACAATTTTAATTGTTGTTACTGCAATAATACCATTTTTTATTTTTTCATTGTTTATTCTCTCTAGAATTTCTTAGAATTGCCGCATTTTAATCATGAATAAAATAGTGATAGTTATGCCTACATATAAGGAAAAGGAAAATATTGAGAAGATGATACCAGAGCTTTTCGAAAAGCAGTTTCCGAGCATAAAGGACGCAGAAATGCATCTTTTAATTGTTAACGATTTGCCTTATAAGGGTCCGGATGATGGGACAGGGGATGTAGTTAGAAAGTATATGAGTAATTATTCTAGACTCCATATCTTGGAAGGCAAAAAAGAGGGTTTAGGCTGGGCATATGTTCGAGGCATAAAATATGCTGTCAATAAACTTCAAGCTGACGCAATAATAGAGATGGATGCGGATTTTCAGCACCCGCCCAGGTTCGTGCGGCCAATGGTAGAAGCGTATCTGGGCGGAGCCGATTATGTTATTGGCAGTCGTTATATTAAAGGGGGTTCTGTTCCTTCGGAATGGGCTATTCACCGTAAAGCTATCAGTTTCTTTGGTAATTTGTTCATAAGAATAATACTTCTGAAACCTTCAATCCATGATTTAACTACAGGCTTTCGTTTAACTCGAGTCAGGGGTGTTTTGGATAAAATCAAACTGGAAAATTTAATGGAGCTAAAACGCTTTGCTTACAAAGTGGACCTGCTTTATCAGAGCATAAAAAACTCTAAAAAAATAGTTGAAGTACCGTTGGAATTTGCTCCAAGAGCGCAAGAGTCATCAAAGTTCTCAATGAAGGAGATGCTTGCCACTTTTAAAGTTGCAATTATATTAGGTATTAAAGATAAAGAGAGGTTTATAAAATATGCAATTGTGGGATTTGTTGGTTATGTTATTAATGCAATAGGCTTGGAAATTTTTTATAGATTAGGTTTTGCGGCTGGGCTAGCTGCGGCATTAGGGGCAGAATTTGCAATAATTTCGAATTTTATACTTAACAACTTTTGGACTTTTAAAGATGAAAAAATTGTCGATTTTAAGCGTGCACTTTTAAAATTTGCGCAGTTTAATTTTAGTTCTTTTGGGGCTGTAATAATTCAAGGGGTTGTGGTTGGAATAGGGACTGTTTTATTTGGAAATTCTGTTAGGCAAGTAATGCTTGTAATTGCGATAGGATTTTTTGTTATCCCTTACAATTATGCTATGTACAACCTTTTTATTTGGAAAACTTGGAAAATTCCCTTCTTTGCAAGAATACAGAAAATGTTAGGTTGAATTAAATCCTTTCTTTGTTTCGATAATTTGAGGTCTCGCCAAATTCTCTCTCTTTGTTAGCTTGTGGTTTTATTTCTTTGCTTGTTTTGTTTAGATATGGCCGTTCTTGAAGACT
>Ga0129299_1001276_pt1 | contig 16811 bp, 8 predicted proteins | sample ConPoolayeCmetaG_FD_94477 | JGI IMG/M metagenome (GOLD analysis project Ga0129299, IMG submission 94477) | Hot spring microbial mat communities from California, USA to study Microbial Dark Matter (Phase II) - Cone Pool mat layer C metaG ... | reverse complement strand
GTCCAGTGCTCGCCGGCCTCCTCGTTGTTCTCTTCGTTGAAGCGGCGCACCAGCTCCTCGAAGATGGTGCCCATGGCGTGGTTGTCCAGACCGGGCAGGCGCACGCTGCCGTCGCTGTTGATGACGGGATACGGGCTGAGGTTGATGGCAGGGTCGAGGAATTTTTCGATGAGCGTGCCCAGGACGTCGGCTTTGGCCAGGCGGGGGATTTGGTTGCGGAACTCGAAGTTGTCGATGATCTCCTGAACGTTGGGCGAGAAGCCGTCGAGGTATGCACGAAAATCGGCCTCCAGTTGCTGGCGGCTGGCACGAGCTCTCAGATCCCGCAGTGTGAACTTTGAAGTGTTGTAAAAAGCCTGACCGGCGGCCTGGCGAAGGGCAGCGTCCTGGTTTGTGATGCCGGCCTTGTCGAGTCTGGATTTCATTTCCAATACCGCCTGCTTCGTAGGCTCCAAAACGGCGTCAAGGCGACGGATGACGGTCATGGGGAGAATAACATCCCGATACTTGCCTCGCACATACAGGTCACGAAGCACATCGTCTGCGATCCCCCAGATGAAGTTAGTGATCCAAGTCAGTTGATTGTTGTCCATACCTGATTCTCACTGCAAATAAGCTATGCAGTTCACGACAGATCAATGGAAGCGTGTCTTCCAGCACCATATTGCGCGGTCCTTTCCGCCCGGACCCGCAGGAACCAAGCAGATTACCAATCTTTACCGCCAATACAATATACCAGAAGAACCGCCCGACTGGCCTATGTCAATACTATCTCGCAGAAACACAAAGTTCGTCGAGAGTGTATTCACGGCTGTGCCCACTCGGAAGCACATGACCGTCGGCAATATACTACTGCCACGCTTTCGAATTCACCCTGATTGCGTCAATGCCCGGTTGTTTGCGACAAACTATTCGCTGCGGCTTTTCTCAGCCGTGCAACCTGACATGAGCTATCTGGGGCGGGGCGTCCCGGCCTCCTCCCTTGCGGCTGCAAGGAACCGGCTGGCAAGCGGGTGGCCCGGACAAAGCCGCAACCCTTCCTCGAACTGCTCGATTGCCTCCGCGTATCGCCCCTGTTTTGCGAGACAGAGTCCAAGATTGATCCTCAGTTCCGCCGTGCCATGATCCAGGGTTATGGCTCTGAGCAGCAATACCTCGGCTTCAGCGGGCCGGCCGCCAGCCATCAGCAGATTTGCAAGATTTGCAAGGCAGGCAGGTTCATCCGGTGAGACGGCCACAGCCCGCTTTGCGAACCCCAGCGCTTCATATTTCCGGCCCATCCGGGCCAGAGCGCATGCAAGATAGTTCAGCGTCTCGGCATCGTCCGGCGCCAGATCAGCCGCCCTACGGAAAAGGCTTTCGCCGAAATCACCCGCGCCGGATTCGAACTTTTCCAGACCTGCAAGCCGCATCAGTTCCGCGCGGAAAAATTCCGGAGACCTCTCCTCTGGAAGATGCGCGGGAAAAGCCGACAAAAGGAATACGACCGCAAATACAGACAGACCGCAGGCGACCCGCCTGGCGAACCGTTCCCGGATCGCCCGCGCAATTTCCTCCGCCCCCACAGCAGCCATGACTGCAACCGCAGGCGCTATCATTATCCTGTACCGACCTGCTGCAGGAAAAAACGCGGCTCCTGTGGCGAAAGCCATCGCCATTGCAGCAAAGGGAAAACCAACCCTCCGAAACGCCACAACAGCGCCTGCCGCAGCCAGGGGCCACAATACGCCGAACGGAAAGCCGAACCCGCCAATCCGCCAGGCAAGCGCAGCCAGCGGCGGGGACGCGACGCGGTATTCGTACAGATCCACATTCCGCGGAATCTCCCTTCCGCACAGAAACATGTGCAGCCGGATCGCAATTCCCTTCAGGAACAGCATGGGGCTTGCGCGGAAATATTCCCATGCCTTGCGCCGGAAGAAAATGTCCCGTTCCGCCACTGAGACGGCTCCGTTCTCGCGCGCAAACCGCAATATCCGGTTCCATTCTGCTCCCGGCCTTGCACACGCTGTCTGACGCCAGTTTTCATTGTTTGCCAGGTAAAAATTGATCCCGCCGTTGTCGGGCAGAATGCCGGCTCTGCCGGCGCACTGCCCCTTTGCGAGCGCCAGGGCGCCGGCCACAAGAGCAAACCCGGCCGCGGAACATCCCAGACATGCCGCAACGCGCCCGCGCGGGATGCGCCGCATCGAACGCATCAGAATCAATGAACCGCACCAGACAACCATCATGGCCGGCAGGACGATCGGACGGTTCGCAACCTCCAGCCCGGCTGCAATTCCAGCCAGAAGAAAACTGGCTGGACTGGCGGTTGACGGCGCAACAAAGCAGAGGAAAACAGCGAGCAGAACAACCGCCCATCCTTCCGGCATAAGATCCGTCTCGTAGAAAATGAGCGGGCCGCAGAACGCGCATATGACACCGGCAATCCATCCTGCGCGATTCTCACCCCATGCCCGGCCCGCAGCAGGCATCAAGGCGCAGACCGCCGACCCGATCGCCGCCTGAATCAAGCGGGCGGCAAGCGGAGCAACGCCGAACAGTCGGTACACCAGTGAAAGCCAGATTGGATAGAAAACCGGCTGCCAGAAAAGCGGTTCAGGCGTCGGTTCACCGCACGCGAGGGCTGCAGCCATTTTGTGATACGAGAGAGCGTCAACGACCGGCCTGCCATATATTTCATCTCCCTGCAGACTGAGGACATGCCAGGCACGGATGCTGAAGGCCGCCGCGAAAAGCAACAGTTGAAGCAGGATCCTGCGTTCGAAAAATTGCTTTGCGGCTCCACCGGGCGACACCAGCCACCATCCAGTCAGCGCACCACAAAAATCGTGCCGCGTATGGAAGTGAAACGGACAATGATGTCCGTTCCGTCATATTTTATCTCGCGACTCGCGCTGAAATCAGACGGCATGTCCACTCCGGCAAAGGCGCCGGAGAGGGTACCGTTGTGACGGATCAGAACAAAACTTTCGTCATAAGTCGAAGGGAGAACAGCCCGGTTCGCCACAGACCTTATCCTGATTCTGGCGCCGGACTGAACAGTCAGCGAAACTGTTGACATGTTGAGGCGTGGAACATCCTTCTGCAATGAAGCCATGTCCAGATCAAATGTCACCCTCGCGCCGGACCCGATGGTCAGATTGCCTGAGCCCTGGATCGCGCGCGGCTTCCAGCATGAGTCAACTGAAAGTTCCTGGTTGATGGTCAGCGTCTGGCCGGCTGCAATCTCGACCGGCCCCAATCCCACAAGCCTGCCCCAGGCGTCGGACACGTTGAGCCTGAGAAGTCCGCCTCTTTTAACTTCCACATCATTATCCGGCATAAATCCGTTCCCGGACGTTATCTCCACATATCCCTGCAGCACGGTTATTCTACCCGTAACGGCGTTGTTCGCGCCCCTGATGTAGATCCACTTGTTGGCGTCCTCAACACCCCACAGACACATCCCATTTGCGCCCTGAAGCGATCCGTATAGATCAAGGTCGCTGCTCCATGTGCCGCCATACCGGAAATAAATGATGCCCTCAGCATTGCCGAAATCTAACTTCGGCCTGCATGACTGCGCGGCTCCCTCATAGCACAGAAACGGCGCGAGCGGCGCTTGGCCGCCGCCCGCGAGCCTTCCGAGCCTGAGGGTATATGTATCCGTCCCGCCGCCCTGGCAGGTTATCGCATTGCCGACCACCAATCCGAAACACGCCCTGTCAGCCGTGACAGTCTGCGCTGTGAGGAACTTCGCGAACATGCCTTCGGTCAGGTTGTTGATATTTGTCGTCTCGTCATACGCAGCCATCCTGAACCCCGTCGCCGCATCGTAATCGAGCAGATCAGGCCTCGAGAGACTGCCGTTAGGTCCATTCTGCGAGGCAAAAACAGCATGATTTGTGACATGGCCGGAGGGGTAAGAACTCACATACAGCCGTTCCCAGGGACTTGTCACGCGGCCGAGGTTCGCGTTGCTGTTTCCTGCGGCGACGAAAAGCACGCTGTGCTCCAATCCGGCAAGACTGTGAGCTGTCAGGACAGTGTCCGCGCCGTTCTCGTCAAGCGAGAGCACAGCCGCTCCCCTGTACGACAGGCCCGTGACCTCGCTGGAGCTGTTGTACTGCTGCGCGTACCCGTTATGGTCTATCAGCAGCGGAATGCCGTCGAAGCCGCCCGAGCGCTGAGTCACAAGCCTGCCGCCTGCCTCATCCCCTCCGACTGTCCAGCGGCTGATCCCGCACCGAAATGCAGGCGCGCTGCTGTCCAGCCGGACCTCGCCCGTGTCATACCCGTTGTGGTATGTGCCCACGATCCGGCATTCGACTTTGCTCGTCAAGGCCGTGAAAACCGGGCAATCAGAGCCGCTGCCGAGATAAAAGATGTTGTGGGTGGCGCCATAAGGCTGACCAGCCGACCTGATGACCATCTGAGTGAAAGTCCCGCTGCCGGCTATGGCAACCGTCCCTTTCTGAAGGCGCGTATCCACGTCCTGGCAATCCTTCGCAAGGCCCATCCAGGGCGTTCCCTCTCCGATATTCAGAGTGAATGCGCCGCTGTTGAAATTGACCCCAAGGCCGAACAGTATGTCCGCCGCTGAACCACCGCTGGCTATTGATGTTGCGCTCACATCCGTATGGCTTACGGAAGCCCACCGCGCGAATACGGCCTCCGGACCTGCCCCGCCGGGATGGGAGGTGAAACCGGACACCCTGGTCACCTGCGAGAGTCTGGCCGCGTTGCCCCTCAGGGAGCCCAGAACGTCAATTATAAATCTGTCGCGAGTCGGCGTGCCTCCCGTAACTTCCACGATCCCCCCGTTTCTCGCGATAACGCCGGCCCGGCCGCCATCCGCGGCCCCGCCCTCCGCCTGAGCGCCGAAAGTGCAGCATATCCTGGCCTGGCCGGATGCTGAGGCGAGTCCCTTTCCGAGAGAACCTGCCGCTTCCGCATAAATATCGGCGGACCGCCTGTTGCTGTTGAACGCTGAGAACCCGCCGGAAAAGTTGGACTGCGGACCTTTGACATACAGAGCGGCTCCGTATGTTCCGCCCATGAACACGAGATTGACCCGGCCGGTGCCGGTCAGCGTGAGACCCGATGCAAAAACAAATGGAGTGCTGGCGCCGTTCTGGCCGAAACTGACACCGCTGCCGGTATCAATGATCATGTTGGAAAAACTCGCGCCGGCATTGATTACCGAGCCCGTCACAATGCAACCGGCTCCGCTGAAGGCAAGCGCTGACGAGGAATCAGCCCCGACAAAACAATACCCCGGCACAGTCAGGTAGATGCTGTTGACGCAAGCGGTAAACCCCGGCGCGATTGTAACGGTACCTGTGGAACTGTCAAAACGCGCAGTGTCTGCTGCCGCGCCCGTGTCGTTCGGCCATGCCACATACCCTGAACCGTCGTACCAGCGGGCCGAGGAGCCATCCCAGATTCCGCTTCCACCGTCAACAGGAGCGGTTCCGTCCGCATCCCACTGACAGGTCGCAGCCTTCAAACCGACAGGCGCGAGAATGGCTGAGCAAATGAACAGCATCATGAAAAGGACGCGCCCGCAATGCGACACGATACAGAACACCCATGTTTTCATGGCAATCCCGCTCCTTTCCTGTCCAAAGCAGAGGCAACATCATTTCCTTCCGGCCGCGCCTGGTCCGAGCCGGCGCCATCAGCGATCCACCTGAACGGCACAGTCTTCATCGCGGGTCCGCGGCACCTCCCCTCCATCAGCGCGACAAGGAGTTCAACCAGACATGCCGCGAAGTCTCCGGCGTCGTATTCCATCCTCGTCACAGGAAAAGGGGAGAAATGCGCAAGGCCTCTGTTGGCATGAGTCACGATTGCCAGATCCTCAGGAACGCGGATGTCCAGTTCCATGACGGCCATTGCGGCCGTGTTGAACAGAAGCTCGTCACACACAATCAGCCCGTCCGGTTTCCGGTCCGCCGTGCTCCACAACCCGCAGAAAGCCCGATATCCGGCGCCTGGCAAGGTCGGATGCTCGCAGCGCCTGACCAGAGCCGGCCTGTGGCGCGCCCCCTCTTCGCTGAACACCCGTTCGATCTCCGAGTCTGTGATGCCCCATGCGAGCACGCCGATCATCCGCCTGCCTTCGGACACGAGCCGACGCAGCGCATGGCGCAGCATCTCGGAATAATCAACAAACACCCTGTTCCCGAAAGACGAGCCGTCTCCAGCCATCGGAAGCCCGATGTCTCTTCCGGCATCAATCCACTCGGCCGACCCCGGACTGGCGACGCTCGCCACACCGAGCACATGTCCCCTGCGAATCTCATCCGCCAGCTCCGCCGCTCCGGACGAAGGCTTCCCGTCCATGACACGCTGATCCACCAGAAACAGACGCGTATTGTATCCCCTGCCCCTGAGCAGATGCTCGACCCTCTTCGACGCGAGGAGAAAGAAGCCCGATCCCGCGGCCTCCGCCACAGACACACCCAGCGCGACAGCCACATATCTGCCGGCCGCCGGATCGGCCACATACGTGCCGGAGCCATGCCGCCTTTCGACAAGGCCATCCCGTTCCAGTCTCGCAAGCGCCTCCCGCAGGGTCAGAGTGCTCACGGCGAACCGGCGCGCCAGCGCGGCTTCCGAGGGCAGCCTGCAGCCGGGTTTCGAACGCCTGATCTCCCTCTCGAGCGTCGAGGCTATCTTCAGATGAACCGGCCTGCGGCGGCTTTTCCCCTGCCCGCTCTTCATCAGCCCATCCTCCAACTCATTTGCACAGGGCTCGATTAAGTCATTAAATGACTTGCGCGTCAATTTCTTTCTGATAGGATCAGGCTCACAAGTCCACGGTGAGACCATGACAAAAGGGAGGCCCAAGATGAAAAGCATGCATGTCCGCGCATTGACTCTGGCCCTGGTCGCTCTTGCCGCGCTGGTCAGCCTCCTGCGCGCACAAACCGAAAAGGGGCGGGTGCCGGTCGGCAGGTTCACCGCCGTCAGGCTCGCAAAACCTCCAGTCCTTGACGGCAAAATCGAGCCCGGTGAGTGGGATGACGCGTTCGGCTCATCCGGCATCATCGCCGCCTTCGACCACGTCCTCATAACATCGGCGACCCATATGCGCATGGGGTGGGACGAAGGCCATCTCTATTTCCTCTTCGTCTGCAAGAGGGGCCCGGGGGAATGGCGCCTCACAAAAACAGTCAGGTTCAACGACGACTACGATTTCGGGGATCCATCTGTCGAAATCTGGATCTCGCCTCCAAAGCCGGTGCCGGAAACCTATCAGAACATTATCAACACCTATCCGGCCGTAATGGACAACCACCAGATTCCCAGCCGCGGATACACCGGCGCCGGATGGAAAGGCAACTGGAAAACAGGCGTCTCGGAAGATCCCGATTCATACATCATTGAGGCTGCGATACCTGTTGCGGATTTCGGCATGGCCGGCATCAGGGACGGCGATGTCTGGAACATCCTTCTGTGCCGAACCTGCCAGGGCGCCAAACCGCGAAGCCAGGGCTCCTGGTCCATCACACAGGCATTCGCCGAAATACCCCAGCATCCGCCGGTGGTCTTCCGCGATGATGAAACAGCCGTGCAGATGGACGGAGTCGAAACACTGCTCTCGGGAAGCTATCGAATCTCTTTGAAGCTCGCAGCCCCCAGGAGCCGCGCGGCGGATCTTTCGCTTGAACTCCGCTGGCACAGGAGCAACGAGCCGGGCGATCCCTCGGACATCGTTGAGACGAAAAAAATCGCGCTCAAGCCTGGCGCGAGGGAGCTCGTCCAACTGGCCGGCGATGTTCCCAAATTTGACGATAAAAACGACCAGCGCAGGGGAGTGCTCACCCTGACGGTCAGCGATGCCTCGGGCGCGGCCATTTTCCGCCAGAGCTTCCCGTACGTTGTCTCGGGCTGGACATGGTCGAGGCCGGAAAAGCCGGCCAACTCGCCTGAAAGCAAACCGCTGGCAACGTGGGTTCAGTACGCTCCGGAAACCCACGCTCTCGTTGTCCGGGCCGATGTATTCGACATGCCGGAGAAAACGCGGGCCGCGGCCGCGGTTGCCAGGGTGCTGGATCCCGCGCAGGGCAACAGGGAATTGCTCTCCACCCGTCTGCCCCGGTTCCGGGAATGGTATTCGTCCGCGTTCATCAGGCTCGAGGGTATCGAGGCTCCGGTGTGGGATCACACCCGCGAGGACGCGATCGCAGCGGAGGACAAGGCCATCCGCGAGGCGAACAAGGAAATATCCGCCAGGGAAAAGGAGGCAAGAGAGGCCTACGAGCGCGCAAGAAGACAATGGGAGGAACGAAAGGCCAAGGATCCGGAGAAGGCAGGCCCTGAACCGACTCCGCCGCAGACGGTCGAGCCCAAACCATTGCCGGAACTGCCGAAAGGCCCTGACCCGCGTGTGATGGTCGTTGAAACAGCCGCACTCGATTCGGATGGGAACGTCCTGGCAACCGACAGGCAGGAAGTAAAGCTGCTTCGCCATAAGTTCTCGTGGCAGAACAACGACGCCGGCATAACGGACAAGGTCATACCGCCATGGACGCCCATACGCGCAAAAGGAAAGAGTTTCGAAGTGTGGAACAGAACATTGGACATTGATGGTCTGGCCTGCGCCGGATGGGTCGTAAACGGCGGGACCGCGCAAATCCGCTCAATGCGCCTTGTGGCAGTGGTTGACGGCCGCCCCATCCCCGTGTCTGCGACCGCTCCGAAAATCGAAAAGGCCGCCGAGGCATGGGTGGAGTTCTCAGGCGCGGGAGAGGCCGGCGACATCTCGTTCTCCGCCAGAAACCGCCTCGAATTCGACGGATATGTCGTCTCTGACCTCACCATAAGCCCGAAGAGCAAAGAGGGAGCGAAGATTGACGAGCTGTTCTGGGAACTCGTGCTGCCTGAAGACGAAGCGACCCACTTCTGCGCCACGGCCGGCGGCTGGGCAGCAGTACACGACGAGACACCGCCGCACTGGACAAGCCAGCAGACTTCATCCGGAATGCTGATCGGCGATTTTGTGCCGTACATCTGGCTCTCCAACAGCGAACGGGCATTCATGTGGTTCGCAGACAACGACAAGGGGTGGATCACGGAGGAGGAAAGGAAAATTCCAACTCAGGAAATCATCAGGGAAAAGGGACTCGTGACCCTCAAGGTCAGGTTCATCGAAACACCTTCCACGCTCACGCAGCCCACGACACTCAGGTACGGCTGGATGACTTTCCCCTCCCGCCCGCTCATGCCCGGTTTCCGGGCGATCATCTGCGGGCAGGGCAGAAACGATTACCCGAGCGCGCGCTTCACTCACTTCTGGGCCGACGCGGACTGGGCGGTTCTGTGGCCCTACTACTGCAGCCCCTTTCCCTGGAGCATGGAAAGATCCGCCAGAGTCCTCCGAAATCCCAATATGACCCCTGAACACAGACCGATGGTCGGCTCAATAGCCCACTCGATCGGCAGATACATGGATTACGAAGGACGGGATTTCTCCGCCTTCGCGGTTGATTGGGGCGAAATGCCGGGCATCATAGGCAACGCGGATGTGACTCAGAGCAAGGGACCGATAGATTTTCGCGTATGGCATTACAGACGCTGGGTCAGGGAGGCTGGATTCAAGGGGCTGTACATTGACGAGAACTATCTCAGCTTCGACCGCAATCCTCTCACGGGCGGCGCCTACGTGAAGCCTGACGGCCGGATCCAGCCTGGCTACACCTACACCGGCCTGCGCGAGTACTTCAAGCGGATGATGATCATGTTCCATCAGGAAGGCGTTGCGCGGCCCAATCTGTGGCAGCACATTTCAAGCGGCGCAGCCTATCACGCGTGGTATGGCGACATCCTCATGGAAGGGGAAAACGTTGAGCCGACCAACGACGAGTTCGACTATATCGAGGTTCTTCCGGCCGGCAGAATGCGGGCCATAGGCAGCCCTGTCTGCAACGGCGCGACGACCATCATGATGTGCCAGTCTCAGCGCCATGCGACCAAATGGGAGCCGAAACACACCCACCAGTTCGTCGGCTGGGTCATGGCCCACGACATTCTTCCTGAACAGGTGCGCTGGTACGGTCCAATCGCTCAGGCCGGCAGGCTCCATGAGGACAACGTCCGGTTTGTCGGTTACTGGAAGCCGGAAAATCCCGTGAAATGCATCACACCGGACTGCGTGGCTTCGATGCACCGTGCGGATGACCGCGCGCTGATCTGGGTCGTGAACAAGGCCCGTCAGAGCAGGCAGGCCGGACTGAGGATAGACTGGAAATCGCTCGGCCTGAACAGGGCCGCAACCTGCGCCGTCAACGCCGAAACAGGGGAGGATATACCGCTCACAGAATCCGGCCTGACCCTGCCGGTGGAGCAGCGCGATTTCTCCGCGGTTCTGCTTGTGGAAAGGCGCGCGCTCGATGAGGGGCAGTCTTTTGCGGCTTCTTTCGACAGGGGCTCTCTCGTGGCAGACCAGGCTCTGGGATGCGAGGTTCTTGTCGGCGCCTCTGCGTTCGCCGAAAGCGACCGGGGCAAGGCTCTCGCAGTGGCCGACTCAGCAGCGCAGTTGTGGTCGCACATCAATCTGCGCGACCGGGCCGGCAGGCTGGACTTCAGGGCAAAACTCGCCCCTGAAAAGCGAGGAACGATTCTTTCCACGGCCACTGAAGCCATGCGCGCACCGGGCGTCAATCCGCCGGCTCCTTCGCTTGTTGTCGAGCGGCGTGCCGGTGCAAAGGATGCGCCGGATACTGTGACGCTGCGTCTTGCCGGTTCCGACAAGCAGGGCGAGCCCGCTCCTGAAGTTTCTGCCGCCATGGAACTGTCTGCCGGATGGCACGAGTTCAGCCTGTCCTGGAAGGACGGAACCGCGGCGCTTGCGGTTGACGGCAAACCCGTCGGACGAATACCGGTTGCCTCGCTCAACATACCGCAGGGCACAGGGCCGGCCATACTTCAAATGGCGCGGTTTGTCTTCGGCGGCAGGGGAAGCGCAGTCGAGGCCGTTGACGACATCCGCGCGTGGCGCAAGGCTCCGTAGCACTGTGAGCAACCACTTGTATGTCGGCACGGATCGCTGGAAAGTGTCCACAGACTCGGACGTCCTCCAGCGCCTGCGGTGCTGACATGCAGGCAGCCGCCAAACCGCCCCGTATCAGCCACAGAAGGGGGCCTCATTCAAGGGGCATGGCCAACTGCTCGAGCCAGGCTTCGAGATTGTGGTTTTAAGTTGATACCTGGACGAGTTGTATGAACATAGGACCAGTTCCTGATCAGATGCAAAGGAGAACGGCATGACGCCAACAGGAAAGCCATCGAAAACGCCTGCGAAGCATTTCTTTCCGATCGGTTTCTGGAATTACTGCCCTGCAGATGTGTTTGGCCGGGAATCCGTGCGCGACTGGGCAGACGCCGGCATGACAGTGGCCATGTCTCCGGAATACGATCCGCTGCGCCACGACCGGGGGGCAATCGTCGCCATACTGGATGAAGCGCGGAAACTCAACATTCGCGTAATTGTCTGCGATGCACGGAGTTACTGGCATGGCCTGAAGAACGGCGAAAAATCGTACCGGGACGGATTCAAACAGGCAGTCCGGGATTTCGGCTCTCACCCGGCTGTGATGGGATTCCATGTCGGCGACGAGCCTGACGCCGCAAACTTCGATGACGCATGCCGCGCGATGCGGATCCAGAAGGAAATCGCGCCTTCCCTCACACCCTTCCTCAATCTGCTGCCGTGGTATGAAGGTGTCGAAACGCGCGTGGGATTCGCCGACTGGGCAGCATACCTGGACGCATACGCCGAAAAGGCCCGGCCCGCCTTCTTCTGTTACGACTGCTATTCCCAGATGAATCCGGAGCCGGAGAAAAGTTTCTGGGGATACGAAATGTACTTTGCCAACCTGCGCCTGTTCCTGGATGCCTCGCTCCGACACCGAATTCCGTTCTGGACCACCCTCCTGTCGGTCGGCCATTTCAAGTACCGGCCGCCGAAGGAGGACGATCTGCGCTGGCAACTGAACACTGCGGTGGCGCACGGAGCGTCCGGGATTCTCTGGTTTTTCCTCTATATGCGCGAACCCCATTGCAATTACAGAGTGGCGCCCATTGACGAACACTGGGAGCGCACCGAGACCTTCGAATGGCTCAGCCGCGTGAACCGCACCTTTCTCAAATGGCATGCGCCGGTCGCAGCCAATCTCTCGCTCGTTAAAGTCTCTCATGCCGGCAGAGCCTGGGGAGGATTTCCCCTTCTGGACGGCCGGGGCCGGGTGGCGGCCGCGAACGCGGACCAGCCGCTTGTCGTATCGGAGTTCGAAGACCGCCGGAAGCAGTGCTATGTTGCTGTGGTGAACAACAGCCAGACTCAGAGCACTCTTGCAACGTTGGCGGTGGCCGGCAAAAAACCTGCGCTGCAGCGTATCGGATGGCAGGGGGCGGAAAGCGAACCCGAGCAGCACAGGGGGAACGATTTCTGTCGCGTCCAGGCCTGGCTCGCGCCCGGCCAGATGGAATTGTACCGGATCCGGGAAGGTTCAGCCTGATCGCAGACGCACACGACAACAAAACACTCCGCCTCCCGGCTTCCGGAAACTCCGGTTGCGCAATGACTGTTCCGCACATCAGATGAGATATGGCTGAAAAACAGAACGGAGCGCCGAACGGACAGAGCGAGTCCCATTCGCTGGAACGCACTCTCGTGCGGATCACTGTGGCCGGCTCGCTTTACATGGTCTTTGCGTCCTGCGTGGGAGGCCCTCCCTTCACGGATTTCCTCCGCTCCATGGGCGCCGGCGCAATTCACCTCGGATTCCTCACAGGGGTCACGCAGGCGCTGGTCGCCCTGCAGTTTGCCGGCGCGCTCGTGGCGACGCGCGTGCGCCGCCGCAAACTCTGGTTCATGTCCCTCGTGATACTCGGCAGACTTCTCTATCTTCCAATCGCCTTTCTACCTGCCCTGTCAGGCGAGCGTTATCCGGCCTCGACGCTCATGTCGGTCCTGATGCTGACTATCGCCAGCGGAGCGATGATGACCTTCACGGGCCCGTTTTGGTTCTCCTGGATGGCGGAAATCATTCCGGGAAGGATACTGAACCGCTACTGGGGCCAGCGGCAACGATGGATGAACTATGTCTGGCTCATCACATATCCTCTCGTCGGGCTGGCGGTCAGAGCGACGGGAATTCCCATCCGCCAGCTTTTCCCGATACTGGCAGTGTTCGGAGTGACGGCCGGCGTGACCGATATTCTGCTCTTCACTTCGATACCGGAGCAGGACCATGAAACAGCCCCGCTCCACTGCGCAAAGAGGGAACTGCTGGCGCCGCTGAAGGATCCGTCCTACAGGGCATTCCTGATGTTCTTCTGCCTGTGGAGTGCCGCGGTGAACTTCTCCGCGTCCTTCCAGCAATATTACGTCCTCAACGAACTGCGCGTTCCCCTCTGGAAAACCTCCCTGATCTGGTGGGCAGCAGGTCTGGGTCCGGCGATATCGTCTGGCGCATGGGGCAGGCTGGCCGACCGGTTCGGATGCCGGCCCGTGCTTCAGTTGTGCCTTTCTCTCAAGCCGCTTGTGATTCTTGTGTTTCTGCTTCTGACTCCAGGCACTGCCGTCTGGATTCTGCCCATAGTTTTCATCTTCGACAGCGTATGGAACGCCGGCACTGCCGTCGCCCAGAACGGTTACATGATAAAGATGTCTCCTCCGCAGTACCGGCCGATGTTCGTCGCTGCTTTCGCCGGCGCCACCGGCATCGCCGCCGGCCTTGGATCCATGGCAGGGGGGATATTTCTGCGCGCACTGTCAGGAAAGCGGTGGGTAATCGCCGGGACGGCCTGGACGGAATATCATCTGCTTTTCTTTCTGAACATACTGATGCGGGCGGCCTGTCTGAGACTGCTGTGGAAGCTGAAGGAACCGCGCAGCGCGGAGCCGGGCGACGTTCTTCGGGGAGCCTCCCAGGAGTGGCCGCTGAAGCTTCTGCTCTATCCAGTCGAACTCTATCGGCGGCTCATCGGTTGAAAGAGAAAATGAAAAAGGGGAAACAAGCCATGAACCGGGTGAAATCATCCGCATCATCTCCGCATGATTTCCTTCACGATCTTTATGACCGGCTGCACCAGACCCCCATGCAGACCAGGCTGAGGGCTCTGGCTCCCTGGCCGGTGGGATGTGTGTTTCTCCCATGGCCCGGCCTGACCGAGGATGAGGCGCGGCGTCATTTCCGCCTCATGCGTTCGCTGGGGTTCACGTGTCTCAAACAGACGCTGCCCACGCCCGAATGGCCGCTCGAACGGACGCTCAGGCTTGCCCTCGAAGAGGGAATTGCTCCGTTCTGGTACGCTGAAGGAGGATGGGAACCGATCACTCCGCGCCTTCTCCGACGGCTCGGCCTCCCGCCGGACCTGCCGATGGACAAGGCCATTGAACATCCGGCTGTGCAGGCGTACCAGCGAAAAGTTCTCCATAGGCAGATCTCTGCATTCGTCTCGGCGAACCGTTCCGGTCGTCCCTGTCCGGCAATACTTCCCTCGGATCGGGGACACGAAATTCCATGTGAAATGATACCAGCATTCTTGAAATGGCTGAAGGCCCGCTACGGCACTGTCACGCGTCTCCTCGAGGCATGGAACGCCCATCACGTCGGTATCTGGCCTGCCGGTCAGCGCATGTGGCGAACATGGAACGACGTTCGGCGCGGCCTGCAAGCCGGCATTCCCGGCCCTCGCGAATACCGGCATTTGCTCGATCAGATGAGATTCCGGGCGGACATGTACGTCCGATACCTCGAAGAACTTGTGAAGCGTCAGCAGCGGCGGGCGTCTCATGTGCCTCTGCGCGCTGGTGGCGAAATGGGACTCTTCCTGCCGTTCGCATCGCGCGGCACCGACATGGAAGCTGTGGCAGACGCGATGGCCGCCGGAGGCTCCTTCTATCCCTCGATTCATCTCGCATGGCATTTCGAAGAGACAGCCTTCGAGTTTGTGCGACCCGTATTCATGCAGGCCCAGCTTGCCGCGGACTGGGCCAAGGGGATATGGACAGCCACCTGGGAATCCACCGGAGGACCTCAGTTCTTTTCCGGCGGCAAAGGATGGGCAAACCGGGGGATGCCCGGAGAAACGCCCGGTTTCACCGTGGACGCAGGAACAATGACCCAGCTCATGCTCTCCTGCATCGCGGCAGGATTCAAGGGATTCGGCTTCTGGGCATGGAACTATCGTACAGCCGGCTGGGAAGCCGGAGAGTACGCGCTTCTGGATCGCACGCTTGAACCAACGGACCGCGCCCGGCGCGTGGGCCTCATCGCCCGCGCGGCTCGTCGGTGGCGGCGGGAACTGTGGTCAGCGCACAAGGAACCGCTTGTCGGCATACTCGTAGACTGGGACAACGAAGCGATCTGGGCAGCCCTGGCGGTGGATGGCCGCGATCACTTCAGAGAATGTCCGGTCCGCGCGCGGATTGGCGCCAGCCGCGCATTCATGGACGCCAACATTCCATGGGAATATGTTACACGCTCAAATCTGGTCGGCGGCCTCGGGCCGCGTTACCGCATCATATATGCGCCGGCTCTTCTGGCCATACGACAGGATCTCCAGGCTCTCCTGCGCGATTACGTCGAAGGAGGTGGGCGCCTTGTCATGGATATGCCCGCTGCGCATCTGGACGACTTCGGCCGTGTACTGCCAACCGGACGCGGATCGTGGTTTGCTGAGCTTTTCGGCGGTATCCTTCGAGATTTCCAGTTTATCCGTGAATCCGACCGCGTGGTCGAATGTGCCGGCATGCGCCTGTCGGGATTCGTTACTGAATTCGAGCCGCTGGCAGCGCGTGTGGCGCAACGCCGCTCGGACGGTTGGCCAGCCGTCACGGAGTGCCGTTACGGACGCGGCGTTGGAGTCCTGATCCATTTCACAGCTTCGCTCAACTGCTGGCGGCCCGGCAACCGGCACCTTCAGGATTTCATTGTCTCTGCCTCGCTGGGGCCTTGCCGTCCGCCTTTCACCTGCCGGGGCGCGCTGGCTTACCGGCTCGCCGCTCCCTCGGCAGACCACATCTTCCTCATCAACGACGGCCCCGCCTGCACGGCCCGCCTTTCCTTCGCCGAACCTGTGGAAGGCCCATGGGAGGATGCTGTCACCGGAGAAAAGGTCCCCCCGTCTCGGCCCATACCGCTGGAGGCGCACAGCGGGCGGTGGCTGCGCCTTCCAAAGCGATCGTCTCAACGGAGGGTCATGATCCCCCACCGGCCAGGATGAATCCGGGCTTCCCACGCCACGTCGCTTACCGGAAGCGGCGTCGGGTCGCCCCAGGCAATGCGCCGCTGGACGCCTACGCCGCCGGAATCCGGAATCATGAGGCCGGCATCGCACGGTATTTTCGAAGGAACATCTGAAAATCCCAGCACTCTCCAGGGCACGAATGCCTCAACCACCCACCCTGCGCCGCCCTGCTTCTCACCCGACAGTTCAACATCAATGTCCTCTCCCCATCCGATCAGGACATCAGGGGGCCGGAACAGCCGCACATCCGCGACAGGAGTAGTCAGCACTGGCGATTCGAACACCATCTGCCGGTCTGAAGGCGCATCCGGATTGACGTAATCATAGAGCACAGCGACCCACTCGCCTCTGTGCCGCCCCAGAACGAGACGCCGGTCACCGCGAATCACGTCCGGCGAGCGATTGCCCGCATCCGTACGGTAGCAGAATTCGATGGCAAAATGGAACACGGAAGGGACATGGTAACCCCCTTAAGGGGATTCGTTGTTTAGGTAGGATGGGTATTAATGGCTTACTTGCACATTTGCCTGCCCCCAGGGGGGAAGGGGGCAGGCAACCGGCCC
>Ga0129299_1001275_pt1 | contig 16819 bp, 10 predicted proteins | sample ConPoolayeCmetaG_FD_94477 | JGI IMG/M metagenome (GOLD analysis project Ga0129299, IMG submission 94477) | Hot spring microbial mat communities from California, USA to study Microbial Dark Matter (Phase II) - Cone Pool mat layer C metaG ... | reverse complement strand
TTTTTTGTGGGGACGTGAGGGCAACGAGGCCGCTGCCCCTCCACACCTATGTCGCTTGTCGCCGCGTTTGGAACGAGGGCAAGGGTTGATGAATCGGAGGGGATAGTGTACAATAGTAGGGTTTTGTGGCCGTATGGCGCGGCGTAAATGAGTGCGACGCGCAGATGGCCGTAACTCGTATGAGAAGAAGGTATGGCGGGAGCGCGGCCGACATTACAGCGGATTATAATGCGCCTTCAAGAGTATTGGGGTGCGCGGGGGTGCGTGCTGGCACAGCCGTATGACCAGGAAGTGGGCGCGGGGACGTTTCACACGGCGACGTTTTTTGGCGTGCTGGGGAGCGAACCGTGGAAGGTGGCATATGTGCAGCCGTCGCGGCGGCCGGCGGATGGGCGGTATGGAGAGAATCCGAACCGTTTGTATCAGCATCATCAGTTTCAAGTGATTGTGAAGCCCTCACCGCCCGATGCACAAGACATATATTTGGAGAGCTTGCGCGCGCTGGGGATCGACACGCGGCATCACGACGTACGCTTTGAAGAAGACGACTGGGAATCGCCGACGCTGGGCGCGACGGGGCTGGGCTGGCAGGTGCTGTGCGACGGGACGGAGATCACGCAGTTCACGTATTTTCAACAGATGGCGGGGTATGAACTGGCGCCGGTGTCAATTGAATATACATATGGGTTGGAGCGCATTGCGGCGTTTATTCAGGGGGTGGATCATGTGTTGGATATTGAATGGGTGGAAGGGGTGAAATACCGCGATTTGCGGAAGCGGTTTGAATACGAGCTGTCGGCGTATAGTTTTACGGCGGCGCAGGTGGCGCGGCACTGGCAGTTGTTCAATTGCGCGGAAGAGGAATGCAAAGCGGCGCTGGGAGCGGGGCTGGTGCTGCCGGCGTATGAGTGGCTGATGAAATGTTCGCATTGGTTTAATGTGTTGGACGCGCGCGGGGCGATTAGCGTGACGGAGCGCACGGGGTACATCACGCGGATACGCGGCATGGCGCGGGAGTGTGCGACGATATACATGAAGGGCGCGGCTGCGCAGGGAGGCACGTCATGAGAAGCAAGCCGTTGTTGTTTGAGATTGGGACGGAGGAGCTGCCGGCGTTTTATCTTGCGCCGTATGCGGAGCAGCTGGCGCGGTTGTTTGTGGAAGAATGCGCCCAGGCGCGGCTGGCGGCGGGAGGCGTAAAGACGGCGTGGACGCCGCGGCGGCTGGTGCTGTATTGCGAGAAACTGGCGGAGCGGCAGGCGGTGACGGAAGAGGAACTGAAAGGGCCGCCGGTGAGTGTGGCGTTTCAGAACGGGGTGGCGACGCGGGCGGCGGAAGCGTTTGCGGCGAAAGCGGGGGTGCCGTTGGAGCAGGTTGAGCGGAAGGAGTATGGCGGGAAGGAATACTTGACGGCGCGGGTGGTGCGGGGTGGGGGGAAGGCGCAGGAGTTGTTGCCGGGGCTGCTGGCGAGGGTTGTGCGCAAGCTGCGCGCGCCGAAGAGCATGCGATGGGACGACAAGCCGACGGTGTTTGCGCGGCCGATACGCTGGCTGGTGGCGGTGTATGGGGCGCGGGTGGTGCCGGTAGATTTGGATGGGCTGCGGGCGGGGCGAGTGACACGCGGGCACCGGTTTTTGTCGCGGGGGGCGATCAGCATACCCAAGGCAGATTTTGAGCTGCTGCGGGAGCGTTTGTACGCAGCGCATGTGATCTTGGAGGCAGGAGCGCGTGAAGCGGAGATTGAGCGGCAACTGCTGGCACATGGGGCGCGGGCGGAGCGGATAGAGCGGGGGCTGGTGCGGCTGTGCGCGAACTTGGTGGAATGGCCGAGCGTGGTGCGCGGGTCATTTCCGGCGGAGATGCTGGAGCTGCCGGAGGCGGTGCTGGTGACGGCGTTAAAGAAGCATCAGCGCAGCTTCTGCACGTACCACGAGGATGGCACGCTGGCGGCAGGGTTTCTGGCGGTGGCGAACAATGATTTGCGGGATGAAGAGCTGATCCGCAGGGGGTATGAACGTGTGGTGGTGGCGCGTCTGGCTGATGCGCGTTTTTTCTGGAATGAAGATTGTGGGAAGAAGCTGGCGGAGCGGGTTGAGGCGCTGAAGAACGTGACGTTTCAGGAGAAGCTGGGCAGCTATTATGACAAGAGCGTGCGGGTGAGAAGTTTGGCGGGATACATTGCGGCGGCGGCGGGGCGAGAGGAGCTGGCGCCGGTGGTGGCGCGGGCGGCGATGCTGTCGCGGGCGGATTTGACGACGGCGATGGTGTTTGAGTTTCCTGAGTTGCAGGGGACGATGGGGCGGATATATGCGCGGGATGTGGATGGTGAACCGGAAGAGGTCTGCGCGGCGATAGAAGAGATGTATCAGCCGCGCGGGGCGGAGGATGTGCTGCCGGCGACGGCGGCGGGCGCGGTGCTGAGTGTGGCGGACAAAATTGATTCGATTGTGGGATGCTGCGCGGCGGGGCTGGGGCCGACTGGTTCAGCTGATCCCTATGCGTTGCGGCGGCAGGCGCTGGGCGTGCTGAAAATCATTGCGAGTCAGCAGTGGCATCTGGTGATGGACGATGTCGTGCGCACAGCGCTGACGCACTACAAAGTGGCGGATAGCGCGCAGATATGCATGCAGGTGCGGCAGTTGCTGCATGGGCGGCTGGAGACGGTGCTGAAAGACGAAGGCGTGCGCTATGATGTGAGTAACGCAGTCTTGGCGCCCGGTTGGAACGATGTGACGCGCGTGGTGCAGACGGCGCGGGCGCTGATGTCGCTGCTGGCGACGGAAGAGATGCGGCGGGCGTGCACGGTGGTGGAACGCTGCCACAACATCACGCGCGAAGCGGAAGCGACGCCGGAGGGCGTGCGGCCGGAGCGTTTCACGGAAGCGCGGGAGAAGGAATTGTGGCAGACATGGGAGGTGGTGCGCGAGCAGTTGGCGGGAGCGCGGGCGGCGGGTGATGTGGGCGCGGCGATTGCGGCGCTGGCGGGCGAGTTTCATGATTGCCTGCATGCGTTTTTTGACGAGGTGCGCGTGAATGACGACGATGCGGAGGTGCGGCGCAACCGGCTGGCGCTGGTGCGTGCGATCCGCGCGGGGGTGTGCGCGGAGCTGGCGGACTTGGCGGAAATTGTATTTGAAGGAGAAGAAGACGGGCGTGGGCGGCTGCGCGGTGTATAATCAGCGTTTCGGGCTGATGCCGAGTTGCGTTGAATGGTTGAGGAGAGTGGAAGCCTCGCTGTGGGGAGCGGCGCAGGAGCGACGGCCAGCCGCGGCGACAGCCAGCCGCGGCGACAGCCAGACACCGGATGTAGGTGACGCAGAAGCAGGTTGAATTGGGCGGCGCGCGGGATGGTTGTACTGCACGAGATGGTTTATGTGATCGGGCGGCGCGCGGGATGTCGCGCGGCACAAGTGGCGCCGGCGAGAGCGTGATGAAGCGGCGCCAACGAGTAGGCTAAGAAGAGATGCGTACAGCAGTGTTGAGCGTAGTGTGTCTGGCGGCTGGGCTGAGTCAGAATGCTTTGGCGAAGGGGAGCATTCCGAGCAACGGGACGGTGTTTGCCGCGGCGCTGTTGGCGCCGAATCTGGGTGCACCAACCGTGGTACCGCAGCCGCGCATGCTGCTGGATCCGCTGGTGGCGGCGCGGGTGGCGCACTGGCGTTGCCGGTATGAAGCTGGGCGCTTGACCGAGCTAAGCCGGCGCGATGCGGAAGGGAGCTTGCGGCCCATGAGGCCGCCGCAGTTTGAGCCGCCGGCGCATGGATATTTGTTCAGTTATGAAGACGGTGGCGTGCGGCCGGCGGGGATTCTCGCGCCCAACGGCGTGGGCTACACACTGCGCTACGACAGGGAAGGGCGTGTCCGAGAGATCGCCTGCCGTGCGCCACGCGTGAGGCGCGGGTTTGCGTGGACAGAGATGCGAATTGGCTATCGGAATGGGCGTGTGGCATCTGTGAGCTACTGGTGTGGCCGTAAGCCGTCGCACGACGCGCTGCTGGTGCACCGGAAGGAATTCAACCATGACGCGCGGGGCTTCATGGAGTCTGTCAGCTATTACGATGACGAAGGCAGGTTGCGCGCGGCGCTGACGGGGATTGCGCGCGTGACGTTCGAACGCGGGCCACAGGGCGAGTGGTTAAGTGTGAGCTACTGGGCGGATGCAGCGACGCGCACGAATGATTGGTTTGGCGTGGGGCAGTATCGTTTCACGTACTCGTCGGACGGCCGGGTGATCGAGAGCGCAACGTTGGATGCAAGCGGCGCCCCGGCGACAAATGCATTTGGCGCGTACCGCACGGAATGGCAGTATGATGGCAATGGCAACGTGATCGGCGCGCGGGCGTATGCGCAGGGAGGTGTGCTGGTGTATGATGGCCGCCCGCCGATGCCGGAGTTGTTCGAGCGGACGTTGCCGGAAGCAATTATGCAGCGCGCGCGGGATGAACTGGCGCCGCCGTACTGGCAGTTGGCGGATTATGTGGAGTTGCAACGTGCGAGCCGGCGCTGGCACAGCCGCTGCGCGGCGGCGCGGCCGGCGGAGATGGCGATGGTGGCGGAACAAGGGCGTGTGCTGCTGGAATACCTGCTGCAGGCGCAGGGTGGCACGCTGGCTTTGCACGCGGCGCTGCAGGCGTATGAACTGGGCATGCGCGATGCCCGGTTGCTGCAACGGGCCGTGTTGAGCACGGGCGTGGTACCACATCCGGAATCACGCGCGGCGCGCACGCTGCTGGGGATGGTGCTGCGCCCGATGCCATCCAACACGCTGTTTGTCTGCGGCACGGACATCATGTACTTGCTGAGCCTGTATGCCACGAGCGTGCGCGGTGTGCGCGCCGACATCGTGCCGGTGAACCAAAACATGCTGGCAGACAGCACCACGATTGAAGCGCTGCGTGCGAAGTATGGGAGGCGCGTATGGCTGCCGGACGTGGCTGATATTCGAGCTGCGCTGCAGCAGGAGGTGGAACGCCAGGTGGCGCAGCGCGCGGCGGCGGGTGTATCGAAAGATGCGGGTGCGCTGCCTGCACGCATTCGCGGTCGGGAAAGCGTTGCGCGCATCAACATGCTGCTGCTCGACGTGCTGTGCCGGAGCAACGCCATGCTGCCTGTGGCGGTGGAAGAAGGGTATGACAGCACTGCGATGTATGACCAGCTAGTACCGCGCGGGCCGCTGTTTTGGTATGGCAGCAGCATGGCTGAATGTGCCACAGCGCACGGTCTGATCACGTGGTGGAGCGAGGTTGCGCGCGGGAGTAAGGGCTGGGCGAAGACGGAGGAATGGGAAGCTGTGCGGCGCGTGTTGGCGCGGGGCTGCGCCACGCAGGGTAGCTATTGGTGGCATAAGGGTGAAGAACACAGTGCCACACAGATGTTTGAACTAGCAATGAAACTGTGTGCCGAGGAACCAGAAGCGTACCTTCGCCATGCCAGACTGCTGATGAGCGGTGGGCGGTATGATGAAGCGGCGCAGGTGGCCGGCCAGTTGCGTGCGCAGCTTCCTGATGATCCCGTAGCACTGGGGCTGGCACAACGCTGTGCGCAAGCCAGCGCGGATGCGCGCGAATTGCGAGGCGTGCAGGAGCGGCTGCGCATGGGCGTGGCGGATGTGCTGTCGAACCAACTGCGGCAAGTGGAGCTGCAGGAGCGGTTGGGATACGACGCGGCGGCACGCACGAATGCGGCGCAGCTTGTGCAGCTCGCGCGCGGGCGGGTGGATATTCTGGAAGGCCTTACGGCGTATTACAGCCGGCAGAATGATTTGAACGCGCTGGAAGACTGTTTGGCGCTGCTGACGGACGCGGCGCCCGGGCAGTTTTCATATTGGGTGAGCCGTGCCGCCGTGGCCTTTGCGCGGCGCGCGCCGGACGATGGCGTGGCCTTCTTGCGCAGAGCCGCGGAGCTTGACAGGCTGCGGGTGCGGCGCCTGCTGAGCGCAGACAATCTCCTGATTGAACTGCGTGCCAGCGGGCAGACCAATCTAGTGCAGGAATTGTTGCAGATGATCGCGCCATAGACGGAGGATTTTGGATTTACGATTTACGATTTACGATTTACGATGTTCGATGTGATGCGTGAAACGTGCGTACGATGGCCGGCGCGGTTCATTCGACAAAAAATGTTGATTGCGCACGACACAAAATGTCGTGTGAAAAACGAGCGGGGGAATTGAAGTCAGTCTGCTGCGCCCTGCGCGGCGCCGGTCATGGGGACGAAGATCACGCCCATCAAATCTTCACGGTGGAGTGTGCGGCCGCGTTTGGTCATGCGGACGAGCGACTGGCTCCAGCGGCCGCCGACGGGGATGACCATGCGGCCGCCGTCGGCCAACTGCTCGACGAGCGGGCTGGGGATGTTTTCCGGGGCGCAGGTGACGATGATGGCATCAAAGGGTGCATGCTCGGGCCAGCCGGCATATCCATCGCCGGCGCGGACCTGCACGTTCGTGTAGCCCAAGCGTTGCAAGTCGGCTGCGGCACGCTGCGCGAGTTCCGGGACAATTTCAATTGAGAACACATTGCTGACCAGCAGGGAGAGGACGGCAGCTTGATAGCCGGAGCCGGTACCGATTTCGAGGACTTTGTCAGATGGGCGAAGTGAGAGCGCTTCGGTCATAGCCGCGACGATGTATGGTTGAGAAATGGTTTGGCCGAAACCGATGGGAAGTGGATAGTCTTGGTAGGCTTGGTTGCGATGAGAGAGAGGAACGAATTCATGGCGCGGCACACGGCGCATGGCGGCAAGAACGGTTGGCGAAGTGACGCCACGACGTTCGATTTGATGAGAGACCATGTGGGCGCGCTGAGCATCCCAATCAGGCGAGTGGGGCTGGTGATTGACGGGGTCGGCGCTGCAGGAGGCCAGCAAGGAGAGCGGCATGAAGGAGAGCAGGCGGGGCAACATGGATTTTACAGATCAGATGGAAACAGATGTGCGACGGTATTGGCGTAGTAGGAGACGACATCAGGGCGCGCGACGCGCACGAGGCGCGCATCCGGCGCTCCTTCGAGGCGGATGATGTCGCGGCGGCGGCGCGGGTTGCAGAGGTGCGGCAGGGCGTGCGTGGCGACATCAGCGGGCGAAGCGGCGTCCACGCCGTTGCCGGTGAGCAAACTACGGGCGCGAATGACGCCGCGGTCGCGCGCGATGTGTTTGAGCAGATGGTCCCATGAGAGAGTGTCAGTGGCGCGCAGGGCACGGCAGACGAGCGCGGTGCTAGTGACGCGCACGAGCGCGCCCATACGTGTGCGGAGCTCGCTTTCCAGTTCATCCATGCGGCGCACATCGGTGACATACATGGGCGGGCCGAAATCAATGTAGACGGCGCCGCGCGGCTGCCACAGCGCATGTTCGTAGAATGCGCCTTTATCGTGGGCACGATAGGCGCGGCGGCTGACTTGTTTTTGCTGGCGCAAGGTGCTGAAGCGGGTATCTTCTGTCACGCGGTCGTAGCTAATGCTGACTGGGACGATCGCGACGCGCTGGCCGGGCGCGTGGAGGGCACGCTTGGCGATGCCGAAGACGCCCAGGGTGAGAGGCAGGACGCGCCCGTCATAGGAACGGCCGGCTTCGGGATAGATCACGACGGCGTCGCCACGGCCAATGACCTCCTTCATGATGTAATCATAGAAGGTGGAAAGGTAGAGGAGATTCTCATGCGACCGCAGGTTGGCGGGGCTGACGCGCACGCGGTCGAGACACACGCCTTTCAGGAGCGGCAGGACGTGGCGGAACAACCCATGGAAGAGATTCTTACCGGCGATGGTTGCTGGCAAGTTGCGCACGCCATTGAGATAGAGCGCGAGCCCCAGCAAAATGTAGTCGAGATGACTTTTGTGCAAACTGCTGATAATGACGGGCGTGCCGGGCGCGATGGAACGGTAGTGTTCCATGCCATTGATGTGGAGCTCGGAAACGAAGGCGCGCATGACAATTGCGTTGATGATGTATTTGCCGATGTGCACCGCGAGGGGGCTATGGCGATGGGCAATCTCTCGTCTGAACGCGGCGGCCAGCCGCGCGTCGTCAGGAGCAAGATGTGTCAAGTGACGTGCCATAAAATGAGCTCATGGTGCTGTACGCCTCTATTGTAGCAAAAACGCGCACGTATGTCATGACACGGCGGGCACCTAAATCCGGCGACATAGGGAGGGCCGCCGGCCACGACGGCCTGATGGCTGCAGGGCGCAAGGGCAACGAGGCCGTTGCCCCTCCCATCATTGATATGGGAATCACTACGGAGGGTCGCCAGCCCGGCGGCCTTGTGCGCGCGGGGCACAAGGGCAGCGAGGCCGCTGCCCCTCCACGCCTATGTTGCTAATAGTTGTCGGATCCAGGGGGCAGGGGTTAACAGAGCTGGCGACGCGTGTGGGCGAGTAAGCGCGCGGGGTTTGCTCTCGCGGGCATACATGTGGGAAGCGGCAGGGGGCGCAGGTTGAGCGCGCGCTGGTGCGATTCGAGGTAAGAGCGGCCGTCGCGTAGATGTGGCGTAGCGATGCGGGGTGGGGTCTGAGAGTGAGCGCAGGTTCTTGCTGGGGAGTAGACAAGATGACTGCCAGCGATGCCGCCGAATGAACTTCTTGCTGCGGGGCAAGCCATTGCGGGGCAAAAGGGCGCGACTTGGCGGCCAGCGTGTGCTTGACGGAGCAGGGGCATTGTGGTATAATAGCTCCAAAATAGATATCAACATAAGGAGACAGTATGCGTGCTGTTGTGATCACACGTTTTGGAGCACCGGACGTTTTTAGCAGTGCGGAGATACCGGTACCTGACCCGGGTCCTGGGCAGGTGCTGATTCGTGTAGCAGCTTCGAGTGTAAACCCGCTTGACTACAAGCTGCGGGCGGGGCTGCTGCCGGAGTTGGCGCCGGCGTTTCCGGCGGTGTTGCATGGAGATGTGGCGGGCAGGGTGGCAGCGCTGGGCCCGGGAGTGAAAGGTTTTGCCGTTGGGGACCAGGTGTACGCATGCGCGGGAGGGATAACGGGACAGGGCGGCGCGCTGGCGGAATTCATGGTGGCCGATGCAGATTTGGTGGCGCACGCGCCGCGTTCACTTTCACTCGCGCAGGCAGCGGTGCTGCCACTTGTGGCGATAACGGCATGGGAGGCAGTTGTTGACCGGGCGAATGTGCTGCCTGGCCAGCGGGTGCTTGTGCATGGCGGTGCGGGAGGGGTGGGGCACGTAGCGATTCAGCTGGCGAAGCTGCGTGGAGCATTCGTGTACACGACGGTGTCGTCTGATGCGAAAGCCGCGGTGGCGCGCGAGTTGGGCGCCGATGGCACGATTAATTACCGCTGCACGCCTGTTGCTGATTATGCCGCAAAGTGGAGCGATGGCGACGGGTTTGATGTGGTGATTGACACGGTGGGGGGGGAAGCGCTGGCGGCCAGTTTTGCGGCGGTGAAGACATCTGGCACGGTAGTGACGATTGCGGCGCGGTCGCAGCAGGATTTGACTCTGCTGCACAATAAAGGCGTGACGCTGCATGTGGTGCTGATGCTGCTGCCCATGCTAACCGGGAAGAACCGCGCGCATCATGGCGAGATTTTGCGAAGCGTTGCTGGGCTGGCCGATGCAGGTCGGCTTCGCCCGCTGATACACTCGGAAACGTTTATGTTTACCGAGGCAGGCCGCGCACACAGCGTACTCGAGTCGGGCTCGGCCCTGGGGAAAGTTTCGCTTGTTTCTCCGTGGTTTTGCTGAAACTGATTGTGCGGAGTGCACATGATGACGGCAAATCAGCGACCAGCCAACCGCCTGGCGACTGCGCGCTCTGCCTACCTGCGCCAGCATGCGACGAATCCAGTTGACTGGTATGAATGGACGGATGAAGCGTTGCAGCGCGCGCGCCGGGAACACAAACCAATTTTTCTATCGATTGGCTACGCGGCCTGCCACTGGTGTCATGTGATGGCGCATGAAAGTTTCGAGAATGATGCGATTGCCAGGCTGCTGAATGAACATTTCATTAGCATCAAGGTAGATCGGGAAGAACGTCCGGATCTCGACCACATTTACATGGCAGCGACGGTGGCGATGACGGGCACGGGCGGCTGGCCGATGTCAGTATTTTTGTTGCCGGACGGCAGGCCATTTTTTGCGGGGACATATTTTCCGCCCGAGCCGCGGCATGGCCTGCCTAGTTTTCGACAGGTTCTGGAGGGCATTCTGAAGGTGTGGGAGAGCCAGCCAGCGACGCTGAGCCAGATAGGCGAGCGTGTGCGGGACGAGCTGCAAAAGCAACAACAGGTTTCTGGAGCTGCCACGCGCGTATCGGCAGAGCAGTTGGACGCGGCTGCTGACAGCCTCTGCCGCCAGCACGATGGCGTGAACGGGGGATGGGGATCGGCGCCGAAATTTCCGCAGCCCATGGCGATCAGTTTTCTTTTGCGGCGTCATTGTGCTGGTCATGCGCAAGCGCTGGCGTGTGCCACGCACGCGCTGCGTGCGATGGCGCGTGGCGGGATGTATGATGTGGTGGGGGGCGGATTTGCGCGGTATTCTACGGACGATGAGTGGCGTGTGCCGCATTTTGAGAAGATGCTGTATGACAATGCGCTGTTAGCGCGCGCGTACCTGCAAGCGTGGTTGTGTACGCGGGAGGCATTTTTTTGCCGGGTTGCTGAAGAGACGCTGGCGTTTGTGCTGCGAGAATTAGCGCATGGGGACGGCGCGTTTTTTGCATCGCTTGATGCCGACTCCGATGGCCACGAAGGTGCATTTTATGTGTGGAGGATGAAGGACCTTGCGGCGATACTAGGCGAGGACTGGCCGTTGTTCCAGCGCGCGTATGGCGTGACAGAGGAAGGCAATTGGGAAGGGCAGACGGTCTTGCAACGAGCCAGTGACGATGCGAGTGTGGCGGCGGCGTGCGGGATCAGCGCGGGTGAGGTTGAGGCGCGGCTGGTGTCGTGCCACGAACGCCTGCTGGCCGCACGCAACAAGCGGAGCCGCCCAAGCGTGGACGAGCTGATTATCACGTCATGGAATGGGTTGATGCTGGCGGCGCTGGCGGAAGCGGGACGGTATCTGGATGCGCGCTACACGGCGGCCGCGCAACGCACTGCGCGGTTTTTATTAACGCATGCACGGCCGCAGAACAGCCTGCGGCACTCGTGGAGCCACGGCGCGGCGGGGCAGCATGTGTTTCTCGAAGATTTTGGCGCGTTGATTAGCGGGCTGCTCGAACTGTACCAAGCGGATGGCGATCTAACGTGGTACCGTGCGGCATGCGAGCTGGGTGAGGAGCTGCAGGCACGCTTTGCGGATCCTGCGGGCGGATGGTTTGACACGCCGGCTGATGGGCCGGCGCTGCTAGTACGGCCGAAGGAGCTGCAGGACAACGCGACGCCATGCGGGAATGCGTTGGCAGCAGAGGCGCTGATTCTGCTTGCGCGTTTCACCGGCAACCGAACGTATCGTGAGTACGCGGAAAGGGCGTTAGGCAGCGTGGCGCAGCTTGCGTGCAGATATCCGTTAGGGTTTGCGGGCTGGCTGAGTGCGTGGGATGCGTTGTGCGCGCCGGAAGAGCATGTTGCCATCATTGGCCCGGCAGACAGCCCTGCGACGCGCAAACTCATGGCGTATGCGCATCGGGAATGGCGCCCTCACCGGCTTATTGCATGTGCCGAACCACCTGTGCAACCCGGCGTGCCGGTGTGGCTGGCCGGCCGGACTATGCATGAGGGGATGCCGGCACTCTATCATTGCACACACACGGGCTGCAGCGCACCCATCACGGCAGCGGATATTAATCTGGGGTGAGTCGCAGCGCAGTGTGCGCGCGGCTTTACTTGCGTGATTTTTTTAGGTCGGAGCACTGGTAGGGATAGGACGTATTTGGGAGGGCGATGTCGAAAGGCATGGCGGAAAAGTAGTAATTTTGTGCTAATTCATGTCAGTTTTGTGAAGGTTTTGAGGAGTGGAAAGTGTTATAATTGCGCGCCAAACAGAATTGCGGACTAACATAAATGGACAGCGCAGGCATGCAAAGCGAATTGCGGTATCGACAGATTCATTTGGATTTTCACACGTCGGAACACATTACGGACGTGGGGGCGCGGTTTGATGCGGAGCAGTTTGCGGCGACGCTGAAGCGCGGGAATGTGAACTCGGTGACAGTGTTTGCGCGGTGCCATCATGGCTGGGCGTACTATCCGAGCAGGGTGTGCAAGCCGCACCCACATTTGAAGCGGAACCTGACGGGAGAGATGGTGGCGGCGTGCCGAAAGCACGACATCAATGTGCCGGTGTACATAACGGTGCAGTGGGACGAGCGGATGGCGCGGGAGAACCCAGGCTGGCGGGTGATGCATGCGGAGCAGGAGGCGGGGTCGTCACTGTATCAATTGAAGGCGCAGTGGCACACGCTGTGTTTGAGCAATCAGCCGTATATTGAATATTTGAAGGCGCAGACGAAGGAAGTGATAGAGTTGTTTGCGCCGGACGGGTTGTTTTTTGACATACTGTTGCTGTGGCGGTGTGTGTGCCCGAATTGCGTGGCGCGGATGCAGGCAGCAGGGCGCAATCCGGACAGCGAGAAGGACCAGTTGGCGAATCATCGCGAGTTGGTCTTGAAGTTTTATGAGGAGATGGGCGAATGTGTGAAGAGTGTTGCGCCGGAGATGCGGATATTTTTCAACAGCGGGCATGTGTACAAGGGGGAGCGGGAACGCTGGAAGTATTTCAGCCATTTGGAATTAGAGTCGCTGCCGACTGGCGGATGGGGTTATGATCATTTTCCGGTATCGGCGCGGTATGCGAACACGCTGGGGATGGAATACGTGGGGATGACGGGGAAGTTTCACACGTCGTGGGGAGAGTTTGGGGGCTACAAGCGGCCTGTGGCGCTGGAATATGAATGTGCGTTGATGGTGGCGTTGGGGGCGCGATGCAGCATTGGCGACCAGATGCATCCGTGTGGGGAGCTGGAGGAGGCGACGTATGAGACGATTGCGCCGGCGTATGCGCGGGTAGCGGCGTTGGAACCGTATGTGAAAGGGGCGCGGCCGGTATCGGAGGTGGCGATACTCTCGTCGGAAGCGGTGCACCGGGGGCGGGGCGCGCATGAGGAGCAGGATTGCGGGGCAGCGCGGATGCTGTTGGAGATGCAGGTGATGTTTGATGTGATAGATGCGGAGGAAGAATTTGGGAAATACAAGGTGGTGATTTTGCCGGACGACATTACGCTGGAGGGTGCGCTGGCAGAGAAGGTGAATGCGTATGTGTCGGGGGGAGGGAAGCTGGTGATGAGCGGGGCGAGCGGGATGCGGCCGGACATGGGCGGGTTTGCGGTGCCGCTGCGTGCGGAGGTGAAGGGGATGAGCGAATGGCAGCCTGATTATGTAGAGGCGGCGGTGGGGCTGGATGAGGATTTGGTGGAGGCACCGTTTGTGATGAATCATCGGGCACACAAAGTGAAGGCGAGGGGGGCGGAGGTGTTGGCATGGGTGCATGCGCCGTATTTCAACCGGAGTTGGGAGCATTTTTGTTCGCATCAACACGCGCCGTACCGGCGAGAGCGGTGTAGTGAATATGACGCACTAATTCAGGATGGCGGGATTGTCTACTTTAGTCACCCCATATTTATGGCGTACTACGACAAGGGCCAGCCGTTGTATAAGTATCTGGTGAGAGGAGTGTTACGGCGGCTTTTGCCACAGTGGAATGTAGAAGTGAATCTACCAAGCAGCGGGCGGATAAGTTTGATGCGGCAGGCGGCGGAGCGGCGGACGTTGTTGCATGTGTTGTATGCGCAGCCGCAGCTGCGGGGGGAGCGCGGGTTTGGGTGGATGGCGCCACAGAAGATGGAGATCATCGAGGACACGGTGCCGTTGTATGGGGTGCCGTGTGCCGTGAAGATGGAGGAGAAGCCGAAGCGGGTGTATGCGGCGGCGAGCGGGAAAGAAAGGGCATGGGTATATACGGATGGATATGTGCGCTTTGAGTTGGAGCGCGTGAAGATACATGAACTAACCGTGATAGAGGAGGCGTAGAGATGAAGTACGTGGCCATTTTTCATGCGAATTTGAACTATGCGTATTTAACGCCGGACAAGTATGAGTTTGTGATCCGGTCGAGCTATGAATTGTTGCTGGACGTGATGGCGGAGAAGTTTGGGGGGGTGAAGTTTGTGTTTGAGGCGTCGGGGTATACCGTGGAGCAGATCGCGCAGCGGACGCCGGATGTGCTGGAGAAGCTGAAGCGCGCGATCGCCGAGGGGCGGTGCGAGTTTATGGGTTCGCCGTATGCGCATCCGATGCTGCCGAATTTTCCGGAAGAGGACGGGCTGTGGACGCTGAGGTTTTCGAATGAGGTGTACAAGAAATATTTAGGGTTGCAGCCGAAGAGTTTTTGGAATCCGGAATGCGGGTGGCGGAGCTATGTACCGCGGCAGGTGATGGCGGCGGGATACAAGAACATGATTGGGGATTTTGAGGCGTACAGCCGGTCGCGCAAGGCGGACGGGAGGCCGCAGCGTCCGGAGATTTTTGCGGTGGAATATACGGACACGCCGGCGTTTTACAATTTTGGGTTCAAGTATGAGTTGCCGGGGACGGAGCCGGCGATTCATTTTCCGTTTGACAAGATTGCCGGGGTGCCGAAAAAGCGGCTGCGGATGATGTTGCGGACGGACCGTGTGGCGCAGTTTGGGGTGCGGTTTTTCATGGGGATGCCGGGGTATTCGTTTGAAGAGTACATGAAGTTGATAGAGTATTATTCGCAGCAGGCGGAGGGGGAACCGGAAGGTGCGCTGATCATTTTTGCTGACGATGCGGAGTATGTGGGGACGAACGGATGGTTCCGGTTGAAATATCAGAACAAGCCGGACAATGTGTTTGAGGCGACACCGGAGTCGCGGGAGAAGTTGATCGCGTTGATTTCGGCGTGCGCGGCGCGGGGGGAGTTTGTGACGTTTGATGAAGCGTGCGGGTTGCCGGCGCGGCCGGAGGAAATTACGTTTGACGATGATTCGGCGTGGCATGGGGCGCGCGCGTCGACATGGGCACAGACGCCGATGGCGCGGCTGTTGCGGCCATGGCAGGACGTGGTGCGGAAGAAATTGACTGATCCGCGCACGCGGCTGGACGAGGGGACGCGGAAGCTGGCGTGGTATTATTTGACGAACTCGTATAATTCGGACGGGCAGTGGCCGCCGACGTTGCCGGATGCGCCGCACATTATTCATCCGTTCAATTACCAGTATTGCTTTGAGAACTTGCTGCGGGCGGAGCTGCTGGTGGGCGGAGTGGACCGGAGGAAAATGCAGACCGATCCGGTGAAGACGTTACGGGAGATTTTGAGTATCCAGTTGGGGCTGATCGAGAAGAAGGCGGCGAAGATGAAGAAGAAGGAAACCGTGCAACGGGTGCAGGCGTTGGTGCGGCAGGCGCGGGATGTGGCGGGGGTGAAGGCGTCGGGAGTGAACGTGTTGTATCCGGACGAGTATAAAGTGCGGGCGGATGCGCTGGTGGAGGCGCGGCGGCTGGTGGGCGGGATCGAGATTGAGAAAGCGGGGTGAGGTGAGAGGAGAGGGGGAGGGATTGACGAATGACGAATGACGAAGTACGAAGTACGAATGACGAAGTAGGATTGACGAATGACGAATGACGAGTGACGAATGGCGAAGTACGAAGTACGAATGACGAATGACGAAGTACGAAGTACGAATGACGAAGTACGAAGTACGAATGACGAATGACGAACGTGGGAGCGCTGTAGCGGTGATTAGTCCCGGCGTGCGCATGGGATGGGGGATGGATGGGCGAATGAGTGGCTGGTGAGTGGTAATGGGGAGCGATGCGAAGCTGGACGAACGGCACAGAGAATTTTGTTAGTAGTAAAAACGAAAAAGGAGTATGGCAATGAAGAAGAGCATTGAGGTATATGTGGCGCCGGGAGGGAATGATAGCGGGCCGGGGACGAAGCGGCATCCGCTGGCGACGCTGGAGCACGCGCAAGACGTGCTGCGGGCGAAGGGAGCGAAGCGAGGAGAAGCGACGATATGGTTGTACGGCGGGCGGTATGTTGTACGCCGGCCGTTATTATTGAATGCGCAGGACAGCAACATCACGTTTGCGGCCGTGCCGGGAGAAGAGGCGATTATTGATGGGGGGGACGAAGTGACAGGGTGGCGGGAAGTGGAGCGGAACGGGCGGAAGGAATTTGTGACGCGGGTGAACCGGTATGGGAGGCAGCTGTTTGTGAATGGGGAGCGTCGGGTGCGGGCACGGTTGCCGAAAGTGGGGCGGGCGCCGGGGCAGCGCGAGTTTTTCCGCATCGTGGATGTGCCGGGCGGGAAGGTGAGCGGGATTCAATTGTTTGAACATTACAACACATTTGAAGTGGCGCGGGGGCAGTTTGACAATTGGACGAATGTGAGTGACATAGAGGTGGTGGTGTTGCATTTTTGGATTGAGGAGCGGATGCCGGTAAAGGGGTATGATGCAAAAACACGGCGGGTGACGACGCGGCTGAAAAGTATTTTTCCGTTGACGGAGGACTGGGCGGGGAAGTGGGCGCGGTATTACGTGGATAATGTGTTTGAGGCGCTGACGGAGCCGGGGGAGTGGTATTTGGAGCGGAAGAGCGGGACGCTGCATTATCTGCCGATGCCTGGTGAGACGCCGGAAAACATCCGGGCATACATGCCGCGTCTGGAATGTTTGGTGAGGCTATATGGCGGGGTGGAGAATGTGACGTTTCGGGGGATCACGTTTGAGCATGCGGAATGGGAGCACCGTGGGGGGCGGCGAGCGAACGTGGACGATCCGGTCTCGGTGAAGCAGCGGTTTGGAGGGTATGGGCAGGGGGCGTGGGG
>Ga0129299_1001274_pt1 | contig 16829 bp, 8 predicted proteins | sample ConPoolayeCmetaG_FD_94477 | JGI IMG/M metagenome (GOLD analysis project Ga0129299, IMG submission 94477) | Hot spring microbial mat communities from California, USA to study Microbial Dark Matter (Phase II) - Cone Pool mat layer C metaG ... | reverse complement strand
CGGCCGTCATGCACAAGCATCTCAAGGAGCCGCTGGTTCCGCCGGACCACCTCAACACGAGCCTGAGCTCCGGCTGCGGCGCGATGATCGAAATGCTGATGGCCAAGAACCGCGACGACCGCTACCCCAGCGCCCGCGAGCTGTTGGAGGATCTGGAGCGGCTGGCGCGCGGGCAGGCTCCCAAGTACGCCCGGCACTCGGTCGGCGAAGACGTGTTCGCCGCGCTGTCCCGCGGCCAAGTCGTGACCGGCGGGAACGGACAGGGACCGCGGGCGCCGGCCGCGGCCGGCGCCGCGCCGCCGGTGTTCTCGACGGCCCTGACGATCGTGCTGGGGATCGTCGCGGGGGTGAGCATCCTGCTCAACATCGTCCAGGCGGCGACGAGATAGCTTAGCGGCGCGCCGGCGACCCGGCCGGCGGCGCGGAGAGCGGCCTCGCGGTGGACGGCGCCGTGCCGCGAGCGGCAGCGCCGTGCGTCGGGCGGCGGCACGGTGAGCGGCGTCGCGCGCCGGGCGGCCGCGCGTCGGGGCCGCGCTCAGTCGCCGCCGGTCACCGGCGTCAGCACCAGGCCGGTGCGCGCCGGGAGGTACACCTGCACGCTGTGCGGCCGGCCGTGCTGCGGGATGTCCTGTCCGGGGTAGATCTGGCCGGCGGCGACGCGTCCCAGGCCGTCGAACTCGGGCCGGTCGGTGTCCAGCACCAGCCGCTGGTCGCCGGGCACGTCGAGGCCGATGCGGTAGTCGGCGTAGGACCGGTGCGGGTGGAAGTTGGCCAGCAGCGTGAGCGGGCCGCGGCGCGCGCAGAGCAGCTTGTCGTCCTCGTGAATGTGCAGCGGCACGGGGGGCGGGGCCGAGAGCACCGCGAAGCGTTCGTCCAGCTCCTGGAGCGCCCGATCGAAGGCCGCCAGGTCGCGGTAGCGTAGGCGGGGGTGGTCCACCAGGCTCCACTGGCGCCGGGCGTACTTGTAGGAGAAGTGGTTGCCTTCGCGCGGGAAGTCGATCCACTCGGGGTGGCCGAACTCGTTGCCCATGAAGTTCAGGTAGCCCTCGCCGCCGAGCAGGAATGTCACCAGGCGGATGAGCTTGTGCAGCGCGATGCCGCGGTCGATGACCAGGCTGACGGCGCCTTTGCTCATGTGGTCGTACATGGCGGCGTCCATGAGCCGGAACGCCAGCGTCTTGTCGCCGACCAGGGCCTGGTCGTGGCTCTCGGCGTACGCGATGTGCCGCTCGCCGGCGCGGCGGTTGGTCAGCACGTGGTACAGCCCGCCCATCGACCAGTCCTCGTCGCGCACGTCCTGCGTCAGCTTGATCCAGTAGTCGGGGATGCCCATCGCCAGGCGGAAGTCGAACCCCAGGCCCCCCTCATCGACCGGCCGGGCGATGCCGATCATGCCCGACACGTCCTCCGCGATCGTGTGGGCGTCCGGCCGCAAGGTGTGCGTGAGTTCGTTGGCCAGTTGCAGATAGGCCAGCGCGTCGACGTCCACGTGCGGCGGGAAGTAGTCGTCGTACGAGCGGAAGTCGTGCCCCAGCCCGTGGTGCAGGTACAGCATGCTGGTCACGCCGTCGAACCGGAAGCCGTCGAACCGGAACTCCTCGAGCCAGTAGCGGACGTTGCTGAGCAGGAACCGCAGCACCTCCAGCCGGCCGTAATCGAACAGGAGCGAGTCCCAGGCCGGATGCTGCCCGCGCCCGCCGGGGTGGAAGTACTGGTGGTCGGTGCCGTCGAAGTGGTTGAGCCCCTCGTAGATGTTCTTGACGGCGTGGCTGTGCACCAGGTCCAGCAGCACGCGCAGCCCCAGGCCGTGGGCCGTGTCGATCAGCTCCTTCAGTTCCTCCGGGGTGCCGAAGCGCGACGAGGGGGCAAAGAAGTTGCTGACCTGGTAGCCGAAGGAGCCGTAGTAGGGGTGCTCCTGGATGGCCATGAGCTGCACCGTGTTGTAGCCCGCCGCCGCGATGCGCGGCAGCACGTGCCGCGTGAACTCCGCGTACGTGCCGATGCGGTACTCCTCGGTGGCCATGCCGACGTGGGCCTCGTAGATCCGCGGGCTGCGCGGCGCAGGCGGCGACGGGTGCCGCCAGCGGTACGGCTCCGGCGGGTACCAGTATTGGCCCGTGAAGTTGTGCGTGTGCGGGTCGCCCACCACCCGGCGGATGTAGGCCGGGATGCGGTCGCGCGGCCCCAGCACGCTGTGCACGTGGACTTTCACCAGGCTCCCGTGCGTGAGACGCGTGCCGAACTCATCATCCGGCAGGAACACGCTCCAGACGCCGTCCGGCTCCCGGAACAGGGGCTGGGCGTAGCGGTCCCACCCGTTGAAATCCCCCACCAGCGACATCGCGATCGCCCCCGGCGCCCACTCGCGGTACCACACCCCCGGCCGCCCGTCCCGCGCTCCCCGGTTGAAGCCGAAGCACTCGTGCCCGCGGGCGAACTCCGTCAGCGGCGCGACCGCCTCGATCCGCCGGCGCACGGCCTGGTAGTGGGCGTAGCGCTCCCGCAGACGGTCGGCGTACGGCGCGAGCCAGGGGTCCAGACGAATCAGCGCCGTGCCGTCCGGCGGCGCGGCTGGCGGCGGCGACGGGGGTGATACGGACATCGGCGGCACCTCGGGGCGCCAGAATCCGGGCGGCGGGGGCGTGCGTCAACCCGGCGGCGGCCGCTCGCCGAACACGAGGGCGGTGCTCTCCACCTCGTAGATGCCGGTGTAGGTGTTGGTGAGGTCCTCTTCGCCGAGGAACTCGCGCACGCGCGGGTGCGACTCGCCCATGCGGCGAACGAAGTCGAGCGCCAAGCCGACGGCCTCGTCACGGTCGGCCGCGACCACCTGCACGTCGCGGACGAAGCGCGTCAGGCGCGTCTCCGGGGTGTGATCGTGCTCGTAGACCTCGAGCAGGCCGGGCCGGTAGTCGCACTCGATCAGCAGGCTGAACCAAGAGCAGCGCTCGGCGTAGACCCCGGTGACCTCGCGGTAGGCTTCGCACAGCTCGACTGTGCAGGCGTTCTCGGCGTAGGCCCGCGCCAGCAGGCGCTCGCAGCGCGGCCGCGGCTTGTGCCGCGCGTAGAAGTCCATCGCCATTTCGAAGGCGTAGGTCAGCTCGTCGTGATCGCGGAAGGAGCGCGCCAGGATGCGGTCGTAGATGACGCGGGCGGCGGTCACGTCGCCCTCTTCTTCGAGGATGAACGCCCGCAGCAGCCAGGGGCGGCTGCTGTGCGGTTCGATCCGCTGGAGCTGCTTGAGCTGGCGGCGGGCGGCCTTGAGGTCGCCGGCCCGCACGGCGGTCACGCCCCAGTTCAGCCGCAGCGCGGTGGAGTGGGGCTTCAGCTTCTCCGCCCGGGCGTAGCACTCGTAGGCCTGGGCGAACTCCTCGTCATCGCTGTGGAGGATGCCGAGGGCCACCCACTGGGCGGCGTCATCCGGCACGAGCGACAGATAGCGCTTCAGCGTCGCCTTCGCTTCGTCGTAGCGCTCGCACTCGGTCAGCGCCGCGGCCTTCCGCTGGAGCACCCAGTCGATGTCCGCGCCCAACGACAGCGCGCGGTCGTACAGCTCCAGCGCCCGCTCGTAGTCGCGCAGCTTCTCGTAGACCAGCGCGAGGTTGGCCAGCGAAACCTCGTCGTCCGGCCGCAACGACAGCGCCTCCTCCAGCGCGTCGCGGGCCTCGTCCAGCTCGTCGCGGTTGGACAGCACCACCCCCAGGGTGCTCAGCAGCCGCGGCGCCTGCGGGTACTCCTCCAGGAGGGCGTCCAGCGTCTCCAGCGCTTCGTCATCGCGGCCGAGATCGGACAGGGCCCACGCCCGCAGGCTGCCCCACTCGATCCGGTCGTCTGCCTCCAGAGCGGTTGCGTCGAGCTGTTCGAGGCAGCGCAGCGAGTCGGCCGCGCGGCCCGCCTCCAACAGCCGGTTCGCCCGGTCCAGCAATGCGTCGATTTCTTCGGGGTCCATACGCTTTCAGTGTCCGTGCACCGCGCGGGCGGGCCGATCCGGGAACGGCCCCCGCGCGAGGACGACGCGGGAATTATACCGGCCGGTCCGCGGCGCGGGGCTAGCGCGCCGGGCCCAGGCCCGTCACCGCCAGCACGACCAGCCCGCCCGCCGAGTTCCCCGACCGCAGCGTCAGCGTGCGGATCGGCTGCCGCGCGTCGTGTCCGCCCCACACCAGCGCCCGCAGCCCCACTGGCTCCCCGGCCCGGCTCAGCCCCTGCCAGACCACGGGCGCCTCGGGCACGGCCGTCACGTCCGTGTACGCGAGCACGTCCCGCCCGTACCGGATCTCCCGCGTCGCCGTCCGACCGTCGGCGTACGCGGCCTCCAGCTCGGCCACGCGCCCGCCCGGGTCGCACGCGAAGTTGGTGGCGCACAGCAGCACGAGCGTGTCGGCCGCCGCGTCCACGCGCAGCGTCACCTCGCCCGGCAGCGCAAAATCGGCCGTCAGCTTGCCGTGCAGCGCCAGCGCCGCCGGCGGCACGTCAAACCGCACGCCGCACATCGTCACCGCCCCGGTCGGCACGGCCGACAGGTCGTGATCCGGCCCGAGCTCGAACCAGCCCCGCGCGTCGGCCGCCCGCAGCGGCACGTTGCCGGCGCCGGTCAGGTCCAGCGTCCACCCGTCGCGCAGCGCCGGCCGCAGCGGGCTGAGCCGCATCAGGTCGAGGAAGTACGTGCCGGCCGGGTAGCGATCCGGCTCGGGCAGCGGCCGGTCGGCGTTCCAGGCCGCCTCGGCCGCCAACACGTACGCCATGTACTGCTGGATCTCCTTCGCGAAGCGCCCCGGATCGAGCGAGTAGCCCGCCCAGGTCGTCTGGAGCAGGCCGAGCGACTTCTGGTCGTAGGCGGCCTTGGCGAAGTTGACGATGTTCTCGGCCCGGTTCCAGGTGGCGGCGATGGTCTGGAGGCCGGCCGCGTGGAAACGGCCGAGGCTGCGATATTCGGCCGGCGGGGCCGCCACGTAGTGCCAGTCGGTGATGAGCACGTCGTCGGGCAGGGCCTCACGCAGCCGCTGCGCTTGCTCGACGGAGTCGGCGTGGCAGGCGTCGGGGCTCTCCTTCGGTCCCAGGAGCATGTCGCCCCACATCATCATGCGGACGCCGCGCTCGGCGAGCCAGGCGTGCAGCTTCGCGACGTCCATGAGGAACAGCTGTTCGACCGTGTATTTGCGGCTTTCCTCGCGATAGGGATAGCGGCCGCGGTGCGTGAACTCGTCGTGCCCGACGTGGAAGAAGCGCGGGCGGTCGAACAGCTCGAGCGCCTCGGCGTAGATCCCGAAGAGGACCTCGTACGTGCGCGGGTTGGTGACGCAATAGGCCCACTTCGCCTCGGGGTCCTCGGCGATGTCCAGGTTGGCGTCGTTGGTGAACAGCCACTGGCAGTGGCCCAGCGAGTTGACCAGCGGCGTGACCTCCAGCCCGTGGGCCTGCGCGGCCCGCACGATCCGCCGGGCCTCGTCCTTGGGCATGCCGTATTCGGGGTGGTGGATCTCCGGCGTCGAGTCCCATTTCACGTACTCGCACTCGACCACGAGATGGTTCATCTTCAGCGCGGCGAGCACGTCGCGGATGAGCCGCTCGTGCAGATCGGCACCCTGCCCGCCCGTGAACAGGTGCACCCCGCGCAGCGGCAACGACGGCCAGTCGTAGATCTCCGCCGCGCGGATGACGACGGCCCCGTCCGGCCGGCGTGTCAGGAGCTGCCGCAGCGTCTGCGCCGCGAAGAGCAGCCCGGCCTCGCTGCGGGCCTCCACCTCGAGGCCGTCGGCCGTCACCGTCAGCCGGTAGCCCTCGGCGGGAAACTGCGGGTCGGTGGCGACGCGCACCGGGATCCAGCCCGGCCGATCGCGGTCGGTCCCGCCCGCGCCCGACACCGCGACCTGAAAGTCCTCCGCCAGACAGCGCGTCAGCACCGGGCCGGCCAGCCGGCCCGTGGGCGGCTGCTCGGCGACGGGCCGGGTCGCCGCCGCATCGGACGGGGGCGGCGTGAAATCGAAGAGCGGCCCCGGCAGCTCCCGCGGCACGACATAGGCGCCGGCGGGGAAGCGGGCTTCCTTCGGCCGCGGGATGATCCGCGGCGGGTCTTCCTGCGGATACGTCTGCGCATCGGGAACGCAGCGCACGGTGGTCTCCAGGCGGGTCGGCGGCGCGGTCGCGGGGGCGGCCGCGGGCGGCGGGAAGCGGTACTCGATCCGGTAGCGGAGCGTATCGCCGGTCTTGAAGCGCGTGCCCATGTCGCCGAACCAGAAGTACGGGTCGTCGGCGGTCGCCCAGCGGTTCTTGCGATAGTCGTAGACGATGAGGCTGTGCGGGCTGTCGACGCGGATCTCCAGCGGGCCGATGCGGCTGTGCAGCGTGAGCGTGGTGAAGTCGGATGCGAGCGTCGTGTCCTGCGACGCGCCGCCCTGCGCCGCCACCGGCACCGTGCCGCGGACCGTCCTCCCGTCGCGCAGCGTCGCCTCATAGGCGCGCCCGACGAGCAGCGCCGGGTTCAGGCCGCCGAGGCGCGTCTGGCTGAGCGCCGCGGCATCCGGCTGGAGCAGCCGGCCCTCGAACTCCTGCACCACGCGGTCGGCATGGACCGTGAAGGTTTCGGTCGCCTCGAAGGTTCCCTTCTCGCCGCGGTGGGTGATGCGCAGCCGCTGACCGTCGGGCAGTGTTTCGGTCGTCGCGGTCTTGACCGCGTCGTCCGTCGGGCCGACATAGTAGTGCGGCGCCCACGGCGGGGTCGTCACGATGATCTCGCTGTGGCGGATGACCTCGATGCCGTCGTACAGCAGGCGTACGCCAGGCCGCCGCGGCTCGAGCGTCAGCGTGACGGCACCGACGGCGACCGTGACACGGGGCGGCGGGGGCGGGGCGGCCGTCCCGAGCGGGGCCGCGGCGACCGCCGCGAAACAGAACATGCCCGCGGCGGCGGTCCGGGTGATCGGACGGGTGGGGGGGGGCATCGGCATGGCTCCTTGCGTCCTTTCGAACCTTTCGAACGTTGCTTGAGCGCGGGCGGGCACGCGCAGCGGTCCGCGCCCGATCTCAGTCGGCGTAACCGTGTGGGTGGGCCTGCATCCAGCGCCAGGCCGTGCGGATGATCTGTCGGATGTCCGTGTGCCGGGGCACCCAGCCCAGCCGGGCCTGAATGCGGCCCGGGTCGGCGTAGAGCAGCGGCGGGTCGCCGGGCCGCCGCGGTGCCGGCTCGATCGGAATCGGGTGCTGCGTGACCTCGCGCGCCGCTGCGATGATCTCCAGCACGCTGTAGCCGCGCCCCGTGCCGACGTTGAACGCCTCGAACTGCCCCGGCCGCACCGCCTCCACCGCCCGCAGGTGCGCGTCCGCCAGATCGTCGACGTGAATGTAGTCGCGAATGCAGGAGCCGTCCGGCGTCGGGTAGTCGGTGCCGTACACCGGGATCGCGGCCTGCCGGCCCAGCGCCACGCGGAGCACGAGCGGAATGAGGTGGATCTCCGGCTCGTGATCCTCGCCCAGCGAGCCATCCTCCGCGGCTCCGGCGGCGTTGAAATAGCGCAGCGCCATCGACCCGAGCCCCCACGCGGCGGCGCAGTGCTCCAGCATCCACTCGACTGCCAGCTTGGTGCAGCCGTACGGACTGATGGGCGTCTTCGTCAGGTGCTCAGTGATCGGCAGCTCTTCCGGCTGACCGTAGACGGCGCAGGAACTGCTGAACACGAACCGCCGCACGCCGTGCGCCGCCATGCTCTCCAGCAGATTCAGCGTGTTGGCGACATTGTTCCGCCAGTAATCGAGCGGCCGCTCGACCGACTCGCCCACGTTCAGAAAGGCGGCGAAGTGCATCACGGCGTCGAAGCGTCCTCCGGCGAGCTGCGTGTCCAGCAGCGGCCGATCGGCGAGGTCGCCGACGATGAACGTGGCCTTCGGATCGACCGCGCGGCGGTGTCCGGCGCTGAGGTTGTCCAGCACCACGACCTCGTGCCCGGCGGCCACGAGCCGTTTCACGCAATGACTGCCGACGTACCCCGCCCCGCCGACCACGAAGATTCTCATGCGCACTCCTGGAGCGGCCCGGGACCGACCGCCGCAGTTATCTTGGAGACGCGGCCCCCGGCGTCAATGGAGTCGGCCGAAAAACCACGCCGGCGCGCCCGGCTGGCCGGCGGCACAACCCCCGTCATCGCGTCAACGGAGTCGGCCGAAAAACGACGCCCGCGGAAAAACGAAGCCGGCAAAAAACGCGGCCGGCGGAAATACGACGCCGGCGCAAAAACGAGGCCGGCGGGAAGACGACGCCGGCACGGACCGCGCGCCGCACCGGCGGGGACCCCGCGCTGCGACCCGCAGGCCGTGGTCCCAGACCGCGGGACGTGTCGCCTTCGCGCCGCCGCGCACACCGCGTGTGGCGTAGCGCGCCGCGCGCCCGCAGCCCGACCCGGCCCGGCGCCGCCGCACCCCGGTCGCGTCTGCAGCGCGGGGGTCGCCGGCCGCGGCGGTTACTCGAGCTCCAGCCCAAGCAGATAGGCTTCGAGGTTCCTGCGGCCCTGCTCCTCCGCCGTGCGGGCGGCCGCGACCTCCTCGCGCAGCTTGCCGATCTGCGTCTCGAGCGCGTCGAACTTCGCGAGCTGCCGCTGGTAGGCGTCCGTGTTCTTGTCCAGCGTCTTGAGGTTCTCGCGGATCCGTCCCTGTTCCGCCACCGCCTCCCCCGACTCCTTCTCCAGCCGCTCGCGCTTCTTCGTCAGCTCGCCCAGCTCCGTCCGCAGCTTGATGACCTGCTGCAACGCCTCCCGCACCTTCGGCGTGATGACCTTCGTCCGCAGGTAGAACTCGATCTGGTCGAAGCCCGCGTCGCCCAACGTCACGTACTGGTCACCCACGCGCTCGAGCCGCACCTTGAACGGGCTCTCCCGACCGCCGGCCACACTGGTCTTGAACCGCAGCAGGCTCGCCGTCCGCTCGTACGGCTCCTTCGGCTCCACCAGGTTCCACTCCGGGCCGACCGGCTGTTCCAGGATGACCGTGCGGTCCTTCGCATCCTTGTTCTTCAGCGTGTACTCGCGCTCGTCCACATACCGCCGCCGGTGGATCAGCGTGCCCTTCGCCACCCGCAGGCTGACGATCTCCTCCGGCACCGGGTTCGCCTTGACCAGCACTTCGGTGGACAGGTCCACCGCATAGGCCACCAGCCGTTTCTCGTCCGGCCGCAGGTCCGGCAGCTTCGCATCGCCCGCGTAGAGGTTCCCGTCGAACAGCGTCACCGGCCCCTGCATCAGGTTCAGCCCGGTCGTATTCTTCAGCTCCAGGCCGTTGAGCGGGTGCTTGGGGTGCGTGGCGGCGTTGAAGATGCTCACCTTGGTCGCCTCGATCTCCTGATTCACGATCGGCAGCAGCGCGGAATGCTGCCGCGGCAGCGTCACCGGCGTGTCGATGTGGTACGCGAACAGCTCCCCGGCCGCCTCCGCCGTGGCGATCGATTCCACGCCAGTCTCGGCGAGAGCGATGACCGGAGCGTTCGGCAACCCCTCAGGTCGTGCACGGCCGAGCAGCGCCGCGGCATCGGGCGGCGCGCCGCCGACAACGCCCAGCAGGCTGCTGCGAACGTCCGCCTTACGCCCGGCGGCATCCGCCGCAACCGCCGGGTCGAACAGCGGCGCCCGGTCGCCGCCGAAGCCGCCTTCATACTGCGGCGGACGCAGCGAGGCGTAGATCTCGAGCTGCTCCAGCGGCCGCGGCACGTACAGCGGCGTGTAGAGGTCCATGCGGAAGGAGATCGGCCGGCCCGACACGAGCGACAGCCGCACATCCTTCCAGTCCTCCTCCGTCGCGTTTTCGACGGTGGCCCAGCCTTGCAGGAACGGCCTCTGGTCGTCGCTCAGGACGAGCCGGTAGCTCGCCTTCCAGATCGGCGCCTCCAGCAGGTACGCCACCCGCACGGTCCGCGTTCCCGCTCCCTCGAAGCGGAGAGCGACGGTCTTCTTGTCGACGTCGTGCGCCGCCGCGAGCGTCCGCAGCGCCTTGCGCAGCTCCTCGTTCATCTTTTCGCTCTGGAGCGCGATGCTTTGAATCTTGGACAGCTCCAGCCGCTGCATCCCCTTCTCCGTGTGCAGCGTCAGGTACTGCACCTCCGTCAGCGTCTGGCCGTCGGGGTTGACCACCGGCACGCTCTCCACCCCGATGATCACCCCCGTGATGCTCACCGGGCCGGTGAGCACCACCGGCTGGCCTCGCAACTGACCCAGAAGCTCCGCCAGCGACGGATTGCCTGTCAGGTTGATGGCGAAGCTCCGCAGCGCCTTGTCGATCGGGTCCTGCGACGGGTACGTCACGACCCCGACCTTGCCGCCGCCCAAGTCCTGAACCACCAGAGACTTGAGAATGTCGTTGATCTGGTCTGTCCGGAACCGCAGCTCGGCGACGGCCGTTCCCGTCATGCTCGCGGTCCGCTCGAAGTACCCCACGCCGCTGGAGAACAACGCGATCCGCGTTGTGTTGAGGTCGGTTTGATCGGCCGCCGCTGCGGCGGCGGGCAGGGCACAGGCCAGCACCAAGACAGGCGAGCGATACATGTCGAGTACCTCCAGGTCACTGATACCGAGCGGGGGCGGACCGGTGACACCAGCTGCTACGATATAAGACATTGCTCGGCGAGAATAGTTCCCGGTGCCCAACGGGTGCCGTGCGCGTTTCCAGGCGTCTGCTCGAAAAGTCGGGGCGACTCGCCGCTGGTTTGCTTGGCCCGGCCCGCGCCGCTTTCGGGCATTTTGGGGGCGGCGCAGTGGAACGGGGCGCGTTTTTGCCTATCATGGCGGGCTTCAGTCGCCGCGCGTGGGCGGCGACGCCCGGTGAGACACACCCCGGCGGCCCTCGGCCGGCGGGGCCGACGTGGCAATCCCGCATCGGCCCGGCGCGGGCGTCCAGCGGTCTGACGGTCGCGCAGCGGGCGATGCGGCAGCGGTCGTCTGGGGCACGCCCAGAGAAGGAACAGCGATGGCAGCGAAGAAGTACGTGTATTTCTTTGGGAACGGCAAGGCCGAGGGGGCGGGCGTCAGCCGGATGATTCTGGGCGGCAAGGGGCACGGGCTGGCGGAGATGACCAGCATCGGGCTGCCGGTGCCGGCCGGCTTCACGATCGCCGTGGATGCGTGCGCGTACTACTGGGGGCACGACAAGCAGTGGCCGGCGGGTTTGGAAAAGGAGATTCGCCAGCAGCTCGCGCGGCTGGAGAAGGTGTGCGGGAAGAAGCTGGGGGATCCGCGGAATCCGCTGCTGGTGTCGGTGCGGAGCGGGGCGGCGCGGTCGATGCCGGGGATGATGGAGACGATCTTGAACCTCGGGCTGAACGACCGGTCGGTGCGGGGGCTGGCGGAGGCGACGCAGAACCCGCGCTTCGCGTGGGATGCGTATCGCCGGTTTCTCCAGATGTACTCGACCACGGCGGTGGGGCTGAGCAAGGAGGTGCTCGAGGAGAAACTGCACCATCTCAAGCAGCGGATCGGCGTGAAGTACGATCACGAGATTCCGGCCGAGCAGCTCGAGGCGTTGTGCGGCGAGTTCCAGCAGTTCTTCCGCGCGCAGACGGGCCGGGAGTTCCCGCAGGACCCGTGGGAACAGCTCGTGGCGGCGATCAACGCCGTGTTCAACTCGTGGAATGCGGAGAAGGCCGTCACGTACCGCCGCGTGGAGAAGATCACGAATCTGACCGGCACGGCGGTGAACGTGCAGCAGATGGTCTTCGGGAACATGGGGGAGGACAGCGGGACGGGCGTGTGCTTCACGCGCGACCCGAGCACCGGCGAGAACGTGTTCTACGGCGACATGCTGGTCAACGCCCAGGGCGAGGACGTGGTCGCCGGCATCCGCACGCCGATCAAGCTCACGGAGCTGCGCGACCGCATGCCGGCGATCTACGACCAGCTCTGCGCGGTCCGCGCGATGCTGGAGATCCACTACGGCGAAATGCAGGACCTGGAGTTCACCTTCGAGCGTGGCAAGCTGTACATGCTCCAGTGCCGCACGGGCAAGCGCACGCCGGCGGCGGCGTTCCGCATCGCCGTCGAGCAGGCCACGCAGCCGCTGATGACGCCGGCCGAGGCCCGGCGGCTGGCGAAAGCCGGGTATCTTCCGGCCCGCTACGTCGCCGCCGCGAGCCGGCCGGTGATCACGAAGGATCAGGCCATCGCGCGCATCACCCGCGAGGACATCGAACGCCTGTTCTACCCCGTCATCAGCCCCAGCACGCCGAAAAGCGAGCTGGCGGCGCGCAAGATCGCGGAGGGGATCAACGCGGTGCCGGGCGCGGCCTGCGGACAGGTCGTTTTCTCGGCCAAGGAGGCCGAGGCGCGGGCCGAGGCCGGCGCAGCCGTCATCCTAGTGCGCAAGGAGACCAGCCCGGAGGACGTGGGCGGCATGCAGGCGGCCCGGGGCATCCTGACGCAGACGGGCGGCAAGACCAGCCACGCGGCGGTCGTCGCCCGCGGGTGGGGCAAATGCTGCATCGTCGGGTGCGAGGCGCTGCAAATCGATTACGAGGCCCGGCAGTTCCGCGTCAACGGCCGGGTCGTGCGCGAGGGCGAGTACGTCACGCTGGACGGCTCGACCGGCGAGGTTTACCTGGGGCAGTTCGAGCTTCAGCCGCCCACGCCGCCCAAGGAGTACTACACCCTGATGCAGTGGGCCGACGCCCGCCGCACGCTCAAGGTGCGGACCAACGCCGACACCCCCGAGGACGCGGCCAAGGCCATCGAGATGGGCGCCGAGGGCATCGGCCTCTGCCGCACCGAGCACATGTTCTTCGCGACGCGCGAGCGGCAGCTCGCGATCCAGGAAATGATCGTCGCCGAGACGCCCGCGGCCCGGCAGGCCGCGCTGGCCAAGCTGCTGCCCTTCCAGCGGCAGGACTTCATCGGCATCTTCGAGGCGATGGCCGGCCGGCCGGTGACGATCCGGCTGATCGACCCGCCGCTGCACGAGTTCGTGCCGCGGACGCGCGAGCAGGCCGACGAGCTGTCGCGGGCCACGGGCATCCCGACCGACATGATCCTGCGGCGGGCCGAGCAGCTCCACGAGGCCAACCCCATGCTCGGGCACCGCGGCTGCCGCCTGTGCGTGACCTATCCCGAGATCCTCGAGATGCAGGTCCGCGCGATCATCGAGGCCGCGCTCGAAGTCAAGCGGCGCGGCGGCAAGGTCGCGCCGGAGATCATGATCCCGCTGACGATCGAGAAGAAGGAGCTCGAGCGGCTCGTGGCCCAGACCCGCGCGGTGGCCGATGGGCTCATCGCCCAGGCCAGGACGAAGCTCGACTACCTGGTCGGCACGATGATCGAGACGCCGCGCGCGGCGCTGATGTCGGCCGAGATCGCCGAGGTGGCCGAGTTCTACAGCTTCGGCACGAACGACCTGACGCAGATGACGCTGGGCCTCTCCCGCGACGACGCCGGGCGCTTCCTGCCCGAGTACGTGCGGCTGGGCTTCTTCCCGCAGGACCCGTTCCAGTCCCTCGACCAGGCCGGCGTCGGCCGACTCGTGGCGTCCGCCATCACCGAGGGCCGGGCCACCCGTCCAAAGCTTAAGGTCGGCATTTGCGGCGAGCACGGCGGCGACCCCGACAGCGTCAAGTTCTGCCACCGGGTCGGCATGGACTACGTGAGCTGCTCGCCCTACCGCGTCCCGATCGCACGCCTGGCCGCCGCCCAGGCGGTCATCGAGGCCGCGGCGGCGCCGGCCCGTAAGGCCGTGCGGAAGGCGGCGAAGAAGCCCGCCCGGACCGCCAAGAAAGTGTCCCGCCAGAGCCGGGAGTAGCTCACCGGAGGCCGAAAAGCCGGCTGCGACCTCCTCCGGGCCGCGCGCGGTGCACCCGCCCGGCGCGGCCCGCGGCCACGCTGTGCGGCGCACCTGTCGCCTACAGCCCGCTGCGCCGGCGGGCGCACCTTCCTGCCACCGTCCGTCGGCGGTACAGGCTCCGGCTTGAATCAGGGTGGGATGTCCCTAGGATCATTCGCGTCGGCAGTCCACGAACGGAGCCCCCCGCGAGTTCCTCATGAGCACCGCCCCACGGATCCTGGCGCTGGCCGGCAGCACCCGCCGCGACTCCTTCAACCACCGGCTCCTGACAATCGCCGCCGCCGCCGCCCGCGCGGCCGGGGCCGAGGTCACGGTCATCCGGTTGAGCGACTACCCGTTGCCGTTGTTCGACGAGGACCTGGAGGCGGCCCAGGGCGCGCCGCCCGCGGCGCGTGAGCTGAAACGGCTGATGAGCGCCCAGGACGGCTTCCTGATCGCAGCGCCCGAGTACAACAGCTCGATCACCGCGGTGCTCAAGAACGCGATCGACTGGGTCTCGCGGCCGGCGCCGCCGGAGCCGCCGTTGGTGGCCTTTCGCGGGAAAGTGGCCGGGCTGCTGAGTGCCTCGCCGGGGACGTTGGGCGGCCTGCGCGGTCTGGTGCATGTCCGCGCGATCCTGGGCAACCTCGGCGTGCTGGTGTTGCCGGATCAGATCGCCGTGGCCCGCGCGCACGAGGCCTTCACGCCGGACGGCGCTCTGAAGGACCCGCAGCAGCAGGCCGCAGTCGAGGAGCTCGGGCGGAGGGTCGCGCAGGTCGCGGCCCGGCTGAAAGCCTGACACGTGCCGCCGGGTCGCGCGGCCCGGCTTGCGGCGCTGCGCCGGGCGGCCCCCGCGGCCCAACACCGCGCGCCTCGCCGGCCCCGCGAACGGTGTCGCTCTCAGCGTAGGACGCGCAGCGGCATGCGCGTCGGCCGGGCCAGCAGGTCGTACCCGTCGGCATCGACGCACGCGACCGTCAGGAAGTCGCCGACGCGGCCCGCGCCGGCGGGCAGCCGCGTCACCGCATCGACCTCCGGCGCCTGGCCCGCGTGCCGGGCGACCAGCCCGTGCTCCGTCTCCGCGTCGATCACGACCTCGAAGGAGGAGCCGATCCGCCGCCGCGCCGCCGCGAACGCGGGCCCCTGCTGCGTACGCATCAGCCGCTCGTACCGCTCGGCCCGGACGGCCGGGTCGAGGTGCCCGTTCATCCGGCCGGCGGGCGTCTCGGGTTCCAGCGAATACGGGAACGCACCGACCGCATCGAAGCCGAAGGACTGCACGAACTCCAGCAGCTCGGCGAACTCGCCCTCGGTCTCGGTCGGGAAGCCGACGATGAACGTCGTGCGGATCGCCACGCCGGGGATGCGACGCCGCAGTTTCTCGAGCAGCTCTTCCTGTTGCCGCCGCGTGACGCGCCGGCCCATCGCCTTGAGCATGCGGTCGTTGATGTGCTGAAGCGGGATGTCGATGTATTTTACGACTCGCTCGCACTCGGCGATCGCCTCGATCATCGCGTCGGTGAAGACCGACGGATAGACGTACATGAGCCGCAGCCAGCGGGCCGTGTCGCAGGCGGCGTCGAGCGTCCGCAGCAGCCCCGCCAGCCCGGGCTCGTACCCCAGGTCCGCCCCGTAGCTGGTCGTGTCCTGCCCGATCAGGATCAGTTCCCGCGCGCCATCGGCCAGCAGCTCCCGGCACTCGGCCACGAGTTGGTCCGGGGTCTTGCTGCGCATCGGGCCGCGGATCGAGGGAATCGTGCAGAAGGTGCACTTCTGGTTGCAGCCTTCACTGATCCGCACATACGCGTAATGCGTCGGCGTGAGCCGCAGGCGGCCCTGATCCGACCACGGCTGCGGATGGTAGTCGCCGAGGTACAGCTCCGGCGCCCCGCGCGGCCCGGCGGGCGCTCCGCCGGGCGCCACTGGCAGCGACGGCCCTGCGGTCGATGCCACTGGCAGCGACGGCCCTGCGGTCGATGCCACCGGCAGCGACAGCCGTGCGGGCGGTGCCACCGCCGCCCCATCCGTCGCCGGTGCGTCGCTCGCCGCCGGGCAAGCGTCACTCGGGCGGCGCCGGTCGCCCCAGACCGCGGCCGGCACGTCGTCGCGCTGGTGCACGCCGACCAGGGCGTCGATCTCCGGCACCGCGTCGAGCAGCTTGCGGCCGTCGCGCTGCACGAGGCACCCGGCGACGACGATGCACCGCAGGCGGCCCCGCCGCTTGCGCTCGGCCAGCTCGCGGAGGACGTCGAGCGCTTCCTGGCGCGACGCGTCAAGGAAGCCGCAGGTGTTGACGACGATCGTGTCCGCCAGCGATTCGTCGCCGCTCAGGATCGCGCCCGACTCGGCGATCTGCCCCAGCATTTTCTCGGAATCGACCAGGTTCTTGGCGCAGCCGAGCGACACGAAGCCGACGACGGGCGGCTCCGGGGCCGGCGGCCGGGCGCGGCGGGGCGGCGGCGGAGTGGCGCGGCGTCGACGGCCAGCGGTGTCGGGGCGGCGTTTCGACATGCTCCGATGATAGCCGGTCGGTGGCGGCGCGGCGCGCCCGCGGCACCGCGAGTGCGCCGGCAGCGCCGGGGCCGCCCAGATGCGGCCGTCTGCGGTATCCAAGACGATCCGCGGCCGGGAAGACCTGCCCCGGCGCCTCGGGCGCGACGCAGGCCCCGGGCGCGACGCAGGCCGCGCGTGGTGCGGGGCCGGCGGTCGGTAGGGGGCCCGCTCCGCGCGGCCCGTGCGGATTCCTGCTCGAGGAGGACTAAATGACTTGGGGCCTGAATGTCCAAATCAGCCACCCTGCCCAATAGATGGCGAAGCCTCCAACCACTGGGACGATGGTGCAGCCCAGCCACGCTCGCCAGCCGGGCACGGGCCGGGCCCGGATCATCTCCCCCAGGGCCGTCGCCCACCAACCGAAGATAATCAACTCGTAACACTTCACCCGAGTGCAAAATGTTTTCAGATTTTTGCGATTTAGCCCTTGCGCCGGGAGCGCGCACGGACGTATACACTCGCCATGCGCAGCACCGCGACGCACGCCGACGCTATCG
>Ga0129299_1001273_pt1 | contig 16831 bp, 13 predicted proteins | sample ConPoolayeCmetaG_FD_94477 | JGI IMG/M metagenome (GOLD analysis project Ga0129299, IMG submission 94477) | Hot spring microbial mat communities from California, USA to study Microbial Dark Matter (Phase II) - Cone Pool mat layer C metaG ... | reverse complement strand
TAGCCATGTTCAGCCTCCCCAACCGCGAGTGAGCGGTGCTTCTTCTTCCAGGCGGCGCACCTCACGCATTCGATATAACCAGCGGATCATGGCCGGCGCGGCGACAAAGAGCAGCACCAGCGCCTGAATCAGAGAAATGAGGTGCTTGGAGACACCGGACCTCAGTTCCATCAGGTCGGAACCGTTGCGCATGCCGCCAAACAGAAAAGCGGCGAAGGGAATGGCAAACGGGTCGTTGCGCGCCAGCAGGGCAATGGCGATGCCATCGAACCCGTAGCCGCTGGAGAAAAACACCGGCAGGTTGTGTTCCAGCCCCATGACCTCCACCGCGCCGGCTAACGCCGCCAACGCGCCGGACAGGGCCATGCCCAATACGATGGTGCGTGTGACATGGACGCCGGCGTAACGTGCGGCGGACGGGTTGGCGCCAATCGTCCGCAGCTCAAAGCCGATGGTCGTGCGGTAAAGCAGCCACCAGGTGAATATCGCTGCGGCGATGGCCAGGAACAGGCCCATGTTGAGCCGGTCGCGGTCGTCGGTAAACGGCCACACAGCCTGGGTCAGGGCCGGCAAGGCGAAATACAGGATGATCACAGCGAGCAGCCCCGTCCCGTACATGATCCATCGCCGCTGGGCGGGCCCCGTAATTCGGTGGCGGACGCCAGGCCAGCCGAGCACCCAGCGGGCGATGAGCAGTGCGACAATGCCCAGCGCGATGCTGGCCCACAGCGCGTTCAGCGGATCGTGCAGTCGCTGGGGAATCTCCCAGAGGCGCCACAGCTCAGCCGAGGCGGCGATGTCGGGCGTCTTGGGCACGGTCGAGTTTGGGTCCTTCATCGGGTTGTTGACCATGTATTCGGTCAGGCGGAAGGCGATGTAGTTTGCCATGATGGTGGTGATGACTTCGTGCGCGCCGGTTTTGGCCTTGAGGTAGCCTGGGATGCCGGCCCAAATCGCGCCGGCCAGCGCGGCCATGCCCAACGCCAGGGGCAAATGGACGATGGCCGGCAGGCCGGTCAACGCATAGCCAGCCCAGACGCCGGCCAGCGCGCCGATATAGAACTGTCCTTCCACGCCGATGTTGAACATGCCGGCCTTGAAGCCCAGAGCAACGGCCAGGCTGGTGAAGATGTACGGCGTCGTGGCGATGAGCGATTCGCTGAGGCCCCTTCTCTTGAACAGCGCGCCGTCCACCAGGCCGCTGTAGGCCTGGCCTACGGTTTCCAGGCTGCCGCTGGCGGCCCAGATAATCAATGCGCCCAGGGCAAAGGCGGTGAACAGGGCGAGCAGGGTCATGCCCAGCAAGCCCAAAAGGGGGCGGGTCTTGTGGCTAGCCATGGGCCACCTTCCTGTCTGCCGGAGCATCTTTGACGCCGGCCATCAGCAGTCCCAGCTTTTCGCGCGACACCTCGCGCCCTGCGCTGCGGCCGGGCAGGATGTCCAGAATCTGGCCTTTGTACATCACCGCGATGCGGTCCGACAAAGCGGTGATCTCGTCAAGCTCGGCGGAGAGGAGCAGCACGGCGGCGCCCTGGTCGCGCGCCTCGACGATACGACGATGGATGAATTGAATGGAGCCGACATCGAGGCCGCGGGTGGGCTGGCTGGCGATCAGCAGTTTCACCGAGCGAGACAGCTCGCGGGCCACGATGACCTTCTGTTGATTGCCACCTGACAGCGAGCTGGCGGCGGTCATGATACTGGGTGTGCGGACATCGAACTCGCGCACCAGGCGCACGGCGTGCTGATTGATGGCTTCGTCATCCAATGTAATGCCGTTGGCGAAAGGGGGCAGGTAGTACGTGCACAGGACCAGGTTGTCGCGCACGGGATAGCTGAGCACCAGGCCGTGCTTGTGACGGTCCTCCGGAATGTGAGCCGCGCCTGTTTCGATGATGGCGCGGGGGGCGGCGCGGGTGATGTCCAGGCCCAGGAACAGTGCCTGGCCGTCTACGGCGTGGCGCAGGCCGGTGAGCGCCTCGGCCAGCTCGGTCTGGCCGTTGCCCTGCACGCCGGCGATGCCGAGAATCTCGCCGGCGTGCACCTCGAACGAGACGCCATTGACGGCCAGGTGATGCCGGTCGTCTCGCACGCGGAGGTCGCGCACGGCCAGCACCACGTCGGCGGGGCGTGCGGGGGCTTTCTCGACCTCGAGCAGGCACTCACGGCCAACCATCATCTCGGCCAACATCTCCTGCGTGGCATCCGCGGGATGGACCAGGCCCACCATGCGTCCGCCGCGCATGACCCCAATCCGGTCGGCCACGGCGAGCACTTCGCGCAGTTTGTGGGTGATGAAGACGATGCTTTTGCCCTGTGCGACCAGGGAACGCATGATGATGAACAACTCGTCAGCTTCTTGAGGGGTCAGGACGGCGGTCGGCTCATCCAGGATGAGAATTTCGGCGCGGCGGTACAGGGCCTTGATGATTTCGACACGTTGCTGCGCGCCAACGGGCAAATCCTGGATTCTGGCCTCCGGGTCAATGTCCAGGCCGTACTGTTGCGAGAGCTCGTAGATGTCTTCAGCCGCCCGGCGGCGGTCGAGCCAGGCCAGCGGCCCCAATGAGCGGCTCGCTGCGGTGACGGTCTCCTGGCCGAGGATGATGTTCTCCGTTACGGTGAGGGGCGGCACCAACATGAAGTGTTGGTGCACCATGCCGATGCCATAGGCGATGGCATCATGCGGGCTGGCAATCTGGGCGGGCCGTCCGTCAATCAGGATCTGGCCTTCATCGGGCTGGTACAGGCCGTAGATGATGTTCATCAGGGTGCTCTTGCCCGCTCCGTTTTCGCCCAACAGGGCATGAATCTCGCCTTTTTCCAGCGTGAAGTCCACATGGTCGTTTGCCAGCACGCCGGGGAAGCGTTTGGTGATACCGATAGCTTGCAGCGCTGGCGGCATGGGTCTCTCCTTTACAAGAATTGCGGGCTGGCCTGGGCGGGCACACAGGCCCGCCCTTACCATGGTCTATGATCCGGCGGTGGGCGCCGGTGTTGCTTCTTTGGCTGGCTCGGCAGTCTTGGCCTCTTCTTTGGCTGGCGGGTAGCCGGTCTTGAGGGTGCCGGCCTTCAGGCCCGCCAGGGCCTCTTCGACTTTGGCCTTAACTTCTGCCGGAACTTTGTCTTCCCAGTCGTGGTACGGGGCCAGGCCGATGCCGTCGTTCTGGATGTTGGCCGTCAGAATGCCGGGTTTGTCTGTGCCTTCCACGACCGACTTGAGATAGCTGTATACGGCCACGTCTACGTTCTTCATGGCGCTGGTCAACAGGGCGTCTTTGACTTCGGGATAGGTCAGGTATTGGTCTACGTCTACCCCGATGGCCATCAGGCCCTTCTCCTTGGCGGCGAGCAGGCCGCCGTTGCCGGTGTTGCCGCCGACGCCGAAGACCACGTCACAGCCCTGGGCGATCATGGATTGGCCGACTTCTTTGCCTTTGGCCGGGTCGGTGAAGGATGGGATGTAGACATTCAGGGTCTTGATCTTGTCGTTCATCCACCTGGCGCCGGTCTGGTAGCCGGTGACGAAGCGCACCACGGGCGGGATTTCCACGCCGGAGACGGAGCAGACCGTGCCGGTCTTGCTCATGCCGGCGGCGACCACGCCGGCAAGGAAGCCGACCTCATCTTCCTGGAACATCAGGCTGGTGACATTATTGAGCTTGATGTAGGGGTCGGGATCGCCCTCTTTGGCCGGGAAGTAGGCGTAGTCAATGATGGCGAACTTGACCTCCGGGTATTGCACGGCTTTGAGGGCAGTGGCGTCGCCCATGAGGAAACCGACGGTGATGATGACGTCGTAGCCCTCGGTGGCGAACTGGTCAATGTTCTTTTCGTAGTCGGTTGGCTGCTTGGATTCGATGAATTTGGCCTGTACGCCGAATTCCTGAACGGCCTTTTGCACGCCGGCCCAGGCGGACTGGTTGAAGGACTTGTCGTTGACGCCGCCGACGTCGGTCACCAGGCCGACCTTCAGGGGTTTGGTTGGCCCGGCCGCCTGAGCGGGTGCGGCGGCCCAGGAAACCAGCAACAACGCCAGCACGGTCAACATGGTGATTGAGGTGAATAGTGTCTTACGCATTGTAGTCTCCTCCCTCTAAAGCGATTTATTGGGACATCAACAAACTGCATCGTTTACGTGAACTCTGGTTCATGGCATCTGGGGTACGACAATTCTACGGTAAGCGTGTCCTTTGATCACCTCCCTTCTGATTCCATTGGGCCTTTCAAGACTTTTCAACATAGTCCCTCTTGTTCTTGAGGAAAAATGAGGAGGGCTGTGTTCAGAATTTCCCTGCGGCGCACCCAGTTTTGACTTGTTTCGACGGCGCGTTTTGTCACCAGATCAACGTCACGCTGAAAGATCTCGCAGAGCTCTTGTTGCATTGTAATGTGATCAAGAAGACTCCAGTCCGCACTATCGTCAAAGGTTACCATAATGTCAATGTCGCTCTCTGGCTTGAAATCAGCGCGGAGCGCAGAGCCAAATAGTGCCAGTTCCCGAATTTTCCAACGCTGACAGAATTTGGTAATCGCGTCTACGGGAAACGTTTTCATTAAATCGTTCATCTTGCTCCTCGATTCAGCCGCCGGCCGTGGCCGGTGCAATGGTGAGCCAAATTCAGCCGACAAAGGCCACAGCCCGACCGTTGTGAGCGAGACTGAGAGTCGCCGATTGGGCGACCGGCATGGTGATTACATGCCTATTATACCCCATGTTGTCCTGCTTTTCAAGCGCGGCGAAGACAGGGATGCCTCGGAATTTTAGGCGATCTGTAGGGCAGCCGCCGTAGGTCGGGTATGGAAACCCGACCTACGGCTGAGGGGGCGACGGTGCAGCGAAGCATCTCATTTTTGACAACATCTCAAATTCATGTTATAAATGGCCTGCAAGTTCAGATATTCGCAGGCCAGGTGGGAGAGACCCTATCATTCGCGGATGCGTCTGAGACAGTGACAGGATAGGGCGCCGAAGGGGCAAGCCGCAGCGTAACAATCCCGACTCTGCGGCGAAACTCTCAGGCACTGTGGACCGCCGGGCTGGAACGATCCTGGAAAGCCGATGAAGTCGTCGGCGCCGAAGGGGCAAACCCCGCCATGGGCTGATGGGCTGCTGAGCAGGGGAGAATCTCTCAGGTTGTAGGACAGGGTGCAAGGGACGTAATGGTTCTTGCACCCTGTTTCTGTTTGAGAGCGTGTTACACGGTTGTTTACTTCAATCTATTGCAGACCGATCAATCTGAGTTGAACGAGGAGGTAAATGCTCATGGCAAAGACGAATTTGTACGACAGGCACGTTCAGTTAAATGGCCGCATCATCGAATTTGCCGGGTGGGAACTGCCAGTGCAGTACCCCACCGGCCCGATTGTCGAGCACAACACGGTGCGCGAGAAGGCGGGTTTGTTCGACATCGATCACATGGGCCAGTTGGAGGTGCGTGGTCCGGGCGCGCTGGATTACCTGCAATACGTGGTGACGTATGACATCTCGCGTATGGCGATGCACGAGGCCCATTATGCCCTGGCCTGTTACGAAGATGGCGGCATCGTTGACGACCTGTTCATCTACAGGCTGCCGGACCGCTATTTCATTGCCATCAATGCCTCCAACACGGCCAAAGATGCAGAGTGGTTCCAGATGCACACGCACGGGTTCGACGTGACCGTGAAGAACATCTCGGCTGAGACGTACATGCTGGCGCTGCAGGGCCCGCTGGCCGAACAGATTTTGCAGCCGCTGACCAACCTCGACCTCTCCAAGATGCCCTATCACACCGCGCAGGACGGCATGGTGGCCGGCGTGCCGACCCTGGTGGCGCGCAGTGGCTATACTGGCGAGGATGGTTTCGAGCTGTTCTTCCCGGCGGCTGAAGCGACCAAAGTCTGGGATGCCATCATGGAGGCCGGCAGTCCGAAAGGAATGTTGCCGATTGGCCTGGCGGCGCGCGATTCACTGCGCTTCGAGCCGTGTATGCCGCTCTATGGGCAGGAGATTGGGCCGGAGATCAGCCCGCTGGAGGCCGGGCTGGGTTGGGCGGTGAGCCTGGCCAAAGGGCCGTTCATCGGGCGCGAGGCATTGCTCAAGGAAAAGCTGGAAGGCTCGGAGATGAAGTTGGTGGGTTTCGAGATGATTGACAAGGCGGTGCCCCGCCATGAGCACGAGGTGGCCTATGAAGGCGAGGTCGTCGGCGAGGTGACGACCGGCATGTTCTCGCCGACGACCCAGCGGTACGTCGGCATGGCCTTTGTGCCGACCGAGCTGGCCAGGCTGGGCAACGAGATTGACATCATCATCCGCGACCGGGCGCGTCGCGCGGTTATCGTCAAGAGGCCGTTCTACGTCCCGGCCTATCGCCGCTGAAGTTAAGCCATTGAAAACTTTGAATGCTTGAAGGAGGAAAACACGATGACAACAGCAAGTGAACTACGGTACGATGAAAACTGTCGGTACACCAAAACCAGCGAGTGGATCCGTCCGATGGGGGGCAAGAAAGCGCGCATCGGCATCACCGATTATGCCCAGGACCAGTTGTCGGACATCGTCTATGTGGAGATGCCCGAAGTCGGCGACCACTTCGCCAAAGGCAAGCCCTTCGCAGTGGCCGAGTCGGTGAAGGCCACTTCGGATTGCTACATGCCGGTCGGTGGCGAGATCACAGCCATCAACGGCGACCTGGAAGGCAGCCCGAACCTGGTCAATGAGGACCCCTACGGCGCCGGCTGGTTTGTGGAGATTGAGATGGACGATCCGGCCGAGCTGGATGACCTGATGGATGCCAAAGCCTATGAAGCCTTCGTCGCCGAGGAGCTGGCGAAAGGAGGGCATTAGACCATGACGTACGTTCCGCACAGTGAGGCGGACCGGCAGGCGATGCTCCAGACAATAGGGGTCAAGTCTATTGACGAGCTGTTCGCCGTGGTGCCGGAACAGGTCCGCTATCCCGCGCTCAAGCTGCCCGCGCCGATGTCCGAGCAGGAGATCCTGCGCGAGCTGCAGCAGATGAGCGAGCGAAACAGAGACCTGCAACACAACCTGTGCTTTCTGGGCGCCGGGGCGTACAACCACTTCGTGCCCAGCGTGGTTGACCATGTGATCAGCCGCTCGGAGTTCTTCACGGCCTACACGCCGTATCAGCCTGAGGTGAGCCAGGGCACGTTGCAGACCATTTTTGAGTACCAGAGCATGATGTGCGCCCTGACCGGCATGGAAGTGGTGAACGCCTCGCACTACGACGGCGCGACGGCGGCCGCCGAAGCGGTCATCATGGCCGTCAACGTGGCGCGGGGCAAGCGGCGGAAGGCCATTGTCTCACCGTTCCTGCATCCGGAATATCGCCAGACGATCAGGACATACACGCAGGGCATGGAGATACAAATTGTCGGCGATGAGAGCACCCGGAATGACCTGGCAGCGTTGGCGGCCATGCTCGACAACCAGACGGCCTGTGTGATCATCCAGAACCCCGATTTCTTGGGGCGCATCGAATCGCCCGAAGCGTTGTCTGATTTCGCGGCCAAGGTGCACGCCGCCGGCGCGCTGCTGGTGGTGAGTGCGAACCCCATTTCGCTGGGGCTGCTGGTGCCGCCAGGGGAGTACGGCGCGGACATCGCCATCGGCGAGGGCCAGCCTTTGGGCAACGAACTGAACTATGGCGGCCCCTATCTGGGCTATTTCGGCTGCCGTGAGGAGTATGTCCGCAAAATGGCCGGCCGCCTGGCCGGACAGACGATTGATGTGCACGGCCAGCGGGGCTTTGTGTTGGCCTTGTCAACCCGCGAGCAGCATATCCGCCGCGAGAAGGCGACCTCGAACATCTGCACCAACCAGGCCCTGTGCGCGTTGGCGGCTGGCGTCTATCTGGCGGCGCTGGGCCGCTGTGGGCTGAGTCAGGTGGCGAAGCTGTGTTACCATAAAGCGCATTACGCTGCTGAACGCATTGACGGGCTGAAGGGCTTCAAGGTGGACCGGGCGAAGCCGTTCTTCAATGAGTTCATCGTATCCTGCCCGGCCAAGCCGGGGAAGTTGAACCGCAAGCTGCTAAAAGAGCACAACATCGTTGGCGGGTTCGAGCTGGGGCGAGCCTATCCCGAAATGGAGGACAAGATGCTGGTGTGTGTGACGGAACTGCACACACGGGACGACATTGACCGCCTGGCAAAGGCCCTGAAGGAGGTGGCATCGTGATTGAGCCTTTGATTTACGAGATAAGCCGACCTGGGCGGTGCGGGTGTTTTCTGCCGGAGCTGGATGTGCCGGAGGCGGACATCCCTGAGGCGTTCGTGCGCAAGGACCTGCCGCTGCCGGAGGTCAGTGAAGTTGACCTGATTCGACATTACATAAGATTGTCGCAGATGAACTGGGGGGTGGATAAGGGCTTCTATCCGCTGGGCTCGTGCACGATGAAGTACAACCCGAAGGTCAACGAACGGGCGGCGCGGCTGCCTGGTTTTGTGAGAACGCATCCGTATCAGGATGAGGAGAGCGTGCAGGGCAACCTCCAACTGATGTATGAGCTGCAACAGTTCCTGGCTGAGATCGGCGGCTTTGCGGCGGTGTCGCTGCAACCGGCGGCCGGCGCGCACGGTGAGCTGACCGGCGTGCTGATCATGCGGGCCTATCATCGGTCGCGCGGCGAGTCGCAGCGCGTCAAAGTCCTCATCCCCGATTCCGCGCACGGGACCAACCCGGCTACAACCACGATGAGTGGCTTCGAGATGGTCGAACTGCCGTCCGACGCGCGGGGCAACGTTGATCTGGCCGCGCTGGAGGCAGCGTGCGATGACACGGTGGTCGGCCTCATGCTGACCAATCCGAACACGCTGGGGCTGTTCGACGAAAACATCCTGAAGATCGCTGATCTGGTGCACGGCTGCGGCGGTCTGCTCTACGGCGACGGCGCCAACCTGAACGCCTTGCTGGGCATCTTCAAGCCGGCCGAGCTGGGTTTCGATGTGATGCACTACAACCTGCACAAGACCTTCTCCACGCCGCACGGCGGCGGCGGGCCGGGTTCCGGCCCGGTCGGGGTGGTCGAGAAGCTGGCGAAGTTCCTGCCCGGCCCGGTCGTGGTCAAAAAGGATGATAAGTTTAGACTGCACATGCCGGAGGCGTCCATCGGGCGGGTGAAGTCGTTCTATGGCAACTTCGGCGTCATGGTGCGGGCCTACACCTATATCAGGATGCTGGGGGCAGCAGGGCTGCGCGCTGTCAGCGAGGATGCCGTGCTGAACGCCAACTATCTGCAGGCGCAACTGAAGCATGTCTATCCGTTGGACTACGACCGCTACTGTATGCATGAGTTCGTGCTGCGGGGGCAGGTTAAAGGTGCGCCCGATATACGCGCGCTGGACATCGCCAAACGCTTGATTGATTTGGGCTTCCATCCGCCTACGAACTACTTCCCGCTCATCGTGCCCGAGGCGTTGATGATCGAGCCGACGGAGACGGAAAGCCGGGAGACGTTGGATGCTTTCGTGGCGGCCATGAAGCAGATTGCCGAGGAGGCTAAGACCAATCCGGAGCTGCTCCACAGCGCGCCACATGTCACGCCGGTCGGCCGGCTGGATGAGGTGCGGGCGGCGCGCGAACTGCGCCTGCGCTGGAAACCGGAGGAATAGTCGGCGGTTCCCGTAGGTCGGGTTTCCGTACCCGACCTACGGGTGGCGGCCTATTTCAGGCCGACGGCGTGCACGGCGTTGACGATGAGGTCGGCGGCGGCCTGCTCAGGCAGGGTGCCGGTGTTGAGGCACAGGTCGTACAGACGGGCGTCGTCAATGTCGGCGTCGTAGTGCCGTCTCAGGTAGGCGGCGCGGACCCTGTCACTCTCTTCGATCTCTTGGCGGGCCTGGTCGGCGCTGATGCCGCGGCGCTTTTCGAGCGCGGCAATTCGTTTTTCCGGCGGCGCGACGATGCGGACATGAAAACAATTGGGGCTGTTCTGAAAGATCATCTGGCCGGCTCTGCCGAGCAGAAGGACGTCACCGCTCTGAGCGATGTCGAAGATGATGGACTCCAGAATGGAGCGATAATAGTCCTCGCTCTTAGGGAAGCCGGTGGAAATAACGGCATGGCTGCTCTCCATGAGTTGGCCCGGCGTGATGGCGGCTGGCTGCTTCAGGGAAAGAAAATCCAGCGCCCTCTGCACCCAGCTTCGCTTGCCTTCTTCGGACTCGACGGCGATGTCTTCCGGGATGCCGGCCTGCATGGCCTCGTGGATGATCTCTTGGTCCAGCAGCCGCAATCCCAGTTGCCCGGCTACCCGGCAGGCGATGTTTTCGCCGCCGGCGCCGAGCTGGCGCGATATGGTGATGACAGTGCCCATGTCTACCTCCTTCGTCACTGCAAACAATGGCGGGCGGCTTTGGCTGCCCAATAAGGCTGTCTGAGATAAGTCTCGCAGCCTTATTGTAGTATAAATCAGGAGATGTGTCCATTCTGTTTCGATGGAAATTCGACAAGGTGGACGGCGTCATGCTGAGCCGCAGGCGAAGCATCTCGCGCCGCACGGGAAGTTGAGATTCCCTTCGCTGCTCCTTCGCTGCGCTCAGGGCTTCGGCTCAGGACTTTGGCTCATGGCTGCGGCTCAACATGACGAAGGATGCCCCCTCCGGTCATGGCGAGCGCAGCGAAGCCATCTCCGGGTTGGCGGCTGTAGCATAGGGCCTCGTGCCCGTTACGCCCACAAGGGGCTATGCTACATTGCTTCGTGGCCTTGCGGGCTTCTCGTGCGATGACACCCGGCGGTGTCTCTCCCCCCATGAGCGGCGCGTGGGCGCGCCGCGGGGGAGCTCAGAATGACGGGGGCTGTGCCTGCGAGGGCACAATGCTGCAGCTTGCGGCGAGTTGACGCAGGGCGCAGAGGAAGTACAATTCAAAGCGGAATTCAACGATGTCGCTGGATTCTGACAAAGCCAACAAAAGGTTATTCTAACCGATGGAGGTAGTAGCATGTCGAAAGAGAAGGTGGATTTCTGGAAGTATGAACGCAGCCTGGATGACCCATTGTATGCTCTGGCACGCCAGGACCCCGAGGTGTACCAGGCCATTCAAGGCGAGCAAAATCGCCAGCGCGACAAGCTGGAACTGATTGCCTCGGAAAACTTCGTCAGCCGCGCGGTGCTGCTGGCGCAGGGCTGCATCATGACCAACAAGTACGCCGAGGGCTACCCGGACGCCCGTTACTATGGCGGCTGTGAGTGGGTTGATGTCGTCGAGAAGCTGGCCATTGAGCGGGCCAAGCAGTTGTTTGGGGCCGACCACGCCAACGTGCAACCCCATTCCGGTTCACAGGCCAATGCTGCGGCGTATCTGGCGATGCTGCAGCCGGGCGATGTTGTCCTGGCCATGCGGCTGGATCACGGCGGCCACCTGACCCACGGCAGCCCGGTCAACTTCTCCGGGCAGTTGTACGATTTCAAGTCATACGGCGTGAACAAGGACACCGAACTGCTGGATTATGAGGAACTGGAACGATTGGCTCAGGAGCATCGTCCGCGCCTGATCGTGGCCGGGGCCAGCGCGTATCCGCGCTTCTTTGACTTTGAGCGCATCCGGCAAATCGCCGACAGCGTGGGGGCTTATGTGATGGTTGACATTGCCCACGTGGCCGGCCTGATCGCGACGGGCTTACATCCTTCGCCCATCCCGACCGCAGATGTGGTGACCAGCACGACGCACAAGACGCTGCGCGGCCCGCGCGCCGGCCTGATCCTGTGCAAAGAGGCCATGGCTAAGAAGATTGACAAGGCGGTGTTCCCCGGCACTCAAGGCGGGCCACTGATGCACGTCATTGCCGCCAAGGCGGTGGCTTTCGGCGAGGCGCTGCAGCCTGAGTTCAAGGCATACTGCCAGCAGATTGTGAACAACGCCAAGGCGTTGGCGGAGGAGCTGCAAGCGCAGGGCCTGCGCCTGGTAACGGGCGGGACGGATAACCACCTGATGCTGGTTGATTTGCGCGGCGCAGGTGTGACCGGCCTCGAAGTGGAGAGACGGCTCGACCAGGTGGGCATCACCGTGAACAAGAACAAAATCCCGTTCGATCCGTTGCCGCCGAAGGAGACCAGTGGCATCCGCATCGGCACGCCGGCGCTGACGACGCGCGGCATGAAAGAGCCGGAGATGAAGACCATCGGCCGCCTCATCGCGCGAATGGTGTTTGAGGGCGACAGCCCGCAAGTGGCCGAGCAGGTGCGGGAAGAAGTCCGCGCCCTGGCGTGGAGTTTCCCGTCGTATCAATGACGGCGGAGACGGCGTAGTCCCCGCCGTCCGTCAGGCTGAGCTTCCCCACGGCGCATGGGCGCGCCGCTCATGGGGAAAGAAACACCACCGCATGTTATGATGGGTTTGTCTCTTGATGGGCACAGCCCCATCCCGTCATGCTGAGCGAAGCGAAGCATCTGCCGCAGGCGAAGCGTCTCGCGCCGCCTGTGAAGCACTGTCAACGGATTTTCCGGAACGGATTGAACGGATTGACGCTGACGCGGGTAGAGACGTTGCATTGCAACGTCTCTACGCAATCCGTTCCGTGAGTCCGTTGGATGTACCCCTTGAAATTCCGCAATTTGACAACAAACGTGAAGCCCCCTATAGTAGTGATTCGTGCCAGGCTATGGCGGCAAGTGTCTTGCTGGTGGCTTCCTGGCGGCCATGCAAGGCCACCTTATCTCATGTTAGGAGGTTGAGTTTCAGTCGTGGGATATTCAAATACCTTGATGAAACTGGCTATTGGCGCGCTGCTGCTGGCTTGTGGCAGCGTGCGGCCAGCCTACGCAGAGGGCGGTGAAAGCGGGCACAGGGATGTCCAAACTGTAGACGGGCCGCAGGACGCGCCACAGCTTGTGGTCACCCAGGCCGTGTTTCAGACGATGGAGGGCTTCGGCGTATCGGGTGCCTGGGTCGCGGGGCACATCGAGCAGCAGCTCAGCCCCGAAGCCCAAAGGGAAGTTCTCGATATGTTGTTCACGGAGGCAGGCGCCAATCTGTCTATCTTGCGGGTCAAGGTCGAACCGAACGTTGGCAGCCGGGGGCACGACTCCGGCTCGGAGTTTCTGATGGCCCAGGCACACCAGCGCGGCGTGAGCCGTTTCTATGCGACGCCCTGGACGCCGCCGGCGGAGTGGGAGGATGGCAACAACAATCTGAAGCAAGAGTTCTACGATGAATATGCCCAGTTTCTGGCCGATTATCTGAACCTGTACAGGAACAAGGGCCTGAACATCTCGTGGCTGAGCGCGCAGAACGAGCCGGACCTGTCGTGCGAGTACGAGTCGTGCTCGTGGTCGCTGGACGAACTGTGCTGCTTCGTCCCGATCCTGCGCGACGTGCTGAACGGCAACGGGCTGGGCGATGTCAGGCTGGCTGCGCCGGAGGCGATGGGCTGGCCGCAGACCTATAACTACGTGGAGCAGTTACTGGAGTCGGGGGCGTCGGATCAGATCAACGTCTGGGCCTCGCACGGCTATTGGGGGATGGAGCGGAATGAGGAAATGAACGTGTTCCGCAAGAAGCTCAATGAAATGGCGCAGCAGCAGGGGACATCGGTTTGGATGACCGAGTGGTCTGACCTGAACACCAAGTGGCAAGGCGACCCCAATGACCCGGCTGTGTTTGGGCTGGATGATGGCCTGCTGTGGGCGGAGCGAATTGTCACCGATTTGGTGGAAGCCAACGTCAGCGCGTGGTTCTATTGGTGGATTTACAATCCCAATCCGGTGAACTTTCCCCATTCGGCCAATGAGGGGCTGATTGTCAGGACGCCGGACAATCGCTTTCTCTATCCCAAGCGTTTCTATACCTTCGCGCAGTTCAGCCGCTTCATTCGGCCCGGCGCACAGCGCATCGAGGTCGCTGGTGTGCCGGAAGACCTGAAGGTGGTGGCGTTTCGAGATTTGAACTTGAGTGAAATTGTGGTTGTGGCAGTGAACCGCGCGGAGGCGGCCCGACCAGTCAACCTGCGGTTTGAGGGTTACACGCTGCTGGGCAGTGCGCGGCCATACCGCACTTCGGAGGCCGAAAATGTGACGCCGTTGGCTGAGGCGCCGGTGAGCGGGGACAGTCTGGCGGTTGAATTGCAGGGCAGGAGCGTGACGACGTTCATTATCCCGGCGGCCCTGAACTCCGGGCCATGACACGGCGAGAATTTCCAATCAAAATGGTGCAATATTGAGGTGTCAAATCTCTTGACAAATTAACCAAAGTGTGTTATAATCTCGATGGAAAATGAGTAAGGCATAAGAGGTAAGAATTGCAACCTGTGCTGCGTCTGATTAAGTGGAGTACAATTGAGGGACTAGATCAGTAATCGGTAAGTGCGGTCGGGGCCAAAGTTTCGACAAGCCTTTGCAGTGCGGTTACCCTAGTCGCACATTTGGTTCTCTCCTCCTTTTGAGAAGGGTCCGGTTGGTGCTCCCATCACCACCGGGCTCTTCTCTTTGTGGCGACTGGTGTCCGTTACGCCCTCAAGGGGCTACTCCCGTCATTCTGAGCTCCCCCACGCACCGTGGAGGGATCAGAGCGGCCTCACCTGCTCCCAGGCCATGCTCTTGGCGCTGCGGACGATGGCTTCGATGACTTCCATGTTGGCGACGGCGTCGGTCAACGGCGTCGGGACTGGCGTGTCGTTAAGAATGCACTGGGAGAAGACATCGCCCTGGATGGTGTATTGGTCACACACGGCGAACTCGATGGGGTCGGACACATCGCCATGGTGGTACCAGATGCGGCAGGGGCGGTCGTTCGGCGCGTTGACCGGGATTTCGACTTCGATGCGGCCGTTTGTGCCTATGATGTTGGTCCGCTGATAGGGATACAACTGCGTCGAGCAGGTGAAGGTCGAGGTCATCTCGCCAAAATCCAGCATGGCTGAGGTGAGCCGATCGGTGCCGAATTTCGGGTCGTATTCCATGATGCCGCTGACTCGTCGCGGCTCTGCGCCAAAAATGAAACGCGGGATGGAGATGCAATAACACCCGATGTCCATCAGCCCACCGCCGCCGATTTCAGCGATGTTGCGGATGTTGTTGGGGTCCAGATTGGTGTAGCTGAAGAACATCTGCAACGTGCGCGGCTGACCGATTTTGCCGTCGGCGACCATCTGCCTGGCCGTCTGCCACTGGGGGTGATGGCGGTACATGAAGGCTTCCATGATCTTTTGCTTCGGATGTTTCCTGGCGGCCTCGACCAGTCGTCGCCCTTCGTCGGCGGTCAGGCCGATGGGCTTCTCGCACAGCACATGTTTGCCGGCTTCCAACGCCTTGATTGACCACTCCACGTGCAGGTGGTTGGGCAGCGGGATGTAGACGGCCTCGATTTCTGGGTCGGCCAGCAGGTCTTCGTAAGAGCCATAGGCTTTGGCGAAACCCAATTCGGCCGCCACGGCCTTGGCCCTGTCCCAGTCTCGTGAGGCGATGCCTACCATCTCGCAATAGTCGCCCTGTTTCATGGCCGGGATGACTTTCTCAACGCCGATTTTGGCGGTGCTCAACACGCCCCAACGGATTTTCCTCATGATGAACCTCCTTCGTGAATGTCCTTCTGTTTACCAGTTGGGCATCGTCCGCTTCAGAACTTCGAGGTTGTCGAGGGCGCGGCCGGCGCCCAGTGCCACGCAACCGATCGGGTTCTCGGCCACAAAGCAGGGCACGCCCGATTCCTGTGCCAGCAGGCGGTCGAGGTTGCGCAAGAGCGCGCCGCCGCCGGCCAATACCATGCCCCGGTCGATGACATCAGCCGCCAGTTCAGGAGGCGTCTTTTCCAGGACGGAACGCACTGTGGCCACGATGGCAGACAGCGGCTCGGCCATGGCCTCGGTCACTTCCGAAGCGGTAATGTCCACCGTGTGCGGCAGTCCAGCTACCTGGTCGCGTCCTTTGACCTCCATGACCAATTCCTCTTCCAGTGGCAGCGCGCTGCCGATGGCAATCTTGATCTCTTCTGCCGTCTGGTCGCCGATCACCAGGTTGTATTTGCGGCGGATGTAGCTGGCGATGGCGTCATCGAGTTTGTTGCCGCCGACCCGCGACGACGCGCTGACGACGATGCCGTTGAGTGAGATGACCGCCGCCTCGCATGTTCCGCCGCCCAGGTCAACGATCATGTTGCCGCTGGGCGTATCAATGGGCAGGCCGGCGCCCAGGGCCGCGGCCAGTGGCTCAGGCAGGAGGTACGCCTCTCGCCCGCCGGCCTGGATGGCGGCGTCGTGCACGGCCCGGCTCTCGACGCTGGTCACCCCAACCGGCACACTGATCATGATGATGGGCCGCACGAGCGGGAAGCGCCCCACCACTTTGGTGATGAAATAGCGCAGCATGGCTTCAGTCACCATGTAGTCGGCGATGACGCCATCGCGCATTGGCCGCATCACTTCGATGATCTCCGGCGTGCGGCCCAGCATCGTCCGCGCCTCGTTGCCCACGGCGACAATTTTGCCGTCCACATTGGAAATCGCCACCATGGACGGCTCTTGCAGGACAATGCCTCTACCCTTGACATACACCAGCACGTTAACCGTGCCCAGGTCTATGCCGATATACCTCGCAAACATCCAACCTCCACAAGTTTTTGGCTCTCAGCCGTCAGCCGCCAAACGTCATTTGCGGCGCGGCGGCGCCCCCCATGCGTCATTCTGAGCTCCCCCACGGCGCGTAGGCGCGCCGCTCATTGGTGAAGAAACCACCGCCGAGTGTCATTGCGAGTCGCCCGTAGGGCGACGAAGCAATGTAGCATAGCCCCTTGTGGGCGTAACGGGCACAAGGCACGGGCACGAGGCCCTATGCTACGGCCGCCAACCCGCAGATTGCTTCGCTTCGCTCGCAATGACCGGCTAGTTTCTTA
>Ga0129299_1001271_pt1 | contig 16846 bp, 10 predicted proteins | sample ConPoolayeCmetaG_FD_94477 | JGI IMG/M metagenome (GOLD analysis project Ga0129299, IMG submission 94477) | Hot spring microbial mat communities from California, USA to study Microbial Dark Matter (Phase II) - Cone Pool mat layer C metaG ... | reverse complement strand
GTGCGCCGTCAAGCAGCCCGCCGAACGCTGCAACTGCTGGCTGCGTTTGCCGCCGATTTGGAGCAGGTGGTGCTGGGCTTTTCCCTGGATCAAGGTTCGGCAAGGGCGTACTTGGACCTGGCCCTGACCGCCAGGCCCGCCAGTCAAACCGCCCGGCAGCTTGCCGAACTGCGCTCCAGCAAGACCGAGTTGGCCGGTTTTCGCATCCGGGAGGCGGCACTTACGGGAATCGTGGCCGGCAAATTGCCGGAAGCGAAGGCTGCCGCGCTGGAGGCCATGCTGGAAGACGTCAAGCACATCCTTCTGCGCGAAGTCACTTTGGGCGATCTTTCGGAGGAAGATCGCAAAGCCGCACGGAAGGCCATCGACCAGTTGTGCGCCGTACTTCAGCAGACCGTTCGACAGCGTCAGGTAGATGGGGGAATAATCGGCCTGCTGACGCCCCAGAGGGCTACTTTGGCAGCAGGGATCGGACTATCGGAAGCCGAAAGGCTGGAAGACGTGGTGAAGTTCCTGGCCGATACGCTTCGCCAGCGCCGTCCAGAAACCGCCGATTGGATCAAACTTCACGCCCAACAATATCGTGGCGTAAACTTCCATACGATCAACTTGCCCATACAGGCATCGGCCGCAGAGGCCCAGAAGCTGACTGCGCTATTCGGTCAGAGGCTGGAAGTCGTCGTCGGCATTAGCCGGCAGGCAGCATATTTGGGCGTTGGGCGCGACGCACTGGAGGTTCTCAAGCAGGCCATCGACCATTCGGCCGATGAGCCGCAAAAGGTCGTTCCGCCAGTGGAACTGTCGCTGTGGCTGCGGCCTGTGGCAGAGACGCTGGCCGTGCTGGGACATCCGGCGGACCGCGGGCTGGCCAGGCTGATCGCCGACGAGCTGAAGAAGACTCCCGGCGGAGATCAGATAACCCTGCTGGTCACGCCCACAGCGTTCGGCATCCGCTATCGGTTGGAAGCCGAACAAGGTGTGCTGCGGCTGGCAGCCAGAATGATGAACGTGTCGGCGGAGAAAACACCAAAATAGCCTGGCAGAGAAAACACCAAAGTAGGCTGGCAGAACTCAAGCGGCGATTGTATTGGTTTGTTGTCCGAGCACTGGCAACGCAGGACGAAGAGGGTTACACTGATTGCCGTTTCCGGCTGGCAAAACCTCCTCCGGACGCTTCGTCGTGCCGCAGTAGAGGGCTAAGTGTGACATGCGATCGCGCTGGCCGCTTGTTGGTGGAATATCGATTGTGCTTTTGTTCGGCCTGGGTTTTATTGGTATCCCAATTGAAGCGAAGGAGACCGTACCGTGAGAAAGACTGTTGCATCGTTGCTGATCGTAGGGCTGCTGCTGGGGCTGAGTACGCCGCTGCTGGCCCAGCAGGCCAAGCCGTTAGTAACGGCTACTTTTGCCGGATACGACAAGCTGATGTCCAACGTCGATTACATCGGCAAGCTTGCCCAGCAGCCCGATCTGGCCAAAGGGCTGGAAGAGGCCATTGCGAATATGACGGGCGGCGGTGGAAAGGGCATTCCGGGGCTGGACGGCGCCAGGCCGTGGTGCCTGGTCGTGCAGACCAAAGGCGAACAGTTCCCCGTGTATGCCTTCGTGCCCGTCACGGATTTCAAGAAGCTCATGGAGACTCTGCCAAAACTGAACATCGAAGCCAAGCAGGATGGCGACGTTTACCATATCGAAGCCGGAACGCAAACGATGTTCGTAGCCGGCAAAGGCAATTGGGCAGTCCTGGCAACTAGCGCCGAAGCACTGAAGGACGCGCCGGCCGATCCTTTGGCGCTGGTCGGCGATATGTACAAGCGGTACGACCTGGCCGTACATATGGCCATGCAGAACCTGCCCCAGCAGGTCCGCAAGATGATTGTCGATCAGCTTCAGATGGGCATTGCTTTGGGCACCGAGCGAATGCCTGGCGAAACCGACGAGATGCACGCCATCCGGCAGAACATGGCCAGGCAGTCGCTGAAGCAGATTGCCAGCTTGTTCGAGGAGGTGGAGTCGCTTCAGCTCGGCCTGGCGATCGACCAGCAATCCAAGTCGGCGTATCTGGATTTGGATATCAAGGCGGTTCCAGGCACCGAGACGGCCAAGGACATGGAACTGCTCAAGGACGCCAAGACCGACTTCGCCGGCTTCGAGCTTCCCGGCGCAGCGGTCACGCTGAACGTCTCCAGCAGGGTTTCCGACTCCGAAGTTGCGGAGGGCAAGAAAATCCTCGATGCTGCACGTGCGCAGATGACGAAGGAACTGGAAGGCCAGCCTCTGGACGCCGAGCAACTTAAAATAGCCAAGCAACTGCTCGGCGATGTGTTCGACGTGTTGACAAAGACCGTCGAAGCCAAGAAGGCTGATGTGGGCATGTCGCTGATGCTCGATCCCAACGCGATAACCGTGGTTGCTGGTATGGCGGTGGCCGATGCCCCCAAACTGGAAGGCGTGGTCAAGAAACTAGTGGAGACGGTCGGCAAAGAGGAAGCAGAAGTGGCCAAGCACATCAAACTGGATGCCGAGACCTACAACGGCGTCAGGATGCACGTCGCCAGCATCCCGTTGGATGAAGAAGAACCCAAGAAGTTCTTCGGCGACAACGTGGACGTGGTGCTGGGCGTGACCGACGGCGCGGTGTACTTCGGCATGGGGCGCGACGCCATGAAGACGCTCAAGTCGGCTATCGACAAATCCAGGTCGCAGGCCGGCAAGCCGACTGCGCCGTTTAAGCTGGCGGTGGCCTTGGGGCCGATCTTCAAGTTGGCAGCCGAGACAGCACCGGACTCTGAGAAACAGATGGCCATTATGATGGCCATGATGCTCGATCAGGCCAAAGGAAAAGACCGCGTTTTCGTTACCGCATCGGCCATTCCAGACGGGCAGCGATTGCGAATAGAACTGGATGAGGGTGTGCTGAAGGCCATCCCGATGATGATCATGCTTGGCGCTGCCCGAGAAGCACCGCCGCTGGGCGTCGTGCCAGAGATGTAGTTGTGGCGGTGCCGCTTCTGCGGCGCAATGTTTACCGCTCGTCTGTTGTGGCAGCCCGGGCAACCGGCGGCTGGATGTTGGAGGCCCGCGCCCAGCGACGGCCGTGCAACTTCAACACCCGGTATCCGGACGCCCCGGGCGGAGGGGAGTTTGCCCCCTAAGTCCCAAAGCGGCTCTCAGCCGCAACCAAAAATAGTGTTGGAGGGACGCCCTCCGTCGCGTCCGTCGGCACTGGGTAGAGCGCCACGGCGGAGCGTGGCCCTCCAGCCAGGGTACAGTACACGGCCACGGCGGAGCGTGGCCCTCCAGATGGCCGTACAACATGCGCGCACAGCGCGCACATTGCACTACGTGAGACTATTCACGACGTAAGACACCATTGGGTAGGATGACTCCGATTGCCGACAAATTCGACGTGATTCGCACTCATATTGCCGGACTGCCGGCGCTGGAACTGGCCCGGCAGTTCGGCACGCCGTTGTTCGTCTACGATGCTTCGGTGATGTTGCAGCGCCTGTCGGACCTGCACCAGTTCGACGTGGTGCGTTACGCACAAAAGGCCTGCTCGAACATCGCCGTGCTCGACCTGCTGCGGCGTCACGGTGCGCTGGTCGATGCCGTAAGCGCCGGCGAGGTACTCCGCGCTATGGCGGCCGGATACACGCCCACCGGCGATCCGCCGCCGATCGTCTATACTGCCGACATCTTCGACCGCCAGTCGCTGGAGCTTTGCCTTCAGCGGCAAGTGCACGTCAACTGCGGCTCGCTGGACATGATCGAGCAGTTCGGCCGGGAGGCGCCCGGCCGGGAAATCACCGTGCGGATCAACCCAGGCTTCGGCCACGGTCACAGCCGAAAGACCAACACCGGCGGTCCGCACTCCAAGCACGGCATCTGGCACGAACAGATACCCGAGTGCCTGGAGCTGGCGGCAAAACACCGGCTTAGCATCACCGGTGTGCACATGCACATCGGCTCGGGCACCGACCTGGAGCATCTGGCGCAGGTCTGCGGGGCGATGGAGCGAGCAGCCCAGCAGTTCGGCTCCCAGGTGCGCACCATCAGCGCCGGCGGCGGCCTGCCCATCCCTTACCGCCAGGACCAGCAATACGTCGATCTGGCTGCATACTTCAATCTTTGGGACGCTACCCGACAGCGCTTGCAGCAGCACTGGGGTCACGCGGTGCGGCTGGAGATCGAGCCGGGCCGTTATATCGTGGCCGAAAGCGGTTGGCTGCTGGCCGAGATTCGTGCCGTCAAGCGGCAGGCCGATAACGTCTTTTACCTGCTCGATGCAGGCTTCAACAATCTGGCCCGACCGATCCTCTACGGCGCTTATCATCCCATGGCAGTTGTGCCCGCCGACGGCAACACCTCGCGCAAGATGCAGGAGGTAATCGTAGGCGGGCCGCTGTGCGAGTCGGGCGATATCTTCACCCAGGAAGAAGGCGGCTTCGTAGTGCGCCGCGCGTTGCCCCAAGCCGCCGTAGGAGACCTGCTGGTCGTCGGTTGTGCCGGTGCATACGGGTTCGTCATGGGCTCGAACTACAACAGCAAACCCCTGGCGGCCGAGGTGATGGTGTACAACGGCCGGGCGGAACTGATTCGCCGCCGACAAAGTTTCGAGGAAATGATCTGCGGCGAAGCGATTCCCCAGTGCACGTGAAAACGCCTGCTGTCTGCCGGTTCTTATGATTTCCCCTTTGCCACCCGCGAGGCCCGGCACTGTGTGGCGGCATCGGTTGCCAGCAGCGGCGGCCGGCGGAATCATCTGGAAGTTTTCGCCGTCGGCAACCAGAAAAGCCAACAGCCGAGCGCGCCGGCCAGTTCGCCGCTTGCGGCGATGCTGTTAAAATGCGCTTTTCCACTTGCTATCAAAGGTGGATGTGCTGATATGGCAACTTTGAGTAGTTCCGGTTATTGGGAGAGAATTACATGCGCATCGTTGGCAGCGCGATGTCGATACCCGGCAGAATAGCGATCGTTCTTGCCATCTGGGCTGCGGGGTTCAGTTTTTCCGCCGAACAGCAGGCCGCGGCTTGCGGTCCGAACACCGAAGCGGCCCCGCAGAACACCAGTAGCGACAACAACGCCGGGTTCCTCATCGCTTCGCCCGAGCCAGACTGGCCCCAGTGGCGCGGCAAGCGGCGCGACGGCATCTCCGACGAGAAAGGTTTGCTGCCCGTATGGCCCGAGGAAGGCCCAAAGCTGCTGTGGAAAGTCGACGGTTTGGGGGTGGGCTGGTCGTCGCCGATCGTAGTGAAAGACCGCCTATACATCACCGGCGATGTGGAAGACCAACTGGTAATCTTCGCCTTCGACACCGCCGGCCGGCTGTTGTGGCAGGTTGCCAATGGTCGGGCGTGGAAAGGACCGTACCCCGGCGCGCGGGCATCCTGCACCTTTTCCGAAGGCAAACTGTATCACATCAACGCCCACGGACGGCTGGCGTGCCTGGACGCCCAGACCGGCCGCGAGCTTTGGGCCGTTGACGTGCTGCGGCGGTTCGAGGCGGCGAACATCACCTGGGCTATCAGCGAATGTCTGCTGATCGACGGACAGCGCCTGCTGGTGACTCCCGGCGGCAAGAAAGCCCTGATGGCCGCGCTGGATAAGGATAACGCCGACACCATCTGGACCACTCCGCCGCTGGAAGGCGAGCGCACCAGTTACAGCTCTCCGATTTTGTTTTCTTTCGCCGGAAGGCGCATCGTGGCGCAGTGCTCGGCCGGACACGGCTTCGGCGTCGATGCCGACACCGGCCGGCTGCTGTGGACGGTTCCGCTGCGCAACCGCTTCGAGACCAACGTCAGCACGCCCATCTTCGGCCAGGGTATGATTTACTACGTAACACCTTACGGAGAAGAAGGCCGGGGCTACCGCTTGCGCGCCGAGGGCGACAAGATAACCGCCGAACAGGTGTGGCAGTCTCCGCTGGATACCGTCACCGGCGGCGGTATTTTGCACGACGGCGTGTTGTACAGCGCCGGGTACCGTAAGTCGAAATGGTGGTTCGCCGTGGACTGGCGCAACGGACAGACCCTCGCCGAGCAAAAAGAACTAACCACCGGAGCGGCCATCTGGGCCGACGGGCGGTTGTATGTGCTCGACGAGCGCGGCACGGTGGGGCTGCTGCGTCCTGCTGCCGAAGGCTTCACACTGGCTGGACGGTTCCGCTTGTTGGACAAGCGTGCCGGGGACGCCTGGGCGCACCCGGTGCTGCTAGACGGCCGCTTGTACCTCCGCTACCACGACACGCTGTGGTGTTACGACGTGAAGGCACGCTAACCCGCGCGGCGGCATGTATCTGTTTGCAGGTGGTCGTTTGACCAGCAGGCAATCAGCTGATCGCCAACCCATCACGTCAACACGAACTCATCATGTCAACACGAACCCATCACGTCAACACGAACCCGTCACCTGACCGCCAAGCCATCACCTGACCACCAACGCATCACCTGACCGGCAAGCCATCACCTAGCCAGCAGGCCGTTGTTTCCCACCAGTTCCATCACTTGACCACGAAGTTGACCATCCGGCCTGGCACCACGACAGCCTTGACGATCGTCTTGCCTTCGAGCAACTGGGCGATGCGGGGATCGTTCTGGGCGGCATGGCGGTGTGCCTGCTCGTCGGCTTCGGCGGCAACGGTTATCCGCCCCCGCAGCTTCCCGTTAATCTGCACCGGCACTTCGATGGTTTGCTGGCGCAGCAGAGATTCGTCGTACTCGGGCCACGGCTCGTAAGCCAGCGTATCGCTGTGCCCCAGGATTTGCCAAAGCTCCTCGGCGATATGGGGTGCAAAGGGCGACAGCAGCAATACGAACTGTTCCATGGCTTGCTTCGGCCGCACCTGGCAGCGGGTGAAGAAGTTGGTGAACTCCATCATCCGCGCGATGGCGGTGTTGAAAGCCATCTGCTCGATGTCCTCGGTAACGGCCTTGATCGTCTGGTGCAACACCCGTAGTTGTTCGGGCTGCATGGGTACGTCTTGCACAGCCGGATTGAGCTGGTTGCTTTCGGCGCGGTCGTCGACGATCATCCGCCACACGCGGCCCAGGAAGTTATATACGCCGTTGACTCCCTCCATGCTCCACGGTTTGACGGCCTCCAGCGGCCCCATGAACATCTCGTACAGCCGCAGGGCGTCGGCCCCGTACTCGGCCACCACTTTGTCGGGGTTGACCACGTTGCCCCGGCTCTTGGACATCTTGTATGCCCGGGCGTCGATGCGAACTTCCGGCCGGCCCTTGAGCACGAAGAACTCTCCCTGCTTGTCCACCTGGTCGGAGTTGAGCGAAACCGCCCGTACCGCTTCCCCCGAACCCTTCAAGGCGTACTTGGCCTCGCCAACTTCTTCCACATCGGCGGCCGAGACCCACTGACCGTCCGCCCGCTGGTAGCCGGTAAACTCCAGTTCACCCAATATCATTCCCTGGTTTACCAGTTTCATGAATGGTTCCGGCGTACTGACATATCCGCGGTCGTAGAGCACCTTGTGCCAGAAGCGGGCATAGAGCAGGTGGAGCACCGCGTGCTCGGCCCCGCCCACGTACAAGTCCACCGGCATCCAGGCACGTTCCACTTGGGGATCGACCAGCGCCTGATCGTTCTTGGGGTCCAAGAACCGCAGGTAGTACCAGCAGGAACCGGCCCATTGCGGCATGGTGTTAGTTTCGCGTTTATATCGCTTGCCGTTGCGGGTGACATAAAGCCACTCTGGCGGGGCCTTTTCCAGCGGGGGTTCCGGGTTGTCGTGTTTGGCATCGAAGGGCATGTTCTCGGGCAAGTCCAGCGGCAGCTCGTCGGGGCTGAGAGCTTCGATGCGCCCGGTCGGTCGACCGCTGTCGTCCAGTTCGTGGAGGATCGGGAACGGCTCTCCCCAGAAGTGTTGCCGGCTGAATAGCCAGTCGCGCAGCCGGTAGTTGACCGCTTCGCGGCCCAGGCCCGCCGCAGACAGGTCGGCGACGATGCGCCGCTTGAAATCGGCCGTTGTCAGCCCGTCGTACCGCCCAGAGTTGATCGCCGTGCCGTCCTCGACAAACGCCTCGCGCCCGGCCAGCACCGCCTGGCGATTGGCGGCTTCCGGCCCCGGATCGACCACCGCGACAATCGGCAGGCCGAACTGCTGGGCGAACTGGAAGTCGCGGGTATCATGGGCAGGCACCGCCATGATCGCCCCGGTACCGTAACTGATCAACACGTAGTCGGCCACCCAGATGGGAATCGCCTGATGATTGACCGGATTGATGGCATACGAACCGGTGAACACGCCCGTCTTCTGTTTTGCCAGATCCGTTCGGTCCAGATCACTCTTTCGGGCGGCGGCCTGGCAGTAATCGCGCACGGCCTGTGCTTGGGCGGGGGTGGTCAGCCGCCATAACAACGGATGTTCCGGCGCAATGACCATGTAAGTAGCCCCAAAGAGCGTGTCGGGCCGCGTTGTGTACACCCGCAAGACGTCTTCGCCGGGTTTCTTGGGAAAGCCGCTGTCCTTGCGGCGGGCCAGCCAGGCTTCGTACTGCTTGCTGTCGGGAGTTCCCGCCGCCGGGTTGCCCAACGCCGCTGCCTCGCCGGCGGACTTTTCCGTTACTGCGGCGGGAACCTTTGTTGTGCCCGTACTGCCGGAATTGCATCCACCGGTGTTGTCGCCGATGAAGAAATCGACCTCGGCCCCTGTGCTGCGCCCGATCCAGTTACGTTGCAACAGCTTTATGTTCTCCGGCCAGTCGAGCAGGTCCAGGTCTTTGTCTAACCGATCGGCGTAGGCCGTGATGCGCAACATCCATTGCCGCAGGGGTATGCGAATGACCGGGTGGCCGCCGCGCTCGCTCACCCCACCGACGACTTCCTCGTTGGCCAGCACGGTTCCCAGGGCCGGGCACCAGTTGACGGGAGCTTCCAACTGGTAAGCAAGACGGTGTTCGTCGCGATACCGGGCAACAGCGTCTTCGCCTTGTTGTTGCACTTCGGGCGGGATGGGCAGCTCGGCAATGGGCCTGCCGCGCTGTTGCTCGGGGTCGAACCAGGTGTCGAACAGCACCAGGAATATGAACTGAGTCCAGCGGAAGTAGTCGATGTCGGTGGTTGCCAGCTCGCGGCTCCAATCGTACGAAAAGCCCAGCATCTTCAACTGCCGGCGGAAGTTGGCGATGTTCTGCTCGGTGGTGATGCGCGGATGGGTGCCAGTCCGCTTGGCGTGCTGTTCGGCAGGCAGCCCGAAGGCATCCCAACCCATCGGATGCATCACACACTTGCCCTGCATCCGGCTATAGCGGCACACTATGTCGGTAGCGGTGTACCCTTCCGGATGGCCCACGTGCAGGCCATCACCGCTGGGGTATGGGAACATATCCAAAACGTACAATTTGGGGCCTTTAGGCAATCTGGGAGTGCGGAAAGTCCCTTTTTCTTCCCAGTACCGTTGCCATTTGGGTTCGATTATCGCTGGGTTATAACGTGGCATATAGAACCCTCGCTATCAGGCACTTCGATCCGACAGCACATACCACCCATGCTCTGCTCGTTAAAACCTAATCAACTCTAAAAAGCATACAATGGCTGGCAGTTCTTCGGCGCGGGCGATCTGTGTGTAGCCGCGGGTGGACGGCTACCCACAAGCTGTCTTATGGTCTGGAGAAAATAGCGATTTTAGCGATTTTTGCCGCGGCGGGCAAAGCCAACTGCCCTTGAGCAGGCGTCGTTTTTTCGTTAAAAGTCGGCCCGCTCGTCTGCGAAATCCGTGCGAAAACCGCGGCGGATCGGCAACGGCAATTCTGCCGCGGTCGGCTGCTATTTATTTGCTCATTCGCTTTACCGACTGATTTTAGGTTCTACCACCTCGTACGTACCACTGCGGCAATGCTCTTGCCATGGCCTGTACCAATCACTACCGCTCGCTACTGCCCAAAGGGAGGCACTCGATGCGTAACCGGACTGCGTTGGCGGCGATCCTGGTTGTTTTGCCGTCGGTTTGTGCGGCCGGCGAACAGTTTCCCTACGAAGCTTACATCAGCGCCGAGGAAGCGTACGTCCGCAGCGGGCCGGGAGAGGAGTATTATCCCACCGCCAAACTTGCCAGGGGCGAGAAGGTCGCGGTTTACCGGCACGACCCGGGCGGATGGTGCGCCATCCGGCCGCCAACGGGCAGTTTCTCTTGGGTTCCCACCCGCTACCTTCAGCCGGCCGAGGACAACCTGGCAATTGTCACGGAGGACAACGTTTCGGTGCGGATAGGCAGTCAACTCAGCGACGCACGCCACACGGCACACGTCCGCCTGCGCAAAGGCGAAGTGGTGGAACTGCTGGAGCCACAGGCGCTATTGACGCAAGGCGTGCCGCCGGCCTGGTGCAAGATCGCCCCGCCGTCGGGTGAGTTTCGCTGGGTGCTCGCCTCGCACTTGGACCGGCAGCAGCCGCAGCGGCCTGCATTGGCAAGCGAATCTTCGCGCGCGTCCACAGGCGCGTCCACAGGCTTGTCCACAGCCACGCCCACAAGCACGTCCACAGCCACGTCCACAAGCACGTCCACAGCCACGCCCACGGGCTTGTCCACAGCCACGTTCACGGCCACGCCCAGCGGAAATACCCAGGGCGCTCCAGGCGCTGGCACAGATGCTAGCCAGCAGGCTGCCGGAAGACCGCAACAAGCAACGCAGGATGATTTCCAGCGTGAGCTGGAAGCGATTGAGATCGAGCTATCGGTGATCGTGGTCGAGGAGCCTGCGGTTTGGAGCTTCGACTCGTTGCTGCTGCGGGCCGAAAAACTCCTCCAGCAGGCCGACAATCCGCTGGAGCGCGGCCGGGCGCAAGTGTTGATCAACCGCATCAATCGCTTCGCCGATATAAAGCAGCAGTACGACTGCCTGGCAGCGCAGCGCTACAGCCCGCCGGCGGCCGAACAAATGACGGCTTCCCGCGCGGTTGCCGCCGATTCGCCGGGCCAGCTCCGCGCGGCCGGACGCTTCGATGCCATGGGCCGACTGGCCGAAGTGACCGCCCGAAAGCCAGGCGCCCCACGGTACGCTTTGCTGGATGACCAGGGTCGGGTGCGATGCTACGTAACACCAGCGCCGGGCGTGTCGCTGAGGAATTATGTGGGGAAGTATGTGGGCATCAATGGAACGCGGGGATATGTGCCCGAGCAACGCGCCGCGCACTTGATGGCCCGGCGTGTAAGAGTGGTCGAGGAGAGCAACTGGCGATAGACGCTCCGGCAGTGCTGGCCGGCGGGAAGGCTACCGCGACCGAAAACCGCTGGCAAAGGAAGCTAGAGCCGTCGGCAAAGCCAGTCGGCGCCGTCGGCAAAGCCAGTCGGCACCGCCGCGAAAGCCATTTCAGTCCGGAGGCGGCTAACGATCGCCATTACCGGTCATCAATTTTTGCCCGATGAACCGTCGCTCATGCCTCTTGTCGCATCAGCTTTGGATAGCGGCAGCCGTGTGGCTGGCCTCCGGTTGCCGGTTGCTGCCCGCGCCGTACCTGGCCGATGCCAGCGGGCCGGTACGCACCGTTCGCGTACTGGACTCCCACAGCGGGGCCGATATTCCGGAGGCACGGGTTTGGGTGCACACGAGCCTTTCCGCTTGGCCGGGCACGCGCCAGCCGCAATTGCTGCTGCTCGATCCCGACGCGGCTGAAGCAAAACAACTGCTAGAACGCCAGCCGCTGCGGCGCAACGACGACGACAGCTTTTCGGTGTCCAAAAGGATAATCATCGGACTGGTTTCGCTGGGATATGCGCGGCGCAATCCGGCCACGGCTATGATTGCGGTATCTGCGCCGGGCTACCCGATGGCGGCGGTCAAATACTGCGCCGCCCAGCCCCCGTGGCCTGGCTGGTCGGCCTCGCGGAGCCTTTCGCAACATCTGCCCGTCGCCCAGGACGACCACTCGGCCACCACCCTGGAAACTGGCGAACAGGTAGCGCGTTGCCAGTGCGACGAGGGCGGACAACTGACGTTCTACCTGCGACGACTCACTCCGGAAATGGCCGCGGCGATACGAAATCCGGGAACTATTCCCCCGGTCACGCCTGACGGTGCGCTGCAAACGACAAATTTCCCCCATGACGCGGCGGCAGACCAGACGTCTGCTTGCGACGTATCGCCCTGGCCCCGCCCGCCGGAAATCCCAGCGGCTTTCCGCCAGCCGGGGCAAGCAGCCAGTGTGGGGCTGGATAGATAAACCGCTGCCCGGCGAAAAAAGCGTTTCGTTGCATGGCGGCCTGCCGTCGGGCCGCAAGCCCAACGTTTCGTAACAGAAAGCCCAGCGTGCGGACGCGCCAGAGTGCGTGCCTGCGCGGTCGAACGCGCCCGCAGCGCTGGTTGGTTGCCTTCGTTTGGTTGCGCCGGCACGATGCGGTAGATACGGTTTCTAGCGCATTTTGGAGATGTACCGCAGCAGCTCGGCCTCCAGTTGCTCGATGTTGCCGAAGTGTTCCTCGAACTGCTGGATGCGTTTTTCCGGCCCATCTTCGATCAGCGGTTTCTTGGCCGAAAGTGCTTTCAGATAGCCTATGTACTGATCGGAACGCTGCCGCAGCAGGAACCAGGTCAAGGCCCAGGCCTCGGCGTAGGCGTCCAGGGCCTTTTTCGGATCGCGGAAGCGCGTGTCGTCGCGGATCAGGGTGTGCAGCGAGTTGGCCGGTCGGTTGCGCAAATACTGGTTGAATTGCTGCAAGCGGGCCTGGTTGACCGCTCCCACGCCACGCCAGCCCCTGGCGCTGGTCAGGTCCGGTGTCTCGAAGTACATGGCGATCCCTTCGCTAAACCATAGCGGACAGTCGCTGAAGCGGGCGTGCATCCCGCAATTGAAGGCGATCTGGTGTACCGCCTCATGAATGACGGTCGTCACGGTGCGCAGCGCCTCGGGACGCGAAAGGATCTGGCTGATGGACGTGGCATTGCTGGAGCGGGCCGTGCGGCGCAGTGCGGCCTCGGCGCCGGTCAGGTCGTACATCATCATGCGGTTGGTCTGGAGGCTGTAGTAGCCGATGATCGACTCGGCGGCCTCGCCCAATTCGGAGCGGGAAAACTTCAAATAATCAGCTCGCTCGGCAAATATCACCGCCACCAACGGAAACTCCGGCTCTTGCAACGGAAAGCCGCGCTTGGACCAGAAGTTGGTAAACGTGGCGTACAGACGTTCGAACAGCGCGCCGCACCACTGCGCATAGCCGATCGAGGTGTCGTAGAAGATCAGATAGTGAGCGGTCTGGTAAGTACGGAATGTGCCGGGCAACTCGGCCAGCAGTTGCTTGCTCAACTGATCGGCCGTCAGTGGCCGGAAAGGCCGGTCGTCGCTGCTGCGCGAAATCTGCTGCTCGGGCGTGATTGCCCACATCACTCCGTCGGCTGCGAGTATCAGCAGACCGCCGTCCTGGGCTTCTACAACAAGGCGGCCTTCTACTTCGCGGTGGCGCTTGCCGTCAAGAAACACCACCCGTTCAATGCCCAGTGCCGGCGCACCAAGCAGACATCCGCACAATATCGTGGCCAGCAAACGCTTCACCAACTTCACCTTTACCTGCGCAACGGATAGTTGTGCGCACAAAAGCGCACAGGAGAGTCCTATTGTTCGGGCGGAATATCGGGCCTTTCCCTGGACGCATAATGCAACAGCGGCCCAGCGATCGCCTCTAACGGTTAGTGCTGGTCTGCGCCGTGCAACTGCTGTTCCAGTTGATCGGCCTGCCAGGCGATCGCCGAGATTACCCGGCTGACATCCAGCAGCGTCAATGTCGAGGCAAGCTGGTTGGCCTGAAGCACCACCACTTCAGTGCCGCCGATGTTCCGCACCGCAAACGCCCCGTAGAGCAGTGCGGCGTTGTGCCGCAGCAACAGCGGTGCGTTTTTCTCTTCGTATGGGCCGCAGATCGACCAGTAAACGACCATCGGGTTGCCGGCCTGATCTTTCTGGCCGAACTCGATGCGGACTATCTGTCTGCGTAACGGGCCAAGCGGCACGGTGACCTGCCACGATTCGCCATCTTCCACTAAAGCATAGCCTGAAGCTTGCACTACGGCGCGCACCACCGCCTTTGGGTCGTGGACCAACGTCGGTGGTACAGCAGGGGGTGGTTGACCCACAGCGGCGCCGGCTGCTCCTGCGCCTGCGGCAGCCATCGCGGCACCCGGGGCGACAAAACCGCCGCCCATCGGCGGCGGGCCGGGCATTGCCGGCGGCGCAGCGGGCGCCGCTGCCGGCGGTGCTGGCGGAATGGGCATCGTCTGCGCCGAGCCGGCCATCGCCTGCTGGATCATTCCCGGCATCATCATTCCCATCCCAACCCCCATGCCTGCGCCCAGTGCACCGGCGCCCAAGCCGCCGGCCGCTCCGCCTTGCTCGGCCAGCTTGCCGAGGCTTTGGGCCGCCTGGAACTTCAGGTAGGCGTTCAGATCGCCCACTGCGCCCATGGCGCTGCGGGCGTCGATGGCCTTTTGCACTTCCTCTGGTGGAGTGATGGCGGTGATGAAGAAATCGACCAGTTGAAGGCCGTAGCGGGCGAAATCCTCGGCTAGCCGCGAGCGGACGTTGCCCGCCAGCGACTCGTAGCGCGAAGGCATGTCCAGCAGGCCGGTGGTCTCCGCCCCCAGCACGTCATTCAGCCGCGAGATGATCAGGTCTCGCAGGAAGTCGGTGATCTCCTCGGTGGTGAACTTTCCTTGCGTTCCCACCAGGGTCTCGAACAGCAGCGGCGCGTTGACCAGCCGAAACGAGTACTTGCCGAAACTGCGCAGCCGCACCATGCCGAACTGCGGATCGCGGAAAACGATCGGACGCTGCGTTCCCCATTTCTGGTCCACGAAGGTCTGTTTGCCGAAGAAGTAAACCTGGGCCTGGAACGGCGACTTCTCCCAGGGTATGGTCAGCAGTCGGGTCAGAATGGGCACGTTCAGCGTGGTCAGCGTGTAACGGCCGGGGCCGAAACGGTCCAGCGCCTTGCCGTCGCGGACGAACATCGCCTCTTGGTTTTCCTGCACGATAAGCTGGGCGCCGAACTTGATGTCGGCCGAGCCTTCCGGCGGAATACGATGCACCAGCGTCTGGTTCCTCTCGTCGAAGAACTGAATAACTTCTAATCGCAAGCCCATGGGATTACCCGCTAAAAGGAAAAGCGGCTGTCTGCTCTACACCACGCTTACGGTACGCCGGCTGTTGCAGGCTGGGGGCGATCAGATGCCTGCCGCTGCCGCGCGCCGACCATCAAGGCCCTCCGCAGCACACGCCCGCCTGCCGTTACCTCCCGGCACTGTATTCACCCAATAGTAGGCGGGGGAAGTAATGAAGCGTTTTCTGTGCAAAAAAGTTACGCTAAAAGCAATATCATTCCAGCCCGCGCGAAGCATAGGACTATATCGACCGCAGACTGACAAGACCCCCACGACCCAGGCCCGCTCGGATGTTCTTCTGCGCTTCTACCCGGCGAGTCGGTAGCACGGCACTACGTCCGAAACCCCACAAACCCGATTGGTGGTACTTTACGCTACCGATCGAAGCCGGTGATTTTTCCGTCGGCAAGCTCTTTGCCCAGCGTGGTTTATTGGCACGGCAACAACGCGGCGCACGCGCTGGCTTATCCGCGTATGTAATCCTTCATGAAGCGGTTTTCCACAGCCAGCAAATCGTGCTGTGCTTTGACCACGTCGCCGATGGAGATGATGCCGACCAGTTTCCCTTGATCCATCACTGGCAGGTGTCGGATTCGCTTAGTGGTCATCAGCCCCATGATCTGTTCGACCGAGTCGCTAGGTGAGCCGGTAATTACCGGGGAAGACATCACTTCGGTAACCTTGGTGGCGTACAGATCGACTTTTGGTCGGGCGCAATAATAGAGGATGTCGCGTTCCGTGACGATTCCCTTCAGTTGCAACTGGCCTTCCTCGTCTCGGGTACAAACCAGCAATGCGCCCACCCGATGCTCTACCAGCTTCTGGGCCACTTCGGCCAGCGTAGCCTGCGGCTCGATCCAATAGACAGCGCTGCCTTTGGCAGCAAGAATGTCTTGGAGTGTCATAAAAGCAACCTTTCGACGAACTCCAAACTATGTTTGCCCCACACTGCACCGCCAAGCCGCCACCGCCCGTCCCCGTATCGCTTTGCTATACTTACCGCGGGCAAGCAGATATTATTGTCGCCAGTATTATTGTCGCCAGCAAAAATATCTCATTTCAACCCGGTGCGGAGTATTACTGGGCAACCATCGCATTGTAGGTCTTATCGGAGTCTCGATCAATCGGAGTCTCAATCAAGCGCATCACTTCGGCGGCAGTTGGCCGATGCGGATATTGCGGAAGTCCAGATCCGTGGTCGGATCATGCCCTTGGAACTGGATGGTTCCCGGCTCCACGCGGCACCCATTGCGGGGGTTCTCGTGCGCCGGTCGATCGTCGGTCCAATCGGCCGTCTGGTAGCCGTTGACCCAAGTGGCGATGTGCTTGCCATCGGCGTGAATGGTCATCGTGAACCACCGGAAGTCATCGGCCACGACCTTTCGGGCGTTCTGGCGGCGGAAAATGCCGCCTGTGCCGCAATCGGCCGGTTGTGTGCGATCCTGCCCTTTGTACACGTTGTGTATCTGACACTCGTAGCCGTTCATTACCTGGCCGGGAATCGAGCGAAAGAACACGCCCGAGTTCAGCCCCTTGCCGTTGACTTTCACATCCAGTTGCAAAACGAAGTCGCCGTAGAGGCCTACGGTTTCTATCGAGCCGCGGCCGCTTTTGACGTTCAGCCAACCTTCTGGCGTGACGGTGAAGGTGCTTTTGGAGCCTTCGGTGATCTTCCAGCCCGAAAAGTCCTTGCCGTTGAAGATGCTTTTCAGCCCCAGGGGTTTAAGCTTGATGTTGCG
>Ga0129299_1001269_pt1 | contig 16863 bp, 16 predicted proteins | sample ConPoolayeCmetaG_FD_94477 | JGI IMG/M metagenome (GOLD analysis project Ga0129299, IMG submission 94477) | Hot spring microbial mat communities from California, USA to study Microbial Dark Matter (Phase II) - Cone Pool mat layer C metaG ... | reverse complement strand
TACCTATTATGGTAACCAGGCCGGTTTAGGGGACAAGCAGGCTGAGGGGAAGGTATCACAGCCCGGTTGGTGGGCGCCGGGCTGTGTCTCTTAAGCCGTGTTTGTCACCAGGGGAAAGAGGGGACGATTGACTTCGTAGAGCTGGCGGTAGAGTGAGTATCGGTCCTGGTAGACCACATGAGCGTCGGGGTTTGGATCAACGATACCCTCAATGTGAATGAAACGCTCTATCTGTGCCCATTCACCAAATGCGCCAATGCCCATTCCTGCCACAAACATCGCGCCCAGTGAAGAGCCGGGGTGCCGCTCGATGACCTGAAGCCGCAACCCAAGTACATCTGCTGTGATCTGACGCCACAAATGGCTGTGTGCCCCGCCGTTTGTGACCATGACACGTCCGCCGGGTTCGTAGCCCAGTTCTCGAAGGACTTCGAGGTGATGGTAGAACCCAAAAGAGATGGCCTCAAGAATGGCGCGGAAGATGTGTCCGCGTGTATGGCTGAGCGTCAGTCCAAAGAACAGGCCGCGGGCTAGGGGATCAAAGATGGGGGTCTTTTCACCCAAGAAGTAGGGGAGGATGATCAGCCCATCCGAGCCGGGGGCAACAGCCTCTGCTTCAGCATCTAGTTGGCTATAGCTGGTGCCCGGCGCAAACTGCCCCCGAAACCACTTGATGATAGAACCACTGGCAGCCATACAGCCGTTGAGAAGATACTGACCGGGGATGAGGTGATAGTCAATGAACAGGCGGGGGTCAGTACATAGCCTGTCTAGTACAAACAGGATGTCACCTGCACCGCCCAGCTTGACCAGTAGATCACCTGGGGCCTTCAGCCCTGCCGAGAACGCTGAGGCTACATGATCCGCACTGCCTGCAACAACCGGCGTGCCGGGCTGGAGGCCGGTATGGCGGGCCGCCTCAGCGGTAACGTGACCTATCAAGTCGCTTGGAGAATGCACAGGCCCCAGCCACTCCCTCTCGGCCTGTGCGAGGCGCAACAGGTCGTCATCCCATTCCTGCCTGCGCAAGTCATACAGGCCGCTTTCCAGCGCCCAGTTTCTCTCAAGGCAGGCATTGCCTGTGAGGCAAAAGTTGATGAAGTCGTATGAACCCAGCACATACCGCACGCGGCGCATCGTCTCAGGTTCATGTTTCCAGAGCCAGCGCAGTTTGGGGCCAATGCTCTGCTGAGTGACAGGACTGCCGGTGCGGGCTAGTATATCCTCTGCGTTTGTCTGTGAGCGGAAAAACTCGATTTCCCTATGGGGGCGGGCGTCATTTTGCTGGATTGAAGGCCGAATGGGCTGGCCTGCCTCGTCCAGCAGGACTAGAGCCGGTACCATGCCGCTGACACCTACAGCGGCGATCTTTACCTCAGGATGTAATGTTGTGATGGCCCTGCATACGATGCCAACATTTTCCCACCATTCGGCTGGATTCTCCTCAGCCCAGCCGGGCTGAGGAGAATCCAGCGTATTTGGCGCTGACTGCTCAGCAAGGATATGACCCTCTGTATCTGCCAAGATGGCCTTGGTAGCGGTCGTCCCGATATCCAATCCAAGTAGATAGGTAGCCAACCTATCACCTCCTGCTAACGATCAGCGCTGGCCGCCTCCTGAGCCGCAATCTCACGCTGGGCGCGTATCCTAAATGCACGCCGTGCCAGTGTCTCAGCCAGACTCGATCGGGCGGCAACCAGGATCAAAGCCAGTAGGGTCAGCACTTGGGGCAGGAATTGCACCAGACTGGGTGGAATATTGGTAGTCGTCTGCAGACGAACCGCCAGCGCATCAGCAAAGCCAAAGAACAGGCCGGTGAAAAATACTGCGATGGGGTGGTTCATCCCGAACAGAGCCGCCGTGATGGCTGTCCAGCCACGGCCATTGCTCATGTTGCGGGTGAACAATGTTAGATGGCCTACAGAGAGGAATGCGCCTCCAATAGCCGCCAGCATACCGCTGATCACCAGCGCCGCAAACTTGACACGGGGCATGCTGATACCAACTGTCTCGGCGGCCTCTTGGTTCTCGCCAACGGCGCGCGCATGTCGTCCTGTCTTGGTATGAAACAACACAAAGTAGGCAACCAGGGCCATGAACCAAGAGAGGTACACAATGATATTATGCCCACTGAGGATTGGGCCTAAGACAGGCAGGTCATTGATCAGAGGAAGGGCAATGTCCGGCAACTGGCGGATGCTGGGGTCTGACCATGTGCCGACATCGCCTAGAAAAGTGCGCATAAGGAAGACGGTCATCTCACCTATAAACAAGTTAATGGCGATGGCGAGAATGACCAGGTCAACCTTGTAGCGCAGGTAAAGAAAGGCAAACACAGCGCCCAGCAGGCCACCCGACAGGGCCGCTACTACTACGCCCAGATAAGTGTTCTGGAGGAAGAAGGCCGCCAGAATCCCTATGAAGCATCCCATCAGCATCTTGCCTTCCAATGCTAGATTCAGGACGCCTGAGCGGTTGCAGATCGCGCCGCCAATTGCGGCAAGAATGATGGGGGTTGCCAAACGTATACCGCTGCGAACCAAGTCCAGAGTGAACGCACCAGCCAGCCCTTCCATCAGGCTTCCTCCTCCACTGATTTCCGACCGCGTAGCCGCTTAAAGAAGGCGCTGATGCGGTCAATGTTGTTGCGGTAAAACTGGTCAGCGGCCACAAACAGGATCATCAGTGCAATGACACCTCCGCCCAGTTCACGCGGAATCTTAAGGGCCAATTGCAGGCCTACCTGCGCTCCCATGCGCACTCCCGCAAAGAAGACGGCCACGATGGCTGTCCCGATGGGATGGGTCTGCCCTAGAATAGCCGCTGTGACACCGTCGAAGCCCAGCCCGGCAGAGAAGCCGTCCAACATACGGTAATGGACACCAAGTACCTGAATAGCGCCCGCTAGACCAGCCAGCATGCCGCTGATAAACATCCCGCGAATGGCCGCGCCATCGCTGGGAATGCCGCCAAAGCGGGCAAAGAAGGGAGCTTGCCCGGCCATTCGCTGTTCATAGCCGGGTGCTGACCGCCAGAGATAGATGAAAACCAGCACTGTGGCAAGAATGGCCAGTATGAACCCTACGCCCCATTTGGTGTTCGGCGCAAACGTCATCAACTTAGCTGTCTCATCTATGACGCGGGTATGGGCAGTTGTGCTCTGGTCAGCACGCAGGGGGAAGTTGATCAGGTAGCGTACAAATAACACCGCAATGTTGTTAAGCACAAGAGTGCTGATCAGCTCATTGACACCGAGCTTGACCTTCAGGATACCCGGAAACAGCCCATACACTCCGCCAACCAGCATCGCCACCAGTATGATAAAGGCGGGATGGATGATGGGAGGCAGGTGGATGATATACCCCAGCCAGGCCGCCATTAGGCCGCCAAGCATCAATTGGCCTTCCTGCCCCAAGCTGAAAAGCCCCGACCGAAAAGCTACTACCGCTGAGAGGCCGGTCAGGATCATGGGAGTGGCAAACTGGAATGTGGTGAACAGGGCGCAGTTGCTATAGCTTCCACAACTAAAACCTGCCTCGAACAAACGCCTGTAGGCTGTAATGGGGCTGTTGCCAGTCATCAACACAAAGATCGAAGCAAGCAACAACCCAGATAGGACAGCCAGAAAGGGGATCAGCAGGTTGTCTATCAGCTTTTGTCTAGTCTCAGCGGTCATAGATGCTCATCCTTCACAGGGGGGTCTCCGACCGGCATTGCCGTAGCCGTAGGCAGGGATACCGATTCAGCATGCTCCTGCAACGATCCGCCTGCCATCAAAATCCCCAGATTTTCTTCGGTTGCCTCAGCGGCATCCATCTCACCGGCGATCTGCCCGCGGAACAGAACAGCGATCCGGTCACTCAGAGACATGATCTCATCCAGCTCAACTGATACCAGCAGGATAGCGGCTCCTTTGTCGCGGGCTTCCAGAAGCCGGCGGTGCACAAACTCAATACTGCCAACATCAAGGCCGCGCGTAGGCTGGTTAGCAACGATCAGTTTGGGTTCGCCGCTCAACTCGCGCCCCAGCACTACCTTCTGGAGATTGCCGCCCGAAAGGGTAGCAATCCCACTCCCTACACGCGCCGCCGCGATCTCGAATTGCTTGATCGTCATTTCGCTGAACTGCCTGATATTGGAGCGTACGAGGAAGCCCAGTTTGCTAAACTCAGGCAATCTGTACCGGGATACGATCAGGTTTTCGTCTAGAGAGGTCTTAAGGTTAAGCCCCACTCTCATGCGGTCTTCAGGAATATGTGCCATGCCAGCACGCCGGCGTGCCCAGACCGGCAGGTGGCTGATGTCCTTCCCCAAAAGCCTAACCGAGCCGCCTTCAACCGGACGCATCCCCGTAATGGCCTCAACTAGTTCGGTTTGGCCATTGCCGTTAACCCCCGCAATACCGAGAATCTCTCCTTCGCGTACGTTCAGTGAGACATTTAAGATGGCTGGAATACCGCCGCTACCTGCCACCACCAGGTTCTTCACATCAAGGACGACTTGGCCCGGCTGGGCTGGTTTCTTTTCAAGCTCAAACAGCACTTCACGGCCCACCATCATCTTAGCCATCTCACGGATGCTGGTGTCCTTGATGTCCTTGGTACCGACCCTTTCACCTCGCCGCATGACTGTCACACGGTCGGCAACTTCCATCACTTCCAGCAGTTTGTGGGTGATGAAGATCACTGTCTTGCCGCTCTGGGCCAGTTTCCGGATGATAACAAACAACTCCCGCGCCTCCTGAGGCGTCAACACGGCTGTCGGTTCATCCAAGATCAGAATCTGCGCCCGGCGCTGGAGGGCCTTGAGTATCTCAACCCGTTGCTGCATACCGACCGGCAGTTCACGAATCCGGACGTTGGGGTCAACAGGCATGCCGAATTCCTCTGAGAGGCGGCGCACCTGCTCGCTCTCATCTCGTTTGCGTAGTACACCGAGGGTGTGAGGTTCCATGCCGAGCATAATGTTCTCGGCGACTGTGAATGAGGGCACCAGCTTGAAATGCTGATGTACCATGCCAATTCCAAGACGGATTGCATCGTCTGGGTGATTAATCTGAACTTCCTGGCCGTTGACACGGATCCGTCCTTGATCGGGGCGGATCAGCCCATACAGGATGTTCATCAGTGTCGTTTTCCCGGCACCGTTTTCACCGACCAGTGCGTGAACCTCACCTTGATTGACAGCTAGATCGACATGTTTGTTGGCCAATACGTTCGTTGAGGGGAAGTATTTGTAAATGCCCTGCATCTCAACGGCCAGTTCCATAGATTCCCTCCACTGGCCCCGGAGCAATGTTGCCCCGGGGCCAAACAAACTCAGGTTATCTGAAGACTCGTTGCGGACAGAGGGAGATTAGTCACCGCCAGCCGCGAGGCCCTGGCAGACAGCAGCGTCAGGGGCATTCAAAGCATCGCAGACTTCGAACTCACCACTGAGAATCTGTTGGCGATACTGCTCAACCCTAGCCTGAACTTCGGGCAACAGGGAGGTCAAGGCCTCTGGACCGTTATCCGCAAAGGTAGTTGATCCTTCATCCCACGAGAGACCGGTTGCCCCATCTGCCATGCCGACCTGCTGGAAGCCGCCCTGGAAGTTGCCCTCCAGTGTGTTCTTGACCAGCAGGAAGGTGGTCACGTCTACGCGCTTCATCATGGAGACAATTACCGAGCCAGGGGCAATGTCGTCCTGATTGGAGTCGACGCCGATGGCAAAGTTCCCTGTCTCAGCCGCGGCTGAGATCACGCCCTCGCCGGAGCGCCCCGCTACCTGGAAGATGATGTCTGCACCCTGCTCGTACTGGGCCAGCGCGGCTTCCTTACCAAGCGTCGGGTTAGAGAACTCGAAGTTCAGATAGCTCACCAGCACCTGGCAGTCCGGGCAGACTTCCAAGACACCCTGCTTGTAGGCCCAGAAGAACTGGTTGAGGCCGGGCGCATCACCGCCGACGACTGCACCCACGATCTTGGTCTGGGTCATCATGCCGGCTATGACACCAACCAGGAAACTGCCCTCATGGACATTGACCTGGAAGGCCTCAACATTATCCGGCAGGCTCTCGACGAAGATGTCAGACGGAACGCCAAACCGCTGATTGGGGTTTTCCGCCGCAATTGTCAGCAGGGTTTCGGCATCAGGCGCCAGCGCCAGGATCAGGTCATTCCCCTCGGCCAATGCGGCACGGATGGCGGCTTCCTGCTCAGCTATGCTGGTGGTCTCGATGATTTGGCCGTTTAATCCCAGTTCCTCGTTAGCCCGCCATACGCCCCGCGCTGAGGCATCAATGAACGAGCGGTCGCCAAGCGGGTTCGGGGTGACCAGCACAAATTTAAACTCCTCTGCCGCCTGTTCCGGCGCGGGGGCTTGCCCGCCACAGCCAACTAGTAACAGGGCGCTCACAACCATCAAGATCATCAGGGCCAAGACTCTTTTCTTCATTATCAATCCTCCTCACTCTTGTTAGATTTGAAGAAAACAGACTGAATACCTGCATTGAATCAAATATTCGATTGGCTACCTCCTTCGGAAACTCAGCTTACTTAGAGATATAGTCCGACCATATCATGGAGTTTATGTGAGGGCGACTTACCCGTTTTCGACCCTCAAGGGAATGAGGGCTAATAAATATCAGAATACATGCTCTAATCATTTTTGTCTAGTAGCGTAAGCAGCTTCTCCCGATAGGTCGTGTCGCGGCCAGGCAACTCAGGGCTGATTTTTGCACCTTCCTCAAGGAAGTGACGGAGTCCCCGTCCCATCTGCTGACCGCGTGCTGTGTGCATATCAAGAGCATATTCCGGGATCGTGGGAAGCAACTGACCGCCCTCGACCTGCTGTATCACCCAGTTAAGCATCTCGTCGCTGGAACGATCCTTCTGGCACGCGCATAGATAGCGCACCGCGTGGATTGAGAACAGGTTGCGGTCTCCCATCCCGTAATCGAAAGCCAAACGCATCTGGCAGAGAGCGTGGATCAGAATGGGGGCCTGCACCTCGCCCCACCCTATGTCCTCCACGCTGATCACCAGCAGGCGTTGCCACAGTTTAGCTTCCATCTCTGGGCTGGTTGTGATCATCTCGTAGGCCAACAACACCGCATTTTCGGTATTGCCGCGCCTGATCTCCTTCTGTAATGCCGAGATAACCTCATCAGCGGCAAACCCATGGCGAGTTTTGACGTTAACCCATGGATCATAAGTGCCTGTCACAGTATCTTCTCCCTAGTTCATCAGATAGTCATGAATAGTGCCGGCGTACATAGCCAGTGTATCGGGCAGGCTGGCCAGATCAACCCACTCATTGGGGGCGTGTGCGTTATCGCCATGAGGGCCAAACCCGCACAGGGTCGGAATGCCCGCACCAATCAGCATATAACCCTCATTGGCAGGCCCGGCTCCCATGGCAGACCACTCCCGGCCTGTGATGATATGGGCGTAGTATTGTGCCGCCTGTACCAGAGGGTGATCAAGAGGTATGGCGGCGCCCGGCACGTTGTTCTTAACTCCGATGGATACCTTCAAGCCGGGCCTTTGGGCTGTCTCTGCGTCAATGACCTGCTGAATAGCCGAGAGTACCTCGCTGTCCTCCTGCCCGGGCATCAGACGCACATCTATCATGGCCTCGGCGTAGGCCGGGACCATGCTCTCGTACTCCCCTCCTTGAAACAGCGTACCGGGGGTCAGCGTACAACCTAGACCTTCAAAGGCAGGATGAGACGGCGCCGGCAGACGGAGTCTCTCCAGCTCAACCAGTATAGCCGCCAGCCCGGTTACAGCATTCACGCCGCCCCGCCCTTGACTCCACGCTGTGCTTCCTGTGTGGATTGCCTTGCCTGTGGCACCCAGAATGATCCGCATCAGTCCACGATGTCCTACGCAGATGATGTCACTGGCATAGGTATAGATAGCCCCCATTGCCTTGAGAAGGCCCTGGTCGAGCAGGTAGCGCACTCCCAGAGGACTGCTTGCTCCTGATTCCTCATCCACGACACCAGCCAATGTGAGATGAACTTCTGTGGGGTCAAGCAGGCCGCTGTCGCGCAACGCCGCGATGGTATATAACCCGCAGGCAATCCCTGCTTTGTTATCGGCTGTGCCGCGGCCATATAGTCTTCCGCCCTGTACTTGGGCGCTTAAGGGGGGGACCGACCATGCTGTCGGATCACCCTCAGCGACAGTATCGAGGTGACCAACCAGTGCAAATCCCTTGGGGCCTTCTCCCCATTCGATCAGCACATTGGGGCGCTCAGGTGTGGCCGCTACAAGCCGGGCCTCAAGCCCCAGCTTGGTTGCCTCTTCCGCAACCCGATGGGCGGCTGGCGCTTCTGGGTCACGCCCATTCACAGAGGGAATGCGTACCAAGTCCTGTAAAAACGTAACCAGTGGAGGCTGATATTTCTGGGCTAACTCCTTCAGCCTGTCAACCGAAAGCATTTTTTGCTTGCCTGTTACTTGACGGCGGCTGCCATCAACTCCCAAAAGCGGTCACGATTGACTTCCAGCACAATGTTGACATTAGGTTCTTTACGCGTCATGTTGAACCAGTCTACTGTGGTCTGCCCGCGCGTGTGTTGTCCGCCCAATTCGACCTGAACATAATGCATTTCAGCCCTCTGCACGATCTCTGGCTCCAGCGCTACGGCCACTGCCAGCGGATCAGGCGGGAAGAGCATCTTGCGTCCCAGGGCCTTCATCACAAAATCAACTGCCTTGTAAGTAATGCGCCGGAAGAACTCAGAGCGCGGTGTGTTGTACGACATCAATTCTTCAACCTGCTCTGCAGTGAGGCCGTAGTCCATCGTGGTCTCCCACGAGATGAGCGACAGCCCCGGCCAAGTATCAAACACAATCGCGGCGGCCTCTGGGTCAGTATAGACGTTAAATTCAGCAGTGGGGTATCCAGCCCCCCCCATGTTGCCCAAACTACGGATTGCACCGCCCATGACGACTAGTTTCTTGTACTTCTTGGGCAGGTCTGGATCAAGCCGGGTGGCCAGAGCGACATTGGTCAGCGGGCCGATGGTGACCAGCGTGATCTCGCCGGGGGATTGGTTGGCCAGACGGATCAGGGCATTGACAGCGTGTTCCGGCGCGACCGCCCGCTTGGAGGGCGGGTAGTTGCTGTCGCCCAGCCCGTCTGTGCCGTGTACATAGCTGGCATCTTCGGTACTTGCCACCAATGCCCTGTCGCATCCGGCATAGATAGGAACATCCTTGCCCAGCACATCTAGGATAGTACAGGCGTTGGCTGTGGTCTTGTCTACTGAGACATTGCCCGCAACGGTCGTAATAGCCTCAATTTGCGCCTGCGGGTGGGCAAAAGCCAGCATAATGGCATGGGCATCATCCACACCGGGGTCTGTATCAATGACCAAGCGAACAGGTGACATAGCCATTCTCCTTATGCAGATAGGCGTCGGCGCAGTTCTGCGTATGCGGCATCCAGCTCAGCGCAATCAGCCGCGTAGTCCAATGTCGTCCATGCGCGGTCACGGAACAGCCAGTTTCCATCTACCATCACATCTGTCACATGCAATCCGCACACTGAATAGACAAGCGCAGTGTAGAGGTCTTGTCCGCCGGTCGGCACCCATCCGATCTCGGTCAGGTCAAGTGCGATGAGATCGGCCTTTTTGCCCGGTTCCAGCGTGCCAACCTCATCTGCTAGGCCCAGTGCCCGTGCGCCGCCGGTGGTAGCCATCTCTAGGATGTAGCGTGTGGGGACCGCATTAGGCTGGTGCTCACGCATGGACATCAACTTGCCGGCGATCTGCATCTCCTTGAATAGATCGTAGGAATTGTTGCCGGTGACGTTATCTGTTCCTAAGGCAGTATTGATCCCGGCCTCACGCATGGCTTTAAGCGGAGCAGGATCAACCGCCGAGCGCATTGAAGATGAGGGGGCAATCACTGCCGTGAAAGGATGAGCGGCTAGTGTGCTGAAGTCTTCAAGGGGCACGGTAATACAATGAGCCGCCAGCACGGGGCGGTCGAGAATGCCCAGTTTCTTCATTTGCTGAACCGCACTGTGTCCGTAATGTTCCTGGCAGTAGCGATCCTCTTCTCCGCTGGTAGCAAGGTGGATGTGCAACCCTGTCTTGAAACGCTTGGCCAATGCCAGTTCGAGCTGAATGGCTTCTGGGCTGTTATCTACAAAGAAGGCATGAGGACCTACCCATCCTCTGATGCGTGGGTCGCCTTGCACACTCTCCAAGAAAGAGGCGGTTGCCGCGATCTCGCGTTCACGGGCAACCGGGTCGCCAATCTCGACAATGCCATAAGCAAGCGCGGCCCGCATCCCGCTCTGACGCACGGCGGGGACGATCTGTTCCATGAAGAAGTACTGATCAGCAAAGCAGGTTGTGCCCGTGCGGATCATTTCGGCGCAGGATACCCGCACTGCCGCTGGTATCAGTTCGGGCGTTAGGACAGCTTCAACCACACGGATGGCGTTATACCAGCCTTCAAAGCTGAACAACGAGTGTCCTTCGGCCAAGCCCCGAAACAACACCATTGGGCTGTGTGTATGAGCATTTACCAGCCCCGGCATCACCAGCCGCTTGCTCAAGTCAATCTCTTGGTCAAAGCGGCGTGTGGTCAGCTTGCTTTGGGGGCCGATCTCGACCAGCCGTTCATCTTCAACAATAAGATAGCCGGGCCGGTGAATGGTGTCCTTGTCATCCAGAGTCACAACAGCGCCGGCTCGGATTAAGGTTGCGCTCATACTGTTCCCTCTTTCAGCAAACGCTCAAGTTCCTCTCGATATGGCATTGAGGGCATTGCGCCAGGGCGCGTCACTGCAAGAGCGCCCGCCGCGGCCCCCCACCGAACTGCCTCCGGCAAGGGCTTCCCTTCATAGAGTGCCACTGCCAGTCCCCCATTGAAGGCATCCCCAGCGGCGACTGAGTCAACTGCCTTAACCCGGAAGGGCGGAATAAAACCGCTCCCGCTTGATGACTCATAATACACCCCGCGCGCGCCCAGCTTGACGATGACCGCCTTAGCTCCGCGTGCGCGTAATACCGAAGCGGCGCGGGCCGCATCCTCTGGCGTATTGGGGAGGAAACCGACTTGCGCCTCAGTCTCGACCTCATTGGGAGTCAGAATATCAACCAGCGAGAAGACCTCATCGGGTAATGGACGGGCCGGCGCGGGGTCAAGCACAACTGTCACGCCGCGCTCGCGTGCGGCCTGGGCGACAGCCATGCTTGCCTCCAGCGGAACTTCCAATTGGAGCAGTAGAACCTGAGCCGTATCCAGGGCGGGCAGACAACGCGCTACATCCGTCTGATCAAGCGCCATGTTGGCCCCTGAGATGACAATGATGGCGTTCTCAGCCTGATCGTCTACACTGATCACAGCCAGCGCAGTAGCATGATCCTTATCCACCATGACGCCTGATACGTCTACACCCTGTTGCTGGATAGTTGGCAGAACTTCGCGGCCAAAAGCATCATCCCCGATCCGGCCAATAAAACGTGTGGGTGCTCCCAGCCGTGCCGCCGCTACAGCCTGATTTGAGCCTTTGCCGCCCGGCACGGTGATAAACGAATGCCCAAACAAGGTCTCGCCGGGCCGGGGCAAGCGGGGCGCATAGGTTGTCAGATCCATGTTGATACTGCCAAAAACGACGATGCCCATTGGTGTCTTTCCTTTAAAGTAGTGTCTGCCTCACTGTTCTTCCGGAAACAGAGCGTGAGAGAGCGATTGCCTCATTCTACTCACTGCTATGAAAAGTACAAAGCTCACCTCTGCCGCTTCTAATCAGCGCTTGGAACTTTCTGGGTAGCTGGATTGTGCTGTCTTGAGTCAAGCCAGAGTGCCAGCGCGGCCAGCGTGGTTGCCATCAGGATAAACAACGCCGCGATCCGAAAGGTGTTTTGCACCCCATAGACCAGATCAGCTGGGGGGGCCGCAGTGACATCCATTCCCGCCTGAATATTTCCGCCGGCCATGACCTGGGCCGTGAAGACGACACCCATCAGGGGCAGACCGGTGCTCTGTCCCAGCGTGCGTGCCAGAGAGAGCAGACCTGATACTACTCCCAGCTTATCACGGGGTGCGGCTCCCATGATGGCACTGTTGTTTGGCGACTGGAACAATCCAAACCCAACCCCCAACGGAGCAAGCCGTGCCAGATACCCCCATGGTGATATATCGGCGTTCAAGGTGCTGATCAGCAGGCAGGCGCCTGCGATCACCAGCAGACCGATCAGGCTGATTGCCCGCGACCCGAACCGGTCAGAGAGCGTGCCTGATAGAGGGGCAACAAGCCCCATCGTGACCGGCACAATAGCAACCAGCAGACCAGTCTGTTCAGTCGGATAACCTTTGACTAATTCCAAGAAGAAGGGCAGGATGAACTGCCCGGCCATCATAAGGAAGACTAGAAATGTCATCAGCAGGTTGATGCTGAGCAGGGTGTTACGAAACAGCCGCAGATCAACGGTGGGCTGCTGGATGCTTCTCTCCACCAGCACAAAGATCACCAGACCTACTGCCGCGCTGGCCAGTAGCCCGATGATCAGGCTGTTGCTGAAGCCCCTATCCTGCGCCAAAGTCATCCCTAGTGCGTAACAGATGAGCACCACCATCATGATCAGGCCGCCGATGAAGTCGAAGTGTTGTTTACTTGGCTCCAGTGTTAAAGGAGGCACTACGCGCGTCACGATAAAGATCGCGACAATCCCAACAGGGACATTAACCAGAAAAACGGCATGCCAGCTTACCAACCCGATCAGCAGTCCACCCAGCGTAGGGCCAGTTGCAATACCGGTCGAGACAATTGCTCCAATGATGCCCAGCGCGCGTCCCCGTTCTGAGCGCGGGAATACTTCTGTGATGATAGCCACCCCCAGCGCAGTGAGCATAACTGAGCCTGTGCCCTGCAACGCGCGGAAGGCGATCAATAGCCCTACGTTAGGGGCCAGCCCGCACAACAATGAACTGAGGGTAAATATGATCAGCCCGATCACATAGAGCTTCTTCTTGCCAAGCATGTCACCGAGGCGGGCCACGCTGGGGGTCAGGGCTGTAATGACCAGCAGGTAGCTTAAAACGACCCACTGGATGGTAGCAAAATCTGTGTTGAGTCTTTCAACCAGCGTAGGGAGTGAGATGTTGACAATACTGCTGTCCAGCGTGGACATAAATACGCCCAACCCGATGCCCAACATAGCCCACCATTTGCGGGGTGAGGGCTGGGCTAAAGTTGCTGACTGAGTTTGCATATGAGGCCTGTTCCTGTGCAGAGGATTGTGACCAATTTCTGGCCCCTGAGATATGGATGTTGGTCTTGCATGTTGAGAGGAGACGACCGATACTTAACGATACCGCATTATACCACTCCGAAGCTGGATGCTCATCTATCTGGTAGAAAATCACAAACACACAGGGGAGGCAAGGCCAATGGAGTTTCACATCAGATGCGACGCTAAAGACATCGCGCGGTATGTGTTTTGCCCAGGTGATCAGGCGCGGGCCAAGAAGATAGCTGATCACTTGGAGAAGGCTTATCTGGTTACAGAAGGCCGGGGCTACGTTGTTTATTCTGGCTACTTCGAAGGCATATTCATGACAGCCTGCGGCACCGGTATGGGCGGCCCAGCGGTTGCCATTGCCCTTGAAGAGCTGGCCCACATGGGCGCAGATACCTTTATCAGGGTGGGTTCATGCGGCGTGTTTCAGGAGGGACAAACCGCCGGCGATGTGATCATTGCCAGCGGGACATGGCGTCTGGGCGGCACGGCCAATAACTATCTACCGCCTAACTTCCCGGCAGTGCCTGCCTTCTCGGTGTTACGCAGTCTGGTCGAGTCTGCTGAGGAGCTGGGCATCCCCCACACGGTGGGTGTAGGAATGGCGGGCGATGCTTTCTACGCCCCCCATGAAACCGACTCTCGTGATCTGCCGAAAAAAGCAGGGGTGGTCTCTGTCGAGATGGAGAGCGATACCCTGTTTGTAGTAGGCGCTTACCGGGGCTGGCGCACGGGTGCCATCTATACCTCAGATGGCACGCCAACGGAGGTCAAGCCAGCGTGGGGCGAGGAGGCTTTCCGTCAGGGAGAACAGAATGCCATTAAGATCGCGCTCCGTGCTATGAGCAAGATAGCCCGCGCTGATGGTGTTGTCTAGGGCATGTTTGCAGGGAAAACAGGGGGTAGATGCTTAATCTGCCCCTTGAACTATTTCCGACTGCGTACTGGGGCGTATCTGCCTTGTAGCCGGCTAGTCAGCGCCCGGACCTGCCCCGTGTTTTGCCGGTAAAGCCATTCGGCTGAGACGAACAGGATCATCATAGCAATCATGGCTCCCCCCAGCTCACGGGGGATATGTGCTTTGAGCTGGAGGCCGTTGGTTGCTCCTACCCGTAAACCGGCCAGCAGTATCCCCGCCAAGGTGACGCCAAAAGGATGGACCTGCCCCAGCAAAGCTACTGCGATCCCGTCAAAACCGCCTCCGCCTGAGAAGACAGACACGAAACAATAATGCACACCTATCACTTCTACTGCACCTGCCAGCCCAGCTAAGGCACCGCTCAAGACCATTCCTTGCTCAACAGCCCGCCGATGATGAATACCGCCAGACAAGGCAAACAAAGGAGCTCGGCCTGCCATGCGCTGTGCGTATCCTGTTCCTGTTCGCCATAAGTAGACATAAGTCAGGGTAGCCATTGCAAGTGCTAGAAAGAACCCAATACTCAGCTTGGTGTTGAATGCCAGCGGGGTGAAGCGGGCGGTCTCCCGAACACGCGGTAACCAGACCAGCCCAACCAGCAGGCCTGCAATCTGATTCATGACCAGCGTAACTACAACCTCGTTGATACCCAGTCGGCTTTTCAGAAGGCCGGGTAGCCAGCCCCATATGGCCCCTGCCATGGCCCCGCCAGCCAGTGCTGCGAGCGGATGGATAAAGGGAGGAAGCCCAAGCCGAGCACCCAGCCATGTACCGGCGGCGGCCCCCAGTAACATCTGCCCAGCCTGCCCGATGCTGAACATCCCCGCCCGCAGGGCAACAGTAGCCGAAAGGCCGGTCAGAATGAGGGGTGTGCTGAACTGCAAGGTTGTCAACAGAGCGCACTGATGGGCGGCGCGACAGCCAAACCCGGCCTCGATCAGGTAGCGGTATGCTTCCAGCGGAGAGACACCAGCCATCAGAACAAAAATTCCGCCCACCAGCAGGCTGAATAAAAGAGCTAGAAGGGGCTTCAAGTAGGCTGTAGTGTGCTCCCATCGGGTTGAGGAATACACAGATTTGTTTGCCTTCGAGAGTCAGGACGTAGAGTTGCTGGTTAGGGTTGGAATGTCTGGGGCAGTGGCGGCCTCATCTGCCCGATCCTCCGCTGGGGATGGCTGGCCCTTTACTTCCCAAACTTCGCTGGCACGGTCAATATACAGGATGCCGTCCAGATGATCGATCTCATGTTGAAATACCCGCGCCAGCCAGTCGCGTGCCCGGACACGTATCTCTTTCCCGTTCCGGTCTTGGCCGCGCACAACGATCTCCACATGACGTTCCACCCTCCCAAAATAGCCGGGCACAGAGAGGCATGCCTCTATGCCGTCTACCTTCTCGCGCGAGGAACGGATGATCTCCGGGTTGACAACCTCATACCACACGCCCGCCTGCTCACCATACTCCTCAACCGATTCTTCATCATCAGGCAGGCGCACCACGATCACCCGCTGGGAGACTCCAACCTGTGGAGCGGCCAGCCCGACACCGGGCGCCGCCAGCAAGGTCTCCCTCATATCGTCAAGCAACACATGTAGTTTTCCATCAAAATCACGGACGCGCCGTGCCTTCTGGCGCAAAACAGGTTCTCCTACGTAGACAATTGGACGGACAGCTCCCATTGCTTGTTCCCACCTACTTTCCTGCCTCTATTTCATCAGATTATACCATGCTTGGAGGGAGAGCTTCACCAGCCTCCCCATCTGCTCCCTGCTTTTCCCGTGACTATGCTATCCTGTGCGCGTGGTTGTGAAGCGAGGCACGAAGGCGGACAGAAGCAGGCGGACAGGAGCCACGCACTTTTGGACAGCCGGGACTCCGCACCGGTGCGGCCCTGGGCAGGGAGTCAACAGGACCTCCGCAGGCTGAAGCACTGACGCCACAGGGCGATGCCGCCGCGCGGCAGGCATGATAGGAGGCATAGAGGCAGGAGGTGTCTGGTGAAGTCGATCTTGCCGATATGCTTCATTTCGATGGGGAACATGGCTTGTCCTTTCTCTAAAAAGAAAAATGGGCGTAAAAAGAAAGCCATAGGAGCTGACTCCCTGTGCCGCAAGGTGTATGAGTGACCGTGCTTAGTACCGCACGGTCGGCGGGATAGCCCGCGTATTCCTATAAGGACCTATAATGAGCAAAGAAAAAGTATCAAGAGGAAAAGCAGGTCAATTCTTCGTAGCAGGTGAGTTATGCCGCAGAGGATATATGGCTGTTGTCAAACCTGGCAACAGCCCGAATACCGATGTATTTTGCAGTAATATCGAGGGGACAAGATTCGTTCATATCCAGGTAAAGACGTTCGTTCCCGGAAATAGAACATGTACTGTCGGTCAGAAAGCCGAGATAGACTTTGGTGAGAACTTCTTCTGGGTACTTGCTGGAATACCAGAGCCGGATGGTGACTCTGAGTTTGTGTACTATATCATCCCATCCTCTGTCATGGCTGGACATGTTGCTGAAAATCATCGCAGATGGCTTGGGAGAGTTGGGCGGGATGGACAGGAGCACAAAGATAATCCCGTTCGAATTGTGACGTTGCCGCCACGAGTCGATCCGATGACCGGATGGGATGTCAGCGAATATGAGGGGCGCTGGGACCTGATTGAAGAAAAACTGAATACGTGAACTGCACGGC
>Ga0129299_1001267_pt1 | contig 16869 bp, 14 predicted proteins | sample ConPoolayeCmetaG_FD_94477 | JGI IMG/M metagenome (GOLD analysis project Ga0129299, IMG submission 94477) | Hot spring microbial mat communities from California, USA to study Microbial Dark Matter (Phase II) - Cone Pool mat layer C metaG ... | reverse complement strand
GCCCCCGACAACTCCCAGCGTGGTGTCATGCTCTGGAGGCTGCTCCTGCCGGCCGCGCTGTGCGCGGCGTTGCTGGCGGCCACGCTGCTGCTGTATCGGCAGGTGCGTGACAGGGAAGTGCTCGCGATGCTGGATTCAGCGCAGCAGGAGGGCTTCGTGCTGGCTGGGCGGCTCCAGCAGCGAATCGAGCGGGAGTTGAGAGCCGTGCGGCGGCTTCGACTGGACTGGATCGCCGGGCGCATCCGCGGCACCGACGAGCTGTATCGGCTGGCGTCGGCCGAGATGCGGGATCGCCCTGCGTGCCGACTGCTGGCCGGAGCCGACGAGCAGAACACCTGCGTGTGGGTGACGCCCCTGGTGGGCAACGAGGCGATGCTGCACCGCGATTTGTCGCTGGACGCCCACTGGGCACCGCTGATCGCCAGGGCGCGCCAGAGCGGGCGCGAGGCGATGGCCCAGCCCGGCGATCAAGCCGCCGGCACGTCGCTGATCGGGCTGGTGGTGCCCATGTCTTCGCCCAGCGACTCGGAGGCGGGCGGAACGCCACTTCTTCTGGCACAGCTCGACGCGGGCGTGCTCTTTAACGAGGTGCTTGACGATCGCCTCCGCCGCGACTTCGACATTGCCCTCTACGACGGACCGCACCTGCTGGCCTGGATCGGGCGGCCCCTGGCTGCCAGCGAGCGTCGCTACGATCGACAGACCGTGACGTTTTCCGGCCGGACCCTGGAGCTGAGGCTGTGGCCCGGCGACCGTTCCGTAGCCGGGCGCATGGCGGGGTCGGGTCGGCTGGTGTTGTGGATGGGTCTGCCGGCGGTGGTGCTGCTGCCGCTGGTGCTGTGGCGCATGATCACCCAGCGCGAGCGGGAGCGGGAAATACAGGTGCGCAGGCATGTGGCAGCGTTGGAATCGCTCAACCGCATCTTCACGGCGCTGTGCGCCAGCCTCGGATCGGGTCAGCGCGTGCTGGAGCTGTTGGCGGAGTCGGCCCGCCAACTACTGAACATGAGCCGCGCCGGCATCGCATTGGTTGAGGAGGAGGGTCGTTCGCTGAGGATTGCCGTGTTCGCGGGACCCATTCCCCCCGGCGCCCGCACGCGGTTTCTCACCAGGGAACTGGTTGTGACGCAGCGCTGCCTCCAGAGTGGAGAATGCTATTTCCAGGAGGACTGCCGCTCCGACCCGCTTTTGCGCAGCTCGCCGATCGTGGCCGAGTTCGATGCCGGATGCTTCGTGCTGATTCCTCTCCAGGTGGAGGGGCGTTCCATCGGGGTGCTGGCGCTAAGCAGCTCGCAGCCGCGGCGATTCACCGACTCCGAGCGCCACCTGGCCCGGCTGCTGGCATCCCAGGCCAGCGTCATCGTCGCCAACAACCGACTCTACGAGCAGACCCGCCGCGACGCCCAGACCAAGGCCGTCCTGCTCCGCGAACAGCACCACCGCGTGAAAAACTCGCTGGCGGGAATCGTCGGCCTGCTCTCCACGGCCGACCCCGACCTCTCGCCGGCGGCCCGCCGCTGGCTCGAGCGCGTGATCGAGCGCATCGGGGCCATGGCGCGGGCCTACGACCTGTTCAGCGGGGGCGTGGAACACGTGGGACTGGCGGAGCTGGTGGAGCAGTTGCTGCTCTCGCTGAGCGTCATCCGCCCGCCGGGCGTGGTGGTGCGCACCGAGGTGCGCGACGGGCAACTGCCCCTGAACACGAAGCAGGCGGTGACGTTGTCGATGGTCCTGCACGAGCTGTGTTCCAATGCCCTGACCCACGGGCTGGGCGAGAGCGGCACCCTCACGATACAATCATTTCCGACAAGCCGCGGTATTGCCATCGAGGTCGTCGACGACGGTCGCGGGCTGGACGAGCACAGCCTCGAGCGGGACGGGGATGCGGCCGACCCCGACGATGCCGCCTCGTTCTGGCACGACTGGCCCTCGGGCCGCGTGACCGCCACCGCCAGCCGCCGCGGTCTGGGTCTGCGTCTGGTGCGCGAGCTTGTCGCCCGCGAGCTGCGCGGAGAGTTTTACCTGCGACGACGCAACGGCGGCGGCACGCTCGCCCGCGTCGAGTTTCCGGCTGCTTTGGCGGCCGCGCAAGGAGCATCTGAGTAAATGTCCGCCACCCATTCAACGTTGAAGGTCCTGATCGTTGAGGATGAGACCCTGGTCGGCATCGGCCTCAAGAACCAGCTTCAGAAGCTGGGCCACACCGTTGCCGGGCAGGCCGCCAGTCCGGGAGAGGCCATCGAGCTATTCGAGCAGGAGCAGGTGGACCTGGTGCTGATCGACATCAAGCTGGACGGCGCGGATGGCATCGAACTGGCGCGGGAGCTGCTCAAACGGCGACCGTGCCCGATGGTCATCGTCAGCGCCTACGGCGAGAAGGCGCTGATTGACCGTGCCGTGGAGGCCGGTGTCTTCGGCTACCTGATCAAGCCGGTGCACGACAACGCGCTGGAAGCTCAGATTGAGGTGGCGGTGCATCGCTTTCAGGAGCAGCAGGCGCTGCGGGCCGCCCGCGACAAGCTGCAGCAGGACCTGGAGAACCGCAAGCTCATGGAGCGGGCCAAGGGCATTCTGATGAAGCGCGCCGGCCTGAGCGAGGACGAGGCTCACCGCCGCCTTCAGCAGGAGAGCCAGAAGCGGCGCACGCCGCTGGCCGATCTGTGTCGCCGCGTCATCGAGTCGGACGAGGTGATGAGCGGCGGCTGAGGGAGCGGCCGCCGGGAGCCGTGGGGACTCATCATACGTCGTGGCCCGCGGAATGCGGCTGGCGGTCTGGTATACCCTCCCGCCGGCGTGTTTGCCGGCGGTGGTGATGAGCGACGAGATCAGGGCGGCGGTGGCGCAGCTTCCCGGCGACAAGTGGCCCATGGCGTCTGTGATGTACGGGGCCGGGCTGCGCCGGATGGAATGTCTGCAGTTTCGCGTCAAGGACGTAGATTGGGCACGTTGCGAGATCGCCATCCGCGACGGCGGCAACGACCGCCGGACCGTGGCACCACAATTCCTGAAGAAGTCGCTGCAAGACACCCTGGCCAACGTTCGGCGCCCGAGGACCACAGCCGAAAACGGAGACTCGCAGGTGGTAGTGAACGAATGGCCACTATGAAGACGCGACGAATCAACGCCGACAAACCGCACCTCTGGAAGTCCGACATCGCTGCTTCCGTTGACCGCTTCAACCAGTGGTTCATGGACTTTGCGCCCGAGGCGTTTCGGTCTACACGGGTCAAAACCACCGAACATGTGCAAAGGGCGCTTCTCGCGACCAGCGACCTGCGAGCCCTGAATGCAGCCACGCTGAAGGCAAATCCCGGCGCGCTCGCGACGCTGCGCATGTGCACCGCACCGCCGCTTGCCGTCGACCGACTCGTCGGCTTGGCGGGTGCAACCAAGAATCTCGTTGCGCAAATGGAGAAGGGTAAGCTGCCAGCCAAGATGGCGGCTGCCGACCTCGACACGGAGCTGACAAAGATCTGCGGCATTCTCTCACGACTCTTGGACCGGGACATTCTCCCCTGGCTGGAGAATGGCGAAAGTCCAACCGATCATGAACGCGAGCGGGCCTCAACAATCATTGCCGACCGGCTTTGCAGCGCGGTAGCGAATCCCATTGTACGCAACGCTCAGGAGCAACGGCAGCTCGCACTGATCGGCGACTATCTCGACCGGCGTGGCTACCGAAAACTACCCCACCCATCAGACAAGCCGCTGACGGATATGGAAGCGGGCACGTATGCCTTCCGCTTGAATGTGCCCGTCGGAAAGAGTCATAGGGTTAATATCCCGATCGACGTTGTTATCCAGCCCCATAAACCGCGCAAGGACCGGCTGCCAATCTTTCTCGAGGCCAAGTCGGCAGGTGATTTTGCAAACACAAACAAGCGACGCAAGGAGGAGGCGACGAAGATTCATCAGCTACAGGTGACCTACGGGGAGACCGTGGCTTTCGTGCTATTCCTTTGCGGATACTTCGGCAGCGACTATCTGGGTCACGAAGCCGCCGAGGGGATTGACTGGGTGTGGGAGCACAGGATCGACGATCTAGGAAAGCTGGGGTTATAGGACCTATGCTGGCGAAACACGAAAATGCCCTTGAAGCGCGGCGACAAGCCATTCAGGCGGCGCTCGACTCAAGCAAGTCTGCCGCGGAAAGGAACCGCCTGGGTCAATTCGCGACTCCATACGCCCTCGCGGTGGACATTGCCCGCTACGTCAAGTCCGTAGCCAGCAACCGGCTGCGGGCGGTTCGGTTCGCCGATCCAGCAATCGGCACCGGCAGCTTTTACTCCGCTGCGCTTGCGGTGTTCAATCCCGGGCGAATCGAATGTGCTTTTGGTGTGGAGCTTGACACCGCTTTTTGCGATGCCGCCCGCGACCTGTGGGCGCCGTCCGGGCTCAATGTGGTGCAAGGCGATTTTACCAGAATTGTCACAAGCTCCCTCTGTCCGGTCGCACCCAACCTGATCCTTACAAACCCCCCTTACGTGCGGCATCACCACCTCGATCGTGAGGAGAAGGAACGCCTGCAATCGCTGGCTTACCGAATGGCTGGCGTTAAGGTCAACGGCCTCGCGGGTCTGTACGTGTATTTCATGCTTCTCGCGACGCCATGGATGCAGGACGGCGGCTATGCAGCCTGGCTTGTGCCCTCGGAGTTCATGGACGTCAACTACGGTATTGCCCTGAAGCGATACCTTACGGATCGCATCACGCTCATCCGAGTCCACCGCTTCGATCCGGAAGACGTGCAATTCGGCGATGCTCTGGTTTCTTCGGTTGTTCTCGTCTTCCGGAAGGCCCCGCCGCCCTCGGGGCACGTCGTGGAGTTCACCTTTGGCGGGACCATTCCGAGGCCGCGCGTAACCGACTTGATCACCCTGGAACAACTGCGCGAGTCGCGGAAGTGGACCGTATATCCAGGTCATGCGAGCAACGACAGGCGAACGTCGAGCGCCACTGGCGATGTGACCCTGGGCGACCTCTTCCGTATCCAACGAGGTATCGCGACAGGCAATGACAAGTTCTTCATTCTCGAGCGCCGCGAGGCCGTCAACCGCGGTTTCCCGAAGCGTTACCTTCGGCCTATTCTGCCCAGCCCGCGATTTCTCAATACTACTGTCATCGAATCGGACCACGACGGCTACCCACTCGTCGAACCTCAACTCTGCGTCATCGACTGCGACGTACCCGAAGCGATCCTGCGAGTCCAGCACTCGGCCCTCTGGGATTTCCTCCAGACCGCCGAGGCGCTAGGCGTCAAGGATAGGTACCTCGTTGGCAAGCGAAGACCCTGGTACAGACAGGAGCAACGTGACCCGGCCCCCTTCCTGTGCACATACATGGGACGCGGCTCCGCCGAGAAGCGCCCTTTCCGGTTCATCTGGAACCGATCCCGGGCCATTGGGACCAACCTCTATCTCATGCTGTATCCAAAAGGCAGCCTGGCTTGGCTCTTGCGGGAAAATCCCGATCATTGGGCCGATGTATTTGCTCTACTTGGGCAGGTGACCGGACACGAACTGCGTGGCGAAGGTCGCGTCTATGGTGGCGGCCTTAATAAGATTGAGCCGAGCGAACTCGCCCGTGTTTCCGCGTCGGCGTTTGTCGACCGGTGGCCTGAACTCAAAAGTGCGGTGCACCGCCAGGCAGGGTTGTTTGATGAGGTGCCGAGCGCACCGGGCGCCTGACAACCGGCTGCAGCGGACGGTGTCGCGCGCCGCGCATGCGTATGGTGTTCGGCAGCGAATTCACGGCGCGCACGCCTCTGGCTCCGTTCACCCAGCCTTGGTCGCCGGCATGAACGGCTGCAGCGCCGTCGCCGGATGTGGCACCGTCGGCGCGGCCGCCCGCGGGTGGGCCTGGTCGTACACCTGCTTCATGCGGTTGCTGGTCAGGTGCGTGTAAACCTGGGTGGTGCTGATGCTCTGGTGGCCCAGCAGCTCCTGCACACTGCGCAGGTCGGCACCGTTGTTCAGCAGATGCGTCGCAAAGCTGTGACGCAGGGTGTGCGGGCTGATGCCCGGATCCAGCCCCGCGGCCACCAGATACTTGTCCAGCTTGCGGCGCACCGAGCGCGTGCTGATCGGCTGGTTGTGTTTGTTGAGGAAGAGCCGTCCGGTCGGCGGACCGGCGGCCGGGTTCTGGGCGGCCCGCAGTTCCAGATAGCGCTGGATGGCCTTGATGGCCTGCGAGCCGATCGGGGTGAGCCGGTCCTTGCGACCCTTGCCGCGCACGCGAAGAATGCCTTCCTGCAGGTCCAGATCGGCCATGTCCAGCTCGACCAGCTCGCTGACGCGGATGCCGCTGGAGTACAGCACCTCCAGCATGGCCTTGTCGCGGGCCGAGAGCAGGTCGGCGTCGCCGGGCGTATCCAGCAGTTTCTGGATCTGAGCCAGATCCAGGCAGCGCGGCAGGCGCTTCTCCTGCTTGGGAGTGCGGATGGTCGACAGCGGATTGACGCTGATCAGCCCCCGCCTCATCAGGAACTTGTAAAAGCTCCTCAACGTGGCCAGCTTTCGCGCCGTCGTGCTCTTGGTGTAGTTCTGGCCGTAGAGGTAGGCCAGGAATTCGCGCACCGTCAGCGGTTCGCAGGCGAGGTGTCGCTGGTCGAGCTCCTCGCCCGTCAGCGGCTGCGGCGGCGCCGGCGCGTTGGGATGACCGATGATTCCCTCGATGAACTGTCCGAACTGGACCAGGTCGGCGCCGTAGCTCTTGATGGTGTAGTCGCTGAAATGGCGCTCGTGCTTGAGGTAGTCCAGGAACTGTTGCACCAGCGGGGAGACCTTGCGGGTTTCGGCGGGTGTGTTCGGAGCTGGGGAAGTGGCGGTGTTCATAGGCACCAGTCGCGCGGCGAGTGCGCCTCAAGCGGCGGCGTCTGACGACCCGGCGAGGGTCGCAGCGGCCAGCCATGACCTGCCACGCGGCCGGCGGTTCCGGTGGCCCGACGGCGACGGGCCCGCTCCATCCATGAAGCGGCGTCGCGCTACGGGAATGCGGGTCGGTCCGTCAGGCGTGCGGATCGCTCAACCCAGGCCGCCGCCCGCATGGGCGCCGGCGTCTCGACTCCATTCGACCGGTTGGAATCCGCCGCCTTCGGACCGCCGACCTCCGTCGTGTCCGCATCGATAGTTATGCTACCTTCTTCGGCAAATACGCCCGTAATTCTTTGGCCAAATGTCGTCCGAGCTGGTGGGAGAGGACGGCGGCGTCGAACCAGTCGAACTCGCCGCCGCCCCGGTTCACCAGGTCGATCAGGGCATCCAGCACCTTCACCTCCTGGCCCACCTCGTAGCGGAAGCAATAGTACTGCCGGCCCTTCATCAGACTAATTGTGCGCATCTCTGGCATGATCCTGCTCCGCTCGATTTTGCTGCAAAGTCCCCTCGCATCCGCCCTCCGGCGTCAACCGCCGGCCAGCCCCGGCCTGCGCAGCAGTTCGCCGATGAGCTGGTGATATACAAAACCGCAGTAGCGGTCCATCTCCACAAGATACAGGCGATCGCGGTACGGTCCGCTCGGATCGTTGCGGCCCCGGGCGTACTCCAGCAGCGCCTGGCGCGTCGAGCCGTCGGCGGCGTCGAACATGCCAACCGCCTGCAGGAGCTGCGCCGGTCGGGCTGCGACGGGCGCGGTGGCCGGCGCCGCCCGCCGCACCAGCTCGCGCGGATCGACGTTGGGGGGGCGCTGATACGAGCGATCCTTCCGGAAGAGAGTCAGCGATGCGCCCAGTTTGGGCGGGTCGAACGGATCGAACGCCGTGATCGTCGCCACGATCAGCCCGTCGCATTCCAGCAGGTCGCACACCAGGGCGGCCTGCTCGGCCGACTGCACCTGGTCGATCCGCAACGCCGCAAAGACGTCGATCACACGGTTGACGGGCAGCGGAACCAGCCCCTCCACACGCCCAAGCTGCTGGTGCAGCAGGTCGGCCTGAAGCACCGGATCGAGCTTCTGTCCGCTCAGGTTGATGGCCGGCGCCACCGCCCACACCTGTTGCGACGTTCCCGGCAGCGCCAGCCGCTGTTCGACGCCGTAGGGCGGCGCGGAGCCGGCGCAACCCGCCAGCCCCGCCGCGATCACCATCAGCATATACCTCAAGCCGCGCATCGCGCTCCTGATATTCCCTAGTGCCCGAGCTCCGCGGTGCCGGCCGCGCCAATCGCCGCCGGCGCGTTGGCTGCGGGCGCCGGCTGCGCCTCCGCCGCCGCGCCCGTCAGCCGCGGCCCGTCCACGCGCACCGACCATATGTTCTCGCGACCCCCCCGGTCGCTCACGAAATAGATCCGGTTGTCGGCCGCCCAGAACGGCGAAAGGTTGATCCCCACGCCGTCGGTGAGGCGCTGGCGGCCGCTGCCGTCGGCGCCGATCGTCCAGATAGCCTGCCGCGTGGGACCTGTGCCCGCCGAGGGCGAGAGGATCGTCGTGAATACCAGCCGCGAGCCGTCGGGGCTCCATTTGGGGCTTACGACCGCCGCGTTGGCGCTGACGGCCACCTCGGTGATGCGCCGCGGCTCGCCATCGACCAGGTCGAGCGTCCAGATGCTGAACATGCGCGAGCCGCGCTGGCGGGCGCGCTGGAAGGCGATGCGGTCGACGTCGCGCCGTGGCGACCAGCTTGGAAAGAGCCCCGCCCCGATCACCTTCGACTCGCGCGTCCGCAGGTCGATCACCCACAGCTCCCACTGCCCGCTCCGCGGCGACAGCGCGCTGTAGACCAGGCGCGTCCCGTCCGGGCTGAAACTCGGATGCAGCTCCTGCATCGGCGAGTTCGTAATCTGCTCGACGTTTCGGCCGTCGACGTCCATCACGTAAATGTCCCAGTTCCCCGCGCGCGTCGAACAGAAGGCCAGCCGTTTGCCGTCGGGGCTGAACGCCGGGTGGGCATCGTCGGCCGCGTCGCCTGTCAGTTGAATGACGCTGCTGCCGTCGACGCGCTGCAGATAGATGTTGGCTCGCTCGCTGTGTCGCGTGCTGGAAAAAGCCAGCCAGCGGCCAGTGGGATCCAGGGCTACATCAGCATCGTCGCCGTCCTCGCAGGCGGTGTGCTGCTGAATGCCGGCCTCAACCATCGGCGACTCGCTGCGCCGCATCATCGGGCCGAACTCGCCGAAGACGCTGATGGGGCGCAGCGCCGCCGGCGCCGCGGCCGCAGCTTCCACGGGGGCGCGATGCGGGGGCGCTGCGGCCGGTTGCCGCTGGCCCGTCGGCGACAGACTCCCGCAGCCGCCAATGAAGAGCCAGCTCGCGGCCAGCGCCGCGGCCATGTGCCGCCGGATTCGCGTGTGCAGATTCATAAGCTTCGCTCGTGTCAGATGGAGCGGGCGGCCCCGCCCGCGCCCACCGGCACTATCGGCATAAGCAGACCACGCGGTGAGGTCCGTTCGCGCCGCCGCCCCCACATGTCGGTTATCGGACGATGCCGCCCCGCCCCTTGAGGTTTCACTGCCGCCGCGGCTCGGGAACCGGCGGCAGCAACTGCGGCTGCTGACGCGGATCCGGCCGCTGCACCACGCTTGGTATCTGATTCAGCGCCCAGCCCCCATCGGGCTGCCGGGTCAGCTCCACCCCGATGCGAATGCTGTTCTGCGGATCTTTCGCCAGCCGCACCACGATCATGGTGAAGGCGGCCGACTCATCCCAGTCGAAGATGTTGTTGCCCCGCATATCCAGGAATTCGCCGGCACGCTCCATCTGCGCCTTCCAGGCCCACTCGAAGCGCGACAGCGGCACATCCTCCCGGAATTCCGGCGACATCAGCGCGTACGCGGCCGGATAGTCCCCCGCCACGATCAGTTTTCCGAACTTCTCGATCAGGGCGTTGATCGCCTGCTTGTCAGGCCGCCGGGCCGCCTCCTGGTACCAGCCCTGGGCCACCAGGCCGCCCGCGATCGCCACCGACAGCGCCATGCCTCCCCAGGCCAGAGCACGCCCGCCTTGAGTCCCGTTGCTGCGCCGGATCTGCCGCAGGGCGATGATCCCGCAGATGATCCCCGCCGCCCCCGCCGCCAGAAACGGCGTCCCCACGAACGCCAGCGACGTGGCCACTCCCAGCACCGCCGCCGCCACCGCGAAGCTGTTGATGGAGACGTACTCTGCGGTGGCCACGCCCGCGGTGGTGGACATGTGGTGCAGCGAGCTGACTGGATCGCTGGGGCTTTGTGGCTCAAGTTGCGACATGGCGGATTCCGATGCTCTAACGGTCTCCAGTTGAAAGTAAGCGCCTTATGTCCAAAGGTCAAATCATCGACGAGATCCGCCGGCTCAACCCCACCGCCCACCCAAGCTTCCTGGCCCGGTTTGACGAACGGCAGCTTCGCGAGTATCTGGAGCACCTTCAGGCCGCACGCCAGAAACGTCTGCGCATCCACAGCACGGCCCCTCCGACGGCGGCCCTGCGGATGGTGTCCTGACCACGGCCTCGGGCAGGTCCCGCGGCGGAAGAGACCCATGCATCATCGCATCGCCCAGGACCTGCTGGCGTTAGGCCTTCGACCCGGAGGGGTGGTTCTGGTTCACTCGTCGCTCAAGTCGCTCGGACACGTCGAAGGCGGTCCGCAGAGCGTCATCGAAGGACTGCTGCTGGCGCTTGGCCCGGCCGGCACGCTCCTTCTGCCGGCGTTGAGCTACGCCAGCGTCGGTCCCGCGCAGCCGCTGTTCGACGTGCGTCATACCCCCTGTTGCGTCGGCGCCATCCCCGAGTACTTCCGCCGTTGCCCCGGCGTGCGGCGAAGCCTGCATCCGACGCATTCGGTGTGCGGCCTGGGTCCGCGGGCCGCGGAAATGCTCGATGAACATCACCTGGACGATACTCCATGCGGCGCACACTCGCCCTTCCGCAGACTGCGAGATGCCGGCGGGCAGATCCTCATGCTGGGCTGCGGCCTGATGCCCAACACCTCGATGCACGGCGTGGAGGAGCTGGCCCTGCCGCCCTACCTGTTCGGGCCGGTGGTGCACTATCGGCTGATCCGCGCCGACGGCACTGAGATCGCATACGCCTGCCGCTCGCACGACTTTCGCGGCTTCCGCCAGCGTTACGACCGCCTCGCCGAGGTGCTCGACGGCCGCTCGCTGCGCGTGGGGGGCGTGCTCAAGGGCACGGCGCACCTCATCGAGGCCGTATCCATGTGGCGCGAGGCGCTGGCGGCCATCAGGGGCAATCCTCTGTATTTCGTGGAGGGATAGGGTCGGGAGTCTTTTCCGCGTCTCGCCCCCGCGAACTGGCCCCTACGCGCCTCGGTCGGCCAGGCCGTATGCGCCTGCCCCACCACATCCCGACATCCCGCGTCAACTGGCCCCCGCCGCCCCGGCGCGTTACGCTCAGGCCATGGCCACCGATCAGAATCTCAGACCCGCCCAGCTTCTGGGTAACCTGCTCGTCGACGACGTCCCCTCGCCCATCCGCGGGGCCACCGCTTATCTGGCCAGCGAGGCCAACGACGGGCTGCTGTACATCTTTGCCCCGGGGACGCTGGCGGGACTCCAGTATCTCTCGGCCGACTTTCTGCTTGACGGCGTCGACGCGGCCGCTTTCCTCCTGCGCCTTCAGGAGGGCGGCGGCGGGCCGGTCTTCGAACTGGCCTTCGGACTGCTCAACCAGTGCCAGGCGCGCATGCGCCTGTCGCTGTCGGCCGTCGATCAGAACCGCTGGCTGCTGGAGCGTGAGGGTGCATTCCTCAAGCCCATGTGCCGCGGGTCGCGCGTGGATATCGCCAGAGTCGACCGCATGACCCTAACCGTGCTGCGCAAGTCCGAAGCGCCCCTCCGCTGGTGGCAGACCAGCATCCAGGCCACCGTCGCCGAGCCTCCGCGACTCACCAGGCCCGCGCTGCCGAAGGGAAAGCTGCTCGACGAGATGGGCCAGTTCACGCTGCGCCAGTGGGCGGGCAAGAGCGCCTCGCCGCAAGAGGTCACCGGACGCCTGCTCGCCCAGCTCGCCGATGCCCCCAGACACGCTTTCCCCCAGGGCTTCTCGCGCTGGGGCGGATGGACGGCTCGTCGCTTCGATGCCACCGGCTTCTTCCGCACCCACCACGACGGCCGCCGCTGGTGGCTTGTCGATCCCGACGGCCATCCGTTCTGGTCCACCGGCCTCGACTGCGTGCGCCCCTGGATCGACGCCAACATCAACGGCCTTGAGTCGGCCCTGACCGACCCCCCCGATCCCAACGGCCCCTACGCCCCCATGTACGCCGGCCGCCGCGGCACGGCCGACTACCTGGTGGCCAATCTCATCCGCGCCTTCGGCCCCGAGCGTTGGCGAGAGCACTGGGGCACCATCGCCCTGTCGCTGCTGCGGCAGACGGGCTTCAACACCGTAGCCAACTGGTCCGAATGGCAGATCGCCCGCCGGACCTTTGCGTACGTCCGGCCGCTGGGCACCGGCGCCCTGCGGACGAAGATGGTCTACCGCGACTTCCCCGACGTCTTCGATCCGGCCTTCGCCGCCGCCGCCGCCCAGTATGCCGCGCAACTGGCCGACACCGTCGACGATCCGGCTTTCCTGGGCTACTTCCTCATGAACGAGCCGACCTGGGGATTCACGCCCGAGACGCCCGCCGCCGGCATGCTCTTCAACACCGAGGGCGGCGCTTCGCGCACGGCGCTGGCCGCGCACCTGACGCAGCGCTACGTCAGCGACGAGGCCCTTGCCGCCGCCTGGGGCATGCCCGTCACCCGCGCCGCGGTGGCCGCGGGGCGCTGGACTGCGCGGCTGACGCCGGCGGCCGAGAAGGACCTGGAGCAGTTCAGCACGCTGATGGTCGAGACGCTCTTTCACACCCTCAGCGAAGCCTGCCGCAAGGTCGATCCGCATCATCTGAACCTGGGAGCGCGCTACTACACGATCCCGCCGCGATGGGCTTTGGCCGGCATGACCTGCTTCGACGTCTTCAGCATCAACTGCTACGCCGAGCGCATCCTCCACGAGCCCATCGCCCGGATCGAGTCCCAGCTCAGGGTGCCCGTGCTCATCGGCGAATGGCACTTCGGCGCGCTGGACGTGGGATTGCCCGCCAGCGGCATCGGCCGCGTCGCCAATCAGGCCGACCGCGGCCGCGCCTTCCGCGTCTACACCGAGGACGCCGCCGCCGACCCGCGCTGTGTCGGCGTCCACTATTTCACGATGTACGACCAGAGCGCCCTGGGGCGATTCGACGGCGAGAACTACAACATCGGCCTGTGGGACATCTGCTCGCGCCCGTATGAGCCGCTGACGGCCGCCGCACGCGCCAGCCACGAGCGCATCTACGCGGTGGCCACGGGAGAGGTTGAACCCTTCAACGATGCTCCCCAGTACCTGCCGAAAGTCTTCTATTGATCGGAAAGGCAAACATGCCCATCACCTTCGACGAATTCGCGAAACTCGAGCTTCGCATCGCCACCGTGACCGCATGCACGGTCCATCCCAATGCCGACAAGCTGCTGGTGCTTCAGATCGACCTGGGCGATGAGAAACGCCAGATCTGTGCCGGGCTGCGCGCCTTCTGCCGCCCTGAGGAGCTGATCGGGCGGCAGATCGTCGTCGTCGCCAACCTCGAGCCGCGCATGATGCGCGGCCAGATCAGCCAGGGCATGCTGCTGGCGGCCACCGACGCCGCCTCCGGCCGCGTCGTCGTGCTGGGACCCTACGAGGCCGTGGCCCCGGGGAGCAAGGTGAGCTGAGGCCGCACCGCCTCGGTCGTCTGGCACGGAGCCTTGAGGCAATGGGCGCATGCTCCGCGAGCTGCACATCACCAACCTCGCCGTCATCGCCGACGCCCGCATCGAGCTTGCGCCGGGGTTCAACTGCTTCACCGGCGCTACCGGCGCCGGCAAGAGTCTGGTCATCGGCGCCCTGGAGATACTCCTGGGCCTGCGCAGCGCCGCCGAAATGCTCCGCCCCGACTGCGACGAGGGCCGCGTCAGCGGAATCTTCCAGATCCGCGGCGAGGAGACCCTCGAACGCATCGAACGCGCCGCCGACGTCCAGGTGCGCCAGGACGGCGGCGAAATCCTCATCACCCGCCGGCTCTACGCATCCGGGCGAACCTCAATCAGCCTCAACGGCAATCCCATCACCCTCGCCATGCTCAGGGCCGTCGCCGAGCACCTGGTCGACGTCCACGGGCAGCACGATCACCAGTTCCTGCTCAAGCCCGCCAACCAGCTCGATGTGCTCGATCAGTTCGGCGGTCTGCGGCCGCTTCGCAACCAGTACCGCGCTGCCTATGAGCGGCTTCAGGAGGCACGGCGACGTCTGGACGAACTCTCCGCCGGAGGCGCCCTGCGCCGACAGCAACTGGAGCTGTATCGCTTCCAGGCCGACGAGATCGACGCCGCCCAGCTCTCACCGGGCGAGTACGAAGAGCTTACGGCGCGCGCCGCGGTCCTGGGCAATCTTCAGAAACTCAAGCGGGAGCTGGGCCAGGTCCATGCTGCGCTCTACGAGGCCGATGGCTCGGTGCTGGAGAAGCTGAAGCTGATGTCGGCCGTGCTGGCCGAGCTGAGCGGCATCGACCCGCAGCTCGCCGGCATCTCAAAGAGCCTGCGCGACTCGACCATTCAGCTTGAGGAAGTGGCCTTCGACCTCTCCCGCTACACCGACCGGCTGGATCTGGATCCCTCCGAGCTGGCCGAGGTGAACGAGCGGCTCAATGCGCTCAACCGCATCCTCAACAAGTACGGCGACGATGCGCAGGCCGTCCTGGCCTATCGCGATCAGATCGGCCGGCAGATCCAGGAGATGCAGAAGCAGAGCGACGATCTCTCGTCGATCGAGTCGACGCTCGCAACACTTGGGCGCGAGGTCGAGTCGCTTGGCCGCCAGCTCTCAGCCGCGCGCAAGGCGGCGGCCGGGAAACTCGCTCCCCTGGTGAGCGCGGAACTTGCCGAGCTGGGTATGGAGAAGGCGGTTTTCAGCGTGGCGTTTGCTTGCCCATCCGCGGATGGCCGCGAACTGATCGCATCTCCGAGCGGCATGGATCAGATCGAGTTCATGGTCCGCACCAACCCCGGACAGGCCGAGCTGCCGCTGCGGCGCATCGCCTCGGGCGGCGAGCTGAGCCGGATCATGCTCGCCCTCAAGGGCATTCTCGCCCAGAGCGACCGCGTCAGCGTCCTGGTCTTCGATGAAATCGACGCCAACGTGGGCGGCCGACTGGGCAGCGTCATCGGACGCAAGCTCCGCCGCCTGGCCGGCCATCATCAGGTGCTGTGCATCACGCACCTGCCGCAGATCGCCAGCTTCGCCGAGCGGCACCTGACGGTGCGGAAAGAGGTCGGCCAGAACACCGCCGTCAGCTCCGTGCGCTTTGTCAGCGGCGAGCAGCGCATCGAGGAACTGGCCGAGATGATCGGCGGCGCGCGCATCACCCAGACCACCAGGGCGCAGGCCCGCGAACTGCTGCAAATGGCGCAGCAGGAAGCCGCCGCTCCAGCGGCGGCCTCCCGAGGTCGTCGGTCGCGCCGTGCCCAGCGGCCTGGGCACGGGGCGCCAGGGCACCTGCCAGCCGCTGAGCAGTAACAATTGACGCGGGCGTTTTTTTGTTTTTTTGACTTGCATTGCCTGTCTATGTTGGTATACTGTTCTCCGTAACAAACCCTGAACAGGGACGGTCTTCTGGTGACTTCCGTCGAGTTCAGGCCCGGGGCGCTTTGGGAAGCTCGCCCGGATCAAGTCACCGTTCGGATCGGCTCGGGGTATCCCGCGCGGCTGGCCGCTTCCGCGGTCCCGCCAACCCCGCAAGGGCCGGTCCTTGACTCGCCGGCTGACCAGCATACCCGGCGAAAGGAGCACATCATGGCCAAGGTGGCAGAGAAGGACCCGCGCAGAGATTCCGCGCCCGCGAAGGAAGCTACCGCCCTCAAGGAGGCGCCAAGAACACCCGCCGCCCCGGCGAAAGACACGCCCGTGCCCAGGATCGATCCCGCCCGCGAATCGGCCCTCTCCAGGGCCGTTCAGCAGATCGAAAAACAGTTTGGCAAGGGGGCCGTCATGCGACTCGACAGCGATTTCAAGCCGCCCGTTGATGGCATCCCCACCGGCAGCCTCAGTCTCGACATCGCCCTGGGCGGCAGCGGCGTTCCCCGCGGCCGGGTGCTGGAGATTTTCGGCCCTGAGTCATCCGGCAAGACCACGCTGGCGCTGCACATCATCGCCAACGCGCAGAAACTCGGCGGCGTGGCCGCCTTCATCGACGCCGAGCACGCCCTGGACCCCTCCTGGGCCAAGCGTCTGGGCGTGAAGCTGGAGGACCTGCTGGTCAGCCAGCCCGACACGGGTGAGCAGGCACTGGAAATCTGCGAACTGCTGGTGCGGTCCAACGCGGTGGACGTGATTGTGATCGACTCGGTGGCCGCCCTGATTCCGCGCGCCGAGATTGAAGGCGAGATGGGCGACAGCCATGTGGGCCTTCAGGCACGGCTGATGAGCCAGGCGCTGCGAAAGCTCACCGGGGCCATTTCCAAGAGCCGCTGCATCGTGCTGTTCATCAACCAAATCCGCGAGAAGATCGGCGTGATGTTCGGCAACCCCGAGACCACGCCGGGCGGGCGCGCCCTCAAGTTCTATGCGTCGGTGCGGATCGACGTCCGCCGCGTCAGCACCATCAAGGAGGGCGAGATTTCCATCGGGGCGCGCACCCGCGCCCGCGTCGTCAAAAACAAGATCGCGCCTCCCTTCCGCGATGCCGAGTTCGACATCATGTTCGACCGTGGCATCAGCTACGAGGGCGATCTGATCGACCTGGCCGTGCTGGCCAACATCGTCGAAAAAAGCGGCGCCTGGTACACCTACAAGGGCACGCGCCTTGGCCAGGGCCGCGAGAACTCCAAGCAGTTCCTCTTCGACAACAAGGATATCGCCGAACAGATCCGCCAGGAGGTGCTGGC